>Ga0315285_10003302_pt1 | contig 16820 bp, 29 predicted proteins | sample YL17G09_36_MG_FD_203698 | JGI IMG/M metagenome (GOLD analysis project Ga0315285, IMG submission 203698) | Sediment microbial communities from Yellowstone Lake, YNP, Wyoming, USA - YL17G09_36 | ecosystem: Environmental > Aquatic > Freshwater > Lake > Sediment | place: USA: Wyoming | collected... | reverse complement strand
GGATGGCAAAGATAGAGGTCATCGACATTCAGCGGCAAAAGGTGGCGGAGATGGAGGTGGACGATCGTCTCCTGAAGGCCACGGAGAAGTCCCACCTGATCTACGATGTCGTGCGCTGGCAGCTGGCTGGCAAACGGAGCGGGACGGCGGCCACGAAAGAGCGGTCGGCGGTCAGCGGCGGGGGCAAGAAGCCCTGGAAGCAGAAAGGAACGGGAAGGGCCCGGTCGGGCCACTCGCGCTCCCCTCTGTGGAGGGGGGGCGGGACGGTTTTCGGGCCCCAGCCGCGGGACTATTCCTACGCTCTGCCCAAGAAGGTGCGCGAGGCCGGCTTGATCTCGGCCCTCTCTTCCAAATACCAGGAGGAGAAGCTGGTGGTGCTGGACCGGTTCGGGCTGGAAGGAATCCGGACCCGTCGTTTTCAGGAAGCCCTGAAAAAGCTGGGAATCTCCAGCGCCCTCATCGTCATCGATGAACCCGACGAGACCCTGGAGAAATCGGCGCGCAACGTTCCCGGCATTCAGGTCCTGCAGGTCCAGGGGTTGAACGTCCACGACATCTTGCGCCACGAGCACCTGGTCTTTCTGCGCTCCAGTCTGGAGAGGGTGGAAAGGAACTTCAAGTCATGAATGAGCCACATCAGATCATCAAACGGCCGCTGGTTACGGAGAAGAGCAACCGCCAGAAAGAAGCGGGAAATCAGATCGCCTTCGTCGTGGATCCGCGGGCGAATAAAGTCCAGATCCGCCAGGCGGTGGAGAAGCTGTTCAAGGTGAAGGTCAAAGCCGTCCGCACCATGAACCTGGTGGGGAAGCGGAAGCGGATGGGACGGTTCTTGGGCTGGAAATCGGATTGGAAAAAGGCCATCGTGACCCTCCAAGAAGGGGAACGGATCGAGTTCTTCGAAGGGGCCTAATCGGAAACGGGAAGGTTTTTCATGGGACTGAAAACATACAAACCCACCTCGGCAGGCAGAAGGTTTCAGACCACCCTGGATTTTTCCGAGCTGACCCGGAAAGCGCCGGAAAAGAGTCTGCTCGTTCCCAGGAAGAGGACGGGGGGTCGGAACGTATACGGTCGGATCACCAGCCGGTACATCGGCGGCGGGCACAAGAGGATGTACCGGATTATCGATTTCAAACGGGACAAGCGGGAGATCCCCGCGCGGGTCGCCTCCCTGGAATACGACCCCAACCGGTCGGCCCACATCGCCCTCCTCCACTATGCCGACGGGGAGAAGCGGTACATCCTGGCCCCGCTGGAACTCAAGGTGGGGGATCCGGTCATGAGCGGAGAGCGGGCGGACATCAAACCCGGAAACGCTCTGCCCTTGAAGAACATCCCCCTGGGCACCCTGGTTCACAACGTGGAGATGAAACCCGGCAAGGGGGGCCAGCTCATTCGCAGCGCCGGTTCGGCCGGGCAGCTGATGGCCAGGGAAGGGGACTATGCCACCCTCAAAATGCCCTCGGGCGAGGCGCGCCGCATCCACGTGAGCTGCTTCGCCACCGTGGGGCAGGTGGGCAACCTGGATCATGAAAAAGTCTCCATCGGCAAGGCCGGGAGGAACCGTTGGCTGGGACGGAATCCCAGCGTGCGGGGCGTGGCCATGAACCCGGTGGACCATCCCCTGGGAGGGGGAGAAGGGAAGAGTTCGGGGGGCCGACATCCGGTGACCCCCTGGGGCGTTCCCACGAAAGGGTATAAAACCCGCCAGAACAAGGCGACCGACAAGTTTATTGTCAAACGGAGAAAATAAATTCGGAGTGGGGAATTGAAGGGTTCGGATTTTTTATTCCGCATTCCGCAATTGAAGGAGTTCATCGTGGCCAGATCCATTCGCAAGGGTCCTTACGTGGAACCCAATTTGATGCAGAAGGTTCAGGAGGCCATCGACGCGAGCAGCCGGAAGGTGATCAAGACCTGGTCGCGGCGGTCCACGGTCCTGCCGGACATGGTGGGCCTCACCTTTGCCGTCCACAACGGGAAAAAATTCATCCCCGTCTTCGTGACCGAGAACATGGTGGGACACAAGCTGGGTGAATTTTCCCCCACCCGCGCGTTTTTCAGTCATTCGGGGGACCGCAAGACCAAGGTGAAGGCGACCGCCGCCGCCCCGCCGAAGCCGGCCGCTTAGAGGAGGCAGGATGGAAGCCCAAGCCATAGCCAGGTACCTTCGAATCTCCCCGCGCAAAACACGCCTGTGCGCGGACCTCGTCCGCGGGAAGCGGGTGGAGGAGGCCATCCATATCCTCACCCACACTCCCAAGGCCGCCGCCCGACTGGTCTCCAAAGTGGTGCAGTCGGCGCTGGCCAACGCGCGGCAGGATAAATCGATCGATGTGGACACGCTTTTCGTCAAAACTATTTTTGTCAATCAGGGCCCCACGTTAAAACGCTGGCAACCCAAACCCATGGGGCGGGCGGGAAGGATCCGCAAACGGACGTGCCATGTCACCGTGGTGTTGAGCGAGCCGTAATACGCGAAATCATTCCAGGAGGGGAAGGAGGTACCACGTTGGGTCACAAGGTCAATCCCATTGGACTGCGCCTGGGGATCATTAAAACCTGGGATTCTCGCTGGTATGCGGAAAAGCATTACGCCCGATTCTTGCAGGAAGACATCCTCCTTCGCAAGTTCATGAAAAAGAAGCTGTACCACGCGGGAGTCTCCAAAATCGAGATCGATCGGACCGCCAACCGGGCCAAGATCACCATTCGGGCGGCCCGGCCCGGGATCATCATCGGGCAGAAAGGGTCGGAGATCGAGAAACTGCAGAAAGAGATCCAGAAGATGACCCAGCGGGAGATCTCCATCAACATCCAGGAGGTCCGGCGGGTGGAAACCGATGCCCAGCTGGTGGCGGAAAACGTGGCCCTGCAGCTGGAGCGGCGCGTGGCTTTCCGCCGGGCCATGAAGAAGGGGGTCACCGTCTGCCTGAAATTCGGCGCCCAGGGGATCAAGATTTCCTGCGCCGGGAGGCTGGGGGGAGCGGAGATCGCCCGCTCCGAGTGGTACCGCGAGGGCCGGGTTCCCCTCCATACCCTGCGCGCGGATATCGATTACGGGTTTGCCGAGGCCCGGACGACGTACGGGCAGATCGGAGTCAAAGTCTGGATTTACAAGGGCGAAATCCTTCCGGCGGTTCGCGGACGGAAGGAGAGCGCCCAATAGGGAGCCGGAGAAGATATGTTAGCACCCAAGAAAGTCAAGTTTCGTAAACAGCAGAAGGGCAAGCGGAGAGGAATGGCCTCCCGGGGCAACAGCCTGAACTACGGGGACTTCGGGCTGCAGTCGTCCCAGTGCGGCTGGCTGACCACGCGGCAGATTGAAGCGGCCCGGGTGACCATGACGCGGCACATCAAACGGGGGGGAAAGATCTGGATCCGGATTTTTCCGGACAAGCCGATCTGCAAAAAACCGGCGGAAACCCGGATGGGGAAAGGAAAGGGCGCCCCGGAAGATTGGGTGGCCGTGATCCAGCCCGGCCGGATCCTCTACGAAATGGAAGGGGTGACCCGGGAGACGGCCGTCGAAGCCTTTCGTCTGGCCGCCCACAAGCTTCCCCTGAGGACCAAATTCATCGAACGGGAGGGCGCGGGTGAAAGCGCGGGAGCTTAAAGAAATGAGCGAAGCGGAGCTTCGCCAGAAGGAAAAAGAGGTTACCGAAGAGCTGTTCAACTTGAAATTCCAGCATGCCACCGGGCAGCTGGAAAACACCCAGCGTTTACCCCAGGTGCGCAAGGACCTGGCCCGGGTGAAGACCGTCCTGCGCGAGAAGGAAATCGCGACGGCAAAGTCCAAATGAGGGAAGAGGAATGAAGGGAAGAGGGATCCGGAAGGCAATGGTGGGAATGGTGGTCAGTGACCGCATGGAGAAGACGCGGGTGGTGGTGGTCCAGCGTTTGGTCAAGCATCCCTTGTACCAGAAATATGTTCGCAAACGGTCCCGTTACAAAGTGCACGACGAGGCGAATTCCTGCCGCACGGGAGACCGGGTGCTGATCGTCGAGACCCGGCCGATCAGCCGGGAGAAACGATGGCGGGTGAAGGAGATTCTGGAGCGGGCCCAATAATGGCCCGGGGAGTCTGTCGGGGGAGAGGACTCGGAAAAGAATAGGCGGGTGTTGCCATGATTCAGATGCAGACTTCATTAGAAGCTGCCGACAATTCAGGGGCCAAGAGGCTTTCTTGCATAAAGGTCTTGGGGGGAACCCGGCGGAAGTATGCCAGCCTGGGGGATGTGATCATCGTTTCGGTGAAGGAAGCCATCCCCAACTCGAAGGTGAAGAAAGGCGACGTCATGCGGGCGGTCATCGTTCGCACGGTGAAAGAAGTCCGGCGCCCGGACGGCAGCTATATCAAGTTTGACGACAATTCGGCGGTCCTGATCAATCCTCAGAATGAACCGGTCGGAACCCGCATCTTCGGCCCGGTGGCGCGGGAGCTGCGGGCCAAGAAGTTCATGAAAATCATTTCCCTGGCTCCGGAAGTCCTGTAGCAGGGGGCCCGGGAGGGTGAGGCGTTCGATGAAATACGAGGGGTTTCACATACGGAAGAACGATCTGGTTGAGGTCGTGGCGGGAAAAGAAAAGGGCAAGACGGGAAAGGTCCTCCAGGTGTTCCACAAGAAAGAGCGGGTCCTGGTCGAAAAGGTGAACTTCATCAAACGTCATTCCCGGCCTTCGGCTCAGGCCCGGCAGGGAGGGATCATCCAGAAGGAAGCTCCCCTCCATGTCTCCAACGTCCTTTTGGTCTGCCCCAAATGCAACAAGGGGACGCGCATGGGCAAGAAAGCCCTGGAGGACGGCAAGAAGGCCCTGGTCTGCAAGGCCTGCGGCGAACAGATCGAGAGGAAATAAAGGGGAACGGCCATGACACGATTGAAGGAACTCTACCAGAAAGATGTCGTCCCCCAGTTGATGAAGAACTTCAACTACCGGAACCCGATGCGGGTGCCGCGGCTGGAGAAGATCACCCTGAACATGGGGTTGGGGGAGGCGGTGCAAAACGTCAAGATCCTCGACTCGGCGGTGGAGGAGCTTTCCCTGATCGCCGGACAGCGGGCGGTGATCACCCGGGCCAAGCGTTCCATCGCCGCCTTCAAGCTGCGGGAAGGGATGCCCATCGGAGTCACGGTGACCCTCCGGAGGAACCGGATGGAGGAGTTTTTCGACAAGCTGGTAAACGTGGCCCTGGCGCGGGTCAGGGACTTCCGGGGAGTGTCGGGCAAGGCCTTCGATGGACGGGGAAATTACTCCCTGGGGATCCGGGAACAGATCATTTTCCCCGAGATCAACCTGGACAAGATCGACAAGGTGAAGGGCCTGAACATTTCCATCGTGACCACGGCCAAGACGGATGAGGAGGGTAAAGAGCTCCTCCGCCTCATGGGCATGCCCTTTAGAAATTAATATGGGACACAGATGAACACAGATGACACAGATAGGGCCGAATAGAAACAATTCTTGATCTGTGTTTATCTGTGTTCATCTGTGTCCAATATAATTCTTCCAAGGAAAGGATGACAGGTGGCCCGGACTGCGCTGATCGTCAAGTCGAAGAGGAAGCCCAAATACAGGGTGCGTTCTTATCACCGCTGCCCGGTCTGCGGACGGCAGCGGGGGTATTACCGGAAGTTCGACCTTTGCCGGATCTGTTTCCGCAAATTAGCCTTGCGGGGGGAGATTCCGGGGGTAATCAAGTCCAGCTGGTAAACGAGTTTTTTCCAGGGAGGAAACCATGGGGATGACGGATCCCTTGGCGGATATGCTCACGCGGGTGCGCAACGCCAACAAGGCCAAGCACGAGAAGGTGGATGTTCCTGCTTCCAACCTCAAAAGTCACGTGGCCCGAATTCTGAAGGACGAGGGCTACATCAAGAATTACAAATTGATAAAAGATAATAAACAGGGAATTTTAAGGATTTACTTGAAGTTTGAAGGGGAGACCAAGAAGCAGGTCATCTCCGGCCTCAGAATATTAAGCAAGCCGGGGCGGCGTCGGTATGTGGGGGCCGACCATATCCCTTCCGTTCTCCGGGGACTCGGTCTGACCATCCTTTCCACTTCGAAGGGGGTTTTGACCGATAAGGATGCCCGAAAGCAGAAAGTCGGCGGCGAACTGCTCTGTTCGGTCTGGTAGGAGAAAGGTATGTCCAGAATCGGGAAAAAGGTGATCCCTCTTCCGCAGGGGGTTAAAGTGGCGTTTGAGGATCCGGTGGTAAAGGTCTCCGGCCCCAAAGGGAATTTGACCCAGACCATCAACCGGAATGTGTCTCTGTCCGTGGAAAAGGACAAGATCATCGTCCACGCCCCGGAGGGGGGGAAGGATGGAAAAGCCCTTCACGGCTTGACCCGTACCCTCATCGCCAACATGATCAAAGGGGTGAGTCAGGGATTTGAGCGGGTGCTGGAGATCAACGGGGTCGGCTACCGGTCCGAACTCCAGGGCAATGCGCTGAACTTCAGCCTGGGCTATTCCCATCCCATCCGGTTCCCCCTTCCGGAAGGGATTAAAGCGGAAGTGGAACGGCAGGTGCGCATTACCCTGAAAGGAGCGGACCGGAACCTCCTGGGCATGACCGCGGCGAAGATTCGCCACCTGCGGCCCCCGGAACCCTACGGCGGCAAGGGCATCAAGTACGCCGAGGAAGTCATCCACCGCAAGGCCGGCAAGACCGCCGCGGCATAGAGGCAAAGACCAAAAAATTTATGGGACACGGATGAACACAGATGACACAGATAAGGCAAGAAAAATTGCCATATCTTAATCTGTGTTTATCTGTGTTCATCTGTGTCCAATTCAAAATGAGGATGTGGCCGTGGAAAGAAAAGAGAAAGTGACCGCGAGGTTGCGCCGGAAAAAGCGCATGAGTTCGAAGGTACGGGGGACGGCCGAACGGCCCCGGCTCAACATTTTCAAGAGTGCCCGCCATATCTACGCCCAGGTCATCGACGACGGGCAGGGCAAGACCCTGCTCTCGGCCTCCACCCGGAGTGAGGAATTAAAGGGGCAGGATCTCGGGAAGGGCAAGACCGAGGCGGCCAAGAAAGTCGGGGCGCTCATCGCCGAAAAGGCGCTGGCCCGCCAGATTCAAAAAGTTGTTTTCGACCGAAACGGATTTCTCTACCACGGCAGGATTAAAGCCCTGGCAGAGGCCGCCCGGGAGAAAGGGTTGGATTTCTAAACAAGGTCATTTTTTGGGATCATGGAGGTAGGGGCGGGTTTGAACCCCCCCCCTACGGACAGTTTTTTTAAGGAGGTTTTTCATTGGCCCAAATCAATCCCGATGAAATGGAGCTGGTTGATCGCGTGGTCCACATCAACCGCGTGGCCAAGGTGGTCAAGGGGGGCCGCAGGTTCAGCTTCAGCGCCCTCGTGGTCGTGGGGAACGGCAAAGGAGTGGTGGGCTTTGGGCTGGGAAAAGCCAACGAAGTTCCCGAGGCCATTCGCAAGGGGATCGAGCAGGCCAAAAAGAGCCTGATCCACGTCCCCCTCACCAAGGGGACGATTCTCTATGAAATCGTGGGACGCTTCGGGGCCGCCCGCATCCTTCTCAAGCCCGCCTCTGCGGGAACCGGGGTGATCGCGGGGGGAGCGGTTCGAGCGGTCATCGAATCGGCGGGGATCGAAAACATCCTGACCAAATGTCTGGGCTCCCGCAACCCCCACAACGTGATCAAAGCCACCATCGACGGCCTGAGGGCGCTCAAAAGCCCCGAAGAGGTGGCCGCCAAACGGGGCAAGTCCGTGGCCGAGATCGTATAAACAGAGTTTTTATTGGACACAGATGAACACAGATGCGACAGATAAGTCCCAAACTACTTTGAATCCTTTCATCTGTGTTTATCTGAACTCCTAAACCGGCGTAGCCGGAACCAAACAGGATGTTGTAGGGGCGGCCCTATGTGGCCGCCCGCAGGATGGGCAACCACGCAGGGTTGCCCCTACAATTTGAGACCAGTTTGGCGTCAATTTAACCGCTAAGCGCCTAATGTTCAAAGTCTTTAAGTTTTGTAGAGTTTTCCATGAATTTTATCCGTGTTTATCCGTGTTCATCCGTGTCCCATTATGTCTTTTGGCTTTAAGTCTTTTGCGAATATAAAATCTGTGTTTATCTGTGTTTATCTGTGTCCCGATATAAAATTTTTTGGTTGCGGCTCCGCCGCGCGGTGTTCATCGGCGTCCAATTAGAAATTGACTGGCGGGGAAATATGGAAGGAAAGATGATCGAAGTCACCTTGGTCAGAAGCGGGATCAACCGCCCGGAAACGCAGCAGAGGACTCTTCGCGGGCTGGGCTTGACCCGGATGAACCGGACGGTCCGGCTCAAGGATACTCCGGCCATCCGGGGAATGATCCGGAAGGTGATCCATATGGTGAAAGTCGTCGAGAAATAGGGTGAAGGCGATGAAACTGAACGAATTAAGGCCCCCCGAGGGGGCGCGAAAGAAGAGAAAGAGGATTGGCCGGGGAGAGGGATCGGGGCACGGCGGAACCTCCACCAAAGGGCACAAGGGATACAAGGCCCGGTCGGGGGGAAAACGCTCTCCCGGTTTCGAAGGGGGGCAGATGCCCCTCCAGCGCCGGCTCCCCAAACGGGGGTTCAAAAATCCCTCCCGCAAGGAGTGGAGCGTGGTCAACCTGCGGGATCTGTCCGCCTTTCCGGACGGAGCCGTGGTGGACGTAGAGGGCATGAAATCTTCGGGGCTGGTGAAGAAAGTCGGATTCGGGGTGAAGATTTTGGGAGAAGGGGAAATCTCCCGCCCCCTAACCGTTCGAGCCCAGGCCTTCAGTCTCTCCGCCAGGAAGAAGATTGAAGCGGCGGGGGGAAAAGCGGAGGTCATCTAAACCTTGTTCCAGGGATTCCAGAACATACCCAAGATCCCGGAGCTGAAGAGGCGGATCCTCATGTCCCTTCTGCTCCTGGCCGTCTACCGCATCGGCGTTCACGTCCCCACGCCGGGGATCGACGCTTCGGCTCTGGCGGCCTTTTTCGCCCAGGCCAAGGGAACGCTTTTCGGCTTCATCGACATGTTCTCCGGAGGGGCCTTTGAGCGCCTGTCGGTGTTCGCCCTGGGCATCATGCCCTACATCAGTTCCTCCATCATCCTCCAGCTGCTCACCGTCGTGGTTCCCCATCTGGAGCGGCTTTCCAAGGAAGGGGAGGCGGGACGGAAGAAAATCACCCAGTATACCCGCTACGGGACCGTGGTTCTTAGCCTCATCCAGGGCTTCGGGATCAGCGTGGGCCTGGAGCGGATGAGCGGCCCGGCCGGAGAAGCGGTGGTCCTGGATCCCGGGTGGTCTTTCCGGATGATGACCATGATCAGCCTGACGGCGGGAACGGCCTTCATCATGTGGCTGGGGGAGCAGATCACCGAAAGAGGGATCGGCAACGGGATCTCGCTCATCATCTTCGCCGGGATCGTGGCCCGGATGCCCACGGCGATCAGCAACAGCATCCGCCTCCTCCGGACCGGGGAGATGGGAATCATCGTGATCCTCTTCCTGAGCGCCCTGATGGTGGCCGTGGTGGGAACCATCGTTTACATGGAAAGAGGGCAGCGGCGGATTCCGGTGCAGTACGCCAAACGAATCGTGGGACGGAGGATGTACGGGGGGCAGAGCACCCATCTGCCCCTGAAGATCAACACCGCCGGGGTCATTCCACCCATCTTCGCTTCCTCGATCATCATGTTCCCGGCGACGATCGCCAATTTTATCGATCACCCGTGGATGAAAGCGGTCTCCGACCAGCTGGCCCCCGGGTCGCTGCTGTATGAAATGATCTACGTGGGTTTCATCTTCTTCTTCTGCTATTTCTACACGGCGGTTACCTTCAACCCCACGGACGTGGCCGACAACATGCGGAAATACGGCGGGTACATTCCGGGAATCCGGCCGGGGAAGAAGACCGCCGAATTCGTGGACCGGGTTCTGACCCGGATCACTTTCACCGGGGCCGTGTACGTATCGGCCGTCTGTGTTCTCCCCTCGATCCTGATTACCCGATTCAACGTTCCCTTTTACTTCGGGGGGACCGCCCTGCTGATCGTGGTGGGGGTGGCCCTGGACACGGTGGGGCAGATCGAATCCCATATGCTCATGCGCCACTATGAAGGGTTCATGAAGCAGGGGCGGATCAAGGGAAGAAGGTAGGGGGAATGATGGGGGCCTACCCTTTCCCCCTGGAAGAGCGGATCATCCTGAAGTCTGCGCCGGACATCGAAAAGATGCGACGCAGCAACCGCGTCGTGGCCGAGATCCTGCAGGAGGTGAAAGCCGCGGTCAAACCCGGAGTGAAGACCCGGGCCCTGGATGAACTGGCCGAGGCTCTGCTGAAGAAACACCGGGCCCGTTCCGCTTTCAAGGGATATAACGGGTACCCGGCGGTGTTGTGTACCTCGGTGAACGAGGAAGTGGTTCACGGCATCCCCTCGGACCGGGTGTTGCGGGAAGGGGACCTTCTGAGCCTCGATTTCGGGGCCGTCTGCGATGACTACTACGGGGACGCGGCGATTACCGTGCCCGTGGGGGTTGTCTCCGAGGAGGCCCAAAGGCTGCTCCGGGTGACCGAAGAGTCGCTCTACAAGGCCATCGAGCAAGCCCGCCCGGGAAAGCACGTGGGAGACATTTCCGCGGCCGTGCAGCGGCACGTGGAAAGCCAGGGCTTTTCCGCGGTGCGGGACTTTGTGGGCCACGGGATCGGGAAGTTCATGCACGAGAGGCCCCAGGTTCCCAACTTCGGAATTCCCGGAAGGGGGGTCCGGCTGAAGGCGGGAATGACGCTGGCCATCGAGCCCATGATCAACGCGGGGGGCTATGAAGTCGTCGTCCTGGACGACGGGTGGACGGCGGTAACCCGGGACCGGAGTCTCTCCGCCCATTTTGAGCATTCGGTGGCGGTGACCGAAAACGGGCCCGTGATTTTGAGCCAACTCTGAAACAGGGGGAAACCGGAGGATCGCGAAGGGGTCCCGGTTCCCGGAACAGGTACCAAATGCCAAAAGAAGATGCCATTGAGGTCACGGGGACGGTCATGGAAACCCTTCCCAACGCCATGTTCCGGGTGGAGCTGGAGAATGGTCACCGGGTCCTGGCCCATATTTCGGGCAAGATGCGGCTTCATTTCATCAAGATTCTGCCGGGAGACAAGGTCACCGTGGAGCTTTCTCCCTACGACCTGAGCCGGGGGCGGATCACCTACCGGGAAAAATAAGCCCCGCTTGCGGAAAGAAGAGGGAGGCCCTATGAAAGTCAAAGCTTCGGTGCGCCGAATTTGTGATAAGTGCAAAATCGTGAAACGAAAAGGGGTTGTCCGGGTCATCTGCCAGAATACGCGGCATAAGCAGAGACAAGGCTAGAACAGGAGACAGGAATCAGGAACCAGGAAAAATTTTGAATTTCGAATTTCGAAATTAAAAATTCAAAATTCGAAATTTGAATTTGCCTTAAGGAGGTAGGGGTGGCACGAATTGCGGGAATCGACCTTCCCAAAAATAAGAATATCGAGATCGCGCTGACGTACATCCATGGAATCGGACGGACCACGGCCCGGAAGGTTCTCCAGATGGCCCAGGTGGACCTGGGGAAGAAGACGGACGTCCTCACCGACGCCGAGGTGGCCAAGATCCGCGAGGCCATCGATCGGAGCAACCTTAAGATTGAAGGAGACCTGCGGCGGGAAGTCTCCATGAATATCAAACGCCTCATGGATCTGGGGACCTACCGGGGGCTGCGCCACCGGCGTTCCCTGCCGGTGAGGGGACAGCGCACCCACACGAACGCCCGGACCCGCAAAGGGCCCCGTCGCCAGGCGGGCGGGAAAAAGAAATAATCAGGAGGAAGAATGTCGCCAGAGAAGCCAGGCGGGGGGAAGAAGAAGGAGCGGCGGAATATTCAGAACGGCATCGCCCATATTCAGTCGACTTTTAACAATACCATCATTACCATTACCGATGTGAGCGGGAACGTCATCGCCTGGGCCAGCGCCGGAAGCGCCGGGTTCAAGGGCTCCCGCAAGAGCACCCCTTTCGCCGCCCAGCTGGCGGCCGAACAGGCGGCGAAGAAGGCCATGGAGCAGGGGGTCCGGAGCATTGAAGTCTACGTGAAAGGGCCGGGGTCGGGACGGGAAGCGGCTCTCCGTTCCCTGCAGGCCGCCGGTTTCAAAGTGGACCTCATCCGCGACGTGACCCCGATTCCCCATAATGGCTGCCGCCCCCCCAAGAGGCGGCGGGTGTGAAATCCCGCAAACGGAGAGAGGAGGTTTGGTTTGGCCAGGTATATTGAATCAGCTTGTCGGCTCTGCCGGCGGGAGAATCTGAAACTTTACCTGAAGGGTGAAAGGTGTTATTCGGATAAATGCGCCTTCGAGCGGCGCAGCTATCCGCCGGGGCAGCATGGACAGGGGAGGGTCAAGTTCTCCAACTACGGGGTTCAGCTGCGGGAGAAGCAGAAGGTCAAACGCATGTACGGCCTGGTGGAGAAGCAGTTCCGGAACTTCTTTGTCAAAGCCGAGAGGATGAAAGGCATCACCGGCACCAACCTTCTTCTGCTCCTGGAGAGGCGGCTGGACAACCTGGTCTACCGGCTGGGGTTCGCCAACTCGCGGAGCGAGGCCCGGCAGATGGTCCGGCACAGCCATTTCCTGGTCCAGGGGAAGAAGGTGAGCATTCCCTCCTACCTGGTCAAGGTGGGGCAGGTGATCGAGCTGCGGGAGAAGAGCCGGAAGAGCGCCAAAATCGGCGAGTCCCTGGAAGGGGTGGCCCGCCGGGGGGTTCCTTCCTGGCTGGAGCTGGAGAAGGAACAGTTCCGGGGCCGTCTGGTATCCCTTCCCTCGCGGGAAGACCTGACCATGCCCATCAAAGAACAGCTGATCGTCGAGCTCTATTCCAAATAAACCCTTCGATGAGCCCGCCTCGAGCGGGATCGAGGAGATCCTATGTATCGAAATTGGGAAACCTTGATCAAACCAAAAACCATGGAGATCGAGGAGGAAACGTTAAGTCCTACCTACGGCCGCTTCCACGTGGAGCCCCTGGAGCGCGGATTCGGGATCACCATCGGGAACTCCCTGCGCCGCATCCTTCTGTCTTCCCTCCAGGGGGCGGCGATCAGCGCCGTGCGGATGAAAGGGGTTCTCCATGAGTTTTCCACGATTTACGGCGTTCGCGAGGACGTGACCGACATCATCCTGAACATCAAGGAGCTGCTGGTGAAGCTCCATTCCGACGGCCCCGAAACCCTGCACCTGAAGGCCAACAAACCGGGGGTGGTGCAGGCGCGGGACATTCAGACCGGCTCCAACGTGGAGATTTTAAACCCCGATCATGTCATCGCCACCCTTTCGGAAGACGGGGAACTGGACATCGAGCTGGTGGTCAAACGAGGCCGGGGATATATCCCCGCGGAGCGCAACCGGGAAGAAGGGCAACCCATCGGAACCATCCCCATCGATGCCCTCTTTTCCCCCATCCGGAAAGTCAACTACACGGTCACCCACTCCCGGGTCGGGCAGATCACCGATTACGACCGTCTCTCCATGGAAATCTGGACCAACGGGAACGTGCCCCCGGCGGATGCGCTCGGCTATGCGGCCAAGATCCTGAAAGAACAGCTCAGCGTGTTCATCAACTTCGACGAGGAAGAGATCATTCCCAAGCCTGCCGAAGTCCCGGAATCGGCCAAGCTCAACGAGAACCTGTTCAAGGGCGTGGACGAACTGGAGCTCTCGGTGCGCTCGGCCAACTGTCTGAAGAATGCCGACATCCGCTACATCGGCGACCTGGTGCAGAAGAGCGAGACGGAGATGCTCAAAACCAAGAACTTCGGGAGAAAGTCCCTGAACGAGATCAAGGAGATCCTCTCCGAGATGGGGCTTTCCCTGGGAATGAAGCTGGAAAACTGGCCTCCCCCCGAACTGGAGCAGAAGACTACAGAGGAAGCTTAGGGAAGGAATCGCAAATGCACCATCGAATTGCGGGTAGAAAATTAGGTCGGACCACCAGCCACCGCGTGGCCATGCTCCGCAACCTGGTCACCTCACTCTTGGAGCATGAGAAGGTGAAGACGACGGACGCCAAAGCCAAGGAAGTCCGCCCTCTGGCGGAGAAACTCATCGGCCTGGCCAAACGGGGCGACCTCCATGCCCGGCGCCAGGCGCTCTCCGTGGTTCGGAAGGCCGAGGTGGTCAAGAAGCTTTTTGAAACCCTCTCTCTCCGGTACCAGTCGCGCACCGGGGGCTACCTCCGGATCGTGAAAGTGGGATACCGGCCGGGGGACGGCGCTCCGGTTTCCCTGGTGGAGTTGATCGGAGAAGGGAAGGAAGGGGCCAAAAAGGGGAAGGGGAAGAAGAAACGGGAAAAGGTCAAACGCTCCCAGCGAGCGAAGCTTCCGGTGGCTCCGGCCAAACCGTGAAGCCGGGCGAGGGATTTCCCAAGGGCGAGGCCATTGGCCTTGCCCTTTTTTTTCGGGGAAGATGATCGAACTGAAGGGAGTGAGCTTCTCCTACGCTTCTTCGGCCGGGCCCCGGCGGCAGGTCTTCGAAGGGCTGAATCTTCTGGTCCGGCAGGGGCGCTATGCAGCCCTCATGGGGCCGAACGGCTCGGGCAAGAGCACCCTGGGGAAGCTGGTCAAAGGGCTTCTTTCACCCTCCTCGGGGGAGGTTCGAATCGGCGGACGGCCCCTGAACCCCGGGGAGGTTTCCCCCCGGGTGGGGTACATTTTTTCCAATCCCGAGAACCAGATCGTATCTTCCATCGTGGAGGAGGATGTGGCTTTCGGCCTGGGAAATCAGGGCATGGACCCGGCGCTCATGTCCCTCCGCGTGGAAGAGAGTCTGCGGATGGTGGGGATGGCTGAGTACCGAACCCATTCTCCCCACCTCCTCTCCGGCGGACAGCAGCAGAAGGTGGTCATCGCCGGCATCCTGGCCATGGAGTGCGAGGCTCTGGTCCTGGATGAACCAACTTCCATGGTGGACCTGCGGGACCGGCGCGAAATCCTGGACCTCTTTCAAAGGCTCCACGAAGAAAAAGGCATCACCCTGCTGCACATCACCCATTCCTTCGAAGAAGCCCTCCAGGCCCAGGATTTGATCTACCTGGAAAACGGCCGGGTCTCTTTCTACGGCCCTCCGGAGGAGTTTTTAACTTCAACCCCTTCTGCGGGAGCTTCCAACCTTCAAATTCCTCCCATCTACCAGATCATCCAAGGATTGCGCGAACGGGGGCACCATATTCCTCCTGGAGTTCATTCTTACGCAGAATTGAAGAGCTTTCTCCTTGAAAGGGGAAGGACCCCGCGTTCGTAGCTCCCAGTCCTCCCATTTTTTGCTCGCCAATTCGGCCCATGAATCAGATCTCAACACTTTCTGTCCAACACTTTCTTCCTTGACACCGGCAGAAACGAAAACCTATAATTTTCCAATAGAATCCGCTCACGGGGAAAACCCGGCCGGCGAGAAGGAGGCAAACATGCCGGAACAGAAGGTTGGCGAAGTGATCAAGTTCTTCTCCAAGCCCAGCGTGGCGGCCATCAAAATCACCGATGGAATCCTGGCGGTGGGCGACCGGATCAAGTTTAAGGGGCATACCACCGATTTTGAGGACCAGATCCAGTCCATGCAGGTGGACAACAAGCCGGTGGAGAAGGCCGAACCCGGGGCGCTCATCGGGATCAAGGTGAAGGACCGGGTGCGCGAAAAGGACCTGGTCTATAAAGTCACCGACTGAGGGAAGAACCATTTCTCAGCCCGTCATCGAGGTTGAAGGCCTGACCCATATCTACCATCCGGAGACCTCCCTGGAGAGAACCGCACTGCGGGAGGTTTCCCTGGAAGTGTTCGCCGGGGAATGCCTGGGGATCGTGGGGGAGACGGGGTCGGGGAAGACCACCCTGGTCCAGCATTTCAACGGTCTCCTCAAACCTTCCGCGGGAAAAGTCCGTGTCCTGGGGAAGGATCTCAGCCAACCGGGAATCCTGTGGCCCGAGCTGCGCCGGCGCGTGGGCCTGGTCTTCCAGTACCCGGAACACCAGCTGTTCGAAGAGACCGTCTTTGAGGATATCGCCTTCGTCCTGCGCCGGCAAAAATCCGTTTCTCCCGAAGAGATCGAGCGGCGGGTAAGATCCGCTTTTCTTCTGGTCGGCCTCGATGCGGAAGAAATCGGCCAACGCTCCCCCTTCGAATTGAGCGGCGGGGAGATGCGCCGGGTCGCCCTGGCCGGAGTCCTGGTCCAGGACCCGGCCGTCCTCATCCTGGATGAACCCACCGTAGGGCTGGACGGGGCCGGGAAAAGGGAAATCCTGGGGGAGATCGGCGCCCTGCGCCGGTCGGGCAAAACGATCATCATCGTCTCCCATGCCGTCGAGGAAATCGTCGATCTGGTGGACCGGCTGGTGGTGATGGAGGCCGGAAAGGTCTTGACCTCCGGCTCGCCGGCCGGGGTGTTTTCCTTTCTCCTGCGGAAGAATCAACTGACTTTCCTGGTACCCCCCATTTTTCGGCTATTCTACGAACTCCGGGGCGATGGGTGGGCCCTTCCGGAGGGAATCTTTCAGGTTGAAGAGGCAATCTTGGCGATGGAACGGCACCTGAACCGCGCCCGTCTTCCCTCTGCCGCGAAAAACTGATCTTTTCCGGTATCTCCGCTTTCAGCCATGGGTCTTTTGCGCCCATGGCTTTTTTGTTGCTTAGGAAATGATAAAAGCCTGAAGCTGTTTATCCGCGTCCCATTTAGTCTTTTGTCTCTGGGTCTTTTTATAATCAAGAATCTGTGTTCATCCGTGTTTATCTGTGTCCCATTAGTTTTTTATCCAG
>Ga0315285_10003301_pt1 | contig 16822 bp, 9 predicted proteins | sample YL17G09_36_MG_FD_203698 | JGI IMG/M metagenome (GOLD analysis project Ga0315285, IMG submission 203698) | Sediment microbial communities from Yellowstone Lake, YNP, Wyoming, USA - YL17G09_36 | ecosystem: Environmental > Aquatic > Freshwater > Lake > Sediment | place: USA: Wyoming | collected... | reverse complement strand
CTACGCTCAAGGCTGATACTTTCGGAGTATACCGATCTCGCAGCTTTCGAGGCAAGTGGCCTACTGCCACCAGCTCAAACTGAAGAAGAGATGAAAACAAAGTTCTCTGCCTTCAGAGAAGCTCTTGGAAAATCAGTTAGTCAGACCGTCAAAGAGAAACTGCAGGGGGCTAGTCCAGCTTCAACAAGCCCGACTACACCCACACCTACACGTTCTAAAGAAGAGGTCTATGCCGAACTGCTTCGACTATCTGGATCACGTAAACCTGAAGATAGAGCCAGGAGAGATGTGTTAACTGTTGAGTGGGATGAACTGAACAAACCAACATAACATTTGGAGGTTATCATGGCAATCGGAGACATTGATCTCTATTATTCAGATGAACCTTTCTCAATCATGGACAAGAACCAACGAAACTGGTTGGATCCCGATCTGATTGATATTTGGCGTCTGAGTTCTGTATTTCGCCCCCTTATCACTTTCACGAAGAACCTGGGTGATATCAGGGCAAAGACGATGACCGTGACTCAGCTACTTGACCCTCATGCGGATACTACCCCGCTTTCGGCTCGGCAAATCTGGATGCCCTCAATGCACCTGGATAGCCGTGAGATCGAAATCACTTTCGATCATAACGGTAACAAAATCGCATACCACAAGTATGACGATATGATTACCTACTGGAAAAAGAATGGTCAGGCTGGTCTACGTGCCATCGCTCGTGGCGCTCTCGGACAATCCGAAGTGGACATGAATGACATGCTTGCTCGTAACGCTCTAATCGCAGGGTCGTTGACAACTGGTTACTCAATGTATGGTACGTCTGGCTCTTTGGCAGACTTCTCAGCGATTGACGGTGGTCAGCTTTATAACCCTCTGATGGGTGCAGACATCATGTTAGGTATGTCCTATCGTAACGTTCCTGGCGCTATGTCACCTTCTGGTGGCGGTATGAGCATCGTGTGCTATACCACCCCTGGTGTCATTTATGACATCCAGAAGAACGAAGACTGGAAAGCTGCACATGAGTACGCCAAGGACACTGCGCTCCTGAACTACGAAGTTGGCGCATTCAAGAATGTGCGCTATATCCAGACACCAAAGGCAACACTCTGGAACTCTGGCACACTGATCGCTCGTGCGCCTCTTGCTCTTGCTGTGTTCGCTGGCGATGGTGCTCCCGATCCTCGCTCTGTCAAAGTTGACGGAACTTATCGTACTGGTCAGACGACTGCGACTGTTCGTAACTACATCAAGCTCGGTACGTTTACGACTGGTTCAATCACGGACATCAAAGTCAATGACATCATTACCTTCCATCAGACCACGACTAATGCCTATGGCGTTACTGGTGGCGTGAACTTCAACGAGGGCAAGCTGCAAAATCGGCGTGTAGTGTCAGTTGACTCTGGCGCTGGAACGATTTGCATCGACATCCCCTTCCTCGTTGACTTCGACTCTGATCTTGGTGGTGGCGTCTTTGGGTACGTTACCAAAGCACGTAATATCCATGCCTCAATCTTCATTGGTGGGCCTAACGCTCTTGTAGCTGGTGTTGCTCAGCAACCCATGTTCTACGAGTTAGACCCAATTGATGACTTCAAGGCAATCTATCGCTTCAGTTATGACCAGATCATCGGTTATCAACCCTTTACTCCTGAAGTGATGGAAGTCGTCTTCACCGCTGGTACAACCCGCGTGAAAGGTGTAGGTGGGGTTCAGTAATGACAACATTTGCTGAACTACAAAATCGGGTAGCTAGATTAGTCTCTGATCCAGATGGAACGACTTATGGTGATGAGATTTACCTAGATGCAATCCAAGCAGCGCATGACGCTGTTCTGCCTTGGATACCGAACTATTGCTCCGTCCTTATCCCTGCTTCGTCTGGTTCAGGTGGAGCATATCCGTTACCCGATAATGTATATGATATACAAGCTGTCCGAATAGGAACTGGCAAGTATATCTCTAAAGCAACGTTGGCATCTGGAACTAACCGACCTACATCTCTTACGGCATGCGATTGGATCGAAACACCAAAAGGTTATCTTAATATCTCTGCTAATGGAGAAAATGTTACGGAAGACATTCTGGTCAACTATCTTGGACACTGGGCTAAACCGACCAAGGCTGCTGACATAATCCAAGTGCCTCAGTATGGACACATGGGATTGGTCTACTACTCAGCATCTATAGTTGTGACGCCCGTAGTCGTTGATATTTCTACTTTAGGCCCGTTCAAGATCAGGGTCGAGTCAGGAACACCTGAGGATAATCCAATGATGAGAACATCAGAATGGTTTCGCAATCTTTTCCTTCAAGAGATGAAAATGATGCCACCTTACCAGAAGGCACGATCATGAGTCAAATCAAGCATCTACTTGTGTTGACTATTGCCGACTGGCTTGACCAAAAGCTTAGGCTAGAAGTGAGCGATGAAACTCAGGCCAAGATCGTCAAACCTTATCGTTTTCAAGACAATCCTCTTACTAACAATATCTATGTTTGGGTGTCTACTGGAGATATTCAGAACCCAAATGACCCTGATGCGAGGATTGGCACAAGTAGTATGGAAGACTTAGGCTTGAAAGTTCCTTCGGGTGAAGTTGGTGGTGGTCATCTCTGGTGGCGCAGAGGTAGAGCAGAAGTTGGTTGCTATTTCATCAAGCAGCATTATCCTGAAGTTATAGCTGCTGATTATGCTCAAATAGTGCAAGGTCGCACTATGCACTGGCTCGAAAGAGCACCAATTGGCGGTCTAGTCGATGAGTTTGGTGAGAAGGCTTACATGATATTCCTCTATGCTTCTACTTTCTTTGAAGGTGGAGGCCCAACAGATAAATACTATTGGAGAGGTTCTATATCATGGCAAGCTCTAACTGAACGTCCGTTATAGGAGAAACTAAAATGACTACTGTAGCTCAAGCTGGTATCTTTGGTTTCGGCCCTTCAGCGGGTAAAGGCACTGCGGTTCAAACAGGTAAGTGGTATCGTCATAAGGCAACTCTTGTCGATCTCGCTATCCTTGACGATCAACGTCTTGGCCCTCCTGAAGTAGGTGGTCGGCCCCTCCCCACACTTCCCTATAAAGGTGGTGTAATGGTTGGAGGTGGTGCAACCATCAATCCTCGTTTGGAAGCTAGCTTAGGCTGGCTCTTGGCTGGTGCTCTAGGACAGTCAGATACGTCTGGCTCTTCTGGAAGCATCAAAGTCCATTCAATGAGGATCAACCAATCTCTCCCAGGCTTAGTACGCTGGATGGGTTTCCGCAAGTATATCCCCTCTGATACGTCAGGTTCGGATATTGGGGAACTTTATAAAGACTGCAAGATCACTAATCTTGTTCTTACCCTGCCGAATGATGGCTTGGTGAATGCTCGTGTTGATGTGGTTGGGCGTGAGTTTCTGTTGGAACCTGTTCCTTCTTGGGGCAACACATCTGGTTCTGGCGGTGGGTGGGATCCTTTGTATGGCGAGTTTGAAGACTACCAATCTGTACCAATCGGTACAGATGAGGGTGGTTATATTACTGTGCCAGACTTTGGTGAACTTCCTGTTGTCCAGTGTCAGGTGGGCATCCAAAATATGCCTCTTGACCCGCGTATGGAAAAGGTCTATGGCTCTCCATATCTTGACGATGTGACTATCGTCAGTCGTGCAGTAACGATTGATCTTACTGTGAAGTGGCGTGATCCAACTCTGTATCGCAGAATCCTAACAGGTTCTACCAGTGGTACAGTTTGGTCTGCTAAACCTTTCACACAAGCAATCAGTTTCCGTACCAAGTCTCCATTCGCAATGCCTGGTGAAGGTTCACCATACATGCTGGACATCTTTGTCACTGAAGCCATGCTAGCCCTGCAAGGTGGCATTCAGTTGGCAGGAAATAACGCAGTGATGATGAGATTCACTGGTACTGCCTTGGATGTGGCTGGCGACTATGTACTGTTCCAACTATACAACCAGTTCCCTGGCTATACTTGGCCGACTTCCTAATTGGAGAGTATAAAATGACTCAACCTGTGCTCCGTACTAAACTAACCCACGATCCAGCTTCTATGGAAGGGCAGTCTTATGCTCCGCAAGTTGTGGTTCTGACTGCCAGTGTTACTTCTGGTAGTGGTTTTGTCGATATTTACACTATCCCTGAAGGCTACTGGCTTGAAGAAGCAATAGGTATCATCGTCACTGCACTTGATGGTGCTGGTACTGTTGACTTCGGTCAAGATGGTGCTGCTTCCAGTCTAATCGCTAATAACGAATGGATTGAAACCAATAAGGGCGCTATTGCCTGTAGTCGGAAGACAACTGCTCAGGTTGGACTTTACTTTGCTGCCGTAGACATACTCCGTGTAACATTTGGTGGAGCGCCTACAGTAGGCACAGTAATGTTCATCTTGAAGTTATGGGATCTGAACAGCATTGCTGCTCAGGGTGTCCATAAAGCAGTAACTAAGTAATCAACCAGTATTAAGTGGAGTAGGGAGAGAGATGCCACCCCTCATTTCTCTCCCGTCCACATTTTTGTTCTCGCATGCGAGGAGTTATGCACAATGCCTATTAGATTAGATGTTCCTTTGGAAAAAGAGTATATGCTTGAGGAAACTGATAAGACCTTTGGTGTTTCGGACTCTGAGCCAACAAGGGTTACTATACGTCAGGCAACTCAAGGCGAGCATGAGCGTAGAGCAGCTTTATTCTCTCAGGTTATTCGAGAGATGGCTAGGGATTCTTCACAAGATGATATTGTGAGACTGATCCAGCGTTTCAGCTTTGAAGAACTAAAGAGAATCGAAGTGCAACTTACTATGAAAGGCTGCAACATTGTTGGGCCTGATGGTAAACTTCTCTTCAAGTACAATGCTGATGGTAAAATGGGAGAACACGCATTCAAGGAGGCTTGGGATGTATTACCTCCATCGGTTGCCTCGGAAATCCATGATAAAGTCCTAGACCTGAACGTGGATTGGCGACCAACATCGGGGGAAGAGTCCTAAGGGAGGTATTAGAGGACTTACAGAATAGATTAGCTGACTACTTTGGCATGCTCAACCTACTGAGGTCGGGGCTAAAAGTAGCGCCAGATGAACGTCGGGAAAAACCTGACGAGTTGAAGAAGTACGAACAGATGAAGGCATTAGGTTTGCCTGTTTGGGCTGGCGGTGTGCAAGATCAGCCTCATATTTGGCTAGAGATGATTGGTGTTATAGAGAACACCATAAAGCTCTTTGAAGCCATGAGTCGTACTCAACAACAATCGGCGCTGCCAAAGGAAGGTCAGGATGGCCCTCGGTAACTATAAGTTCAATAATATTGATGAGCTTGTCCAGACACTAAATGATGAGCTTAGAAACGAAGGTTATGCCTTTGAGATATCCACTACCGACTTATGGGGTGGATTTAAGCGCATTAACATAGCCAAGGGTACTGGCTTAGGAAATCCAAACCTATATCTCGATTTGAGAGTAGGTTTGATGAGTCCTAGGGGGAGAACAATCGAAATGGCTGCATCCAAGGAAGGTACTTATGCCATTCCTGGCTTTGCACGTCATATTGCTGGCTCAACACAAGTTTCTTCTACTCTCGATACATTCAAAGACTATGTGCGTTCAGTTTATGCCTACGCTGATAATGAAGGAAAAACTGCTAATCAAGCAGCTTGGGTAGTCTACCAGAAGGGCTATGCTGGCTTCAAGTATCCTGGTGCTGAAGAGTTTGGCGTAGAACAGTTTGAGCAGACTCTCTATCCTAAGGCTGGTGGTGTTCTTGGTACAAGTTCCAGTAGTGGTAAGCGTTCCTTCATGGCGTCTACAGTTCGCTATTATGTGCCAGATGACATGGATGCTCGTGAATATATTGAACAAACAACAAAACTTATAGGCACTAGTGCTGCTCCCCTTGGTCTAAAAGGATATGGGCCTGAGGCTTCAAAGTGGAAGGCTTGGGTTCCAATGGGTACTCGCTATACTACACAAGAGGTTCAGGGAATGGATATGCCTCAAGGTATGGTTTATTTGCCTCGTGGTATTGAAGGTGCTCGTAAAAGTGCCACTATGGTTCATGAGTCTCGTGAGCTATCCAATGTACCAATGTATCGTGATCCAGTTACTAAAAAGTTATTCAAGATAACTCCAAGTGCGCCTGAAAAAGGAATGAAGTTTCGTGAAGGCTGGACTCGCTCATCGGTCATTCTGCCAGGAGAAACAGAAGGAAGAGTTGTGCTCTCGAAGCAACTTGGTCTAGTCGATCAACCTGATCTACCTGGAGCCATGATTGCATCTGAGGGTGCGTTTGATGTCTACGACAAGTTCAGGAAACGCACAATAGAGACTAGTGCTGTTGGAGAAGAAGGCAATATTTCTTATCAGTTTGGTGTCCAGAGTGAAGAGGAACTCAGAAAACTTGTCTACGAGAATAGACTAAAGATAGAGAACCTCGAGGGCTTTGAGATGCCCTCTGGCACTGGAATGTTACAGATTGGTCGCTGGTGGCGCACAAAGGAAGAATACAAGGCAGCTTGGCTTGCTGAGCAAGAAAGAGCCTATAGGATTGGAGAAGACCCGCATAAGGTTGATAAGTTTGAGCCATTACTTACTCCAAAGCTTGGTTATGCAGCGAGATTAGGCAAACCTGTTCTTCATATTCCAGAATACTTTATTCCAGAGTCAGAAGGTCAGCGGTTCTCAAATCTACCACAAATGCTCAATGCAAAGGAGCTTGCTAGAACAGACAAGCTTATAAAGGACTTGAAATCCTTATACGGAGATACGGTAGATATTGTACAGTATAGTTCCATTGGCTCTGGTCTTGAAGATGATCCTGCGTCTGTTTACATGACGACTCCTATTCAGCGTCTTACACCAGTATCCGCTAAAACTAGTGGTCTAAAAGCCTATGTAGCCCAAAAAGGCTATAAGATGAAGCTGAAGTTATTGGGTTATGGTGAACAGCCTCAAAATGTTGATTTTATTACTCAGGAAGGTAAAATCCCTGCTCGTGTTCTAATGTCGTCTTTTGGTATCCTAAATATGCAAGCGCAGAAGGATTTCGTTGATTTATTCCTGCCTACTGATAAAAACAACGAAAAGCAAACTGCTGGCGTAAAAGCGGTCAAGGAATACATTGAAGATGCCTATAACTCACCTAGAGGAGTAGGTATTAGCGTTGAGATGATGGCTAGGAAATGGAATGAAATGACAGGAGAAAACTTGTCTGGTGACATGCTTTTCTCGAATATGTTCAAAAACGTATTGAAAGTCAATGATGCCAAGACAGCTAAGGAACTTAGGAAGCAGTTTGGCATTGGTATCCCTACCACGCAATGGGCTGCTGGAGGTTTGTATACTAAGGCAAAGAAAGAAGAAATGGAGCGACTTCTGGCAGAAAGCAAAGAGCCAGGAGCATCAAGCCTTATTCGGTTTCAGAAGGCGAATAGGAAAGCTGAACTTTATCAGATGATGTACAAAGTACCAGGGGGAGGACAAACTGCAGTCCTTCAAGCTGGTATCTCATTTGTGCCTGAATATCCATCGCAGTCCAGTTTCATCAACTCCAAAGCTATTATGGCACTTATTCAGAATGCTCCTGAGACTGCTACTGAGATGGGAATAAAGAATGAACTAGGCAATTGGGGTGGTGTCTTTGCTCGTGAGGCATATTCTAGCCGACAACCTCAGCCTATCGAGACATCTGCAAACTACATGTACGCCTATTTGGGTCTTCAAAGTGATCTGATGGAAGGTACAGTCGCTATTCCAAAAGGTGTTATTGATATTGATGCAAAGTTAGCTGCTAAGCTAAAAGATGTCTGGACTAGGGCAGACAAAATGCCTACCCATCAGGCTAAGCTAAATGAACTTAGGTTGGGTATAAAAGAGATTGACCCACAGAGTGTTGATCTTGAGGCAGGAACTCACTTAGAGCAATCTTGGTTGTTGGATCCCAAATCAATGACGCTTGTTCCTCCAGTGGATAGTATTGGAGGAATGGAGCACTATGAGGAAGGTATTCACAAGGGAGTCACTGATACGTTTGTTGGCGACTCCTATATGCGCTTGATGAGCGCTGCGATTGACTCGTCTGTGTCAGACCCAGGCGATGCCATGAATATTGTTGGTGCAGCTAAGATGCGCTTTTATGAAAGAATCAACTCCATGTTCTATCCAGGTGGCAAACGTTCTAAGCAAATGTTTCGCCATCTTACAGGCATGACCCTTCCTGGCACTCGTGGTGGACGCTATCAAGGTATGACTGAGCTAGAGTCTGGTAATGCCTTTGCTTCTGATAGCTATATTATCCGCATGCTGTCTAACAATGGTTTCAAGGACTCCAAAGAAGTCCGAAGTATTCTGAAGTACCTAGATACCTCTCCAGATGCTTTCTTGCCAATCTTCTCTCAGCGTTTTCCTGATGTAAGTGGTGTTACTACATGGATGCCTATCAAGTTACGTTCTGCAAAACACCTAGCAAACATGGGTGTTCCTACTCCTAAGGGGCCAGCAGCAGAAGACCTATTCTTCATGTCAACAGATGTAAACCGCTTTCAGGTTGGTGACTTTGATGCTGATCCTGCTATGCAAGTCGTGTTGCCTATCTACGAGATGAAAGACGATAAATCTGGAAAGATGACAGGTTTATGGACATTACCAGACAAGGTACGTAAGGAGTTCGAGACTAACTTCCAGAGTTACTACTCTAATACATCTGTTACGGACAGGTATTTAGAAGACTTGTTTGGTAAGCAAGGTACTGCTTTCTCGCATGAGAGTCTTGACGTTCAGAGAAAGAACATGTTTGACTACGTGAAAGCTGCTACCAAAGTATCCAGTCTTGTTGAACGCCTAAAGGAACCAGGAGAGTACTCTGTCAAGGATGTACTCAAATCCTTTATGCATAGCGCGCAGTATCAAGCTGGCAAGGGTGTTTCCTATATTACTCGTACTGAGACACAAGATATTGCTAGAGGTGTAGAGGACTACATTTATGGCAAGGATAATGAACTACCTCCTGAAGAAAAGAAGATTTTCCGAAAGTCTTATGAACAGAGTGCATTGACATATCAGTTGTATCTTGATCTTCAAAAGAGAATGCAAGGTGGCTTCACCAATCTTGAAACCATGATGAACACCTTTGGTATCTATAATGTCCAGAAGTCGGATACTGGTGTCACTAGTTATCACATGAGCTTCAAGTTGTCTGAGCAGGGCGAAGAAGTTGAGGTCGATGATAAAGGTTGGTATGGCATCGGTGGCAGAGGAATAGATAAGAATGCGATGCTTGAAAGAATGGTGCGTAATATTGCCAATATGCCTGAGGAACTAATGACCAACGAGATGCTTGCTTGGGGCTTTGGCACTAGAGGGAAACGTCAGAATGTGCTCAATGCACTGAATGATCCCAAAAAGTTCTGGACTGAGCGCAAGGGTGCTGATTATGCTAATACGCTAACAGGAGATTTTCTATCTAATCGTGCTGATATTTTATCGAATATGGTTCTAGAGGGTAAGGGTGAGGTTGGTTTCAATACTCCGTACTATATGTCTTTGGCTTGGAGAGCTATCGAGCGCTTGCTTAGGAAACAACCTGAGGCTTTACTGAACAGAGATGTACAGATACCTTGGATAAATGGTCAGGTCATGCCTGTTCAGGATATAGTAAAGACTAAAGAGTATCAGTTATATTCAACACTTGAAAATCTATTTGTACGTGGGCGCTCTGCTCCAGGTAGCGCTGAGATGGCTATGCTCGAAGATGTTTACGGTGAGCGTGTAGCTGGAATGGCTGCTGGTGTCTATAAGTCGTGGTATCAGGTCACAAAAGGTGGCCTAAAGGCTGCTGATCTAGCACAGCAAGAGTATGGCGACAGAATCACTGAAGCTGCTTCACGTCTTGCTAGAAGTTCCTTGAAGAAACGCCCTGTTATTCATGCAAGTGAGTTAGGCGCAATGACAGTAGTACCACAGAACATGAGAGCAGAGGGTTGGAGCCCTGTTAGTCTTGGTGAGAAATGGGAAGCTCTTTATGGAGTTGTTCTACGATCTATGGGCTTCCCTGATCTAATGCAGGGTCGTGAGCATGCTGGTGTTCACTTCAAGAGAGTACTAGATGAAGCTGCTGGTGAGTCCATCACTGGTGGTATAGCTTATGAGTCAGGTTTTGAGGCTAGACATCCACAGTATGCTCATATTGGTAAACTTTCTCCTAGAGATATGGAAAAGTATAGTATTCGCTATCAGCTTGGTGGTGTTGATATACATGGCATTCCAGACTTTGTAAGACTCAATAATGGTTACTTTGAGATTACTGATACAAAGAGTCCTGCTGTAAGAGAAGGCGTGGAATATAATGCTGCCTTTGCGGAAGCTAAAGCACAGAAGTACCGCTATCGTATACAGCAGTTAGCCTATGCTTATGGTATTCAACAGATGGCGTTGGATACAGAGAAAATAGATAAACCTTATTGGCGAGAGATAATGAAGAAATGGGGGATCAAGGATAAGGCAGTTGCCGATGAGATGAGGGCTGCTGCTGCTCAGGGTATGTTCAAGCTCTACATTCAACCAGGAAAAGAAGGCCTTGATACTCCTGATTTCAATCCTATTGAAGTACCATACAATGAGTCTACAAGAGCCGAGTTGAAAACTGTTGTAAAACAGCTTGAGGAAAAGTATCTAACACCAGATGCTTATGGTGAGATAGCTGCCACGACTTATGGTGTTCTACAAACTTCAAAGAAGTTATTGCCTCATCTAAATCCTAACTATTGGGAGCGTACATCACAGCCAGTACAGACAAAGCTATATGGTGAGTTAGCTCGTGTGGCTTCCTTTGCTGGCTTCAAGATTAGGGCTGCTGGTGGTGGGCGCTTTGACAATATTGAGGGAAGACGTATTCGTGTAGGCGAGGGTGGCCCTGAAGACATTATTGTTACTCCTGAAGGTGGAGTAGCGATTGTGCCTACTAATGAGTTATCTGATACACGCAAGATGCTTGGGTATCTTGGTGAGCGTCATGCTGATGGTGATCTTCCTAACTATATGGAAAAGTCAAAGGCAGATATAGAGCGCTGGCAAGCAGAAGCAGATGCTATTGACTATGGCGATTTACCAGAAAGCTCTGTTGGCTATTCTGCTTTGTATAAGAAGAAAGATCGAATACTTCAGCAAATAAAGAGAGCAGAAAGAAAACAAGCTGAGTATATCGCTAAGCACCCTGCTCCTGAGCTAACCAATCTAGGCGGTGGTGGAGCACAGCCACCTACACAGCCCCCTGTTACTACTACTCCTGCTGCAGGAGCACCTAAGAGAAGACGTGGCAGACCTCGCAAGGAACATGGAGTAGAGGCTGGCCCTGGTATCAATCCTATGAATATCGGGCCTACGGTAGAGCCACTTATCAATATTGATGTAAAGGGCATAGCCTCTGATGAACCAGATCAGGAAATAGAGATACAGTCACCCGAAACCTTCAATCCAAAAGAGCTTCCTACCGAAGAGGAAGAGAGTGTTGGCACTGGTGGACTAAGACCAGCGCCTCAAGTTAGGACTAAAGGTTCAGCAGCGCCACCTAGGAGTGTTGGTGAACTTAGTGAGCAGTTTGAGTCGATAGCTAGATCACTTGACAAGATCGCTGGCAAGAAACCCTCTGGTGCTGGCAGAACGCCACGAGAGCCAATGCAAATAGAAGCGCAGATGCGTGGCTTGCTAGAGAAGTTTAGGGCTGGCAAAGAACTGGTTGCTCCTTTTGAGGAAGAGCTAAGAGGCACTGTAATGGGGCTTCTTGAGCAAAGAGGTCTTGGGAAAGAGGCCAGAGAAGCCTTCACCAATGCTGGTAGTGCGTCTGATGTGATTATGTTCGCTCAGCGTATGGGTGTTACTAATGAGGAGTTCCAGAGAGCCTATGCTGGCAATAAGCAGTTAGTCAAACAGGCACAGGCTGTCAAGCAGTATGGAGTTGCATTTGGACAATTACAGAAGTTGGTAGAGGGGCCTGAAGGAGGTGGACAGAAGCTAGCTGGTGCTCTGGTGGCTGGTCAGCCAGAACCAGAGATGGCTCTTGAGGAACTCTACAAGTTTATGAAGGGTGAGGGTAAGGAAAACGAGGCTGCCCGATGGGTAAGCACTCAAGGTATTGCTGGTGCTGAACATGTCTTGTCGCAAAAAGCTGGTGTTGCAGATGTAGAAAAGACTAAGCTTCTTGGTGTAAATCCTGAGACTATCAAACGATATGATACTGCACTAGCTACAATGAACGACAAGCTACTCGATTATGCTAAGGCGATTGATGGCAGTAAGGAGTCTGTAAAAGCCTTCAAAGAAGCCAACCAAGCTGCTCTTCATGCAACCGTTGAAGACACAAAGATGAAGATTGAGAATACAAAGTTTATGGCTGGTCGCCTCTTTGATGAAAAGCAACAGCTTGTGAAGTTCAAAGATGAGGCTGGCAAAGAGGTTGGTACTGGTCTATCTGGTCTGATTGCTTCAGGGAAAACACCTACAGTACAAGAGCGACAGGCGTATGGTCAAATCATCGGCTTGACCAAGCAACTGAAGAGACAAGAAGAAGCTGAAACAAAGGGTGAAACAGTCCTACAGGGTGCTCCTGAAGGTGTTAGCAGTAAACTTGGTGGTTTGGCACGTAGGTTACTTGGTGGCTTTGGTCTGATGTATCTGCGTTCTATTGGTGGACTTATGACCACAGGCGCATACACAGGCTTTGGTGAACGTGAGCAGCTTGAGGCTCAAATGGGTCAGCAGTTTCTTGGTGTGGGTGGACAAGTGCCATATAGCCCAATGACTGAGCAGCAGAGGATACTAGCTGTTCAGTATGGTGGTAGTGGTGGTAGAGCAATACAAGCTTTCAAAAATGCTATTATGACTCAACAACAACCGCTCTATCAGTTTGGAACTACAGGGCTCGCTGGTATTTCCGCTGGTGGTATGGCGATGTGGTTGTCTGGTGAACAAGGCCTAAACGTAAAGGGAGAGGGCATGGCTGGTAAGATCGGTCTTGGTGTTGGCCTTGGTGTTATGGCTATCAATCAGGCTGTGCAGATCGCTGGAGCCTACCAAGATGTTCAAGGTACTGCAATGAACTTGGCAGTTAGACGTGCAAGGGGAGAGAACCTAGCTGGAACCGCCCTGACTGCTGTAGGTGCTGGTGCAGCTACAGGTGCGCTGGCTGGTGGCGCTATGACTGGTTTTGTCAATCCACTTGGCTATATTGGTGGTGCGCTTGTTGGTGGTGGCTTAGGTTTCCTCTCTAACTATCAACAGATAGCTGCTGGTCTAAATCCAGAGATCGCTAATCAGGCTGCTTTACTACAGGCTCTTGCTGGACGTGGAAACATGCCTATAACCAGCATTGTTCAGCAGTATGGTTACGGTGCTGAGCAAGCTCCTTACTACGCAAGATTGGCAGCAGAGATTGAGGCGTCCAAGAAAGGCAATCTCGGTATATCTGCTGAAGCGCGGGGCGCTGCTTCTGCCTATGAGTTACGTAGAGGAACGGTTATGACTGAGGCTCAGCGAACACGTTATGCTGAACTCGCTCAGGCTGGTTTTGTTCCTGAAGCTTATGCGATTACGGCTACTCAGGCTATGGGAATGTCTATCTTCGAGGCCAATAGAAGAACAAACCCAATGGCATACGAGACTACGACAACAACCCTGATGGAAAGAAAACCGTATGAGTCAGGTACAGCACAAGGTCAGTGGATTGCCGACCTTCGCAATATTATTTCTGGTGGAGGCGCTCAGGTTCCAACAACCTATACAGCGACAGTTCCAACCGCCAGTCAGTCAGCGATAACTAAATATACTCAAGCGTTTGCTGCTTGGGCTGAAGCTCATGGCGGTGCAGACATTGGTGGTGAGTATGCCAAGGCAGCTTTTGGTGCTATTGGGGCAATGGGGATCCCAGGCATTGTTGAGTATAACAAGAGAATGACAGCAGTTGTACCTACACAACAATGGCGTAGTCAGTACAACAGTCTTGAAGAGTGGCAAGTCGCTCAGGGTATGAAATATGGTCAAGAGCTCGGAGGACTACAAGCATCTGGATGGTTGCAGCCATTCCAGCAAATGACAGAGGTCGCTGCTAGAAGAAGAGCATTAGGGCTTGAGGCAACTCAAGTTCCTACTGCTGCAGAGTATCAGCGCTTGCATCCACAAGCAAATGAAGAACAGATTTATGCTGCTATGAGGGCTGCCACTGAGTCCAATATTGTTCCATCAATGGTTGAGCAGTGGAGACAGCAGTCAATATCTGCGCTTGGCGTTACTCCTACTTATGCTCCTAATATTACGCCTGTCCAAATCAATCAGGGCATGGCTCAAACTGCTTATGGTGGTCAGATAGCTCAAGCCTTCCTGCGTGGTGGCTTGAATGCCGATCAAGCTACTGTTTTTGGTGGTGCGTTTGCTCAGATGAGTCCACAGCAGTTCAAACAATATCAAGGTCTATTTAGCGGTAATCCCCTACAGCAAGCAGCTTGGGCGATGAATAATCAGCAAGCAGCAGGAGCTTTATTCAGCCAAGGAACACTAGCTGGTATCGGTGGATCGACAATAAATACCATGAACCTTGGTAGGGTAGACATTGGTGCTGGTGGGCTTACTGGTATGTCATGGGGTACTACATCTCTTGCTCTGCCAATGGAAGTAGCTGCTTTGATGAACGCTAATAGAGGTCAGCAGTTCCTTGGTGCTACCGCCACTGGCCCTATTCAAATAGGTCAAATGTCAATGGCTCAAGCTGTACAACAATCTAGCTACAATACGGCAGCTAGAATGTGGGGGCCTAACTGGAATCAAATCGGTGGTGGTCAAGGTGCATGGCGACAAGCCTATGCAGATTATGGCTCATTCGGTGCTCAGGCGGTTCAGCAGTTACAGGGTGCTCAATATCAGCAAGCTCAAGCTGGTATTCAGATTGCACAATTACAGCTTCAGGCAGAATACCAGCCGAAGTTCTGGAGTATTGAAGACCGTCAGAGGGCGCTAGGATACCGACAACAAGAGTGGGGCTTCCAGCAACAGTGGACTCAGCTTGGTGTACAGCAAGAAAACTTCCAGTTCCAGACAGGCATGCAACAGCGCCAGATGGGGCTACAGCGTGGTTGGCAACGAGAAGATTGGGCTTACCAGGGTCAGGTACGTGGCTTACAGTGGCAGTGGCGTCAGGAAGATTATGGTGAGAACCTACGCTTTATGACAGGGCGTGACCGTAGACTCGCTGAGCGTCAGATGGGTAGAGAAACTACTCTACATGATCTTGAGTCTGAGCAGATTGATAAGCAGAAGGATCGCCAGAAAGAGCTATGGGCGATGGAGGACGAGCGCTTCAATCAATCCGTTGCCTATCAGCAAAAGCTCTTCGATATGCAGGAAGACAATCTTAGAAAGCAAGAAGAGTTTTATCAAGAACGTAAGGCTCTTGAGCAAGAACAGGTTGAGCTAAACCGTGAGTACTGGCAGAAGCAATGGGATTTATCTATGCAAGCTGCTGGCGCTGCTGCAGCTTACGCTGCTACACAGGCTGGTATTGCAGAGGATATGATAAAGATTTCTCAGGAAACTGAGACTGCTAATGGTCAACTAAGTCTGTTTGGCGATGAGTCTATGGCAGACCTTGCAACTGCGTTGGATAAAGTAGACCCGCTCTTCAAAACCTTTGTTGACGAGATGGAGAGACTACAAGGTGCTTTAGGTGGTGGCGGTGGTGGCGGTGGTGGTTCTCACACTTGTCCAGTCTGCGGTCAGACCTATACGGGCTCCTATGAAGATCACGTAAAGAACTACAAAGGGCCTCTTGCTCACCCAATGCAGCATGGTGGACGTGTACAACCAGGGCAATCATATCTTGTAGGTGAAAGAGGAATGGAAATATTCCAGCCTGACTCTGCTGGAGTAATCAAGCCTCTTGATCCTTGGGGTACTACCTATGTGAACTCTTCAGAAGCCAGAAGTGGTGGACGAGAGATGATGCACTTAGTAGTCTATCTTGGCGATGAAAGACTAATAGATAAGGTTCTTGAAGCTGTGGATCAGGAGGTCAAAGGATGACAACCTTCAACTATATAGAACTTAGGAACAGCACTTCTGGTTCAGGTAAACGTTTCAAGGCTATCGAGATGGCATTGCCAAGACGTAGAACGGATAACATAGATGTTACCCTAGGTGGCAGGTATGATAAGGCATCAGGGCCGATCCTAAAGTCCTTTCAGTACACCTTGCGCGTACCCATAGACGAGTCTGAGGATGGTTGGCAATATGGGAACTATGATGATTTGGTTGAACTATTTGATTTGACAAACTCAAGTGGTAGTGGCCCAACTGATGTTATTACTCTCACTGACCATTCTGGTTCAGGGCACAGTTGTTACTTTTCTGGAGAGATGTCTCCTAAGCCACTCACAACGCAACTTGAAGGTGTGAATGCTTGGCATATTGTAGGAATAGCACTATTGGAGATACCAGATGGCTCGTGACATAACTCCGACTTTACATGCTGCTATAGATACTCCTGGCAGTTACTATATGCTAGCTAAGCTGGAGATTTCACCATCACGAGTATTCTTCAAGACTGTTACTGATAGTTATCCTGTGGGTGGGGCTGATGACTTGGGAATCATGAATGATCCCATGAGACAGGATATTGAATATTCTGCCACTCTTGGTAAGCTGGTCACTTTCTGGTGTGACACTAGTCTCAAATATGCTGTACAGGGTGAGGCTAATATACATGACTTATCCTATGCTTCTACTATCAAGCCTGGAGTACTAGGCTTAAAACTCTATCTGTATAATGCTGGTGCAGTCTC
>Ga0315285_10003300_pt1 | contig 16822 bp, 12 predicted proteins | sample YL17G09_36_MG_FD_203698 | JGI IMG/M metagenome (GOLD analysis project Ga0315285, IMG submission 203698) | Sediment microbial communities from Yellowstone Lake, YNP, Wyoming, USA - YL17G09_36 | ecosystem: Environmental > Aquatic > Freshwater > Lake > Sediment | place: USA: Wyoming | collected... | reverse complement strand
CTATGAAAAGCAACCGGCGACGATGGCTTTGGTTGGGCGCGAGCGCCGTCATCCTGGGGCTGATTATTTATAACCTGAGTCGCAGTGCCGAGTGGCGCGCGTTTCGCTGGGATAGATTCTGGTCGTCGTTGGCGCATGCGCGCCCGGGACTTTTGCTGGCGGCGCTGGTGACGACCTACGCGAGCTATCTGCTGCGGGCCTATCGCTGGAAATGTTTTCTGGGCCCCATCAAGAAGGCCTCGATCTGGGTGTTGTTCGTGGGCCAGATCCTGGGATTCAGCTCCATCTACCTGATCGGCAGGCTGGGTGAGTTTGTTCGGCCAGCCTACATCGCTAGGAAAGAAAATGTCTCGATTAGCTCCATGGTGGCGGTGTTAGTGCTCGAGCGCATCTACGACACTGTTTTCCTGGTCCTCCTGTTCGCTGGAGCGCTGTACCTGGCGCCTAGAGACCCCGCGGCGAGCCGCGCGGGAACCATCCTCGTCCGATTGGACGAGTTCGGGGCCGCAGTGTTCCTGGGGACGGCACTGATGATTGCGGCACTGGTGTGGTTCCGCCTCCGTACGGAGGCGGCCACGCGGTGGCTGGTAGGAGTGTTCGGTTTCCTGCCGGGACGCGCCGGTCACCACTTCGAGCATTTCCTGCGCTCGTTCGCCGACGGCTTGAAAGTCATACAGTGTTGGAAGGATTTACTGGCTAGCATCATCGCGACCGTAATTCTCTGGATTTTCAACGCCAGCGTGTTCTGGCTGGTGTTTCAGGCCCTAGGCGGGGAGCTGGCGCACCTCACGTGGTTGGCGACGACGCTGGTTCTGTTTTTTGCGGTCATCGGTTTGGCCGTGCAATTTCCCGGCATTGGGGGAGGATACCAGGTGGGAGCCATTCTGGCCCTCACGGGGCTCTTCAGTGTGGGCGTGGAAGCTGCCACGGGGGCTGCCATTCTGGTCTGGGTTATGATTTCGGTGCCCTGCTTGGCGCTGGGCGCGGGGTTACTGGTGCATGAAGGCCTAACGTTCAAGAAACTCGAGGCCATCGCAGAAGAAGAGCGCGCAGCGGTGGAAGAAGCCTGATGTCCGCCCCTCAGCTCGGTTTTTCGGAGGCAACCGGCTCCCATGAAATGTCCATTCTGCGGGCACGTGGAAGATAAGGTAGTTGATTCGCGCGAGGCGAAGATCGGCGATACCATCCGCCGCCGGCGGCAGTGCGGGAAATGCGGCCGGCGCTTCACGACCTATGAGCGCCTCGATGAAATCCCGTACATGGTCATCAAGAAAGACGGGCGACGTGAGAAGTTCGACCGGCAGAAGGTTCTGGCGGGAGTGCTCAAGGCGTGTGAAAAGCGGCCTGTCCCCATGGGCAAGATGGAGGAAATCGTTAACGAAGCGGAGTCCTTGGTGGTCGAATCACCGGACCGCGAACGGCCCACCTCCGAGGTGGGCGCCCTGGTCATGAACCGGCTGAAGAAGCTCGATAAGGTCGCCTATGTCCGCTTCGCTTCGGTTTATCTGGATTTCAAAGATGTTCGCGAGTTCATGGACGAGCTGAAGGAACTCTTGAAAGCTAAAGGGAAGTAGTGACGCTCGCCGGGGCGCAGAGCCCGGCAAGATGTCTGCCGCGACACAGCAAGCAGTTCCCCTATCGCCCCTCCCAGGCAAAGGCCCCGAACGTGCGAAAGGTCTCAAATCCCAGGCGCTGGTAGAGCCGCACCGCGCCAGCATTCAAGTCGGTGACGGCAAGCGAGACCTCCTCATGGCCCAGACGCGCCAGCTCACGAAACGAAGTCTCCATCAGGGCGGTGCCCAGACCCACGCGCTGGAACTCCCTCGCCACCGCGACTTGGGGGATGTGCGCGGTCTGGGGCCGAACGGCGGTTATCGCCAACGCCGCGGCGAGTTTCCGCGTTGGGCGGTGAAGGGCCACCAGCGAGCCCTGGGGCAGGAGCTGCCCGCAGCCGCGCTGGTGCACGATGCTCTCTATCAGGCGGGTGGCACCGGCCAAGGAAGTGTATTGGTCGTTGATCCGGGAGTCGAGGTGCTGGCCATAGGTGCTGTAGAGGAGCGCGGCCGCCGGCGGATCGTGTTTGCGTTCCCAGGGTTCCACGCAGAAATCTCCGGGCACAGAAACAGCCTGCGAAGTTGGGTGTCCCGCCTCCTGGCCAGGGACGGCTGAATCCGGTCGTCGGGTCGCGAGCGACAACGCCATGAAGCGGCGGAGAAAGCCGTCGAAGCCGTGAGCGCGAAAGCACGGCTCGAGTTCCTCGAAAGTAAAGTGAGGAAGTTGGGTCTCCACGCGGCGCAGGCCCGGGGTCGCAAGCAGGGTTTCGATGACGTGTTCCAGCAAGACCCGCGCCGGGCCGACTTGCTCCTCTTCGGGCATGACGAACAGGTCGGCGATGAGAGCTTTTTCGGCTTCGTAGAAGAAGAAGCTGTAACCGGTAATTTGGCCGTCGCGCAGGAAGGCGTAGCCGGAAAGGCGTTTCTCGTCAAGCCAGGAAGAAATCAAGCGGCGCGAGGTAGTGTAGTCCCAGCGCAGAGTCTCGCGCCAGATGCGCGACTCGGCTTCCAACAAGGGCTCGAAGTCGCGGGCCGTGAATTGCCGGATGTCGATCACCTCAGATGCCAAGACTGCGTGCTCCCTCTCGCGCCGACCTGGTAACGAAAGGCTCCCCACAACCAGGCCGGCGGCGCCAAGCGTTCGTACGTGGTCAAGCCTAGCAGGAATATAGCGCAAAAGCCGCCCCATCGTCTTGCAGCGCGCGAGTCATTTTGCTGGGTTTAGTTCCCGCGGCTCTTGCGCGGCCGCGCGAGGCGCACTGAAAGACGCAAATGAAGGGCTGAAGAGGACAGTTTGTCAGTAGATCCGCGAGAGAACGAAGAAGGCCTTGGTGGCCAGGGCTTCAGCCGCTGGCCTATGGGGAGGCGAGAGTTCGGACGTTTGCGTTTGCTCTTCCCCAAGCGCGGGTGAGACATGTGCGCCGCGCTGAGGCTGCGAGATGAAAGTTTTGGTCGAGGTAGATAACAGGTTGTGGTAGCATTTCCAGTTTGCGAGCCGGTGTGCTCGCCATCGTTGAAGTGTAGAGTGAATCAAAGGCAGCTCTATGGCACGTAGGCGAGCTATCGCGGTCGCTGCCCCGGCACGAATCCCCAGCGAAGTGGTCTGGAGACTGGTCCGAGCAGCGTTCATCCTGGCAGCGGCGCTGGCGATTGTACTGGGGGGAGTGGGCGCCTTCCTGACCTATCGCGTTGTCACTACGGTCAATGCCACCGAAACCGTGACGCCCGAGTCTTCCCTCCAGAGCAACTACATTACCCTCAGCTTCACGGATCGCAGGGGTGGCGAGCACGACGGGTGGTTGCTGCTGGGTCTCAAAGGGGCGCCGGCCATCATTCTCTGCCACGGTTACAACTCCAACCGTTCGGAGCTACTGGCGCTGGGCAGTTTCCTCAGCAAAAGTAATTTCAATGTCTATCTTTTCAATTCCCGTGGTCCGAAGGCGGAGCAGGGGTATTCGGACCTAGGCATACGTGAGGCGGAGGACTTGCTGGCCGCCATCGCGATGGTGACGAGGCACCCCAGAGTCAATCCTCACCGGGTGGGCTTATTTGGGACGACTTCGGGGGGCTATGCGGCGCTGGTGGCGGCGGAACAGAGTCCTCTGGTAAAGGCGCTGGTGGCTGACACGATCTACGAAGACCCCAGTCAGATGCTGGAAGCGCAGGTGGACGACCTGCTGGGTGGTACAAGCCGCTTTTTCCGCATGGTGCCCCGCGCAGGATTCCACCTTCTCACCTTGGGGAGGGCGAGGCCGCCGGTCCGCGCCAATCTCTCCAAGTTGGAAAACATGCCTAAGCTCTTCATCAACAGCCGAGACTGGCCTCTATTGGCTGCCGCCACCGAAGATCTTTACGCGCTTGCCCCCCCACCCAAGCGCATGTTGGTGCTGGAGCATACGTACACCACGCTGGCTTCGGGTGCCATGAAAAAGCAGTACGAGCAGGAGGTCGTCGACTTCTTCCGCGACAAGCTGCCTCTACGGGCTGATTGACGATGGCCCGCCGCGCTCGGAGCCGGGACGCAACCCCTGATCTTGTCTGCCGCCTGGGGAATCCCACGCGCGGAGGGTGATTGGGTTCCTTGATGGCTGACAGTTCCTCGCGCCCTGGGGCACCGTGCTCGGGAACCGCGCAACCGCGCCGCCCTAATCTCCGTCACTGGGTGCAGTTCGCCGCAGCGACGAGCCTCCTGCGGTTCCTCGGCTGGCTGCCTCACCGATTGGCCCGCGCTCTCGGCACGGTGCTGGCAACCCTGAGCTACTGGTGCTGGCCCCGACTGCGCGGGGTGGGTCTGTTTAATCTGCGCGTGGCGTTTCCCGAGTGGTCCGAACGGCGCCGTCGACAAGTGCTGTTTGGCGCATTTCGGAATTTCGGCCGCGTGCTCGCCGACTTCGCGCACTTTCCTTCCTGGAACCGGGAGAACATCGAACGCCTGATCATCTACGATGGGTTTGAGAACTACGCGTGCGCCCGAGACCAGGGGAAAGGCGTGCTTTTCCTCACCGCCCATTTTGGCAATTGGGAACTGGGATCGTTTGCCCACGGCGTGTACGGTTATCCCTGCAATTTCATAGTGCGGGAGCTGGACAATCCTTTGCTCGATGCCTTCATCAACCGTTACCGCTGCCTGAGTGGGGGACGCGCCATCGAGAAGCGGGATGCCGCCCGCGAGGTATTGCGTGCCTTCCAACGCCGAGAGGCTGTGGGCATTCTGGCAGACCAAAACACGCTTGCCGCCGAAGGAGTGTTTGTTGATTTTTTCGGCCGCCCCGCCTGCACGACGACGGCCCCGGCCCGGCTGGTACGGAAGACTGGGGTCCCCGTCGTGCTGGGCTTGGTGATTTGGGACGCGCAGATGCGGAAGTATCGCCTGCGCTTTGATCCCGTCGCTTGGATCACGCGGGAAGATCCGGAGGAAGAAATTGCTGCAAACACGGCGAACTTCACGCGGCTGATTGAGGATTACATTCGCTGCCATCCTGACCAGTGGCTCTGGGTGCACCGGCGCTGGAAGACGCGTCCGCAGGGCGAACCTCCGTTTTATCCTTCTTGCTGAGTTGCAGGTTGACTGCCGAAAGTTGAAAGGAGACACTTTCGGCGTTTACCGTTGGACTTTGAACAGCTCTGGGGTGTGACCATGAGAGTCGAAGAAATTGCCCGGTTACTAGGCGGCGAACTTCAAGGGGAAGGGGGCCGCGAGATTCGAAATGTGGCGAGCCTGGAGAGCGCCGGAGCGGAGGAACTGACATTCGCGGAGGGTGAACGGGCCCTGCGCTTGGCCGCCTCCTCCCGGGCCGGCTGCATCCTGGTGGCGCAGGGGGTGTCGGTGCAGGGGCAAACCACCATTGCCGTTCCTCACCCCAAGCTTGCGTTGATCCGCGTCGCCGAGGTGCTTCGTCCGCCTACTCCTCCGGTCCCTGGAGTCCATCCCACGGCCGTGATTGCCTCAGACGCGCAACTGGCGCCCGATGTGAGTGTCGGCCCTTACGTGGTAATCGAACCTGGCGTATCAGTGGGGCAGGGAACACGCCTCAAGGCCGGGGTGTTTCTGGGTGAGAACGTGCACGTGGGCGCGCAGTGTGTCCTGTACCCGCGGGTGACCATCTATCCGGGGGCGCGCATTGGCAACCGGGTGATTCTGCATGCTGGCGTGGTCGTAGGCTCAGACGGGTTCGGTTATGTTCTTGCCGAAGGTCGCCAGCACAAGTTCCCGCAACTCGGACAAGTGGTGATCGAAGACGACGTGGAGATCGGCAGTAACAGCACGGTGGACCGAGGATCGCTGGGAGTGACGCTGATTGGTCAGGGAACCAAGATTGACAACCTCGTCCAGATCGCACACAACGTGAGGATCGGCCGGCATTGCGTGATTGCAGCGGAGGTTGGGATTTCGGGTAGCGTTGAAGTTGGCGATTACGTGGTAATGGGTGGCCAGGTGGGAATTGGTGACCACGCGCGCGTTGAGGAAAGGGCCGTGCTTGGGGGCGGCGCCGCGATTCTGCCAGGCAAGATTGTTCACAAGGGCGAGACCGTCTGGGGTTCGCCGGCCCGGCCTCTCGCGGAGTTCAAGCGGATGTACGCACACCTCTCGCATCTCCCGAGCTTGGCCCAGAAGGTGAAAGAGATCTCCGCGCAACTGTCGGGGCGTGGCACATAGGTTGAATGTCGGGCTGCCATGGCGCAGCCCCAGCCCTGCATCCGGGTCGGCAGGCCGATTTCCCGCGCGGTCTGTTTGACATAGTGTCAATTCCTCGGACATCTTCTCCCGTTCTGGTTCCATCTAACCGGTAAGTAGGTCGAGCTACTCTGCCCGACGGGCGCCGCTTTTGTTGGTTCCACGGATCGGGGGAGGAGCTTGGTGAAGAGGCCAGAGTGACAATCACAACGCTGGTTCGTTTTTTTCGAAACCGATGGTCGCGCACACTGGCTGTGTGGTGCCTGATATTCATCCAAGCCCAGCTCTTGTGGGTCGCAGAGTTTCATCATCACGAGGAAGATCAGATTGTTTCAGCCCGTCGGCTGGTGATGCGGAGGGGCGATGTCACCACACAGCGTGCTGTGGTCAGGCCGCCGTGTGCGGCCTGTCAGATCGGTCGGCAGAATGTAGCGCGCCCGGCGACAGGATTTCCGATTGAACCCCCCGACTCCGTGACTCCTTTCCTCTCTACGTTTTCGCTGCTTGATTTCGGTCCCTCGCGTCTGACTATTATCCCCGCCCGGGCCCCTCCTGTCTTCTGAGGGCCACCGTTGGCCCTTCTTTGGCGAGCGGTAGGATCACCCACACTTCGTAGGCTGAGATTCTGAGGAGCATCGAAATGAGAACAATCTGTATCCTCTCTTGCTTGGTCTTCCTCGCGCCCGGCATACTACAGGCGCAGGCGACGGATGACACGCACGAGCGCTTGAAGGCCCTCGAGGAGCGCGTCATCGCTTTAGAGGCTGAGATACGCGCCCTCAAAGCAGGTCAAGCCTCGCCGCCGGCAGAGAGCGCGGCCGCGCCAACGGTTGGGCCTCCGGCGACCGTCTCAACTGCCCTGGCACCCACCGCAGCTCAGGTTCCTGCCGCTGCGCCGGGACCTTCCCTTGCGCAGCTGCCGGTTTACAGCGGAGAAAGCGACACAGCGAAAGTTTTCAATCCCGCGATCAGTGTAATCGGGGATTTCCTGGGCGCGGTGGGCCGTGATCCGAACCGCAGCATGCCGGCGCTTGACATGCACGAATCGGAAATCGGCTTCCAGGCTACCGTAGATCCTTACGCGCGCGCAGACTTTTTCGTGTCGATCGGCAGTGAAGGAGTCGAACTGGAGGAAGGTTATCTGACCTTCACGTCGCTTCCCGGCGGGTTCGTGGCCAAAGTCGGCAAGATGCGCTCCGGTTTCGGCGTCGTCAATGCGCTCCATAGTCACAGCCTGCCGTGGACCGATCGGCCGCTGGTGACCGAGCACCTGGTAGGCGGGCACGAAGGTCTGAGCGACTCTGGTTTTTCAGTGAGCCGGATCCTTCCAGCACCCAAAGACGTCTTCCTCGAGGCGACCGCGCAGGTTTTTCGGGGTGATGCTGGGGACGTGTTCACGGCCACGCGCCGCGGCGACATCGCCTTTGTGGGACGCTTGCGGGCTTACCGTGACTTGACGGAGTCCACCAACCTCGATCTGGGGTTCTCGTATGCGCGCGGTCACAACGATGTGGGCACCGCGTTTGTCACCCAGCTCTACGGGCTGGACGCCACGTTGCGCTGGAAGCCGCTGCGGCGAGCCATTTATCACAATTTCCTCGGTCGGGCCGAACTGGTCTGGAGCCGCCGCCAGGAGGAACCTGCGATCCAGCGCGCGTTTGGATTCTATACTTCTGCGGACTATCGGCTCACGCGACGCTGGACCATTGGGGGACGCTACGATCGGTCCGACCGGGCGCGCGATGCGCTGCTGACCGACAGCGGCTTTGCGCCGGTGATTACCTACTGGCCCAGCGAGTTCAGCCAGCTTCGGGGCCAGTACCGGTTCACGCGCTACGCCGACGGCCGGTCCGGCAACGAGCTTCTGTTTCAACTCTTGTTTGTTCTCGGGGCGCATGGCGCCCATTCCTTTTAGGAGCGATTATGACTCAGAGATCCAGTTCGCTTCGCTTCGCTGGCTTGATTTGTGCCCTTGCGTTCGTCTTGGGAGTGGTTTCTCCTGTGCTGGCTCGCGCCGCCTCGAAACTGAAGGTCGTCACCTCGACGACTGATTTGGCCGAATTCGCCGCCCAAGTCGGGGGCGACCGGGTAGAGGTGGAATCGATCGCGCGCGGGTATCAGGACCCGCACTTCGTGGAAGCCAAGCCCAGCTTCCTGCTGAAGTTGCGCCGGGCCGATTTGCTCATCACGGTTGGGCTCCAACTGGAAATCGGCTGGCTGCCGCCGCTGATTACCCAATGCGGGAACCGGAACATTCAGGCCGGCGCAAAGGGCTATCTAGATACCTCGCAATTCGCGGAGATCCTGGAGATTCCCGCGGGTATTGTGACGCGCGCCATGGGTGACGTGCATCCGTTCGGGAATCCTCACTACTGGCTCGACCCAGAAAACGGCCGAAGGATTGCCCGCGGTATTGCCCTGAAGCTGGCCGAGATGCAGCCGGAAGGCGCCGCTTACTTTGAAGGGCGGTTCCAGGCCTTCAGCAAGCGGCTGGATGAGGCGCAGAAAGCCTGGGACGCGGAAATGAAGCCCTTCCGAGGGCGCAAGGTGGTCACTTATCACCGTTCCTGGCCCAATCTCACGAAGCGGTTTGGCCTTGAGGTGGTGGGAGAAATCGAGCCCCGCCCGGGCATCCCGCCCGGGCCAAGGCACACGGTTGAGATCATCCAAATGATGAAGCGGGACAACGTGAAGGTCATCTTGGTTGAGCCCTACTTCGACTTGAAGACACCGAATGCCATCGCGCGTGAGACCGGAGCACAGGTGGTAGTTTTGCTGCCCTCGGTGGGTGGCGAAAAAGAAGCCACCGACTACTTCAAGCTTTTCGATTACGATATAGCGCTGCTGACACGGGCGTTCCAGGCTACCCAGTAGGATGTCTGAGGAGGATGGATGGAAGTCCTTCCCTTTTTGCTCGCGCCGTTTGTAGCCAGCCTGATTCTCACCGGAATCCACGCCTATCTGGGCGTGCACGTGGTCGAGCGAGGCGTCATCTTCGTTGATCTTGCCTTGGCCCAGATCGCGGCGCTCGGCGCGACGATGGCCATCCTGGTGGGGATTAACCCGCACGCGGGCGCCGCCTACTGGATTAGCTTGGGGTTTACATTTCTGGGTGCAGCGATCTTCTCCTTGGCGCGGATGCGCCGCGTCCACATCCCGCAGGAAGCATTTATCGGCATCGCCTATGCGGTAGCTTCGGCCGCCGCCATCTTGGCCATGAGCAAGGCCACGGGAGAAACCGAACACCTGAAAGACATGCTGGTCGGCAATATCCTGGCGGTTTCCTGGGAGGAGGTGGCGCGCACCGCGGTGCTCTATGGCGCGATCGGGTTGTTCCACTACATCTTCCGCAAGAACTTCCTGCTCATCTCGATCGACCCCAAGACCGCAGAAGCCAAGGGAATCTCCATCCGTCTCTGGGATTTTCTCTTCTATGCTTCCTTTGGGTTCGTGGTGACTTCCTCGGTGGCCATTGCCGGGGTCCTGCTGGTCTTCTGCTACCTGATTGTTCCGTCGGTGGGGGCCATGTTGTTTGCGGACCGGATCGGGCCGCGCTTGGCCATCGGCTGGACCATGGGCACGCTCGTGTCCGCGCTGGGCGTGTATCTCTCGGTGGTTTTGGATCTGCCGACCGGCGCCACCATCGTCTGCACGTTCGGGGGTGTCTTGGTGCTGATGTTTGTGGTCCATGTGTTTCTGCATCACGGCCGACAACCAGCGGAGGTCGAGGCTTCGGGGTCGGCAGCCGTGGGACAGGTGCGCGGCGGCCGCAGGTAGCGTGGCCCTGATCAGGAAATGAAACGCTTGCCGGGAGGAGTTGATCCGGCTCTCCCCGGCCGAAATTGATTTTTGAGCGCCTGGTCGGCTAGAATTCCCAGGCGGGCGACCGCAAGAGGGTAATAAGAGCAAAAGGGAAGGAGCTCCGGGGCTTGAGCAGGACAGCACACGGATACATCGCGGTTGTCTTTGGCATTTCTCTGGTGATGGGCGGTGCATGGCTTCTGGCGCAGGCCGGTCGCCCGGAGGCGGGGCCAACTTCTGACGCGGCAATGCGCGAGAGAATCCTTCTTTACGTGCGGGCCAAGTTCGGCGTTCCCGACTCGGTGAAACTCACGGCTGACCCGCTCCGGCCTTTTACCTACGCAGGCTTCCTCGAGACGACCATCACGGCCGACGATGGCAAGCAGAAGCACGTGAACAGCGCGTTCGTCACAAAGGATAGCCGCTATCTCATCCTGGGCACTCTGTACACTGTAGTGGCCGATCCCGCCAGCGAGATTGTTCAACACGTCCGCGAACAGTTCAAAGTCCCGGTGACCTCCGGCGTGACCGCGGGTCCCTTGCGGAGCTCCCCTTACCCTAATCTGCTAGCCACCGCCGTGACTGTAGACGATGGAAAACAGAAGCGGACTCAGGATTTTTATGTGACCAGGGACAATCGCTGTCTGGTTGTGGGCAGCGTGTTCGACCTCGGCCTGGATCCGCGCCGCGAGGCGTTGGGCGTCATCACCACGGCCAACCAACCCGGTCACGGTTCGGCTAATGCGCCGGTGATCGTCGTCGAGTTTTCGGACCTCCAATGCCCGATGTGCGCTCGCGTCCACGACTTCCTGGAGAAAGAATTGCTGCCCAAATACGGCGATAAGGTCAGGGTGGTGTACAAGGAGTTTCCCCTACCCACGATCCATGAATGGTCGCTCCTGGGCTCTATTGCCAACCAGTGCGCTTACCAGATGAATCCGGCAACCTATGTGCCTTACCGTTCCTTGATTTTCAAGAACCAGAGCAGCTTCAATGCGGCGAATGCGCGCGACCTGCTCCTTGACTATGGTGAACAGGTGGGGCTTGACCGCTTGCGGCTGGCGGCCTGCATTGACGCCAAGGCCTCGCTGCCGCGGGTAGAAGAGAACTTTCGCGAGGGGCAGGCGGTGGGCATGACTCGCACCCCGACCTGCTTTGTCAACGGCACCATGGTGGTGGGGTTGGAATCAGCCGAGGCGTTCTATAAGGTCGTCGATGAGGCCCTGCGCGTCGCCAAGCAACGCGGGACTCCGAGTTCGAGTCCACGATTGAGTCGAACGCAACCGGGTCAGCTTAAAGCTCGCCGTCCCGAATCCCGAACCCCCAACCCCCAATCCCGCACGCCAGATCCCTAATCCCCCATTCCTACATCAGCTCGGGGCAGTGGCGCGATCCGCCACAGGCGGGGAAGAAAGAAGAAGAGAATTAGAAAATAGACCAGGCAGACTATTCCTCCCAGCGTCAGCGCGAAGCGCACTCCCAGCGCTTCGGCCACAGCTCCTGCCTGCAAGCTCCCCAGTGGCGCCAATCCCAAGACGGCCAGATTGTACATGCTCATGATTCGCCCGCGGAGTCCCGGAGGGCTGGTCAGTTGCAGGGTACTGTTGGTAAGCGTAAGAGTACCCACCATGGTTGCTCCTATGACGACGAGCAACAGGAAGGCCCAGGCAAAGGATCTCGCCTGCGCCAGCAGGATCAGGGCGAGGGCAAACAAGGCCGCGGAGCCTACAATGTATTTTCCCCTCCGCCGGATGCCGGCTTGCGCCGCCAAGGTGAGCGCGGATATCACCGCGCCCAGCCCGGCTCCGGCCATCAGGTAACCTAGCCCGGACGCTCCGACCTTGAGAAGATCACGCGCGAAGACCGGCATCAGGACAACGAAGGGAAGCCCCAAGAGGCTGAGGAAGGAAGGAACGGAGAGCAGAACGATGATGGTTCGATGCTTGCCGACAAAGCGAAGGCCGTCCACCATGGCTGACCAAACCGACGGGCCATTGTCAGCCGGATGGGGTGGCACGGTAATGGCCAGGAGGGCGATGATCAGAGCCAGAAAGCTGACCGAATTCAGATAGAAGCACCCGGCAACGCCTAGCGAGCCCAACGCCAGTCCAGCGAGGGTCGGCCCGATCGCCCGGGACATGTTGAATTGCGCCGCATTCAGGGCGACGGCGTTCGTTAGGTTTTCGCGGTCCACCAGATCGAGCACCACAGCCTGATAAGCAGGGGCGTTCAGCGCCGAAGCCAAGCCTGTGAAGAAGCTGATGGCAAAGATCTCCCCAATCGTGGCGACCCGCACCGAAGTGAGAATGGCCAAGACCAGGGCCAGAACCATCATGGCCGTCTGCGTCACGAGCATTAGCTTCCTACGGTTCAACCGATCCGCGATGGCTCCGCCGGGGAGGGAGAAGAAAAGGAAAGGAACCAAGCCCAGGAAGGCGTTGAGCCCCAATAAGAACGGCGAGTTGGTAATTTCCAGCACCAGCCAGCCGAGGGCCAGGTTCTGCATCCAGGTTCCAATATTGGAGAGGAAGTTCCCCGTCCAGAAAAGGGCGAAATCACGGTGGCGCAGCGAGCGAAACATCGCCGCCAAGCGGCTGACCTCCGCCACCGGTTCGGCGACTACCCCGTTCACGCTTGCATCGTCTGGAGCCATGTTTGGTTCGCGCCGCGTGCCGCCCAAGGACCCTCTATTATAGTGGAGGCCGGCCGGAATTCGTCAGACCCGTGTAACCCGGAACGGGCCTGGTTCGTCTGTGTTCGTAGAGAGGTTCGAGGGAAGGAGCAGTATATGAAGCGCTGGGCTTATGCTGGAGTTGGCTTGATGCTGGGTGTACTGGCCCTATCGGCACCCGCGAGGGCGCAGGAGGAGGAAGGCTGGAGGTCCGGGCCGCGGGAACACGCGATGGGTCCTCACCTGATGGCCCTGCTGGAAAACGACCGGGTGAAAGCAGCCTTGGGGCTTACTGAGCAGCAAGTCGACCGCCTCCGGCAAATCACCGTCGAGGCAGAGAAATCCGCCGTCAAAACGCGGGCGGACCTGGCAGTGCGGCGCATCGAATTGCGCGAGCTGCTGCGCGCGGACAAGCCAGACCGAGAAGCCATCATGAAGAAGGTGCAGGAAATCTCGGATCTGCGCGGGCAAATCATGAAGCAACATGTGGAGTCAATTCTTGCCGTCAAGACCGTGCTGACGCCCGAACAGCAACAGAAGCTGCGTGCCTTCCGGGCGAGAGGCGGCCGGGCCGGAGGGTGGGGGCCGAGGCCGAGCTCCCGGCCAAACCGTCCAGGAGGACCGCCGGGACCGGCCGAAGCGCCTGCGCCCCCTCCGGACGAACCTCAGATGTAAGAACTGGGAGTAACGCCGCGCGTGGCCTCACTCTGACGCCTTGAATGTCAGCTCGCTCCCTTCCGTGACTTTTCCGGCCGGCAGGGATCTTCTCTTTTTACATCCCTGGGATTTTGCCTAAAGTGGTTCTTGCCTTCCGCCGATGCTGACCTGCGGGGAGTGCGAACGCCGGGCCCAAGGCCCCTGAGGTGAGAACCCAAGCACCGCGCCGCAGTGGGCCCGGGAGGAGACATCCACACTATGTGGACAACTCCAACCAGGCGGGAGAGGACGGAATGGCACAAGAACCGGAGTCCCAGGCTGAACGGCTACGGCAGGACATGCGGGCTTTGGAGGGCCGAGACCTCCAGCTTTGGTCCATCGGCCTTCTAGTCACTCTCGTCGTGGCCGCGGGCTTCGTTGCCCTGGTCTGGCCCAACATTATGTGGAACCTCGGAAGCGTACGGCTGGACGGCCGCTACGTCCCCCAGCTCATCTTCGGCTTTATCACGCTCACCGCGCTTTTCAATATCTACCAGCTTCAGCAGCGGCGGGTTCTCCGGAACACCCGCGATGAGTTGGTGCGCCAGATCCTGCGGGGCGAAGCAGTAGAGAGGCTTTCCTTGATGGACCCCTTGACCGAAACCTTCAACCGACGGTACCTGGAGCAAATCCTTCCCAAGGAAGTGAGCCGTGCCGACCGGCGAGGGAGCAGTCTGGCGCTGGTGATGATTGACGTGGATGGTTTCAAGTCGGTGAACACCCGGTTCGGACACCTCGTGGGGGATAAGGTCCTGACCGAGGTTGCCCAGCTGCTCAAGAAGGTATTCCGCGCCTCGGACACCGTGATTCGTTACGGGGGTGACGAGTTCTTGGTTCTCATGGGGGATACGACCGAACAGGAAGCCGGGGCCGCCGTCGTACGGCTCCAGGTGCAAGTGGATAGATGGAACCTCAAGAGCACTGCCGCGGGTTACAAAATGGGACTCAGTTGCGGCACGGGGGTGTACGTGAAAGGGGCGAATGCCTCGGAAGCGCTTGAACTCGCCGACAACCGGATGTACGGCGAGAAACTGCAAAAATCTCCCGCCTAGCGTCGTCTTTGCTCTGCCCAGGCTGTTTGCTTCTCCCTTTCCCGGGCCTTATAATGTTTTGTTTGTGCCTTCGGTGACGGGGCTCGCTGAGGCGCTTCTGCTCGGGCAGAAAGCAGAGCATCCGGGCATCCTTCAGAGACAGCGCGGAGGAACCTTTGGAGAAGAGCGAGCGGCGGGGCATCTCCGCTCCCGCGTTCGAGGGCCGCTCCGCGCAGCGGCGCGCAGGAGGCGGGATTATCAAGCCACCTCCCACGGGTATGCCTACTTCAGAAACCGGTGACCCGGCGGCCCAGCCCGAGAACGGAGTCCCTTCCGAGGTGTTCCCCTCCTTGCCCAGCCGGGATGCGGTGGTGGTGCGCGGGGCGCGCGTCCACAACCTGAAGAACATCGACTGTGAGATTCCCCACAACCGATTGACGGTGGTGACCGGGGTTTCGGGCTCCGGCAAGTCTAGCCTGGCGTTCGACACGATTTACGCCGAGGGTCAACGCCGGTACATCGAGTCGCTCTCCGCGTATGCCCGTCAATTTCTGGAGCGGATGGAGAAGCCGGATGTGGACGAGGTGGAAGGCATTGCGCCGGCCGTGGCCATTCGCCAGAAGAATGTCACGCGCAACCCGCGTTCCACCGTGGGCACCGCCACCGAAATCTACGACTACCTGCGGCTGCTCTATGCGCGGATTGGCGTCACTTTCTGCCCCCGCTGCGGCGAGGTGGTGCGCAAAGACCACGTGGATGAGATTGCCCGCCGCGTGCTGGCGCTTGAACCGGGTCGCCGGTTCTACGTCCTTTTTCAGATCAATCCTGCGGCGGCGGGCGAGAAGATAGAAAAGGGAAGTATTCGGAGCCGCGGCGGCACAGGCGGCGTCCGCGCCAAACCCAGTGCAAGCGCAAGTCGGGAAGCCCTGCGGACTGCCGCTCGGGTCTCTCTCGGGACTACTGAACCCTCTCCGGCCCGCGCGCCCGTCCCCCCTGACGAGTCCCTCAAGTCGCGCCTTTTTTCGCTTCGCCAGAGCGGCTTCAATCGTCTCTACCAGGACGGGAGAGTCTTCGAGTTCTCGACCCCGGAATCGCTGCTGGAAGTAGATTTCTCGAGGCCCGTTTACATTCTGGTTGACCGGCTGGCCATCAGCCCCGACATTCGGCAACGCTTGATTGATTCGGTGGAGCTTTGTTACCGCGAGGGTGGGGAAGCCATCTTGGAGTTTGTTGCCGCAAGTGCCGGCGGCGCCTCCGAACGACTGGTGTTCAACGAACGTTTTGAGTGCAAGCGGTGTGAGACCGTGTTTCAAGAACCTGAGCCGCGTCTTTTTTCTTTCAACAACCCTTACGGGGCCTGCCCCCGCTGCCAAGGCTTTGGAAACACGATTGACTTTGACCTGGATCTGGTGATTCCCGACAAAAACAAGACTCTGGCCGAAGGGGCCATCGAACCCTGGACCAAGCCCCGCTACCGGACCTTCCCCCACGAGCTGAAACGGCTAGCCCGGCTGCGCGGCGTGCCCCTGGACGTGCCCTACCACCGGCTCACGGGCGAGCAACGCCGGTGGGTGCTTGAGGGCGACGACGAGTTTGAGGGCGTGCGCGGGTTCTTTGCCTACCTGGAACGCAAGAAGTACAAGCTGCACGTGCGGGTGTTTCTCAGCCGCTACCGCGGCTACGCGCTGTGCCCCGAATGCCAGGGAGGCCGCCTGCGCCGCGAGACGTTGAACGTCCGCATCCAGGGCAAGTCCATCACCGACGTGTGCCGGATGTCTATCCAGGAGGCTTACCGGTTCTTCAACGAGCTGCGTTTGCCGCCCTTCCAGGCGGCGGTGGCGGACAAGGTGCTGGAAGAGATCCGCTCGCGTCTAAGGTATCTCTACAAGGTGGGACTGGAATACTTGACGCTTGACCGTCTGGCCTCGACGCTTTCGGGGGGCGAAGCGCAGCGCATCCAGTTGGCTACTTCTCTAGGCTCGAACCTCGTGGGCGCGCTTTACGTCCTGGACGAGCCGTCCATTGGCCTTCACCCGCGCGACACGGGGCGCTTGATTGAGATCTTGGAGCGCCTGCGCGACCTCGGGAACACCATCTTGGTGGTCGAGCACGACCCGGTGATGATGCGCCACGCGGACAGAATCCTGGACCTGGGGCCGGGCGCGGGGGAGCACGGGGGACGGGTGGTCTTTGAGGGCGATCTGGCGGGCTTGGAAGCCGACGCGCACTCGCTGACCGGGCGTTATCTCTCCGGAGAGCTGCAGATTCCGCTCCCCAGCGGACGCCGCGCGCCGGGAAAGAGTTGGCTGCGCATCCGCGGAGCGCGCCAACACAACTTGAAATCGATTGACGTCGACATTCCTCTGGGCCTCCTGGTGTGCATCGCCGGGGTGTC
>Ga0315285_10003299_pt1 | contig 16823 bp, 14 predicted proteins | sample YL17G09_36_MG_FD_203698 | JGI IMG/M metagenome (GOLD analysis project Ga0315285, IMG submission 203698) | Sediment microbial communities from Yellowstone Lake, YNP, Wyoming, USA - YL17G09_36 | ecosystem: Environmental > Aquatic > Freshwater > Lake > Sediment | place: USA: Wyoming | collected... | reverse complement strand
GTTGTGCCTCTCGGCCTTCTTTTCACACTCGATCGAGAGTATCACGACCCGACGGAGGAGCCGCCTAGATGATTATCAGACACGATTTTCAAACTGCCGAAAATGCGCTTCCAAACTGCCGGAAGCGAGTCAGTCCCTGTTTTTCGCTCAACCTGTAGATTACGATGTTTAGTTTTAGGTGGTAAAGCTTTTTAACCAGATCCGGCGTCCCCCTATTCCTTAGTTCGCGCCCGTCGGGACGCCCCCCGGCAGTTGTGGGGGGTGTCCCTTATTCGGGCCTTTTCCTTGTTACAGCCTCATTTCCCGACTTTCTCTCGCCGTTCCTTGAGTTCGCGCCAGGTCGTCAGGATGATGCCCTCTTCTTCGACCACTTTTTTGACTTCCGGCGAAATCATCGCCTCGGTTTCGGAGAGCCGCTTCCCGCCTGAGCTCGAGATGTACTGGAACACGTCGGACGGGCGCGTGCAGTGCACGATGAAATACGTGATGCCCGGCTTCATTTCGCGCAGGAATTGACAGATCTGCTCGGTCTTGTTAGCCGCACCTTTCGGATAGTCGCCCGTGTTGATGTCGTCCAGCACCGGCAGGCCCGCGTCCCAAAGTTGCTGGGCGACCTGCCTGGCCATCTTGCCCGCCATCGGATTGTCCTGTCCGACGTACTGCATATGGCCGCCTGGCATCAGGATCGGGATGCCCAACTCGATTCCTACCTTCACGTACCGTTCCGTGTACCGCGGGTCGGCGAACAGCGTGCCCATGTGCGAGTCGAGGTGCGTCGGTTTCATCCCGAACGACGTGCACCGGTCCACCTGCGCCCGGATCTCGGTCTCGATCTCGTCCGGCATCGCGCTCTTCATCACCTGGAAAACCTCGTGCCACATGCACCCTTCCTCGTCCACCAGCCCCGGCACCGTCGGTTTGCCCGCCACGGGACCCCACCGGTAGTTCTTCCACTCCGCCGTCATGGTCAGGTGCACGCCCACGTCCCACGTCGGGTAGGCCTTCCACAGTTCCATGAACTCGGGCACGGCCGCGCATGGAAACATCACGCTGGTCGAACTTGCCACGCCGTTGGTGAGCGCGTCTTTTGCGCCCATGTTAGCGTCGTGGCACATGCCCGAGTCGTCCACGTGGAAAATCACCACACGCGATCCCGCCGGCCAGCCCAGCCGCTCCGCGTAACTCCTTTCAGGCGCGGCCTCCTGCGCAAACACAACGGGCGCTGCCGCCAGCGCCGCGATCATCAAAAAAGCCAGCTTGTTCATTGGTGCACGTCCTTTCGTTGATTCGGCTTCACTTCACTTGGTCGCGCCGCTGCTTGAGTTCGCGCCACGTCGTTAGAATAATCCCCTGTTCCTCGACAACCTTCTTTACCTCCGGGTCGAGCATCAGCTCCAAGTCGGCTTTGCGCGTCGGGCCGGACGAAGAAATGAACTGGAACGTATCGCCGGGCTCGGTGCAGTGTAAAATAAACTCCGTAATGCCCGGTTTCAGGGTGCGCAAGAACTCCAATGTGCCCGATTTCTTTTCCGCGTAGGTCGTCCAGCCGTAGCCGTCGGTGTGGATATCGTCCAGGACGGGCAGCCCCGCCGCCCAGACTACCCCGCTCATCATTTTCGCCGCTTCCATGACGTCACCGTTCTCCCGGGCGATGTGCGTCATATGGCCGCCCGCCGTCAGCACCGGGATTCCAAACTCGATGCCCACCTTTATATACCGCTCGGCAAACCGCGGGTCGGCGAACAGCGTCCCCATGTGCGAATCCAGGTGGGAAGGTTTCAGGCCCATTGTCAGCGCCCGGTCCACCTGCGCCCGGATCTCTTTTTCCACCTGGTCCGGGTCGGCGTTCTTCACCACCAGCTCCACGTTGTCCCAAAGGCACCCTTCTTCATCCACCAGCGTCGGCGCCACCGGTTTACCCGCAACGGGGCTCCACCGGTGGCGGTGTTCCCACTCGCTCGTCATCGTCAGGTGCAGCCCGTAATCCAGCTCCGGCTTGTCCGCCAAGTCCGCCTGCGCGGACACGTAGTGCGCGTACTCGCTCACCCACGGGCACGGCATCATGATGCTGCACGATGTCGCCATTCCCTCCGCCATGGCTTTGATTGTGCCCACATTCGACTCGTGAGACATCCCCGCGTCGTCCACGTGCCAAATCAAAACCTTATCCGTTGGTTTCCAGCCGAGTTTTTCGGCGTAACCGGGTTCTCCCCAGGCGTTTGCCGCCGCAAACGCCACAAAAGCGCCCACCACGGCCATAGTCATAAGTTTTTTCATATCGTTTTTCTCCTGCTTGGTAAGCCCATAATGGCGCGCCGCACACCCGCGACCGACGCCCCAGTAACGTTATTACATTTCCAAGCCGTTTTCCACCGTTTTCTCCTCCGTCCACTTCGTCCACAATGTCCACTGTGTCCACTGAAATCGCTCGCTCCTACTCTCCGATCTTGCATTCCGCCCCGCGCCGCGATGCCACCAGCGCGTTCAGCACACCCACCCGCACCTTCGCCCCCGCCGGTTTGCCCGTCACCGCATCAAACACCTTGATATCAATGTATTTCCTGCGCCGCTGGTAATAATAAACCCACACCGGGTAGTAGTAAAGAATGACCTGTTCCACGCCTTGAATTATCGGCTTGTTGATCTGCCCGCGCCGCCGAAGAATATGTTTTTGCAGCCCCGCCCGCGCCGCCGCCGCCGCCCCCTTCTCATCGAGGTCCGGCGCAAGAAAATCACCCGTCTTCTCGCACGGCGCCAACTCGACAACCGCGTCAAACAGCGTCACGTCCCCCGACCACCCGTCTACCGACGTCCACACCGTGCTTTCCGCGCCACGCACCGTCGTCCGCACCAGCACCGCGTACGCCCCCATCCATAAGCACTCGATAAACGGCAGCTTTCTCGATTCCCGGTCGCCCGATTTGGCCACACGCGTCGGTTCCACCAGAAGCCCGTAAAGGTTCAGCAGCCGCGGCCGCTCAAAGAAACCGGCGGCCCGCTCACTCGATATGCGGACCGCCAGGCATTGTACGGTTGTGTTCACGCCCGCTTTTTGTTACGCGCCAGAAGGATGCCCCCATAACCCATCGAGCCCAGGCCCACCAAAATCAGCGCCACCCCGCACAGGGCATTGACGACGGCGCCGCGGAAGTTTGGCACGCTGTGCGCTTTGGTTACGTTGCCAATAACGAAGCCCTCGGTCGCCAGAACTGCTTCGGCCTCGGCTTGCGTCATGCCGATGACGCTGGTCAGTCGCACCTTCTCTTTCGGCCCCAGCGACACTACAAAACTGACCTTCTCGCCCGGACCGGCCAACGCACCTCCGGCCGGGTCCTGCGAAACCACCAATCCGGCAGCCATTCTCGGGTCGTTCGCCTCAGTCACTTCGCCCACGGCGAAACCGTCGGCTTTCAGTGCGGCTTCCGCAGCGGCCCGGCTCAACCCGGTGATGTCCGTCATCAGCAGCGTGCCTTCCGGCCCCAGCGAAAGCACGATGTCGATCTTATTTCCGGGCTGGCCCGAGGTTCCCGCAGTTGGGCTTTGGGCGACTATGTGCCCCGGGACCAGGGCTTGGTACGCCCAGTAGGTTCCAAGCAATACGGGGAGTCCGACCGCCACGATGAAAATGCCCAGGGCGATATAGGTCTCCCCGTCCCGTTTTTCCATCCGTATATTGGCGTTCTGGTCCGAATCAGACAGCTTGACTTCGCTCATTGTCGTATTTCCTATCTGAAATACAGGTAAACAATCACATGCGGCATCATCGACAGGCACGTCCAAAGGCGCAGGTCAGTCCAAATGGACTTGTAAGGCCGGCCGTGATTCACATAATCTTTCTTCAAAAACACCCCCACCCACACCATCGCCATCACAAACAAGCCCACCCCAAACACGCTCGCCACCCATTCGGGCAACCCGCCCAAGAAATCATTCATCGGTCCGAAAACATGCACCAGTATATTGTGTGAGATCTGAAAGATTTTCGGTGTTTCTTCCGTCATGACGAAATCCTTTCTCCGAGCGCCTTCTGGGCCTCTTCATCCAGCACCACCGAACTCCACACCAGCCCCCGAAGCTTTTCAGCCGGCTCGCGCTTAGTCAACAAGCTTACGATTACCACAACAATGAGGGCGAACACGAACGACCACCAAGCCATGAAGAGAAACGGGTCTTTCTGGGGAAAGAGACCGGGCGTGTAGTTCAGAACAAACGCGGAAGCCACGCCAAGCACCAAACCCGCGAGCCCACCATACCCCGTCGCCCTCGGCCAGATAATGCCCAGAAGCAGGATCGCCAGTACCGGGCCCTGGAAAAACGACAGCAGCGTCTGGATGTACACGTAAAGTTGTTCCTGGTTGCCGATCGGCTCGGCAAAGACAGCCGACGAAATAATCAGGAACGCCGTCATCGCCCGGCCCACGTGGAGGCCCATCCGTTCGCTCAATGGCGCCCTTTTCGCCCATTTGCGCACCTGGCCGACGATGTCCGTGAGAAACATCGTCGCCACAGAGTTCAGCGCGCCCGAGATGCTCGACATCAGCGCCGCGAACAACGCCGCGAACATCAACCCGCGAAGGCCCGCCGGCAACATGATCCGGATCATCTCCGGCACCGCCCGGTCCGCTTCTTCCGGGCCAAGCGCCGGAACCAGCACCAGCGCGCAAAGCCCCGGCAGCGCCACCATCAGCGGGATCATCGATTTCATGAACCCGCCGAACAACATGCCGCCTTTGGCGTCCCACTCGGTCCGTGCGCCAAGCGTCCGCTGCACGATCACCTGGTTGCCGCTCATGTACGCCACCGCCAGCACCAGCCCCAGCCCGAAAACAATCCCCGTCCACGGGAACGGGCCCGTCGTGTTGTGCGGAAGCAGCAGCTTGAAATGGTCCTGGTACTCCGGACCCATCGCCAGAATCTTCGATTGCAGGGCCGACCAGCCGCCCACTTCCCAAAGACTCAGCGCCAGCAGCCCGAACCCGCCCACGTACATCACCACCAACTGGACCACGTCCGTGAACACCACTGCGGTCAGGCCGCCCGAAAACGTGTAGATGCCCGTCACCGCCGCTACCACCCAAAGCGCCACGTACTTGTTCCAGCCAAGTACCGTGAACATCAGCTTGTCCGCCGTCAGCCACTGCATCACCGCCAGCATCATGAACAGGAAAACCACCCAGATTAACGCGTTGAGGAATTGAACCGCCGAGTTGTAACGACGGCCCAAAAACTCCGGGATTGTGAACACGCCTGACCGCCAGAAGTACGGCACAAACAAAAACGCCGCAATCACCATCGCCGGCATCGACCCCATCCAGTCAAAGTTGGCCGCCGAAACGCCGTTGCGGTACGCCGCGCCCGCAACCGCCACGAAATCCGTGGCGCCGATGTCGCTCACCACGATCGAGAAGCCGATCGCCCAGAACGGCAGCGCCTTGCCCGCTACGAAAAAGTCTTCCGCGTTCCCCACATACCGCGTGCAGTAAAGGCCCAGCAACAGCGTGCCCACCATGTACACGCCTATAATGACAATGTCTACGGGATGCAGCCCCACTACTTCCATACAGGTCTCCCCGCGCTTTTGCAGCGCAGATTCGGCTTATCCTGGCCCACCACGAACATGCCGCGCGAGTATGACAGAAACCAAAAAGCCCATGCAACCTCCACAAATCCTTTGGCGCTCTTACTCAAGCCGAGCCCGGCCACCTTCATTGCTGACAGTTTTGCACTGGGCGCCGTGGGTATATGGAACCTGTCGATTGCTATACTGGCGTTGCTTGGCGGTTACTTCTTTAATAACGCGGCCCTGCTGGGAGTGGTGCGGATTTACTGGGGAATCCACAACTACAAACGCTACAAAAAGATCTCATTAATGCCAAAGCCCGCTGCCGACGTGGCCAAAAGGCTCGATGACCTGGTCTTGGATGTTTACCGGGCGCAGCCCAAAATGCGCCCCAACATCATCCAGTTCCAGATTGCGAATTTCAGGGAGCGGCAGAAATGGAAGGCCCGCCTGTGCGACGACGTCGCTATCTTTGTAAAGGGAAACAGACAAGACGGCGTGTTTGCCGAAAGGGGCGACATCGAAATCGTGCCACAAAAGGAAAGCCTTGGCGGCGATTGGAAAGCCTCATTCCGGATGCGGGGCCGCACCGGCAAAGGCACCATCTCCCAGGAACATTACCAGCGATTCAAAGAGTGGTTTGAAGCCGAGCCGCCTCAACTCCCGGAAGAATCTACTCTCGCCCCGCAAGACGCCCCGGCACAGGCCGAGTAATTCTGCTACAGGTCCTAACGCTGCACAGCCGCAACCAAAATTGCCAGCGGTTTCTGGGGAACTTTTTAGGCTTTGACGCGGCCCGTAACGTCGTAGACGTCTGAGCCGGTGATCTGAACGTTTACAAACTGGCCGGAGCGCAGCTTCCTGGCGGATTGCAGCAAGACGAGCCCGTCAACTTCGGGGGCTTCCCGGCCGCTCCGGCCGACCCACGACTTGCGGTTCTCGTCGTAGCCTTCGACCAGGACGCGCTCGACTCCGCCGATCCTTGCGCGATGGATCTCCTCAGAGATCTCGGCCTGAACGGCCATCACGTTTTCCCACCGTTTCTGGCGCACGGCTTTGCCGACCTGTCGCGGTGCGCTCGCAGCGGGCGTGTCAGGCTCGTTCGAGTACGGGAACGCGCCCAGCCAGTCGAACCGGAGGTCGCGGATGCCGTCGAGCATCCTGCGGTGCTGCGCGGAAGTCTCGCCGGGGAAACCGACAATCATCGTGGTGCGGATCGCGATGCCGGGAACGGCGCCGCGCAGCCGGTCGACGAGCCTGCGCGGGTTGACGTTGGCGAACGGCCTGCGCATCCGCCGGAGAATCTCCGGGTCGAGATGCTGCAACGGCACGTCGAGATACGGGACGATCTTGGGCTCGGAGGCCATGACATCGAGCAACTCGCGCGTGATGCCGCCGGGATAGCAGTACATGCAGCGCAGCCAGAAGTCGCCGGGGATCGCGCACAGGTCGCGCAGCAGGCCGGGCAGCGCGTAAGGCGAACTACTTGTTTTGGCTTGGCGCTTTCGTAGGCGCGGTCGTCCCGCCCGCGCCGTCCAGAGCACAGGCTGCGGCCGGGACTGCTGTGCCCCCAAAGTCAAAGCCAGCGTGTTGGACGGCGCGGGCGAGACGACCGCGCCTACAAGCGGCGGCTCCCAGTCCCGCCCATAGACCGAGATGTCCTGCGCCACGAGCGTGATTTCCCGGACGCCGCCCGCCACGAGCCCTCTGGCTTCCTCGAGCAGAATCTCGCGTGGCACCGACCGCAGCGGGCCTTTCATGAGCGGAATCGAGCAGAACGTGCAGGCGTGGTTGCAGCCATCGGCGATCTTGAGGAACGAATAGGGCCGCGCATCGGCCCGCAGGCGTGGCATCGGCTTCGCGATCTCGACCAGCGGCGTCCGCCTCGTCACGTTTCGCGGCTGGCGATCCGACGTGACGAGGTCGACAAGCCGGCCGAACTGGCCCACGCCAGCGATCCCATCGATTTCGGGAATCGCTTCGAGCAACTCCGCCGCGTGCCGCTGCGCCAGGCAGCCCGCCGCGTACAGCCGCGGCGCGCCCGTCTTGGCCTTGTGCTCGGCCCACGCCACCAGCGCCTCGACCGACTGCTGCTTCGCGTCGGCGATAAACCCACAGGTGAGAATGACGACGGCGTCTAACCCTGCGGCGCCCGGCGTCGGCTCGAACACGACACGGCAGCCGCGGGCCGCGAACAACCCCGCAATGTACTCATTGTCGACGGTATTCTTGTCGCACCCAAGCGTGATTAAGCCGATTCGCATCCATGAATTGTACGGGCAATCCCGGAAGCTGTCAAAAGCCCGTATGGAGCCGTCGTCCCTTGACTTTGGCTGCCGTCCATGCTCACGACACGCTCAGACACGGCACACGATCAGCCTGCACGCCAGCTTTGCAGTACCGCGCGTACTTTGGCGAGTTGGACGGCGACCCCGGCGTATTCGTTCTTGCCGCTGTGGTGTTCCACGCTGTAGTAGCCGTCATATCCGCCGTCGCGAAGATTAGTCATCTTCTCGACCAGCGGCCCTTCCGTGATATTCCACGGGATATGCGTATGCGCTACCCAGGGCACCGATTCCCGGTCGGCACGGTCTTTTTCCTCCTGGGTCCCTTTCCAACCGCCGATGTGGCAGCAGATGGCAAACCCGGGATGATCGACGGCCTTGCACAGTTTCTGCATGCTGGGCCAGCAGGCTTCGGGCCCCCAATGGCTTTCCGAACCCGCCTTGAACCCGTTGTCGTAAGCGTATTGGGCGTATTCGCGATACCGTTTTACGATATGGTCAAACTCCTCGGCAGTCCACTCGGATCTCTGGACGTTGTCCGGCGGCCCGCCGGCGTCGAACCGTGCAAACCGCGCGCCCAGAATCTTCGCGGCCTTCAGATGGGCGAGGGCATTCTGATGGTTTCGCTCGCGTTCCGTTTGATCGTCGACCCATATTACACATTCGTCGCACGCCAGGTTGGGCACGACAAGTTCGCGCTCGTCCAGACCTTCCCTGACCTGCCGCAGATAGCCTTCCTCGGTGCTTTTGAGAAAGGCGTTCCAGAGATCGGCTGCCCCAAGTTGATATCTATACTTGCACGTCTCGAGAAACCCGAAAATGTCTATCGTCCCGCGCTCGAGCATCCCGTGGAACGAATAGGACAGGACGGAGACCCGCATCGGGGGCCGCATTAGCGGCCTTGCGGAACCGGGCGGAGCGGCGACAGGCGGTTCCGCGGCTAAAACAGGGCTCGAGCCGGTTGCCAGCGCTCCGACGACAAGGGCTCTCTTCAAAAATCCGCGACGGCTGTGCATAACAAGATCCTTTCCTGGCGAAAAACGGGGACTGGCTCGCTTTTTCCGGCAGTTTGGAAAAAGCGCGCCTGTCCCCGCTTTTCGAGCATAACTCACTACAATAGTTCCCAACCCGGTCGATACTCGCGAGTGAGGTATTTGTTGGCGCCGGGCGCATTGGTAATCTGCATGTTGGCGGCATCATAGAGGACTCTTCCGCCCACCCGCAAAGCCACGGCGCCCAGATTGATGGTCTCTGAAAGGGCGCTCGCTTCGAGGAAATTACCCGGCCCGGGCTTGCCCCCTTTACACGTCTCGATCCACTGAACTATGCCGGGAGCCAGCGGCGCGCGCGCGCGGCCCCGTTCACCCCGCGCAGGAGCTTCGGCACGTGAACCTTCGTATTCGCGCATTCGGCGTTTTGGGATGATGCGGGGTTCGTCCAAGCTGAACTCGGAGAGAATCTTTCCTTTGTCCCCGACAAACATCATGCCCTCCTCAGGCATCCGCTCGTTATCCTCGATGAGTTCGTCGGGCGTTATGGGTCTGATGCCGCCGTCGTACCAGAACACCTCGAGTTCGGGCCGGCCCCCTTTGGCGGCAAACTGGAATCGGATCGTGCACGCAACCGGGAAAGACCAGTCGTTCTGGATCACGTCGCTGACCTGGTCGGTTATCATGGCGACATGGCTGGGCGTGGCCTCGGCGCTGATGGGCGCATCGAGGTCCAACGCTTTGAACACGGCCCACAGGCTGTAATGGCCCATGTCGGTGATCGCGCCGCCGCCGAACTCGTACCAGCCGCGAAACACCGCGTGCGTATAATTGGGATGATAGGGGCGGTCCGTGGTGGGTCCCAGCCAGAGATTCCAGTCGAAGCCGGGGGGGACCGGTGGCGTATCCTTGGGCAGGGTCGGGTACTGCGGCCAGACGGGGCGGTTCGACCAGTTGTGTACTTGCCGCAACGTGCCGATGGCGCCGTCTTTAATCCAAGCCATGATCGTGTCCATCGAGCCGTTGCCCGACCACGCCAGCAGGTACGTGGCGACGTTCGTTCGCCGCGCGGTATCGAGGACCAGTCTCGACTCCCGGATTCGATTGGCGACAGGCTTATGCATGAGAACATGTTTGCCCTGGTTCATGGCAGCGATCGCGATGGTCGCGTGCAAATGGTCCGGCGTCATGACCTTGACCGCGTCGACATCCTTTTCCTTCGCGAGCAGTTCGCGGAAATCGGCGTACGCCGAGACACCGTTGAACTTCTTCTTGCCTGCCTTGCCCGCGTAGTATGCTTCAACGACCTCGCGGCCCACTTCCCTGCCGCCCGGAATGCCGCCCGAGCCGGCTCGCCAATCAGGATTCCCCAGCAGGCGCCGGATGTCATTCCGCAAGTCGTCCTTGCTCCAGTCCACATAGTCATTGCTGTCCGTGTTCGGGTCGCATACGCTCACGACCTGGATTTCCGGGCTGGCCAGCAGTTCCCCCAATTCGCGCAGCCCCTGAGTCCCCATGCCGATGTAAGCAAGGGCGATTTTGTCGTTCGGGGCGACGTAGCCCTTTCCCAAGACGTGCCTGGGTACGACCTGAAAAACGGCCGGCGCCATCGCCGCGCCCAGAAACCTCCGACGGCTCATGTCATTTGGCATCCGATTTTCCTCCCTGCCCGCACGTTCTGCCCTGTATCGCGCTCGGGGCTGTATCCAAGGGTTCGCGCGTACCATCTGCGCAATTCGACCAGAAGTAGTTGTTGGATTTCAACCTGCCAAGTCCTGACGAGGACGGGCGTCAAGCCTGTGAAGAGGGGCCTCTTTGGATTCGTGAGGCGATTCGCGTAATGAAACTGACCGTAGCGCGGCAGCTCCTTCCGGCTTTCTGCTCCAACTCCCAGGCCATCCTCGAACCGACCCTATCCGCGCCAGGATACTGTAGCGAGATGGCATCTATGCCCATCATCTCCAGATAATTGAGAGCGTAGTCTTTCACATCGGCCTTGATCGTTATTCGTCCGTATTGACCCTCGGATAACTCTTTTGCAAGCACGGTGTCGTGGTCCACACCCAATCGGCTCCCCAAGGTAAACATGGCGCGCTGCGCTTGTGCGCGTGGGATTCGAAACTTATGGTCCAGCAGAGTAACGAACTCGGGAACGCCAGGCCTGAAGATGTGAGCGTCCAACACCACTTGGCCGCCGCGTTCTGGGGGATGGCGTTCGATTCCCCATTTCGGCCAGTTAAGGGTGCAATAGTTTTCCACTGCTTTGGCGTCTATCCACCATATCGTACCGTCTAAGTCGGAGTGATAATTGCAGGCGAAGTAGGCCGCGACCGCGGGTGAATACGTCCAGTCAAGCAGCCGCGTAGGCGCTAGAAAGTGCTGCATGACCATCATGCGCATCGTGTTGAGTCCCTGGTTTCCGATATAGCTACGCTCGAGACTCCCCAGGAATCGAAATGCTTGGCAACAGAATTGTTGTATGATTTTTTCCTCCTCCGGCAGCCTGTCAGAATGGGCAGAGTTGTTGGGGAGGATTCGATCGAGGCTCGGCTGAAGATGCCATTGTGATTTGGCTTGTCCCCTGTAAATCACGCTCGTGCCAATACCGGCGGCTACTGCTCTCGAAAGCCACTCGGCAAATCTCTCGCGCGACTCGATCTTGTCGGTTTCCGGCCATTCCTCACACATGCTCGCATTCTCCTCTTCTCGCTGCGCTCTCGTGCTCTGTGTCTGCTATCTACACCTTCCCCTGAGACTAGGAAGCTAAATAATTGAATAATAATTAATAATTTAATAATTGGGGGCAGTAACCAATTTTAGCCAAATCATCAAGCACTTGCTGGACATTCAGATTTCCGACTTCCTACTCCTTGGGAGAAAGACGGATAGAATGAAGCAACAAATCCCCTTTTCGCTGCTCCTCCGAAATACGGCTGTTCTCAAAAACAAGAACGACTTCATGCATGCGGGAGAGATCTGTGCCTCCCACAAAGTTCTCTATAGGCAGGAAAACATCAAAGAAACCGTATTCTTGACTCATCCTTATTTGCTTATCGCTGATGTTGACAATTGCCGGAAATGTCTCCGGTCGCCCGTTTACAAGTGGTTTTAATTCAAACTTGAACGCCGTCGTACAGTTCTCGCCCATGCCCAAACGAAGGACAACTCGCCAATCAGCAAACTTGCTCCAGTCGCTTCCCGACAACTTCGCCCACCAGCCGTTATAAGAATCAACAGTCGGAACCTCATAATGGATCTTCAGAAACCATGACTTCTTCCCTTTTGGAGTCGTCAGATATACCCGTTCCTCTTCAATCCACTGCGTGCTTCTTGGATCAATATTTCGAAAGATGCCCGACGGCAGATCCTTCTTGGGGCTATCGAACCTCACAATCACACAATCGCTGACCGGCAAGAGATCCGGATCGGAAAGCACATCTGAAGCAGCATCGCCTGTATTCCCACCGCTTGGCACCCTTGGCCCTAGCGCGACGGCCTGAGCAAGAGCAACAGTACGAACGACCACAGGGACTGGAAGAGCGGGGGAAAACTGTGAAAATGCTCCTTCTTGTAGTGCGCATGCCGTTGGTACCGCCAGACAGACGATTAAGCCTAACGCTGCAAGTGCTCGAGTCTTAGGAATCTTCATTGTGATTACCCTCCTTGATTCTTGTAACCCGGAGATAGTACAAAGTTAGAACTGCAATTACGAAAGCACCAACTGCTGCCAGATCGGCTGCTACGCCCAAAGGTTTCCCAGCAAGAACGGGTAGCATGCCAATCAGAGGCTTCACGAAACGCTGATTCTCCTCTGACAAGTGAATGTATGTAATTCCCAGTTCGCCTTGAGCGGGCGAACCGTATCCCTCGGCGAAAGTCAGCAGTATCTGGCTGATTTGGGTGTTCGCGCCGATCTGGCTCGATAGAGGGAAAACTAACTCCTGTTTCGCCTCTTCGGACAAAAGCTTGGCGGTTTGACTGGGGAATCTCGCAATGAGGTTGCTGCCGTAAGTAAGCTCTACGCCAAAAGGCGGTATCGGCACCTGTTTTTTAGCATTGACTCCCAGTATGAGAAACGGGAAAGAACGCCACGGAATATCGCCCCTGAGTTCAAAACGCACACTGCGGTAGCTTCCCTTGGGACATCGGAATCGGATCTTCAACTCATCTTGGGCGGGTTTCTCAAAAGTGAGTTCCTTCTCCGTCTCTTGAGGATCATCGCCATTCTTCCCTACGTTTCTGACATTATATGCGGTTGCATCACCTACCGGCACCAAGAAAGAATCCTGAACGCGCCATGCCCGAGCGTCAAAGACCTCAACGTATTCATATCGATAAGCCACTTTAGCTGTTATCAATAAACCGGTTATCGCTACCGCCGAGATCGCAACAGCCCAAGTGGCAACACGCTTTTTCGAGCGTACCCCTTTTCTAGCATTTGCCAAATCGCCACCTCATGGACAGGCAGTCTCCACACTAGGACACGTACATATTATAGACAAAACTACTCATGTTTACAATAGCTTTGGACGAACCAGAATCCGCACGTAAGGCTTTCTCACCTCGAAGCGAGTTCTTGATTGGGCCTGTAATGGCAGGCCATTCCGCCATCCCGGGGTCTTGCTGTAAACATGGTGGGGCTCTTGATGCCACGCAGCGAGACCGCAAGCGGCAAGATGCCGCTTCTACATTGGCCGCAAACGTAGACGCGGCATCTTGCCGCGTTTCTTACGTGCGGATCCGGGACGAAAGATGGCTGAAAACAACCCCTAAGATTTACTCTGATAAACGCTATACTTTATAGGATGTATAGGACCTATAGTGCAGGCGGGACGCCCGCACCACAATGGAGCCAAGTTGGAGTTTTAAGAGTGGGACACCCCCTACAACTGCCAGGGGGCGTCCCAACGATGCAGGCGGGACGCCTGCGCCACAATGGGGTTCATGGGCTGGTTTGCGCCTCGTGCAGTGCGGTTATGGCGAGCGTGTAGAAGACGTTGTGGACGAGCCAGGGTTCATTTGTGCGGTAGGAGGGATACTGCCGGCCGCCGGTGGAGAGGTCGAGGCCGGGGCGGTCTCGTCCGGCGATATCGCGGACGCAACCGTTGGGTATGGTTCCGGGTACGGCGCCGCGTTCGTGGCCGGGGATGGTGATGTATCGGTGATGGTACCTGGGCAGGTTGACGGTGCCCTTGCCTTCCATCATGCAGACGTTGTACGGGTTGCGGCCCAGGAGGAAATCGAGCTGGTCCATGGCGTAGCGCAGTGCGCGGTCATCGCGGATGACGCGGTACACCTGGATGGCTGACCATGCGCGGGATGAAAGCTGGTAGTTGCAGCCCATGGCGCTCGATGGGTCGAAGAAGTAGCCTTGTGGGCCGGGCTGTTGCATCATCAACCCGAGCGGGTTGTCGGCCTCGGCCAGAAACGCCGGCAGATGGTTTTGGAGCCGGGTTTTAATGGAAGGGGCCAGGGGATCGTCGGGAAATTCGAGGGCAAACGTTGCGAGGGCCGCCGCCGGGACGTCTCCCGTGTTGCCGTACCCGCCGGCCAAGGCGCCGTCGGGGTTGCCGGAGGCGAGCAAGGTATCGACGGCTCGGCGGCCGTATTCGAGGTAGCGGTCGTCGCGGGTGATCTTGTAGAGGTCAATTCCGCTGAGGAGAAGCAGCGGGTTTCCCGGGGCCTTTTCCCTGCCGGTTGCATGTTCCCACAGCCGGACGCTGTTTGCGAGGTAGGGATTCTGTCCGTCTTTGGTTGGATGCAGCGAGCCGAGCAACGCCCAGCCGCCGATGGCGAGCGGGCTGTTGCCTTCGCCTTCGCGCACGATGGGATCGTCGGGCGTGCCGACGACGTTGTCGGTGGTTTTTTCGGGCGGGCACCAGTTCATCCACGTCTGCCTGTCGGGTCCCTGCTCGATATGATTGAGCAACCCGCCGCTCGCCTCTTGTATTTTGACGAGGTACTTGGCGCCCCATTCGGCTTCGTCGATCACGTCGGGGACGCCGTCCTTATCGCGGTCATACGGGGCGAAGTACTCCGGCACGGCAGCGGCAGCGTGGATGAGCGCATACAGGACGCCGCCGTCGCCGTACTCCCACGACAACTTGTTGTAATCTCCGGCGCTGTGCCATCCGCCCGTAAGGTCCCGGTGGGAGCCGTTGGGCAGCTTGGCGTCGTCGAGGTGACACGGGGCGTGCCATCCCGGCACTTCGCAGCCGCACCGCTGAACGAAAAAGAAGTCTACGTTAATTGCCGCGGTTTCCTTGAAAAGCAGGTCGCTGTCTATCGCAAACGGAACGGATTCTGCCTTTTTTGAGCCGAACGACGCCGTTACGTGATACTTTCCGGGCCGGTCGATTATCGAGAAGTCGGCCCGCCAGACGTACCAGCCCCAGTCGGCTTGGTTTTGGCCGTACATGCGGCCGGAACAGACGATGGGCGACTGCCAGACGGTCGCGCCGCCGTTGTCGAGGACGGCCGCTTGTCCAAAGGGTTTCTTGCGGGGGAAAAAGTTGGTGAGGACGATTGCCTGCTTCGGCGTATGAAGGTCGTATCCCACTTGGTTGACGACGACGCGAACGGAGGGTTTTTCCTCAACTCGGGCCTCGATCGCGTCGAACCATGCTTGCGCTTGGCCGTCCTTCTTCTTTCGCACGAGCAGCAGCGGCTTGAACGTGTGAGCGTTGTCAGGCGGAGACAATTGGCCGCTGCTGACGCGCCGCCATGCGTCAGTCGCGATGGCGGCGCCGGTTCCGGCGCCAATAAACTTCTGCGCGGAGTCAAACCATGCGGCTGTCACCAGTAGTTCGGTGTCGGGCGTGCACCGCGCCAGTGCGGAGATCTCGATATGTTTCCACCATGGCCATACCGTGTAGGGGGCGCTGGTGGCGCCATACCAATCGCCCGAAGCCGTCACCGCCAGACATGCCAAACCGTCCGAGGCGTTTTCGTTGTCGATGAGGACTGTGCCGGCGCGCGTGCCTTCAAATACGGCCAAGTCTTTCTCGCCCGACCAATAAGGGATTCGGCCCTTGCTGTCCAGCGGCGCCTCGATGGTGTTGTTAGCCAACTCGCATGACGCAAGCGGATGAACGATGACATCATCGAGTGCCGCCTCGCCACGCACCCAGAACAGGACCTGCGCAGTTATGGGGCCTTCGTGTCCGCGCAATCCCGGCGGCTGGGTTTCGACGGCGACGTAGGTCCAGTCTTCGGGTGCGGTAGCCATGGGGGTGCGCGACGGGGATTCAAGCAGCTTGCCTTTGGCGTCACGGAACCGGACAACCAGCCGCGCGGAACCGGCCGCGGGTTTGATGTACCCGCTCACAATGTACCTCCGTCCGGGCTCGACCGGAACAAGCGCGCTCGTCCACACCGCGCCCGCATGATCAGATTTCCCACCCAGCGCCCGCGCCCCCCTGTGGCTTTCCCCTTCCAGCCACACCGCTTCGGAGCCGGCGGAATCCGGCGCGACCGGCGACCACCCTTCCGGCGAGCCGGCGCCTGCCTCGAAGCCGCCGTTCAACAGGGACACTTCCGCTGTGCCTGCCGCGCTGACGACGACGAATACGAAGGTCAGAACCAGAAAAGATGGACTGGCGGTCTTCATAACCCCTCCCAAAGGTTCGAGTGCCCGTTCCGGCGCGGTCACATCGCCGACCGCGGGTCAGTATATAGGGAAAAGGGGGTGGCCAGCATCAGGGGATTAAAGGAAGGGCCTGCGTCGTGAAAGTGGGCGGGAGTTGTTTTTCTCTTTTTTTTCGGGTATTATTGTAAATGACATTTACAATTTGAGGGCCTCGTTCACAGAAAGGAGAAGCCCACCATGGATTCCATCGCTGGACTCGAAGCTCACCGCCAAGCCCTGCTCAACGAGATGCTCCAGATTCGTTGGGTCGTTCGGGGAACGTTTGAGGAACAGATGTTGCCCGTGCGTCACCGCGACCGAAAGGAGCCGGTATGGCGGGGGCCGTACTTTGTGTTGGCACG
>Ga0315285_10003297_pt1 | contig 16827 bp, 37 predicted proteins | sample YL17G09_36_MG_FD_203698 | JGI IMG/M metagenome (GOLD analysis project Ga0315285, IMG submission 203698) | Sediment microbial communities from Yellowstone Lake, YNP, Wyoming, USA - YL17G09_36 | ecosystem: Environmental > Aquatic > Freshwater > Lake > Sediment | place: USA: Wyoming | collected... | reverse complement strand
ATAGCTATAGACATCATTGCAGATGTAATAGTAGTTTTAGTTACGGGAGTCATTTTTATAATCCTGTCCTACTTTTAGAATCATCACATTACTTAAATAAGGATGATTGATAATACCAGGACGCAAATCTTCTTTGCTGGCGGCACTAGTTAACAATCTACCGTTATAAAGTGCGACCCATCGATCGTAATAGTGTGCCGAATTAGTTTGCAGCCAAAGCATATTGGCTGCAAACTGTCCGGGCACTTCTCGCATTTCTACGATAGAAAAGTCTTTATTTGGTGGTGGTGGTTGTGACGGCTCCTGCTTTTTTCGCCTCATATGCTTTGACCTTTTTAGTTACAACGTATGGTTTAAGTGAGCGCAACTTACCTCCTGCGCCCAAGATTGCCAATGCTTCTACGATGGCTTCTTGCCTTGCGGTTTTACAAGATGCAAACCACTCTTGTGTCAAAATGATCGGAGAGCTTGGCGAATGCAATTCAACATATTGCAGTGTTCCAGCAGAAGTAATTTCAACAACTCCATCATCAACGAGATAGCTTGACTTCTCCAAATCACACAACTCCTCTCGCATCGTCACTGCTGGCACACGCTTTGCTCTTGCCAAAACCATTACCGCTTTGCTCAAGTTAGTTGAACGAATCAGCGCAAGAGCCATAACCTTATCATCGAATGAAAACATTGTTAGATCCTTTATAGACGGTTAATCTTTGATACGACGCCAACACAAACTTACTACTACTGGAATCCAATTACGAATATGATGTTGTCCTTGTTTCGATAATCCGTTAGAGATTAATTGTATGATAGATAAAGTTCTGTATATAAACCATAACAAAACTTTATCTTTATAAAGTGGGATAAGCTTTACCATTATGAATTTTTAACCAGGTGTCAAGGTAAACATTTAATGAACTTACTTGACAAGTAGCAATACAATAATTTATAAAATATGTAAGAGCAACGTGTGCTTTATCTTTCATACTTCACCAATTTGTCCAGAATTATTATTCAAATAATCCTGTATATCTTGTACTGTTATTAACGTATCAAACTCTTCGTCAGATATATCTAAATCGAATTGCTTTTCAAGCTCAATAACCATTTCTAGCAGATCTAAAGAATCACCTACAAGGTCCCTTACATTGGTATCTGGCTTGATATCGTCGGCAGAGATATCTAAATAGTTAGCAATAAAACTGATAATCTGTTTCATCTGAATATCCTATATGTCCTAATGATATAATAAATTGTTTTTGTTCTTCGTTTTCTGGACCAGAACAATGAACATCGGCGAAGGCTAAAGCATCGGGAGCTGTAAAGCCATCTAGCTTCATTTTGATAGCAGCAAGTCCCATACCTGTTCTACCGTGCCCACCAAAGCAATGAATTAACGCCTTGCCACCAACACGCAAAATTTCAACTACAGAGGTAAGTTGCGTGTTAAATTCTGTACGGCTATTAGGAACGCTGTAATCATCGATTTTAGCAGCAAGAACTTCTTGGGCATAATACTTTTCATCCGCAAGCAAAAACTCCAATTCTTCCGCGAGGTTCCATATAACATCAAATATGATTTTTGGTTTCTTTTCTACGAGCATCAAGATATCATCTTTATCCCCGATAAATAAAAAACCAAGACTAGTTTCTACCAATTTCATTGTATCTTATAGATGCAGAAGGTTTCACGAATTGCTTATTTGAGACTATGTTATGCCGGATTGCAAGAAGACATGGCCCAAAGAATAATGTTTTCGACACTCCCCTACTTGGCTAATCCGGCACAGGTAGCACTAACTGGCGGCGTAGTTGATGTTAATGCTTTGAAAGCAGCCGTAGGAGGTCGAAAAAACATTATCAAATATGGCGTAATAGCAGTATTAGGTGAGCTAGAACATTATCGAGAAGCATTTACTAATACTGGCGTCAAAGGTAAAACAAGCGAACCTTATATTAGATGTCATAATGCTATATTAAATAATAAGTTTGCCGCAGCAATGGATATAGCTATCGACGCTTTTAAAGATAGCAAGTCTTGGTATACGCAATATGGCGGAAGACCTTGGGAAATGATTGCAAGAGCTATTAGACAGATTGCCAGGCTAGATTCTTCATTAGACGAATTAAGATCTAAACCACGCTCTCAAGAAAACGATAAACAAGAAATGCAATTAATGCGAGACTTGATTGTTGAAATGAACGTTTTCGATGGTTTAGCACATAATAGCGATAGCATCTTAAATAATCTTGCAGAGCTAGAAGCTAATGCACTTGTTCCAGCTTCCAAGCCTATGGAACGTAAGAAGCGTTATAAAGAAAACTATATACAGCTTAAACGTTTAATGGATGCTAAAGAACTAAATTCCCCTGTAGAAGTATTTAAACTTATACAGGATACTTTAATTGGGAGCGGAGACATTAACAAATTTAAAGATTGGGTTACTAAAATGCGAAGCCATCAAGAGTTTCGCCAAACGGATCCCAAACTAACAGAGAAGTTATTTCTAATATATATGCGCAAAGCATTTCTTACTACAAGAGGAGAAATGAATAGCGGAAGAGATACTCTTGCTAAACATATCAGTAAGCTTGAACAAAAGTGGGACAGTCAAGACTTCTATGATATGCTTTACGATTTACAAATAACAATAAATAGTGTTGATATTCTTAAATCACAATTAGAAATCGGTGAGTTTCAAGATGAGTTTGTAAAACAATATCACGACTTACCAACTGAAACCGTTCTCAAATATTTAGATCCTATTAAAGATAAGATCGTTCATATTGGAGACGAGTTATATGCTCGTGTTAATAGGTTAGAATCCTTACAAGCTAATGAAGATCAGTTTATGAGAGCTCCATATGCAAATGATCCGGCGAAGAATCCCGATCTTATAAGCATACCCACTAAAGCAATAAAAATTAGTAAAGAAGTATTGTCTTTACTTAATCAAGTCTCTTATATACTTGACTCTATCTAATGATCAAAAGGCTTTGAACGTTTCACAACTTCTTCAACTTGCGGTTTAATATCTGGCAATGCTTTAACATCTGCAAACGCAAATCTAATCATACTGTCGGTGAATTTTTGCCACTTGTTAGCTAACTTAATTCGACAAGTTGCAATGGTATTTTTCCACCATTTAGATAATCCTACTTTGATTAAAGCAAACCACGAAGGATAGTGTCGATAGATATCAACCTTATCATAAGAGGCAAACTTAATTTTAGCCCTCTTACTGTCGTGAGGATCGAACGGAATGATTGGTCCTACTGTTTTTGTACTGCCATCAACTTGAGGGCGATACTCTTTGATTTGAAAACATTCTTTTAGTTCGTGAACTAATAGTCTTTCTATTTCAACATAGATAATTTCTTCAAAGTTCTTTTCACTATAGAGATAAATTCCCGTAGGATTAACTAATGAAGTCCATTGTCCAGTATCACGTAACTTAATTTCTAACTTGATATCGACACATAATGCCCAAGCCGAAAGATACTTGTTATCTTCTGGCTTGATTACTTTACTGGAAAGACCAATGTGGCTTGGAAATTTAGATAGATCAATATACTTGATTTTCTCTTGAACAATATAAAGCCAATCAGGTTGTTTCCAGGCTGTCGTCATTTAGTCTCTTGGTTTCATTGTAATTATCAGTGTAGCTATACATCATTACAACATATAGCTACACCGACATAGAGTTATTGAATCAGAAAATCACTCCATTTACGACAGGCGAAAAAGTGCAAAAGGTCTTTCTCTTCCCACTTATCAAGTGTTGATAAGTAGGTGAGTTTCAAATATTGCACAACGCTTCTGTTGCCGCCCGCAGCATATGCTCCTAACACCCCTCTCCAAGCTTGTCTTGAAAAAGCGTTAAGCCACTTGTCCATTTCCTTATAGTTAGTAGGCTTACATTCCACTTCAGAATTGTTCTTATCCATAACACAATCAATCAGTTTTGAGTTTCCATCCACAAACAAAAATGACAACACAAACTATATGTCTATATTTGAATTGAAAATCTCCTAGTTCAAATGCAACGTGGCGCAAGTTTGGAAACCATACTGGCAGTACATACCAGGCTCCAATCAATGCGCACATAATAATAAACCATTTCGCAATCATATCAATCTACTTTGATTGTACCGTCATCGCTCTTGCCGCGAAAGAAGTGAGTATTGCCGCGAACGACAATCTTACCAAGATAATCTCCCTTATATGTAAAGGGACCTTTGCCAAGCTCGGTGTGAATTTCTTTCACGACATCGCTACGAGTTTGATTAGCCTCTTCTAATAGCATCTTAATACGAGTTACTTCATCGTCGGCGGTCTTATACTTGGTAAGCAACTCGGAGGCAACTTCTTGCTTAGTCTTATTTTCGGTACTCATATTTTTACGTTCCTTACTTACAATGACAAGAGAAATAAATCAGATTTGGATCGCCATACTGAACAACAATAGGCACACTATCTTTGGGACATTCTGCTTTTGTATGATGACTGTCTATACCCAAGCCAGGCGCTCGAATAATATTCATACTATCAACACATTTTGGCGGCTCCGCAACTGTAGTTGTCTTGTTCGTGGTTGGTATGAAATGTACCAATGGCGGTAGAATAACCGCGCAAGCAATAATCCAAGTTGCAAATGTTGTTTTGACTGGATGTTTGATACACCATCGTTGATAAAAGTTAGACATTAGTAAGCCAATTCGTAGGTTTAGTGTTATTATGTAATTGGTAAATTACATTTGCTCCTCTTATAAAAGAGATTAATAAGAAGAAATCTGCAAGAGGCATTAAAGGATGAATGAACCAATTATGTATAATGTTCATTAACCAGTATTTATAATTGTGTTGTATCATAGTGTTAGTAGGGCGGAAGGGACTTGAACCCCTACGGTATTTCTACCAGAAGATTTTGAATCTTCTGCGGCTGCCAATTACGCCACCGCCCCATAGCCGATTAACCTCAAACAGTAACTCTACCATAATCATCTTCTAATCTTACCACATCATCTAGTTGTGAAGTTGAAGCTTCCAATATTTCCGAATCTTCTTCAGCAATAATGCGATGAATTGTATTCGGTGGAACGTGAATACTAACCCCTGGTTGCATCTTAATCATATTCACAGAATGATTTTCGTGCAATTCAAGAGTAACCTTACCGGACTTTAAAAAGATTGTTTCATCTTTTTCTTTATGATACTGTAAAGATAACTTGTGCCCACCCTTTACAAAGAGTATCTTACCAACATATTGTTGGGTATGTGCAAAGATGATTTCATATCCCCACGGTTTGTCAATTTTAGTAGTCATTAACAATATGTGAAGCTATCCATTATACACTTCATCTCGATCTGTAATAGGATCCCAAATACCATATTGAGAATTATTCACAGTGTAGTAAACCTTTTTTACTTTGGCAGCCCTAATCCTTAACTGACAACCACCGCAAGGACGAGCCATTGCGAAGGTGCCATCCTTTTTTAGTACACGAGAGACGTAAATGATACCGTATTTGCCGAGCTTTCTAATGACACGACACTCGGCGTGAGCGTCAGAAATGATACGATAGTCATCGTATGTAGAAGAAATAACAGCACCGTTCTTTGCAGATACGCTAACTCCGTCTTGCCTTACACCTATGGCTCCAAGTAAAAAGTTTCGTTCATCATCGCCCAATGCAATTTTGCCAGCTTCTCGTAACAGATGTAACATATGATCTTTCGTAATATATCATCTTCTGATCTTATCTTTACGCATAACCGAAGTTATACGTAAAGGAAAAACAGAAAAGGATTACCTCAACGGGGGATACTTATCCATTGCTGCCTTGGAGCAATAAGCTCCAGTAAGATTGCCTTCTGTCAATTTAACATTCTCACGTAGAATGACAATAGATTCAGGAACAGGCAGTCCCGTCATTTCGTGAGCAGCCTTTTCAAACTGCTTCATTTCACGACGAAGCTCACGGTTCATAAATGACACGACAAGCTGGTCGCGCATAATACGGGTTTCGAGCGTCTGAACCTTTTCCTTCTTATTGCAGGCTCGCCCTCGCTTTTTGGAAAGAACCTTGGCAACCTCAATCTCCTTATAGTTAGAAGCAGATTGTGCAAACTCTTGAGCATTCTGAAACATTTACGAATCCTTGGTTAACGATTAACAATTAGAAGCAGCTTAACACGATCAAATACCGAGCTATCTATTATAACCCATCGCACACTTTAGTCACGTCTCATTTGCGTCTCATACGGGGTATCGTCAAACGATCCATTTACAGAATGTTTATAATACTTGCTGTAATCTGGTTTAGGCTTTTCCGTTGATTTGGCTTTTGATGCTTTTAAACTATCACGTTTTGCTTGAAGGTTTGGCGTAGCATTTATTAATGTTGCTTGATCGAGAGGTAATGCTTCTTTAACTTTTGGCTTTTTACAAGAAGAACATTTCGTTTCTGTTGGACTCTCTATTGCTCGCCTATGACACCCCATACACAAATGATATTTTTGTATCTTCTTTCGTTCTTCATAAGTAATAACATCGCCGCCTTCTAGAGCATCATTCTCTAGTAGCAGATTATATATGCGATGCACAGTGGCTCTTTGCTTATGAACTATCTCTAAAATAGTTTGCTCTGAATTAGAACCATTGACATAATTAAATACTTTTCTAACAATTTTTAATGAAGGCATATCTAATCCTTATAAATAATTTGTGGTTTCCCAGGTCTCATTCGGACTGAATAAGTAGTCTGCTATACTATCTTTTAGCAAGAAGAACATTGCACCACAAAACCCCAGTCTTATTTTATATCCTACTTCACGGATATTCGACCTCAACTATTAAGTAACGCCACGGTCCCGCATTGGGATTGCGTTTCCCCAATTAGTTATGTGTCGGTCGAAGCTTTATCGCCATTGTTTACCATTAACATCAACTACATATAAAACTTTGTCACCATTAAAATAAACAGTATCACCAGTGTGATATGCAATTTTATATAATTCATAATCCATAACGCCTTTAGCTTTCCACCAAACGTGGGTTTTGCCGCGAGTTACAATAATGAATTCTTTAACAAAGAAATCGGTAGTATGAGCTTTTGCCATTTGTGTAATGGCAGTGTTATTAACAATTCCTCCAGTAGAAGAAGATGGAGGTAGTTTTTTAATTTGTGTTTCTTCAAAAAGAAAGGAAATCAATATAAAACACAATACAACTATTGTTACTAACAACATTAATCTTCATCCTCTAACTCATCTTCCCCCTCTTCTATATCCCACTCTTCATCATCGAAATCATCATCGTCATCAAAATCATCAAAGTCATCGTCGTCATCTTCGATATCATCGTCGTCGTCAATATCGCCATCATCAATATCATCAGGATCATCTTCTTCTTCAAGCTCTGGCTTTACAGGCTTATTGGGATTAATGCATTTGATATGTGATCGCATAGCATTCTCCTCACAATATAACAAAAGTGCCGATAAACAGGTGGTACTCATTTTGTGTTCCTTTTCAACGAATAAAAAGATATAGCATTATAGCATAGGGTGATACAATGAGTCTTAAAAAGTTAGCAGATTTAGCCAAAAAATTCCAGATTAAATTGGCTCAAAGCCCACGACCAGCAGGTATTAATCCAATAGATAATGATACGCCTTTTGGCAAATCAGTTCTTCGCCCCAATCATCCGAACAACCCATATGGTGTTGATGCTCCCTTTGGCGGCACCGCCGGCGATCCATTAAAAGATTTTTCCTATCCTGCAACTCCTGCAAAAGCAGTAGCGCCTAATGCTCCCGCATCACCGAGCGCGGCAGCTATGCCATCCCAGGTTTCCCAGGCACTTGATAAGGTGGCTCCGGTACTAAAAGGTAATCTGTTTCTAACTGTCGATGGTAAAGATGTTAATGCTCGATTCAATAACATTCTTGATTTTAACGCTAATCAAATTAAAGCTCTTTTAATGAAAGCTTTCCCTGGATATACTATCAATGTAATTGGTGAGCAAAATCCTCGTTGGATTGCTAACTATAAATGAGTTGCTAACCAGAAGATAATAAAGTAATGCGTTAGATGGTGTACCATCTGATCGAACCCAAGAGACCACCAAAAGAAATGATTAGACCTCCACTGTTCTTTAGTAGCAGTGGGGGCTGTTTCTTCTGTAAGGGATTTAAAACGACCAAGATATCGTTTGTCAGCTTTGAAGCGATCCATTACGAAATGAATCGTAGCATCGATCCCCGCAAAACATACGGCGTGAAACACACCAAAATAACAGGTAATGAGAAAAGTAAAAAGCGCGTGCACGCCGACGTGCGCGAGCAAGGGTTTTTCCCATCCAAAGTCTTTGAACTTACCAAGCATATACTTGGTCTGTAGTGGGTAGTCAGCGAAGAAATGTTTGAGTTGAAACAATACCAACAAAACAAAAACTGTAATCATTGCGATACTCCTCTATAAATAGATTGCATATGCTTACAATTTATTTTAGTATGCAATGCTTCAAGCAGTTTGGCTAAACGCTTTTCGTTTCTCTTGTGACTTGTTTTAAAACCATCTATCGCTTGTTGCGTAATGCCTAATAGATTGGTTTTGATTTCGGCATCAAACTCTTTATCGAGCCGATCTTCTTCTGGTGTAGCAAAGTAATCTTTGATTGCCATTACTTCTTCTCGTATGTTTGTCGCCCCAACTTGGCTGCGACTTTAGCGATAGGTTCTAACTCTTGAGGAGATTCGCCAAGATTAGAAGCAAGGTTTCCGATGCCAACGCAGGAGCCACACATACAACCAGGACAGCGTAACGAATCGTAATAATCGTTTGCTGTTTTTAGCTCTCGAACAGAAAGATCCGGATACTCTTCGTGAGTTGATTCGGGACCTTCTTCCCATAAACAAAATACAATTTCAAGATACTTTGTTTTTTGTAATGCTTCTAGTTTTTGTTGGCTCATATTACTTTACCATACATTTTTCCATTATAAAATGTACCATTCTTTTTATAATGTTTAATGAATAAACCCTCAAGAGTAAAGCCTGATTTTTCTAGCACTCGCGCTGAACCGATATTATGTTCGTAACAAGATGCCACGATTCGTTCAAACTTAAAGTCTTTAAAACAGAAGTCAGTAAATTTTGATACCACTTCTGTCATAATACCTTTGCTCCACAAAGGTTTTGCTAACCAATATCCCAACACGCCAATATGAGATGCGGTAGGATGCTCTCTTACACCAATATTACCAATCAACATATCGTTAGAAGATCGAATCATAAACTGTTGTTTTGAGTTTTTATATTCGTTAATGAATGCAAGAGCATCATCTTCCGTATATGGAAATGGCATAGTCAGTGTTCCGTCGGATATGGACTTCTCTTGTAAGTGTTTTACAATAGTATCTTTATCTGACTCTAACACATTGGACAAGTAGCAACGATCAGAAATTAATAACTTATTAATTAGTGAGGACATTTACAGGTAATTTCTAATTCAAGACGTGGAGGATTGCCACGAGAAAAACTTGCCGTATGTATAGTTTGTGCTGGATGGCTACAATGAGGAGTGTCATCGATCCACTGTATTGTAGTTGTGAATGTATCTAAACAAACATTAGGCGGAGGAACTTCTTTAATTACTTCTTTAGTAACAGTAACGGTTTTAGTTGTTTCTTTTACTTTAAGATTGTGACCTACAGTATATCCAAAGGCTCCGCCCCCGGCGCCCATAATAAGCATAGCACATATCCAAATAAAATTAGTTTTCATTTAATCTCTATGTAAAATGTCGCTTACAAAAAGCGTACCTAAAATCATTATACACAACACGAGAATTTTATCTGAGTGTTGTATATACCATAATAACATTAGAGCGCGCCAAGACTAACTAACTTATAATAGATACGACTAGTCAAAGACCTCCCACAATTACCTCTTGCCAACAGTCTATGATAAAGATCAATTTCTTCAAGAAGCACTTCTTCTAGGTTGTGTTTAGTGTCTTTGAGAAGATTATTCTCTTTTAGAATTACTAACACATCAGCAATTACTCGCTCTTGATACTCGTCGCTGGAATTATCTTCATTCTCCTTTACCGCTACCGCTTGATTGATCGTCTTTTGCGTCGCATTCCAGCTTGTCGGGTTTTCCATCATTCTTCTTTCCGAATGTTATGATACACCAAGCCCAAAGCTTTAACGCATAAATCCACAAATGGTATGCGACAAAGTATAGAGCCAATAAAATAAGAAGTGCTGTAATAGTTGAGTTCATATAGTACGCTCGGTAGGAATCGAACCTACATAGTTCGGTTTAGAAAACCGATGCCTTATCCGTTAGACTACGAGCGCATACTATCTCATAGTGAGATAGCGGATAATTTAGTGAGTAGCGAATAATTTATCGTCTTGCGATTTTAGCTTTCTTTGTAGATTCTTCTAACTCTTCATCGAAGAGTTCTAATTCTTTTTCTGCCTCTTCTAATTCAATTCTAGTTTTAGTTTGCAATTCAATACGTTGTTTCTTTTGTAGCATTTGTTTTTGCTGTAATGCAAAACCCATTGCTTGTAAAGGAACAAACATAGTTTTCATTATAATGCCGGTTAGAACAAACGGCCAGAATAAAGCAGAAAGAAGTGGTACTGGAGTATCCCATCCGGTCTTATCTTCTATTGCTCCTTTTGTATAGCCCCAAACCCAGGCTCCTACACACGAATAGGCAGCTAAAAACAATACAATAAACAGCGCTGTCATCTTACAGTTTCAGTTTAGCTAGTTTAGCTGCTACCGCGCGAGTCTTGATACGCGCTCTCTTGGCTCGATTTTCATCAACAAGAGTTTGTTCTGCAAGTTGTGTAGCGGTACGTTTAGCCTCTAGCTCTTTACGCAAAGTTTTAATTGCCTCTGGACGCTTCTTGAGACGCTTAACTTGTCGCGGCGTCATACCAACGAACAGCGATTCAGAGTGAACCGCTTTACGCTCACGTTCTACTTTAGGACCCGCAGCTTTCTTTGTGGCGCGTAGAGTTACAATGTTATGTAACACATTAGCAATATCACGATCTTTGCGTCGAGTGCTTTCCACTCGTGCAGGCTTACCTTTGAGCGGTTCAACAGGTTTGCCATTTTTGCGAACTCGTTTCGATGCCGGACTATTTGTTAAAACTTGTTTGGCAATACGTGCTTCGTTAGATAGAGACTTAATATGTTTAGCCATTTGATTTCCTTTACATTTTCAAAATCAGTGATATAGATCGCGTGATGTATTATATTTATAGTATTACAAATTTAATTAATGGTAAACTTTATATTGGACAAACTATAAATCCAAATAAAAGATGGAGACAACATCAAGCCAATAATAGAATGTCTCCATTAAATAATTCTATTAAAAAATATGGAGCTGTAAATTTCATCTATCAAATAATTGCTCAAGCAAAATCTTTAGAAGATATAGACATATTAGAAATACAAATTATTAAACAATATGATTCAACTAATCCAACTATAGGATATAATATAGAACCTGGAGGTAATGGTAGAAAAACTCCAACCGAGGAATCGCGTCGCAAAATGTCCGAATCTCGCCGTGGCAAAAAGCATTCTAAAGAATGGTGTGAAAATATTTCACTCGGACAAATTGGAAAAATTATTAGTGAGGAAACATATCGACATTTACAAACTGTAAATATAGGAAGAAAACACACCGACGAAACAAAACAAAAAGTATCAGAATCTTTAAAAGGAAATAATCGTCGTACAGGCATTCCTCATTCACAAGAAACTAAAGATCGTATATCTAAAACTATGAAAGAAAAACGTTCAAGATTTAATCAGTAGTCGATATTCTTCAATAGTTTTTTTTCTAATAACTTTCATTATTCCTTTATTGATTTGTAAAACTTCCGGAATAATATTTTGTCTAATTCTATTCCGAGGATATTTTGTATCTCTATTAGAGATATCTTCAAACCACTTGACTTGATGATTAGTACACCAATCAATTAATTGTTGTTTAGAATTACATAAAAAAGGTCTAAATACATCACAACCAATATTGATATAGCTTTTGATCAGTTTAGGATTCCCGTGCAGACAAGAGAAAATCCAATTCTCAATTTGATCATTTACGTGATGACAGGTAACAATAGGTAAATTAAAAGACTTTAGCCAAGCGTATCGTTCGTTACGCCAATGTTCTTCGGGAGATAAATCGGCTGGCTTTTCAGAACTAATCTTTCCAATTTCTACTAACAAATTATGCTTAATTGCATATTCAAAAATGACTGATAGAGCGCCTTCCCGATTACCAGTATTGTGATCGAAATATGCAATAGTAAATTTCTTACCGCCCCTGCGATAAAAATCCAACACAGCCATACTATCTACGCCGCCAGAACACGCTAGAATAAACTCTTGATCTTTAGAAAAATTAATCAGTTGATGTAACATTATTTACTTCTCAAATACGAGATGAGAAATTCTTTAATATCTCCATCTAAATATTTGTCTATTTGATTGGTTTCACAATCAGAACGATGATCTTTAACCAACGAATAAGGAGACATAGTAACGGTTCTAATTTGAGAACCGAAAGCATTGTTAGCTTGCGCTCCAATTAGCTTATCATTTTCAGCTTCTTTTTTCTTAACTTCTAAATCATATAGTTTAGATTTAAGCAACTTAAAAGCAATCTTTCGATTAGCAAGTTGCGAAGCTTCGGTCTGTGATCTGATTAGAATTCCTGATGGGATATGTTTCAGAATGATACAAGAAGAAATCTTATTGACAGCCTGTCCGCCAGAACCACCGCTACGAGTAGCTTGAATTTCAATATCTTTATCTTCGATAACGATATCAATCTTATCTTCGATATCTGGTAAAACTGATATGGCAGCGAATGAAGTATGGCGAGCATCACCGGAATTAAATGGTGAATTGCGAATCAAACGATGTACGCCGCTTTCACCTTTGAGAAAGCCGTAAGCGTTCTCGCCTTCAATTCTAATAGAAACAGAATCAATACAGATTGCGCTATGTTCTTCGGATGGTTTGAGATCCAGCATCTCCATTTTAAAACCGTGTGCATCGGCGTATCGCCCATACATACGTAATAGAATGCTAACCCAATTGGCGGCTTCGAGTCCGCCAGCCCCAGCACTAATGGTTAGGATAGCCGGACTATCATCAGCTTCTTCGGTAAAGATTTGAGACAGTTCAAATGTATTTATTGTCTTATCAAGATCAACAATTTGATCATTGAAGCTTTCAACCTCATCTGGAAATGATTCTATATATTCAAACAACATTGCAGACTGCTCTACAATATGCTGCAACTCTTCTATGACGGAAGTTAGTTGCTGACGCTCTTTAAGTAGAGCGGCAGCTTTTCTATTATCATCCCAAATAGTAGGATCAAGCATCGTCTCATCAATTTGAGCAATGCGATCTTTATGAGTGCGTACAGGGATTGCTTCCTGCAACGCACCGCTTCGTTGCTGACAATATTTAATAAGTTGTAGGGGGTGCATTTTGATTTGTCCGCTGTGAGGAACTCGAATCCCCATCAGCCTTTTTATGAGAAAGGTGCATTAACCAATTATGCTAACAGCGGAAAATTATTTACCTGTCGTAAAGATAGCTTTTCTCCGCCTCTTTGGCGAACCTTTCAGCTTCAGAAACGGTTAACCCAGGAGAATTATGATTAACCATATACCTAGCGCCTCGCAAAGTTTTAAATGGACCAACCAAAAATTTATAATTTGCACTATATGCTTCTCGCAATGCAAGAATTTCATCAGCGTCAACAAGCAGATCGTCGTCTACATTTACAATCTCCAATGAAGGAGATGGTAACGAACGTACCACAAATGATACTTTCTTTTTACCAACAAAGAACATTATTTATCTACCCATTCAGGTTTGATCTTTTTAGTAGGATAGTAAGTAGCTATCTCTTTGCCACATACCGTACAAACGAGCAGCCGCCAAGTTTTAAAATATTTACTAGAAGTCTTTTTTACTTCGTCGTATTTTCTACATTCCGTTTTATGTTCTACTCCAACCTTACCCTTACACCACTTTTTAGTATTACGTTTGTTAATGGAAGTGGTAGTATGTTCGTCAGAACTTTTAGTATGTCGAGCGTCTCGCCGCTTGATAGCGCCCTCTTTCCAATCACTCATCCTTTATCTTCGCCTCAAACTTTCGAGTTGATATTGAATACATTGTGAGTATTTGATTCCATATTTAAATTCTGGAAAATGATAATCAATTGTAACAGCATCTTGTATGACCCAAGTTGCAAGTCGGACATCACATTTATTACCTCCAGAATATGTGAGATAAAGAAGTGCCAAGTTTTTTGCAACCGCTAAATTTCTTTTTTGATATTCTAAAAATACAAATACCTCACGAGCAACTACGTTGGGAGTTTTCTCCGGCGGCTTACCCTCACAAGTAAAAACACTATCTCTTAACACAAAAGGCGGAGCAATTAAATCTTCCGTATCTCGAGGTATCATTTTAAGCGATATAGATTTAAACATAGTATTCCAAAAGCAATGTCCGAACTTTCTTGCCCAAACTATATTTACATTTTAGCGAATGTAAATTGTTTCGAAGGTATCCGAGCTTCCATTTAATCGACTAACACCTTTCATAGTCTTTTAAATTTCCTAATCATACTGTTGATAATCGGCTCGCTAAAGTCGATCGTCATATGATATTCAGGTTCGGACATTGCTTTTGGAATATTACTTATCTGTAAATGTAACACGTCTCCGTACAAACACACGTCTCAATCACGTCTCAAAATCTTGGCACGATACTTGCTTATCGTTCTAGAAGTTGTCGATCCATTCTCCACCATTGATATGCTCCATAGAAAGCTACTATAACAGAAAAATCTGCAAAAATATGAGTACCAATCATATTTTCTTGTTGTCTAAATGTATAACCTAATACATTTAATAAAAAATATATTGATACTAATAGTGCTAACTTATATAGTCTTGGCATTCGTTTCTACAATCCAAATATGTTGTAAAACATCTGTAAGAATTTTCGAGCCTTCGATTATAAAGATGCCAGCAGCCATTGCGCAATAATAGAATTTCATTATGATTCCTTTGTAGGGGTAGAGGGACTTGAACCCCCATCTCTTGCGAGAGCAGCTCTTAAGGCTGCCGCGTATGCCATTTCGCCATACCCCCATATGCATTATAAATTATTTATAATAGCTCTTACAAATAAAAAGATCAAATAGATGGGGGCTATTATAACCATCCACCAAGGTATGTGTTGTTTGTATTCGCATTTAAGCAGTATGATTCCACCCCAACAGATACACATATATAGTAATAGTAATATCATATTGAATTTTCTTTATCAAGTTGAGATTGTATAGGAGGAAGCGGATTACAACAAGGACCTTTACACCTAACAATCGCTACGCTTTGAGTAACTTTTTTTTGCTCCCGTAAAAAATAACTTGCAGGTATTTTACATCGAGGACTTTGTGTGCGAGATATCATCCAATAAGGAAGCAACCCGCTAAACAAACTAAAGAAGAATGTGAATCCAATTACATCTAATGTAAAGAACAAACCTCTATGACTCGCCGTACCATACGGTATAAATTCTAAATTCATAGAGAATTTCGCACTAGCATTTCTATAAAAAAGTATCTCTAAATACTTTTTGAAAGGTAATGCTTGCTGAATTTTTACAATGCTGTTATGATAACTCATAAGTGTTCCGTTCGTAAAATTAATTTTTTGGCTTGCTCTTGCAGATAGTCAAAGGCAGGACATTCGTGTTCACCGTCTTCCGCTTCTGGACACCTACATACGGTAGTTGTACTTACGAGATTATTATTTTCTCTTGCGGTAGAAGCTAGAATTTTAGTATAACTTGAAAGTCTTGACTTTGTTAAAGCTCTAATCTTTTTAGCCATATTACTTATTATTGGCAGCGACATCTGTATTCGTAGCTGCCCATATATTCACCCCTACGTTCAATAATAAGTTTGTGTCTTTTATCGGAGCAAGAGGTAACAGTCTTATCATCCGCGTTATGATATCCATATGTGTCGGATACTTCGCACGGTCTAAAAACTTTTGCCGTACCTTGATGGTAGCAAATGGCGCCTACGGTAGCAAGAAGCGATCCCATAACCAAGAGAAAGATTAAATCAATTTTCCAGTTCTTCATTAGTATTTTGCAGCCCCTTTCCACAATTCTAACCCGCGTTTCGCCAAGTGTACCAAGGGCAATTCGTTTGCCTCTTCTAAAGTAAACCAAGCGCAGGCATCGGTGGAGCCGCCCTCCTTTTCTACTTTCAATTCTCCATTAAGAACATCCGCTTGATAAACAATACGAATCGAATGTACCTGTCTATCGCCAGAGAATTTAATAATACGAGAATCAACATCTAGTAAATCGCCTACGTAATTAACTTTTAGTCCAGTCTCTTCGCCAATCTCTCTAACGACAGCATCAACAGGATCCTCGCCCCAATCAAGTCCGCCGCCCGGAAGAATCCAATGACCGGCAGCATCGGCTACAATCTTGGAAAGACGACACAATAAGATGCGCTCATCTTTAGTAACTAAACCGTAGGCAGATATGCGAGTTGATTGTGTGCTCATATTAATTCCTATTCAAGCCGCTTCACTATGTTCTTTGCACGGAAAAACTCCGCACTCTTTGCAATTATTCTTTTTAGCCAGAGCTTTGGCAAACAGAGATTGTCTGGTAGGATGCTTACGCATTTCCATAAGACGATTTCTTGCGGGCGAATGTGTA
>Ga0315285_10003296_pt1 | contig 16831 bp, 10 predicted proteins | sample YL17G09_36_MG_FD_203698 | JGI IMG/M metagenome (GOLD analysis project Ga0315285, IMG submission 203698) | Sediment microbial communities from Yellowstone Lake, YNP, Wyoming, USA - YL17G09_36 | ecosystem: Environmental > Aquatic > Freshwater > Lake > Sediment | place: USA: Wyoming | collected... | reverse complement strand
CCGGCAAGGACCGCGAGCCGCGCTGGGAGGATCACCGCATCGAGGTCGCGCCCGGCATGACGGTGCTGGACGGCCTGTGGAAGGTGAAGGAGCTGAGCGCCCCGAGCCTGGCCTGGCGCTCGTCGTGCCGCATGGGCATCTGCGGCTCGTGCGGGATGCTCATCAACGGGCGCCCTCGGCTGGCCTGCAACACGCAGATCGCCGAGCTGAAGAGCGACGTCGTCGCGGTCGGGCCGCTGCCCAACTTCAGCATCATCAAGGATCTCGTCCCGGACCTGGAGCCGATGTTCGAGGCGCACCGCGAGCTGATGCCATACCTGCTCCGCGCAGACACCCCGGAGCAGGACGACCCGACAGGGGAGTACTGGCAGACGCCGCACGAGCTGGAGCGCTACCTGCAGTTCAGCTACTGCATCAAGTGCGGTTGCTGCATGGCGGCCTGTCCCACCGTGGCGACCGACCCGCAGTACGCCGGGCCGATGCCCCTGGGCCAGGCGCACCGCTACAACAGCGACACGCGCGATGCCGGCTTCGGCCGGCGGCGTGAGGTGCTCTCGGGCGGGAGCGGGCCGTGGCGCTGCCACTTCGCGGGGGAGTGCTCGCAGGTCTGCCCCAAGGGCGTGGACCCGGCCAAGGCGATCCAGCTCATGAAGCAGGACCTGGTGTTCGACCTGTTGAGGCTGCGCCGGCGCAGGCCGCCGGCCGCGGTAGCCGAGGCCCCCCACGGCACGATGCGCGAGGACATCCCGGCAGCCCCGGCGCGCACCGTGACGAAGCCCTGAGGGTGCCCGAGGGCGGGGGACGACCCCGGCTCCGCCGCACCCCGGCCGATTTCGTGCCCAGGAAGCGCACGTGCTTCCTCGGGCGCCGCCCCGAAGCCTGGCCTACACCGCTGCCGGGCCCCGCCAAGGCCGGCGAGTCGCGGGCGCAGCGCGGCCGCGTTGGGCCGCTGCACCCAGTGGCATCGCATGGGAGACAGCTCCCATGCGCCCGCGGGGTGGCGATGCCGGCCCAACGGCACTGGCGCCCCAACCCGCCCCGGCCGACGATGGGACACTTGGCCACCCGGCAGGTATCTCTATGACATGACGAGCCTCGCCCTCGACAGCGCCACGATCGCCTCCACGGTGGAGCGCGCCATCGCGGGCGACGAGCTCGCCTTCGCCCGGATCGTCGGCGCCTACCACCTCGACCTGGTTCGGGTCGCCTACGTCATCTGCGGCGACGAGGGCCTCGCCGAGGACGCCGCGCAGGCGGCCTGGTGGATCGCCTGGCGGAAGCTCCGCTCGCTCCGCGACCCCGAACGCCTCAAGCCGTGGCTCGTGGCGGTCGCTGCGAACGAGGCCCGCAAGCTCGTCCGGCGCGAGCATCGGCACGGGATCGTCGAGCTCAAGGTCGGGGCCGATCCATCCACGGGGGCCGAGCCCGCAGGCGCGATCGACCACGTCGACCTTGCGAACGCCCTGCGCCACCTGAAGCCCGAGGACCGGGCGCTCGTGGCCCTGCGCTACGCGGCCGACCTGGACTCCTCCGAGCTGGCACCGGTCGTGGGCATGTCACCGTCGGGCGTGCGAACCCGGTTGTCCCGGGTGCTCGACCGCCTCCGGAGGGAGCTCGGCGATGAGTGAGCGCGACGCCTTCGAGGTTCGTTTCGGGGCCGCGGTTCGCGGGTACGTCGGACGCGTCTCGTCCGATCTCGACCCGGTCGAGCTCGCCCACCGGATCGCCGCCCGGGAGCCCCGGCGTCACGGGTTCGCGGCGTCGCTCACCTGGCGCGGCGTCGCGATCCCGCGGGTCGCCTGGGTCCTGCTGCTGGCGGCGCTGCTGGCCGCCCTGGCCGGCACGGCGCTCGTCGCGTCGCGCCTGCTCGAGACCGCGCCCCGGGTCCCTCCCCTTGGCGCGGCGCTGGTCCCGACCCGCATCGACGTGCTGACCCCCGAGACCGGGGGGTACGCAGGCGTGGTCGCGGACGGCGACGGCATCCTCTGGGCGCGCGAGCCCGGCGGGCGGCTCGTCCGATTCGATCCCGCGAGCGGATCCGCGCAGGCCTGGACGATCGGCGATGACGCGGGATTCGGGGTGACGTGGTCCTCGGGGTTCGACATCGTGCCCGCCAGGGAGGGCGGGGTCTGGCTGGTGGGGCTGCGGACGCTGCGCTGGTTCGACGGAGAAGTCTTCCGCGAGGTGATCGAGGCGCCGGTGGAGATCGCCCACGCTGCGGAGGCGCCCGACGGCAGCCTGTGGGTGGCGACCGGAGAAGGAGTCGTGCTGCATTGGGATGGATCGTCGTGGAGCAGGCTCGACGGCGGCCGGCCGAACCCGGACGCATACGTCAGCGCGATAGCGGTGGACGCGGCCGGACGACCCTGGATCGGCGGGATCACGCAGGTCGTCATGCCCCCCGACGCGGGCGGCGGCATTGCCGAATCCGGCTGGGTCTCGCGCCACGACGGCTCGACCTGGACGACCTTCGACGCGAGGGATGCGGCACCGCTCGAGGGCCCTGTCTGGTCGATCGCGCAGCTTCCCGACGGTGCCGTCTGGGTGGCCACCGCCGGCCGGGGCACTCCCGTCCTGGGTGAGCCCCCACCTGGCCCTGTCGGAGGGCTTGCCCGGTTCGACGGCGCCTCGTGGACCGACGCCACCGCCCAGCTGTCGGGCGCCCGGAACACGACGTCGGTGGCCGCCGGGCCGGACGGCACGATCTGGGTCGCCGACGGCGACGGCAATGACGGCAATGACGGGGCGGTCACCGTCGGGCGGTTCGACGGGCGGTCGTGGACGTCCTACGGGCCGGCGGACGGCCTGCCGGGCCCGAACGAGAGCGCCTACGTGGTCGCGTGGGCCCTGCCCACGAAGGACGGCGTGTACGTCGGGACCGGCGCCGGCATCTACCGGCTATCTGGCGATCGCTGGGAACGCGCCTGGCCCAAGGCATCCTCGCCGATGAGCCTCTCGCCGATGAACCCGGGGCACCTGCTGGCGGTCTCCCGCGACGAGCTGTGGGCGGCCGGCAATGAGGGCCTCTGGCACTTCGAGAGGGGCGCATGGACCAGCGAGCCGATCGACCCGCGCCATCCCGAAGGCGTGGTGCGCGCCCTGACCCTCGCACCCGACGGCACCCCCTGGGCGGCCGGGTCGGACGGCGTCGCCTACCGGCGTGACGGGCGCTGGACCATCGCCGGTGCCGCCGAGGCGAGCGTGATCACGGTCGGCCGGGACGGAACCGTGTGGGTCGGTGGTGGCAGCGACGATTTGTGCCGGGTGTGGACGCTCCGGTTCGACGGCACGGCATGGGCCAGTCGCGCCGTCGCCGGATGCCCGCCGGAGAGCTTCGGGCTGTCGTCGCTCGCGATCGACGCGACCGGCGCGCTGTGGGCGGACACGGCCCCCGGTTGCGCGTTGGGGATGTCCGGCTGCACGCAGGGCGGGCTGGCGCGCCTGGACGGGCAGAGCTGGGAGGCGATCGGTGAGCTCGGCGGCTCCACGGTCACCAATGCCACCATCGTCGGGACCACTCGAACCGGCGACATGTGGTTCGTCGATGACCCCACGGAATCCCGTGACCCGGCTCGGCGGAAGAACCCGGTCAGGGCCGCCCGCTTCGACGGAATGGACTGGACCGTGGTCGAGCTGCCCGAGGGATCCATGGCCGACATCGTGGTTGCGCCCGACGGGACGTTGTGGGCGTGGGCCTATTGGACGCCCGCATCGACGGGGAGTGGTGACCGGGGACCCGCCCGCTACGACGGGACGGCATGGACGTTCCCCTATGACGGCGCCGGGCTTCCGTGGATGGAGCTGGCCGCCGTCGCCCCGGATGGCACGGTGTTCGGCCGGATCGACCGGATCGATCCGAGCATCTTCCGCTTCCCGGACCAGGCGCCGCCACCCTGACACGTGCCAGGCCTTGTGACGTTGGACCGGAGAGTGGGCGCAACCTGGGGTTCAAGGACGCGAGAGCGTCCCAGAGGGAGGAGCGAAATTAACGCGCGCGGTATCGTCGGCCGGCTTCTCGTCGGCCTGACCATCGTGGTCCTGCTGGGCGGCTGCGCCACCGGCGCGAGTCCGACCCCGGCGTCGTCGAGTCCGGCAGCCAACCCGTCGGCGGCAGTCGCCACGCCGTCGCCGGCCGCCACGGCCACGGCGGCCCCGGCGGCCCCCACGCCGACCCCGGCGCCCACGCCGAGCGTTGTCGTGACCAGCGACGTCGCGTATGAGTCGGCCAACCCGGTGTTGACGCCGGGCGTGCTCGACGTCTATGCGCCGGCCAAGGCCGGGCCGTGGCCCGTGGTCGTGATGTTCCACGGCTTCCAGGGCGACAAACGGAACCAGCGCGAGTACGCCCGTCGGGTGGCGGATCTCGGCTTCGTCGTCTTCGCCGCGACCTGGGCCTCCGGCATGCCCACGATCGGAAGTTACCGCCAGGCGAGCTTCTCCCAAACCGCCTGCGCGGTCGCGTTCGCCCGGGCGCATGCCGCCGAGTACGGCGGCGACGCGGCCACGATGGTCGTCTTCGGCCACTCGGCGGGAGCCCACGCAGCGGTTACGCTCGCCTTCGCCCGACCGGAGCCGACGGCGGGCTGCCTCGGGGGCGCCACTCTCGGCGCGATCGACGCCCTGGTCACCTGGGAAGGCAACTGGCTGCTCTCCGCCACTGAGCCGTCAATCATGGATTGGGACGGCACCCTCGCCGCCGACCCCGGGATCATGGCCGAAGTCACGCCGTGGGCGAAGCTCGCCGAGAACAAGGACCTCAAGGTCGTGATGCTCGTGTCGGATCATCCGGGTGCCTTCTTCGAGCGCGAGGTGGGCGACCCGTGGGCCGCCGACTCGTGGCTCGCCGTGCGCGACCCGTCGGGGGACCTGCGCAGGCAGCTCGAGGCGAACGGGGCGCTCGCCGACGGCATCTTCGACTTCGTCGACGCGCAGCAGCTTCTCTTCTCAATCCTCAGGGCGCAAGGGGACCCCGTCTCGCTCGACGTCATGCCGGGCTCCACGCATACCTCCCTGAGCGACGCCGGCTGGAAGGTCTTCCTGGCCGCCTTCGGGAAGGCGGTGGCGCAGGACTGACGCACCGGCCGTCACGGAGCGATCGAGGTCAACGACTCCGCTCTTCTCGCTCCCGATCGCTGCACCGATGGCGGATCCGCCATGGGGCGTGCTGCGGAACCTGGACCACCGGTGCCGGGACGGTCGACGGCCGGTCGGCGGCTGGTCGGCGGCTGGTCGGCGCGACGAGGCTGCCGTAGTCCGTTCCGAGCCCCGCGCTGACCTCGCGAGCGATCTCCGGCAGGTAGGCCCCGGCGCGTCGATGACCTCCGAACGGCGACGGGCCGTCCGAACGGAGGTCGTGCATGACGCTACAATGGGTGCGATCAGCGCACCACGAGTTCACTGAGTGAACCACTTGTGACACGGACCCTGAGTCGTGGGATCGACGTCCTGGAGGCGCTGGCGCGTGCGAACGAGCACGGGCTTGGGCCCTCCGCCATCGGCCAGCAGGTGGGCCTCGACAAGGCGACCGTGACGCGCCTCCTCCGGACGCTCGTTGAGGCTGGGTATGTAACCCAGGACGAGACGACGCGTCGCTATCGACTCACCGGCAGGATCCTGTGGCTGGCCCACCGAGCCACCGTCCACCTCGATCTTCGGACGGTCGCTCGACCTCACCTGACGGCGCTCCGCGACGAGCTCGGCGAGACCGTTCACCTGGGGGTCATGGAGGACCTCCGGGTCGTCTACGTCGACAAGCTGGAAGCCGACAACAGCATCCAACTGGTCTCCGCCATCGGCCAGATGATGCCGCTCCACTCCACCTCGCTCGGAAAGGCCTTGCTCGCCGCGTTGCCGGACGAGGAGCGCGAGGGGAAGTACGCGCGGATGGATCTCTCGCGACGGACCGACAGGACGATCCTGGATCTGGCCACGTTACGGGAGGAGATCCGGCAGACGCAGCTCCGCGGCTATTCCACCGACGACCGCGAGAACGAGCCGTTCGGGGCATGCGTCGGGGCCTCGATCGTCGGAGCCGACGGCCGGCCGGTTGGCGCGATCAGCATCTCCGGACCCTACTTCCGCATCCACGATCGCTTCCCGTACTTCGGCGAACGGGTGCGCGCCGTGGCGGGAGCCATCGCCCGGGAGCTCGGGGCCGACGCGAGCGAGCCGGCCGACGGCGGTGGCCGCGGCAACCGCGAGGCGACCTGATGCTCCCCGGGGAGGTCCAGTCGAAGCTGGCCGGCGTGTTCGCACCGATCAGCACGCCGTTCGCTCCGAACGAGGACGTCGACTACGACGCCCTGCGGTTCAACCTCGCGCGTTACGCGGAGAGCGGGATCCTCGGCTACCTCGCGTTGGGGTCCAACGGCGAGAACCGGAGCCTGGCGGAAGACGAGAAGCTGCGCGTCCTCGACGATGTCGTGCGCCACAAGGGGCCTGGGCAGGTGGTCCTGGCCGGTGCCGCGTACGACGGGGAGCGAGAGGCGGAGCGCTTCCTCGCGGCCGCGGCGGACCTTGGGGCCGACTTCGGGCTCGTGCTGTCGCCGGGCTATTTCCGGGCGCAGATGACGGACGAGGTCCTGTACCGCTACTTCACCTCGCTAGCCGACCGCGCGCCGATCCCGCTCCTCCTCTACAACGCCCCCGGCTTCTGCGGCATCACCCTCGGCCCGGTCCTGGTCGGGCGCCTGGCGGCCCATCCGAATATCGTGGGCCTCAAGGACAGCGCCTCGAGCGGCATCGAGAGCTTCCTACCCTTCCAGGGCCCGTCGTTCCAGATCCTGGCGGGTTCGGCCAACTTCCTGTTCCGGGCCATGGTGGGCGGCTCGCCGGGCGGGACAGTGTCGCTCGCCAATTCGTTCCCGCAGCTCGCCCTCCAGCTGTTCGGCTATGGGCGCGCTCGCGACGAGGCGAACGGCGTCCCGCTGCAAGATCGGATCAGCCGCATCAACGCGGCTATCTCCGGAGCTCACGGGGTGGCGGGCGTCAAGGCGGCCATGACCCTCGCCGGGTTCCGCGGCGGCATCCCGCGGCGCCCCCTCCTCCCTTTGGAGCCGGCGCAGGTCCAGGCGCTGAGGGCGCTCCTCACCGCAGAGGGTCTCCTCCCGTGAACCGCGACATCCTGGCCATCGACGTCGGGACGAGCGCGCTCAAGATCGGGGTCTTCAGCCCCGACCTCGAGAAGCGCTGCGAGGCTCAGCGCACTTTCGCACCCCATTTCTACGACCGCGGCAAGGCGGACATCGAACCCGAGGCCTGGTGGGTCGCGCTGCGCGAATGCTGCGCGGAGGTGGCAGTCAGCCTTGCCGGAGTCGGCGTCATCTCGCTGTCCGTCACCACGCCGGGACTAACGCCGATGGCTGCCGACGGCACGGCTCTCGCACCGGCCGTCCTGTTCCTTGACGGACGGTCGCATGCGCAGTCTGCCGCCATTCGTAGACTTGCGGGAGAGAGGAGGTTCCTCGCCGAAACGTGCAATCTTCCGGTGTCGGGCGGCTCGTCGCTGTCGTCCATCCTCTGGTTCCGGGACGAGCAGCCGGAGGTCTGGGCGGCGGCCGCGAAGTTCGGCCACTGCAACACCTATCTCGTCAAGCGGATGACGGGCCGCTGGGCGATCGATCCGTCGACCACCTCGATCACCGGCCTCTACAACACGGCCCGCAACGACCTCACCTGGAACCGGGCGGTCCTCGGCCTCGCCGGCATCCCGGAAGACAAGCTGCCACCCCTCATGCAGTCCCACGAGCGGGTTGGTCCGCTGCTGCCCGCGGTCGCCGATGAGCTCGGTCTGCCGGGCGGTTGCCCGGTTCTCTGCGGGGGCAACGACGCGGTGCTCGCCGCGCTGTCGGGAGGCCTGACGGAGCCCGGCGACATCAACATCATCAGCGGGACGTGCGACATCGCCAACGTCTGCACCGACCGTCCGATCGCCTCGCCCAACTTCAACGTCCGGTGCCACGTCGTCCCCGGTCGCTGGCTCACCTTCTTCGTCCTGAATGCCGGCGGGGAGGCGCTGGACTGGTTCCGTCGGGTCGCCTGCAGCGAGCTGGGCGACGAAGAGTTCTATACGGAGTACGTTCCACGCGTGCTCGACGCGTTCTTTCGGGGTCCGGACCCGGACGTCCGCGAAGCCGAGCTCCCCGAGTACGAGCCCTACCTCGGCGGCAGCCGGTACTCCCTCGAGCGGCTCAAGGCCGGCCTCAGCGGCCTGACGCTCGAGACCACGCGCGAGGACCTGTTGCTCAGCCTCGTCCGCGGCAACGCGAAGTACCTCGGCGGGCACCTCCGGGAAGTCGCCGAGATCGTGCGCATCGGCCGCCGGGTCGGGATCTCCGGCGGCGGGGCGAGGATCCGCGGAATGCTCGAAGCCAGGCGCCGCTGGACCGGCGAGTACGAGTACGTGTTTCAGGACCAATCCTCGCTGCTCGGCGCGGCGATCCTTGGCCAGATCAGCCAGTCGGGATGGCTGCCCGGTTCCGGGCAGGTCACTTCGGGAGTCACCCAGGAGGCAATCTCATGAGCGCTATTGGCACTGGCAGCACGACGTCCACCGATGCGAAGGCGGCGGCCGCCGAGCTAGTCGAGCGGGCGAAGGCCGGACTCGAGGGCACGCCGACGCTGGCCATCCTGTTCGCAACGACGCAGTACGACACGGAGAGCCTCGTGTCCGGCGTGTCCGAGCTGCTGGGCGGGGTGCCGCTGTGGGGCGGATCGTCGTCCACCGGCGTGTTCCAGGACGCCGGCTGGGTCACCAGCGACGGCGGCGCGGCCAGCCTGATGCTGATCGCCGACCGGCGAGCCGGAGTCGGCGTGGCCGCCGTTGGCGACGATGCCTTTGCGGCCGGCAAGGAGGCTGCCCAGGAGGCCCTGAAGCAGCTTGGTGGTGAGGCCAGCGCCCTGCTTACCATCGCCTTCATGGGACCCGAAGAAGAGATTCTGCGGGGGATCGCCGAGGTGGCCCCGGGCGTGCCGGTGGTCGGCGGGACGTCGTCGGACCACTCTCCCGAGGGCAAGTTCCAGCAGTTCGCGAACGGCCATTCCTACAAGAACCATTTCGCCATAGCCGCTCTGAGCGGCCCGATCGGCTACGCCTTCACGAATGGTTACCGACCGACGGGCAAGAAGGTCACCGTCACCAAGGCCTCGGGGCGCACGGTGTTTGAGCTCGGCGGTCGTCGGGCCATGGACGTCTATTCGGAGTGGGTCGCCAAACCCGAATCGGAAATCGGCGGCGGCGCCCTCGTGTCGTTCAGCGTGCAGTACCCGCTGCTCTTCCACAAAGATGGGATCACGTATTCCGCCCACCCGGTCAACAGCAACGCGGACGGCTCGATGGATTTCGGGGCGGCCATGAGCCCCGGCATGGTGCTGGAGCTGGGCGAGGCCTCCGTGAACGGGCTGGTCGCCGAAGCGGGCAACGCCGTTCACAAGGCGGTTCAGGGCGTGAAGCAGCCGCAGGCCATCGTGCTCTGCCATTGCGGTGGCCGCGCCATCGCCCTTGGTGACCGGATCCGGGAGATTCCCGGCGAGATCGAGCACACCGTCGGCAAGGTGCCCTGGGTCGGCTATCTCGCATTCGGCGAGCAGGGCTGCTCCGTGGAAGGAATCCCTACTCATGCCGATCTGAGCCTGTCTGCGCTCGTCCTCGGCTAGGCGCCCGCGCCTGGTGTTCGTGGCGGACGCGGAGCCGATCGACGGCTGAACGACGGCTTCGCGCCTGCCACCCAAGGTCTGGCCGCGCCAGGGGTGCGGCCAGTGAACCCGGAGGATCACGATGGCTGTCGCAACTCGCCGCTACCAGAACTACGTGAACGGTCGGTTCGTCGACGCGCAGGGCGGGAAGACCCTGACGGTCGAGAACCCGGCCACAGGCGCCGTGGTGTCGGACGTCCCCGATTCGTCCGTCGAGGACGCGCGGGACGCGATCGAGTGTGCAGACCGCGCCCAGCGCCCGTGGGAGAAGCTGGCCCCGATCGAGCGAGCGAAGTACCTGCACCGGATCGCCACGGGGATCCGGGCGGATGCCGAGCACCTCGCGCGGGTGCTGTCCGAGGAGCAGGGCAAGCCCCTGGACCAGGCCCGGGGCGAGGTCAACGGGACGGCAGGTTACTTCGACTACACCGCGGAATGGGCCCGCCGTGTCGAGGGCGAGGTCATCGCCAGCGACCAGCCGAACGACATGCAGTTGCTGCTCCGGCAGCCCATCGGCGTCATCGGCGGCATCGTGCCCTGGAACTTCCCTCTCTACGTGCTTGCGCGCAAGGTGGCGCCGGCCCTCCTGATGGGCAACGCCATCGTGGTGAAGCCGAGCGAGATAACGCCGAATAGCACGCTTGAGCTCGCTCACATCTTCGCCGAAGCCGAGGTGCCGGCCGGAATCGTCAACCTGGTGTGCGGCTATGGACCGATCGTCGGCGAGGAGCTGGCCTCAAGCCCGCTCATCGGCATGGTGACCGTCACGGGCAGCATCAGGACGGGCTCCCGGGTCATGGAGCTCGCTGCCCGGAACATCACGAAGGTGAGCCTGGAGCTCGGCGGCAGCGCCCCGGTCATCGTGATGCCGGACGCCGACCTGGACCTGGCGGTCAGGTCCATCAAGGCATCTCGTCTCCTCAACACCGGCCAGGTGTGCGGCGCGGCCGACCGGACATACGTGCACAAGAGCGTCGGCGACGAGTTCACCGACCGGCTGGCCACGGCCATGAGCCAGGCGATGTACGGGAACGCGCTCGTCGACGAGGGCCTCGACCTGGGTCCCCTGGTGAGCGCACGGCAGCTCGAAGCGGTCAGTGGACGTGTCGAGCGAGCCGTCGCCGACGGGGGCCAGATCGTGACCGGCGGCAAGCGCGCCGAGGACAAGCCGGAGGGCCACTACTACCCGGCGACCGTCATCGCCAACTGCCGCCAGGACATGGCCATCGTCCGGGAGGAGATCTTCGGGCCGGTGATGCCGGTGGTCGCGTTCCACGACCTCGACGAAGCGATCGCCTGGGCGAACGACTCGATCTACGGTCTCGCCTCGTCGATCTTCACCAAGAACGTCGACGTGGTCATGCGGGCATGCAAGGAACTCCGGTTCGGTGAGACGTACGTCAACCGCGAGAGCATGATGGAGAACATGCAGGGCTTCCATGCCGGCTGGCGCAAGTCGGGGATCGGCGGCGCGGACGGCAAGCACGGCGTGCTCGAGTACACGCGAACCCACGTCGTCTACCTGCAATACGACATGGCGGCCGGGCGGCCGTAACCTCCCCGGGACGCCCCGGGCCAGGCTCGGGGCGTCCTTCGTCACGCCCGCCGGTCGCCAGGGGCGGCCACACGTGACGACCGACGAATACGCGGAGGCGCAGCGCGCTGAGGCGGGGCCTTCAGGACCGCTCGGATCGCATCGTAACGGGTCCCGGGAGGAGCTGGGATCGACACTCGTGCGAGGGCGAGACTGGGAGCCCATGCGAGCGGCAGCCCAGCGAGCCGCGGCGGCCGGGGGCCGTTCGACTCTTGGCGGTTGTGCCCGTCCTGCCTAGCGTGGCGGGCCCGGCGAGTGACGACGGGGCACCATTCACGCCTCGCCCGCGGGCACACAACGGGATGCACCATGAGGGATCTCGCATGAGGACCACGCCTCTGGTCTCGCGCTTGGCGTGCGCCGCGATCGCCCTGGCGCTGGCCGTCGGCGCGCTGGCCGTCGGAGCCCCCACCGAAGCCCGGGCCGCGACCGTCGCGGGCGCCTGGCGGGCGCGGGTTGGGATCTCCGGCGTCAACGGGATGGCGACGGTCCAGGCCCCCTCCTCGGGTGCCGCCTCGATCAGCCTCCAGCTTCTCCGGCTTCGGCCGGCGACCACCCTCGCCGTTACGCTGCGCAAGGGGACGTGCGGCACGCCGGGGGCCCTGCTCCTGCAGCTCCCCTCGATCCGCACCTCGAGCACGGGTGCCGGCATCCGCACGATCCGCCTCCCCTCGACCCAGGTCTCGACCGTTCGGGCGGCCCTGAAAGGCACGGGGAAGGTGGCGTTCAGAGTCGGGACCGGCTCGACGGCAAAGTGCGGCGTCCTGGCCCCGGTTGTGGCTCAGGTCGGCTACCTGGCGCGCCAGGGCAGCGACCTGTCCCTCGGAGGGAAGCCCTTCCGCGAGATCAGCTTCGACAAGTTCGACCTGCTCCACCAGTATGTGGTCACGGCGAACGGAACCTGGGAGCACGACCTCCGGCACGGGGTGCCGGCCGCCGAGACGGCCCTCCGGCTCCTCGGGGCGAATGGCTTCCGGGTCGTCCGCGTCAACGCGTCCCCCTTCTATCCGAGCTGGTTCGAGGACGCCTTCTTCGACGTCGACCCTGCCCGCGAGGCGCAGAAGCGCCGGGAGTACTTCGCGGCCTTCGACCAGATGCTCGACGCGTGCGATCGTCATGGGATCCGGATCGTGGCGACCCTCGTGTGGAACCCGGAGAACCTCGGCGACCTCGGCCACCACTCCCTCCACGAGGGCCTGGTCGACCGCCGGTCGCTTGGCCGGCAGCGGGTCGAGGCGTACGTCCGCGAGGTCGTGACCCGATATCGCAACCGGCCGACGATCGCCATGTGGGAGCTCGGCAACGAGTGGAACCTGGTCGCGGACATCCAGTTCACGAACGGCCCCTTCGCCGGCGATCCGGCGGGCGACGTCAACCATCCGGGCCCCGTGGTCCGGGACGCGCGCAACAACTGCACGTCGGACGAGCTGAGCAGGTACTACGCCGGGATGGCGACCTTCATCCGGGCGGTCGACGGCCATCACCTGGTCACGACGGGAGATTCGTCACCGCGTCCCTCGGCGATGCACCTCCTGCGCGCCGCCCGGGCGGCGGCCCCGGTCGACTGGACCCCCGACTCCGCCGACGAGCTGGCGGCCTACCTCCGCCTCGTCAATCCCGACCCGATCGACGTGATCAGCATCCACTACTACGACGACGGGATGCTCGCCCTCGGCGGCCGGCTCGGCAGCCCCGAGAACCTCCGCTTCTTCGCGCGGGTGGCCGGCGAGATCGGGAAGCCGCTGTTCATCGGGGAGATCGGGCTCGACGCGGAGTCGTGGCGCTACGACACGACGACGGGTCTGGACCTGCTGCGGGCGACGCTGGCCGTGCTCGTGGAGCTGAAGGTGCCGCTGACTCTCTACTGGGCCTTCGCCGACGACCGACAGCTGGGCCAGGGGGACGCCAGCCTGCGCTACGGCAAGACCGACGAGGCGCTGGGGCTCATCGAGGCGGCGAACGCCGCGCTGCGCCGGTAGGCGGGTCCGCGCCCGTTCGACGCACCGGGCCGCTTCGGTTCGAACGAGCGACCCGTCGCACGGGCGGCGAAGCCCCTTCATGCCGAGGGCCATCCACTGCGGCCCCCAGCGCGCCCGAGCTCGGGCGAGGCTCAGATCGCAAGGTAGGCGACGCGCAGCCACGTCGCGCGTCGGTCCCCCGGCTTCCGCAGCTGGATCTCACGTGAGTATCTATGGGCGCGGATCCGGGGTGTGGGACCGGGCGACGCTCAGGCCGAGGCGGTGACGGCGGGGGTCGGAAGCTCGGCGTAGCGCTGCGGCTCGGAGACGGCAAGCGCCTTGAAGATGGCAGGCAAGTGCGAAGCACCGGTCGCGCCGGGGGCCCGGAGGCGACGGCTACGCCTCGGCGATCACCCCGATCGAGATCCGAAAACCGGCGCGGCGTTGCAGCGGAGGCATCAGGGTACCTTGACCGATCGGCGCGTCGCCGGGAAACCAGCGCACCCATTCCTCGTTGAACGTGTCGAACTCCGCCGGGTCGCGCAACGACCAGTTGGCCCAAACAACCTTGTCGAGCGAGCTCCCCGCTGCTTCCAGCCTCGCTTTCAGGTTGCCCAGGCACTGGCGTGTCTGTTCCTTCATCGCTCCGCTGATGACCTGACCAGTCTCAGGATCGACGGGCCCCATCGACGAGACATAGACCATGCCTCCGGCGCTGACCGCCCGGCCGTAACCGACGGGGAGGCGGGACGCATCGGGCGGCTGAAGCGTCTCCCCGGCGATCCACCTCCCCTTCCCCTGGCGGACCGGACCGCTTCGCGTGGGGTCTTCGGCAGGGATGCCGAATTCCCCGGGCGGCAGTTGGATCCCGCTCGCCTTGAACTTCCCCATGAACGTCGGCCGGATCCCGGTCGGCTTGAGTACCCCCTCGATCTTTCCGTCTCGAACGCCAGTCTGCTCGTACACGAAGATGTCCTGGATGAGGATCTCGTCGTCCTCGATCCCGTAGACCTCGGTGATGTTGACGACCTTGCGGGAGCCGTCCTTGAGGCGGGCCGTGTGGACGATCAGGTCGACAGCGGAGGCGATCTGCTCGCGGATGGCCCGCAGCGGCAGCTCATAGCCGGTCATGAGCACCATCGTCTCGAGCCGGCGGAGCATGTCCGCCGGAGTGTTCGCGTGCCCGGTGGATAGCGAGCCGTCCTGGCCCGTCGTCATGGCCTGGAGCATGTCCAGGGCCTCGCCCGAGCGGCACTCACCCACGATGATCCGGTCGGGACGCATGTGCAGGGCATTGCGCAACAGATCGCGGATCGTGATCTCGCCGTGGCCCTCGAGATTTGGCGGGCGCGACTCGAGCTTCACGATGTGCACCTGGCGGAGCTGCAGCTCCGCGGCGTCCTCGATCGTGACGATCCGCTCATCCTCGGGGATGAATGCGGAGAGGACGTTGAGCGTCGTCGTCTTGCCCGAACCGGTGCCGCCGGAGACGAAGACGTTGAGTCGGGCCTCCACGCAGGCCTTCAGGAAGTCGAACATCTCGGCCGTTGCCGTGCCGAAGCGGACCAGGTCGTCCACCGTGATCGGCTTGGCGGGGAACTTGCGGATCGTGATCACCGGCCCGACCAGCGAGAGCGGTTCGATGACCGCATTGACCCGCGAGCCGTCGGGAAGGCGGGCGTCAACCCGCGGGCTCAACTTGTCGATGCGCCGTCCTAGAGGCGTGATGATCCGGTCGATGATTCGCAGCACGTGCTCGTCGTTCAGAAAGGCGCTATCGACGCGCTGGATCTTCCCGCCCCGCTCGATGTAGAGGTGGCTTGGGCCATTGACCATGATCTCGGTGATCGTCTCGTCGCGAAGGAGCGGATCGAGCGGCCCAAGGCCCCCGATCTCTCCGACCAGCTCCTCGATCAGGCGCAACCGTTCGTCACGCGTTACGGCGAACCCGTGCGCGCCGATGATCCGGTCGGCGATCACCTCGACCTTGCTGCGGAGGTCAGTCGCATCGGAGACGTCCAACAGCGAGTCTGAGGCGCTCATGACCTCGTTCTGGAGGCGAAGCCGGAAGTCGCGCAGCAACGCCTCCCTCGTTGCGGCCCGGGCCGGGTTCGGCAGAGCCGGAGGCGGGACGGGTACGACTGCGCCGGCGTTCGGGGCGTCGGCTCGCGCCTGCGCCTGCTCAAACCGCTTGAGCAGCGACATGACGTACACCTCCGACGGGGGCTTGGGACATGACCTGGATGGGTGGTACCTAGGGCCTGCGCGAGTGAGCGGCGGCCCGCCTCGCTTGCTGAGCTCGCGGCGAGAGTACCTCCGTCCCGCGGGCAGAGGCCCTTGGCAGCACCACGTGCGGCGCGTCAAGGCAACCCGATTGTAGGCCGCCCCGCTGCTGCACGGTGACCACGACCATTGGATGGACGCGCACTCCCGACCGTTAGGGATCCGCCCGGGTGTCAAACCCGCCCGATCCAGCCACGGATCCGCACCGACCACCCCACAGCAGAGCTTCTCGACCACCATCCTCGGCGTGGGAACGGCCAGTTCAAGTCCTCTCGCCCCGACGATATCGACCTCATCAGCGAGGTTGAGCCTCCCCTCGTACGGGTCCATGCTCGCGCTCGAGCCGGTCAGCATCCGTGAAGTAGCCGGCGCGGTGCAAGGCGTCGAGGGCCGACTGGGCGAGCGCCGGGAGCCTCAAGGGGTCCTGCCTGAGCTCGTCGACCTCCTTCCTGAGATCGGCTGGCTCCTGTCCGTGCCAATCTCGCAGGATCGCCCTTACCGGCTGTCCGTGCTCCTCGGCGGCCCGCGCACAGATCTCCGGTGACACGTGAGGCGATGAGGTCGCCATCCTCCTCGAATGACAAGGAGTCTGATCGCAGCTGCTGGGGATCGAGGTCGAGTAACGCGGCGAGGCCGTCGACATCGTCAAAGGCTCGGTGAGTTCGACCGTTCACTGCAACAGCTTGTTCGAGTTTGGCGGATGCGGTCATGAAGCCGAGTGTCCTGCGGGGCCGGCAATTCAGCCTGAGCGCCCCTGCCGGGGGCTTCTTCCGGCAGCGGGGCGGCGGGGGGATGTAGTTCATCCCCCTCGGCACGAAGATGGTCTCCGTCCGGACGTCCCAGAAGCGCGCCTGCCCGCCCACCATCCGGACCTGGATCACGTGCTTGGCCGAAGGCCCTGCCGCGGGGCGCCGGGTCGCGGTCGGAGACGGCGACGGAGAAGACGAGGCCGGCTCGGGCGAGTGCAGCGGAGTGGCACTCCCACAGCTCGGGAGGAGGAGGGCGGCGACCGCGACTGCCACGACGACCGACCGGCGGGACGCTCCCGCTGGCTGCTCCATCGCTGGTACCCCTTGCGCGTGAACGGGACGCGAGGCCGGGCTCCAGTGTTGCACTCAGGGCCCCGGCGGGACGCCCGGCATGCCGTTCCGACAGCCGGCGGGCTGGTTGGACGCCCGGCCGGCCGCCCGGCGTCCCGGCAATCCTCGCCAATGATCGCCCCGGTACCACTAGCGAGATAGGGCCGGGGCGGGAGAGCTCCGGATGGGGGTGGGAGCCCGGGCCGGGCCCGGCGATCCTCGTT
>Ga0315285_10003295_pt1 | contig 16834 bp, 15 predicted proteins | sample YL17G09_36_MG_FD_203698 | JGI IMG/M metagenome (GOLD analysis project Ga0315285, IMG submission 203698) | Sediment microbial communities from Yellowstone Lake, YNP, Wyoming, USA - YL17G09_36 | ecosystem: Environmental > Aquatic > Freshwater > Lake > Sediment | place: USA: Wyoming | collected... | reverse complement strand
GGTTCAATTTGTCAACTGTTGAAACGTTGGGCGTTTCATCAGTTGATGAGGTTTTCTAAAAAGCATGGTGTTCTTCAGTCATTGTAAAAAACTGCAAAAGTTTTGTAATTAAATAAAAATCTTTTTTAGGTATAACTTATTTTTGATATTAAATATTTAAAGAGGACATAGCATGGAAGAATGGATACCGTTTCATTACGTATTTTTATTACTAATTTTTGTTATAACTGTTATTTTCTGGGAAATTATTATGAGGTGGATAATAAAAAATAAGAGTAAAGTTCCTGGCAGAGTTTTTGAATATTTATTCTTCTTGTTTCTTTTTTTTGCTACCTATACACAAACTATGGCTCTTTCTCTTGGTGGAGTTGTAAGAATTTATCTGATGGTTATATTTATTACTAATGCAATTTTTTGTGGTTACATCTATTACGTTAAGAAAATCTTTAATTAAAATTATGAATGTTTAATATTTTAAAAAAAAAAAGGCGGGTCTACCGGAATTTGAAAACTAATCAGAGGTTCTGGAGACTATCTGTCCACCAGCGATTGCAGTTCTAGAATCACCATCCTTTGGATCACCTAGCTGGTTATCATATATTACCTCATCATTGTTGTCTTAATCCTATATCTTAATAATAAAGAAAAAAAAGAGATGGGAGTATATATTTTTTCTAGTTTATTATGTTAATAAATTTCTATGTATCACTGCAACTAACTATTGAAAGGTTATTTCCTTATGGATAGTACACTGTATATCCTGCATCTGCACCATCATCAATCGCTGGGTCACCACTTTGGTCATGACGAACCCAAACCTTACAAGACCCAATTGCGGTATTACCAGATACATCGGTGACTTCGAAATTTATGGTGTATACTCTACCATTCCCGGTACCTTGTCTTTCTGATCTAAGTTTCATGGTTTGTGCATCAACTATAACTATATCATCCAATGTATGTCCATCACCATTACCTGTTACATCTTCTGGTTCATCACTACTAACTGATGTAATAATTATATCATCAATATCAACATCAGGATCACCATTATCAGTTACTAATGTTACGCAATCGGATATTTTAATAGTATGGTATTTATGATTCGGAGGCCAAAGGTCAATAGGTTCACCTATTTGTGTTATTTCTGGTGGTGTTGTATCCACTATAGTTATGTTGACTGTGTCTGAGTCATTATATGTTCCATCACTCACAGTCAATGTTACTGTGGTTGTTCCCAATGGAAACATCACAGTCGGACTTACTCCTATAGCTGAACCTCCAGTCCATGTCCAATCATAGGTTAATGGGTCACTGTCAGGATCGTATGAACCTGATCCATCAAGAGCAACATCTGCTCCTGCATAGCCGGTTTGTTCCACCGTTTGATCAGGGCCTGCATCTGCTATTGGATACATTTGTCCCCAAATTTGTATTGTCATCGTTTCTATGGTTACCCCGTCATCGTCGTCTTCCACAGTTACTATAACAGTGAAAAGTCCTGGATATGTGTAAGTATGTATTTGTGTGTCTGTTATTTCCATTGGTTTATACTCATCAGCACTTGGATAGGGATCTGGTGCTATGCCATCGTTATAATACATAGTTGTCACAGGTGTAGATCCATCACCGAAATCCCAAGTGAATTTGATATCATCACTGCCTGGGTCTGTAGCCAAATCATAAAAGCTTATTAACTCAGTCTGAGGCTCTGCTGATAGCTCTGTAGTTGGTGCGACATTGTAAACTGTTACTGTTGTTGTGTCCTCAACGTAGTCAACCCAGTCAGTAACAAAAACCGTCACAGTTGCATAGTAATCATCAAACCATATCCCTGTGATTGTCGAATTATCCAGCCATTCTCTTAAATCCGGATAGCCATCCTCGTCGAAGTCCCAGTTATACCACAGGACTTCTCCTTCTGGATCATAAGAACCTGAAGCGTTAAAAATTACCATTTCACCTTCATAAGCAAAATATGGCCCACCTGCATCAGCTACTGGAGGAAGATTTAACGGGTCTTCTCCATTGGTTTGTGGTACAAAAGTACCAAACAGCATCAATGTTGCTATTATAAATACTATTTTGTTTTTAATTTCTATCATACCATTTACCACCTCACCATCCACAATATCAATCTTTGTCGGAAAAAATATATAAATTTTCCTTGAAAAAATTTCATTTTGTCAAAATGTCAAAGACTTGATCAAAATTTTGTATCTCTTTTTGATTTTGCACAACATATGGCTGAAAACGGCTTTGTTGAGTAACGTTTCTCCGAGAAAAAAAACGGGTCTACCGGGATTTGAACCCGGGTTAGAGGCTCCGGAGGCCTCTGTGATATCCAGCTACACTATAGACCCCTAGCAAATGAGCTATCAAAACCGATAACTTATATTTTTCTTGTCTAAATAACTTCATTGTTTATAGTTAAAAATAGAATTATAAAGGGGTAATTTATTCATAATTGCATGGAGTTGGATGGGATAATCGAAAATTTACCTAGTACTGAAAAAATTCTTGGTGCAGGATGGATAATTAGTTGGATTCTTGCTATTTGGATGCATCCTATTCAATTCTTTTTAACTGGACTTTTTTGCCTATTCTTAGTATTAGTCCTTGTTGGTAAATTTGATAAAAAAGAGGAAAAAAAGACACAAAAACCTCAAGCTCTTTTTTCAATGGATAAAAACACTAGATCTCTAAAGGTTCAAAAAATATATGAAGACAATTTGAAATGGGAAGAGCATGAGATATGCTCAGGTAGTGCAACACTTCCATCTGGACCTATAAAAGAAGGAGATATTATTACAAATTGTAAAGGCAATCTTGCACTTAGACATATTCCATCAAACACTCTTATAGGTGGTTATGATTTTGAGGAGTGATATAAATAAAAAGATTGAAGGTTTTAATTAAAAACTTTGAAAATCTTTTAAGTAATATTGCTTTTTTTATTTTCTGATTATACTATTAAATCTTAAATATAGCCAAGAAAAGCATGTTTTTTAAAGAAAAGTTTAAATATAAAATACTAACATAGATATAAGAATAGAAAAGGGGGAAAAGGAATGAAACGAAAGAAATATATTAACATATTTTTAGTAATTGGAGCAATTTGTCTTCTGGTGTTACCATCCATACAAGCTGCTATGTATAATCCATCAATTGCTGAACTAAATAAATCTGATAAGGTTAAAGATACTAGTGTTAGTGATACTTTCCATTTTCAAAATTGTATTATATGGGTGGTTGGAAAATGTAAAAATGTAGGGGGCGCATTAACCTGGATATTTGGCTTTTACTGTCCATTATTTAAAAAGAATCTCTGGATACAAGCATCAGGTCAAGAAAACGAAGCACTTACTGTATTTGTACGTGGTGGTGGCGTTGGTACATATATTGATTATGAAAATATTTTGATAGATTTAAACGGGGCCACCGGAATTTTGTACTGGTTTGGAAAATCTTGGATTAATAAAGGTGATTCTATATTTGCTAGATGCAAAGTAGACGATTGCTGGATAACAATACCCTAATTAATGACTATGTAAAGAATTATTCAATTCTATACCCTGCGTTTTTCCATGCCTCTATACCGCCTTGTAAACATAATATTTTACCATATGTATGATTTACCAGATTTTCACAAAATCCTATGTTATCTACCCCAAGTTCATCATACACTAATAGGTCATCAGTCGTATTATAAAACGATATAGGATTTACATTCCATATTGCACCTGGTATATGCTCCCCGTCATACTTACATTTACAACTTCTCATATCAACTATAGTTAGATTATGATTTGTATTTTTCATAAATTCGTAGGCTGTTTCTGGAAAGATAAAGCTATAAGATGTAGTGATTGTTCCCTCGTTAGATAGATTTGATTTATTTGCCCAAAAAAAATCTGTTGATAAAAAAATTAATGCAATTACAATAATTAATACTAGAACAATTGTAACTATTCTTTCCAGTTTCTTATTTTCTTTTACATCTGGTTGATCTGTATCCATTGAATAACTGTAACAAAAATAGTACTAATATTTTTTTTTATTTAATTGGTAGCGTTCTCCTCAACATAGGTATCGAGCTTTTTTAAGGAGTACGGATTGCTTGAGCTGTTGATAGTACATATATTGTATTTGAATAGTTCAACAATGACTAAACTTTTTTATAGCAATATATTACTTTATAAGGTATTAAAGCCGATAACTTTGTTTTTGATAGAAAAAAATATATAGTAAATACTTAATAAAAGTAGTCTGTGTTAATAATAGATAAAAAAATTCTAATGTTTGATATCAAAGAAGTACATTTCTCAGATTATCCACATGACATTGAAAATTGTGATTTTGTGAAATTCCATTATTGTAAAAATATTGTTAAAGTTAAAGGATTTACATGCCATAAAGAACTAACCTCAGTTATAGATTTAACTCAAGATTTAGATACAATTTGGAAAAATACGGACAAAAAATCTGTCAGATATAAAATAAATCGAGCACAAAAGGAAGGCATTAAAATAAGGATAAATAAGGATTATGACCAGTTTTTTCAAATATACAGAGAATTCATACAAAAAAAAGGTATAAAATCTTCATTTGATATATTTGGAGTAGGAGCAACAACTCTTGAAGCAATGAAAAAATACGGAACCTTATTTACTGCTGAATATGATAAAGAAATTCTAGTTGGTACTTTGTATTTGGAAGATAATTCTAATATAAAATCTTGGCTTGGTGCCTCAAAAAGGTTGGAAGTGGATCGAGCAAAGGCGTCGACTATAAGCTGTGCTGATCGTCTAACTGATTGGGAAGCTATAAAGTATGCTAAAGAAAAGGGTATTAAGGAATTTGATCTCGGAGGAATATGGTCAGAAGAAGAAGCAGAAAAAGATGATGAAAAGAAAGGAATAAACTCATTTAAATTATGTTTTGGCGGTAAAATCGTTACTCGTTATAGTTATCAAAAAATTTATTCAAATTTCTATAATGTCGCATATAATTTATATAATCTAAAAAATTTTAACAGGTAGGAAAAGTGATAGCAGAATAAAATTATTATAACTGTTAAGGAAACAATAGAGCCGCTAGGAAGTTTAAAGAAAAATGAAAGAAATTTACAAAGATCAGGGATTAAAGAAACCACAGATGCAGATTATAAAAAGGATTTTAAAATTTATATTTACAACCAATAGTGCCATCTGGTTTGAAAAGGATATAAGTGAAAAATTGGTAGAATACAAAACAAAGCTCCCAGTTGAGATTGACCTAACCTCGATTAATCAATCCATAGAATGGTTGAAACGCTTGAATCTGAGTTGGGTTGTTCATCCCCAAGAAATTGCTACAGCTCTTAAATATAATCATTTCTGGCCTTCTGTAAGTGTTAATGGAAAGATAATCGGGTGTACAAAAATTGGTTTTGGGAATGTTTATATTGTTGATTATAACAGAATTATGGAATTTCCAGAGAAAATGGTTTTTATTTATGATACGTATGTTTTACAGGAAGAGAGGAATAAAGGTGTAGCTAAATATCTTATTTCAGAATCCATTAAATTTCTTAAAGAAAAGGGATATACTAAAATTAAATGTCATATACCTCCCTGGAATAAGGTTTCGATAAATGTTTATAAAAAAATAGGATTTAAAAAAGTTAGTTATATCAGGTATTTTAGAATTTTTGGAGTGCCATTTCGAATAGCAAGCACTATTAAAGAAAATTCAAAAATTACTAGGAGTAAACTATTAAGGGAGGACATGCAAGATGAGTAAGCCTAAAAGCAATTTTACCTTTTTAAAAAATTTAATAAAAAGGGAAATAAATTATATATCTGTCACTCCTACTCATGCCCTTCTCTTTATGACATATCGGTGCACAAGCAGATGTGAGATGTGCACTATATGGACACGTAGCAAAAAGGTCAATACGCAGGAAGAATTGACTTTAGAAGATTGGAAAAAGTGTATCGATATGCTTCCCAACAATCTTGAAGTCATCGAGTTATTTGGCGGGGATTCTTTAATAAGAAAGGATGTTTCCATACCGCTGATAGAATATATAAAGAAAAGAAATGAAAAAATTATTGTTGATCTTCCTACTAACTGTAATTTGCTAGATAAAAAGACTGCTTTAGCCCTTGTAAACGCTGGAGTTGACAGGCTTTATATTTCGCTTGATGGTCCTATTGAAATTCACGATAAAATCCGGGGAATCCATGGAACTTTTAATCATGTGCAAAAAGGGTTAGAGTATCTTGCTGAGGCGAAAAAAGATCTAGGAAGTAAAACTCCTGAGATTATTATCAATTGTACAATATCATCATCGAATGTTGATAACTTTGAGCAGATTATTCCTATTGCTGAAAAGCTATATGTTGATACTTTAGAATTTGAATATGTAGGAGAATTCAAAGAAGAGAATATAAATAATACCAATGTGGAAGGGATTAAACCAACTCCTTTTTATGTAACATTGGGTTCATCCAATTTACTAAGTAAAGAGCAGGCTTATCTTTTAAAGAAAAAGATGAAGTATATCAGGGAATTAGCAAAGAGTTTAAAAATTAAGATTACGACACAACATATTGATACCTTGACTATTGAAAACCTCACTCAGGGGACGGTTCCTAATAAAAAGTGTTATTACTGTCGGTATACTGTATCAATAGACCCATTTGGAAATGTTATGGGTTGTTTCCATTTTAATAATTATCAACTAGGAAACATTAAGAATCTTCCTTTTTCTTCAATATGGAATAACAATAAACATCGCAGTTTTTTAAAGTTTCAGAAAAACGGAGAAATTAAGATATGTAAAAACTGTATCAGTGGGGTACATAGAAATCCCACTTTTTTCCAGTCCCTTTATAGAATGGCATATCTTAGTTTGAAGGGAAAAGGATTTGATGATCCATAAATTATTATTAGAGCATCGAAAATGAAGTAGTAATAAACGATATTATATAGATACAACAAAGTGAATAAAAAAATGGGAAAAAAAATTCAAAAAATTTCAAAAATAATTTCTGAAGAAGGGATTTTTTTCTTTTTCTTAAAAATTTTTAAATATATCAATACAAACATATGTGGGATATCAAAAGAAATCATTTTTGAACAGGATTTAGAGAAATCTGTTCCAAAAATTACAACAGAACTAGAACTCTCATTTAGAATGGCTTCAAAAGAAGACATAGATTTCATGGATGAAGAGCATTATGACTATGATTTAAAAGGAAAACAATATTCTAAAGATCGGCTTTTAAAAGGTGATAGGTGCATTCTCACAGTATATAATGGTAAAATAATTGGATATACATGGGTAATGAAAGATTATATGGAACTTTCACAATTCAACCATATACTTTTATCAAAAAATAGGATTTATGTGTATAAAGGTTTTATTTTAAAAGAATACCGTGGGAAAAGGATTCAAATGTTTGTTCACAAATATCTTGCGAATATGTTAAGGAAAGAAGGAAAACGTTTTGTTGTATTATTTATAGACATAAAAAACAAATCTTCGATAAAATGTGTAGAGCGCGTAGGTTTTAAAAGAATTGGATTTAAAAAACAATTTACATTTTTTGGATTAAAGCACGATTATATAAAAAATAAGACCCTGTTGTATCTTCAGAATCCATAGGATACAGTCTATAGGCTTTTTTGTTATTATCAGTAACTCTTTTTCTTGAAAGTATTGAAGTAAAAACTAAGTTAAAATATTGAGAAAAATATTTAAATATGTTGTTATAATATGCATATTATAAAATATGAATCAAAAGATACCATTTATATATAATGATATTTACAGATATATTCCTACCTATTTACCAGAATGGTTTAGAAAAAATATTACTATAGAGGTTATTATATGACCCAGGGAAAAAAATTAGCCTCTAAAAATTTCAAGGGGATGCAAGTTGTTATTACTGGTGGAGCAGGATTTATTGGATCTAACTTGGCATATGAGCTTGCTAAAGATAATCAGGTCAAGGTAATTGATGATCTATCCACAGGATACCTAAAAAACATTCAGGATCTCATAGATACAAATGCAGTTGAATTCATTAAAGGAAGTATTAACGATGTAGATCTTCTTAAAAACGTATTCAAAGATGTTGACTATATTTTTCATCAAGCTGCAATTCCTTCTGTTCCACGAAGTATAAAGGATCCTATGAAATCAAATATTGCAAACATAAATGGAACACTAAATGTACTTATCGCTGCAAAAGATAATAATGTAAAAAAAGTTGTGCAAGCTTCTTCAAGTAGTACTTATGGAGATACCAAAATTTTGCCAAAAAAAGAGGATATGAAACCAAATCCTTTGTCACCTTATGCTGTAAGTAAACTTGCAAGTGAATATTATTGTCAAGTTTTTACTAACGTATACGGATTATCTACTATTTCTCTTAGATATTTCAATGTATATGGCCCAAGACAAGATTCCTCAAGTCAATACGCGGCTGTTATTCCTAAATTTATAAATAATGTGTTAAATGGAAAACCTCCAGTAGTTTTTGGGGATGGTAAACAGACCCGAGATTTTACTTTCATAAAAGATGTGGTATGTGCTAATATTTTAGCAGCTGAAAGTAGAGAAACTGGTATTTTTAATATTGCAGGTGGTAGTCGTATATCTATTAATGATCTAGCTGAGTCGATTATGAATATATGTGGTACACAATTTGACCCAATTTATAATGACGAGTTGCCTGGGAATATCAAACATTCCTTTGCAGATATTTCTAAAGCTAAAGAAAAACTTGGTTATAATCCAAAATATAACTTAAGAAAAGGGTTGGAGGAAACAGTAAAATGGTTTCAAAAACAAATATAAAAGAAAAAATAGTCTGTGTAGTTGGACTTGGATATGTAGGTTTACCTCTTGTAGAGGCACTTTCAAGACATTTTAGAGTAATAGGTTTTGATATCAATAAAAAGAAGGTTGAAAAGCTAAAAAAAGAATATAATAATTTGGAATTAACGTCAGAATCTTATAAAATCAAGTTAGCAGATTATGTAATAATAGCAGTTCCAACACCTGTTTCCAAGTCAAAAGAACCTGATTTATCATTTGTTGAATCTGCTTCAAGAATCGTTGGACAGAACCTTAAAAAGGGTGCAATAGTGGTTTTGGAATCCACAGTTTACCCTGGTGTTACAGAGGAAATTGTTGGTCCTATTCTAGAAAAGGAATCAAGTTTAAAACTTGGAAATGATTTTAAGATTGGATATTCACCTGAGCGAGTAAATCCTGGTGATAAAGAACATACTATAGATAAGATAATTAAGATTGTTTCTGGGATGGATGAAAAATCAACTAATGAACTGGTTGAGTTGTATGGTAAAATTACCACAGTCTATAAGGCTGTGGATATTAAAACTGCTGAGGCTGCAAAAGTTATTGAGAATATTCAACGAGATTTAAATATTGCTTTGATGAATGAATTAGCTATTATATTCCATAAAATGGGGTTGGATATAAAAGCTGTTTTAGAAGCAGCTTATACAAAATGGAATTTTAATCATTATACACCAGGTTTGGTTGGTGGCCATTGCATTCCTGTTGATCCTTATTATCTGGTTTATAAAGCAAAAGAAATCGGTTATCATCCTCAGGTGATTCTTGCTGGGCGTTCAGTAAACGATTACATGTCAAAGCATGTTGTTGATATAACTATTAGAGCTCTTAATGATACAGGCAAGGTCATAAATGGCTCTAAAATCCTTATAATGGGTTTGACTTTCAAAGAAAATGTAGGAGATACAAGAGAAACACCAGTGACAGAGATCATCAAATTATTGAAAGAGTTTAAGTGTGAGATATATGGCTATGATCCTTTATTAACTAAAGAAGAAACGAGTTTTTTTGATTTAAAACCTTTAAACAATATTCATGAAACTAGGGTTGATTGTATAATAATTACAGTTGCACATGATGAATTTAAGAAAATCCGGTTTGATGAATTAAAAGAAATCATGTATGATAAACCAATTATTATTGATGTTCGAGGTATGTTTCAGAAGGCTGCAAATAAGAATGGTATTATTTATCGAACATTGTGAGGTATATCTATGGAATTGACTATATTTCACTGTTCAATATTTAGATTTTTATATGATATATAAATAGTTCTTTGGAAAAATAATGGTGTTTGATGGTGTCAGATAATATATCTAGAACCGGTAAAACTTCTAAATACATTTTATTTGCTAGACGAATCGGATTGGTTGGATTTGCGCAAACTATTGCTAGTTTACAAGGGTTGATTTTACTTCCGATTATGACTAAGACATTTGGGGCATCTGGTTATGGAGTTTGGGCTCAAATTTTGGCTACAATTTTACTTGTTCAACCATTTATAATGCTTGGTTTGGATTCCTCGATATTAAGATTCCTCTCATCAAAAGAGAAAAAAGAAATTACTCAAGGAATTATTACTGTATTATCGGTCGTTCTGATTATTGGACTAACAGCATTTTTATTACTATTTTTATCATCAGATTTCCTTGCTATAACTCTTTTAAAAGAGGAATCTGCTGCAACTATTATTAGAATTGCTTCCCCTCTTTTAATTTTAGGTGCTCTAAATAGCGTAATCTTGGGTTCTTTTAGAGTATTTGCGCAGATAAAGAGATATGCTGCGATATTATTGTTACAAACATTTCTAGAGATTGGGTTAATTTCGTTTTTTGTTTTATCAGGATATGGTTTAATCGGTGCCGTGATATCACTTTTAATTACCAGATCTATAACCATGTTAGTTGGTCTTTATCTAATAATTTCTTACGCTGGTTTTTCCCTCCCAGATTTTTCAATTCTTCGCCCTTATCTAAAATATGGTTTACCATTAGTTCCAACTATAATATTTGAATTTATCATAAATTCAAGTGACCGCTTCGTAATTGGATTTTTTATGGGTGCAGAAAAGGTTGGAATATATTCAGCAGCTTATGGCATAGGTAGTGTTATTCTGATGTTTAGCACTTACATCGTGTATATTTTACGTCCTACAATATACAATTCATTTGATAAAAAGAAAATTGATGAAGTTAAAATTTATTTGTCATATTCCTTGAAGTATCTTTTAATGTTTTCAATACCCTCTGTTTTTGGTTTAACTTTATTAGCTAAACCTTTACTAGCAAATCTAACAACACCAGAGTTTATTTCAGAAGGCGAATTTATTATCCCTATTGTGGCGATTAGTATTGTTTATTATGGGGTAGCAATGATTTTTGGAACAATTATACTATCTTATAATCGTCCTAAGCTTTTTGCTAGTGTTTTTGGTTTTGCTGCTTTATTAAATCTTGGACTAAATATCATATTTGTTCCACGTTGGGGAATTATTGGGGCAGCAATTACCACGTTTATTGCTTATTATTTATTAACAATTATCATATGGTACATATCTTATAAACAAATTAAATTTGATATTCAACTGGGTTTTATTGCTAAGTCTATCACAGCTTCGGTTGTTATAGCATTTATTATTTCTTTGTTTAAACCAACAGGAGTAATAGAGATTTTTGCTTTGATCGTAACCAGCGTAATTATATATTTTTCATTGCTTTTTTTATTAAAGGGCTTTGAGGAAAAAGAATTGAAGATAATAAGAGAAATTATTGGATTTCGAATAAATCCAAAAAATTCTAGTAGAATAGACTTAAATTATCAAAGCAATTCTGATAACCCTATATTAAAAAAAAGTAAAGAGAAATAAAATGATAAAAAAAAGTATTATAAAAATTATTTCAAAAAGAAAAGGAACTAACTTTGATTTAGAATATTCCAAAATTAACTCATTAGATAACAAAGCTAAATTATTGGAGTTTCAAGAAAATCATCTTAAAAAATTGCTTTTACATGCTTATACAAATGTGCCATATTATCATAGTGTCTTTGACGATATTGGTTTGATAAATTATGGAAAATTAGACTTATCCAAATTTAATAAAATACCGATACTAACAAAGGATATAATAAGGAAATATTACAAGGAACTCACTTCTAAAGACTATACTAAAAGAAACTGGTATTATAAGGAAACAGGAGGTTCTACTGGAGAACCAATAAGTATTGTTCAGGACAATATTTATAATAATTGGAGAAATGCTGCAGAGCATTACTATTATGCAAACATGCTTAACATTGATGAATTTAATGATAAAAAAATAGTGATATGGGGTTCATGGCAGGATTTATTTCAAGACAACGTGGGTATAAAAGCTAAGGTTTCTAATTGGGTTAAAAATACTAAACTTTTAAATTGTTTGAAAATGACTGATGATGATGTAGAACGTTATGTAAGAATTATAAATTCGTATAAACCAGATTTAATAAGAGGCTATACTGGTTCATTATATGAAATATGTAGACATGCAGAGAAAAAAAATTTAACTGTTTATTCACCTAAGATCATCATTGGCACAGCTGAGACATTAACACCTGAAATGAGGCAAAAAATTGAAACTATATTTGGAACAAAATTATACAACTTTTATGGTGCTCGAGAAGTAAGTAGTATTGCTGGAGAATGCAAAGAAGGTTTAATGCATATTTTTTCCTTTTATAATTATGTTGAGATTCTAGATGGGAAATATCAACCCGTAAACAAGGGAGAAGAAGGATCGGTAATTATTACCAATCTTCATAATTATCCAATGCCTCTAATTAGATATGAAATCAGTGATATGGCAGTGCCTGGACCTAAGACGTGTAGGTGTGGTAATATATTGTCTACTTTAGAAAATGTTACAGGTAGAATAACAGATTGTTTTGTTAAAGAGGATGGAACTACTATTTCACCTATGTTTTTTATGATTCTTTTTATGGAAATTTATGAAAAAAGATTTTTTAAAAAGTTTCAAATAATTCAAGAAGATTATAAAAAAATAAAAATATTGATTGTACCTGAAAACAGTAAAGATATACTTTATAAAAAGGATATTGAAGAAAAGATAAAACTGATGATGGGAAAGGATTGCATGATAAAATGGGAGTTTGTTGAGGATATTCCTAAAACTAAAAGTGGTAAGTATAATTATATCAAATCTTTGATATGGGAGAGGAAATGAAAATTTCGATTTTTGTTAAGATGTTTCCTCCGAAAAGACTTGGTGGAACTGAAATTGCAACGTTTAATATTGCAAAACATTTGTCTAAAAGACACGAAGTTCATGTTTTTACAACATTGGACGAAGGACTGCCAAGAGAGAGCTATATTGAAGGATTCTATGTACATAGAGTTCCCTGGCCAAATATAAGATTTCTCGGCGGTCTGTTATTCTTGATTAATATAACACGTCTTTTGAAAAAAATTAAACCTGATATTATTCATATTCAAAACATTGAATTTGGTAAAGACATATTTCTCCTAAATAAAATTTTAAGAAAAACTTATGTTATTTGGGCGCGTGGTTCTGACATTAATTTTTTATTCATCGATAAAAAAAATTGGTTATTAAAACTGGTTTTGAAAGAGGCAGACGCAGTGATTTCACTTACATATGATATGAAAAAGAAAATTATGGAAGTTTGCAACAGAGAAATTTTTGTTATCCCAAATGGGATTGACTTAAATATATTTGAAGGGCTATCAAAGGATGAGTTACGTAAAAAGTTTGGATTAAATAAAACACAAAAAACAATTCTCTATGCTGGAACATTACGCCCTGTTAAAGGTTTGACATATTTAATTGAAGCAGTAAAAATTATTAATGATAAAAATAATAGATTATTGCTTGTTGGATACGGGGAAGAAAGAGAGCATTTAGAAAATCTTGTAAAAAAATTAAAAATTGAGAATATTGTAACCTTTGTAGGGGAAGTTTCAAACAAGGAAGTTTTTGAATATATGACTGCATCTGATGTTTTAGTTTTACCAAGTTTATCAGAGGGTTTTCCAAATGTTATACTTGAAGCAATGGCTTCAGGTCTTCCTATTATTGCGACAAAGGTTGGAGGGGTACCAGAAATTATTAATAACGAGGTAAATGGATTTTTGATTGATCCTAAAAACCCACAGCAAATCTGTGAAAAGATTCTCCTTATTTTTAAGGATAAAAAATTGAGAGAAAAAATATCACAAAACAATAAGATGGAAGCAAAGAAATATAGTTGGGAAAGTGTTATAGACAATCTTGAGAAGGTATACTATAAGATAACCGATATTAACCATAGGTAGATAAAGTGGGAAGGAAAACTATGATATGGTTCTTCATATAATACCTTTTAATATGTAGATGCTACCAAAATCACAAATTTTGTCAAAATCCTTATCATTTTTATAAGATAGTATCCTAATAACCATATCATATTCCTCTTTTGATTTTTCTTTAAAATTTTGTAAATCCTTTAAATAAATCTCATCATTTATTACAGCCAAAGTAGAATTATCAAAGAAAATATCTATTTTTTCAAGACTTTTCCCTCCTGTTCTTGGGTCTATCCCCTGAATATCATATATAGCACCAAAAGCACCGCCATATCCAAAATATTTTTCTGGGAAATTAAATTGTTCTGCTATTATATACTCCTTTTCTGTGGCTATATTTTCCTGAAGAGATACTTTACCTGTAATGATTTCTGGATCAATATTGTACACATTAAAAATTATAAAGAAAATTAATAGTACTACAAGGGCTTTTTTAATTAAATCTTTCTTTAAAAAAAAGATAAAACTAGTTATAGGAATAATTCCAAACAACCATGCAAAAGGTAAAAATCTATCTGGAAACAGTAATGAACCTATTATATACAATGCTAGAAAAGCATAAAACATGCAAAAAAAGAAAAAAATCGTAAACGAGGTATCCTCAATTTTATGGTTATTTTTTCTTCTTATTAAACTTATTAATAAAATCAAGGAAAAAAGAAAATGAAAGAAGAAAAACCCATAATATAAAATTTTTCCTTGTATAGTTACGATGGGAGCGTTTAATTGTAGCTGCTGTGCATAAGTTGCTGTAACTTCCTTAAAACCTAAACCTTCATATAGGATATCTGAAGAATATTCTACAACAAAAACAGCATGGTAAACCCAATAAGCAATTATAGCAACTAAAACTACTAAAAAAATCATTTTTATGTTTATTATGCCAGATAATTTTTTCTTTATATTTACATCTTTGCGGTTAATATATAAAATTATTTTTGATACAACAAGATATATAGCAAGTAAAACAATGATCATTAAAGAAGTAAAATGATGAGCAAATACTATAACAGGAATTAAAAGAAAAAGAAATAAAGTTAAACGATAGTCATTCCTCTTTTTAGAGATATACAGTACATAAAAAAATAAAATCATTATAAAAAAGGCAAAAATTTCTCTAACAAAAGATGCTTCAAAACTTACAAATTGAGGAATAGTACCAAATATTAGGCACGAAAACAAGGCTATTTTTCTATTTTTATAAAAATTATAAACCAATAAATAAAAGGGCAGTACAATAATTGAGGATATAACAGATGGAAGAAACTTTGCAACAAGTAATGGATCTATTTTAGTAACTAAAGAAAGCGAAGAAGAAAAAATATGAATCATCGGCCAACCATTAACACCTTGTCCTAAAACAAAGGTATGATCATTTAAAATTGTTTTTAAAAGGTTATAGTCTATATATGAATCACTTCCACGTAATCCATAATATCCTATCTGAAAAATTAGGTGTAAAAAGAAGTAAATTATTAAAATTTCAAAAAGAACAAAGATGTTGTTTTTTATAAAAAATATTTGGTATATAACAACACCAAACATTATAAGAATTGATAACCAAAATATTATGATATCATATGTATCTAAAAGGTCATATTGTAAATTAAGGAAAAATAGCAAAGCAATCCATATAAAGATTAATATTGATAGCTTTTTTATAATAGGTTCTTCTAGTTTTAACCTATTAACAACTGAGAGGTACAAATTTTAACTTCCCCCTGTAACAAGGCTTTCGATTAGACATTCATAATCATTTATTATTTTCTTTGCATCATGTTCTTCCTCGACGTATCTCCTGGAATTTATACCCATTTCTTTTCTTAATTCATCGTTTTTTAACAAAGTTTTAACGTCCTTTATCATCTGCTCAAATGTCTTTGAATGTAATCCAAGTTTATGATTACATATTATTTCATCTGGATCAAAATCAAGGGTAATAACAGGTTTATAATTTCCCCATGCTTCAAGAAAGGTATTGGGAAAACCTTCAACTAATGATGTATTTATGAGCAATGCCGACTCTTTATAATATCTATTTATTTGATTATATGGGACATAACCAATGAAATCTAAATTATTTATTTTACTTGCATCATTTTTAATTTTATTATAATGTTCAGTAGAAATTTTTGAGGGCCCATGTTTACTTGCTATCATACAAAATTTAAAATTTGGAAGTTTTTTTGCAAGCATTAAAAATAATTCGGGTCTCTTCTCTTTAGTTATTCGTCCTACCCAAAGTACTTTTAGTTCTGGATTATCTTTTTGATTATTTTCAATTTTTGGGATAAGATATATATTTTTAATTATTTTTCCATCCTTGTGTATTGTTTGTTTCAGTAAATTTTTTTGTTGATTAGTTTGACATATCACACAATTGCAATTCTTTACACCATATTGGTAAATCAATTTTTTTAAATCCATTAAACCATTTATAGATATATTAACACTAACTTCTTTATCAGAAGAAACCGAGTATAGGAATAACTTATTTTTTAATTTTGCATAGAAAGCTAAAATACCAGTTAAAGGTGTTGTTGCTCTCTGAATATAGACATCAGCATCTATTTTATTTAGTATTTTAAATAGTTTGT
>Ga0315285_10003294_pt1 | contig 16834 bp, 11 predicted proteins | sample YL17G09_36_MG_FD_203698 | JGI IMG/M metagenome (GOLD analysis project Ga0315285, IMG submission 203698) | Sediment microbial communities from Yellowstone Lake, YNP, Wyoming, USA - YL17G09_36 | ecosystem: Environmental > Aquatic > Freshwater > Lake > Sediment | place: USA: Wyoming | collected... | reverse complement strand
AAAAACTCACTCCCTCTCTCTCTCTCCCTGTCCCTCTCCCTCTCCCTCTCTCTCTCTCTCTCTCTCTCCCTCTCCCTCTCCCTCTCCCTCTCCCTCTCTCTCTCTCTCTCCCTCTCCCTCTCTCTCTCCCTCTCTCTCCTTCTCCCCCTCTTTTCTCCGTCTCTCTTCTCTCTCTCTCTGCCCCCCCTCTGTCTCCTCTCCTCTCCTCCTCTCACAGCCCAGAGAGAGCAGACACGTACCCTCCGGAGAGGACCAGCCCGAACCCGGCCAGGACCCCGTGGGGCCAGGCCCTCCCGGTCCGCGCAAAGTTCTTCGACATGTAGGCCGCCAGCGCCGACGAGCAGAGCAGGGCCAGTGCCAGGCCGGCGCCCCGCGTCGCCGCGCCCGTCTGCAGGCTCGCCGCCGCCAGCAGCACGCCGCCGAGCGCGGCCCCGGCCTCGAGGGAGGCTCGGGACCCCTTCTTCTTGTAGGCCATGCCCCCCCCGGCCGCGACGAGGGCCGCCGCGGCGATCGTGATGAGGCTCCAGGGCTCGCCGCCAAAGCCTCGTCCGCGTCCCCGGCCGTTGCCTCCGCCGCCGCGACCCCCGCCACCGCCGTTTCCGCCTCCGTTTCCTCCGGGACCGCTGTCTCCTCCGCCGTACGTCACGCGCGCGTCCTCGGCGCGCGGGGAGCGGTAGGTGCGCGGCGTCTGGTAGTTCCTCGGGGAGCGGTAGGACCTAAAAGGAGAGAAGAGAGACAGAGGGGAGAGAGAGTTATGGTTGGATTTTGGTGAGATTTTTTCCCCTTCTTCTTTTTGCCGAACTGCAGACCCTCGACCATCGAGAAGATTCAGGCCCGATCCACCGTTTTCCTCCGCGCATCTCGTGGCTCGAGCCCAGCCAAGATCCATCTCTCCACGCAACAATGTGAATTGGACTCGATGACCATCTCCCGAGCGAGAAAAAGCCTCGCAGTTTTGCAAAAAAAACAAAGAGGAGGGAGTTTCTATCTAATCTTCTTCTTCAAAAAAAACAACCCACTCACCAAGCGTGGATCGTGTTGGCCGGCTTCGCGTCCTTGGACGCGTCATTGGCGTGGACCTTGCCAAAGTAGGGCGAGAGGTCGTCTCCGGCCTCAGGCGAGGAGTAGGGCCTTGGGCTCGCGTAGTTGAAGTCCTGGGGCTCGGCGGAGGCGGAGACGATTGCGGCGGGGGAGGAGCGTCGGCGACGAATTGCCGGCGCCTTCGAAGATGGCGCCTTCGTCGCCGCGGCGGCGGCAACGGCGGCCCGGCCGCTGCTGTTGAGGGCTAGCATTCGAGCAAGAGGGACTGCGTGCGTGTGCGTTTGCTCCGAAAGAAGAAACGAACAGAGAAGCAGGCGCCTTTTCGCAAGAGATAGAGTTTGTTGATAGTAAAAAAAGAAAAGGAAAAAAGAGCGCTGCCTCAGAGCGGAAAAAAAGTTGAGACTCTCAGAGGGCTCGTCGTCGTCGCTCGCACGCTCCGTCGCCCTTCGACATTTCTCTTTCGATTCTTCTTCTCCACTTGCGAGAGCTCTCTCGTTTCCCTCTTTCGAGCAACGCAGAAGCCAGGTACGAGCGTGATGACGCATTCGAGCTCGTGGTGCAGCGAGGCTTTCCTTTGTGAGGGCAGACAGGCAGCGTGGAGAAGAAACGACGAAAGAAAAAAAAACGTTCAAGGGAAAGGGCAAGCCTTTTCCGCTTTCGCTCGTTTTCTAGCCACTTGCTCGCCGCGGCTCCGCTTGAGCTTTTTACGTTATTTTCTTTTTTTTTCTGCGTGGGAGAAAGAGGTCGGGTGTCACCTGCACCGACGCGTTTTGAATTTCCAAGCGAAGACCCGGAAGCGCCCGCATTCGACCTCCTCTTGATCAAGCGTCGAGAGAAAACATGGAGCAAACTTTGGATGTCTTGCTCGTCCGATTCGTTGCTCACTGCCATCTCTTTCTCTCTCTCTCTCTCTCTCCAAACAGAGGCCCACGATTCACCCCACGACGACGAGCAGCAGAACAACGACGCCTCCGTGTCCGATGACCTGAAAAGAGGGAAAAAAACGGAAACGAAAAGCATGCAGACAGCCAGCGACGGCACCGCTGCCGCGGCGAGCGTCGGCGGCGGGACCACCGGCTCTCCTCCTTCCGCTTTCTCGCGCCTCTTTTTCAAGAAAACGGCCAGGCGCCTACGCGTCGTTGTCAAGGACGAGTCCGGCGCGTCGTCCACTTCGACGGGCGAAGCCCGAGCCCCCGGAGCCGCTGCTGCCAAAAAAAGCGTCGGCTCCTCTTCTCTCTTCGCGTGCTTCCCGCTGCTCCTCCGGAGAGAGAGCGCGGCCTCGAGGCAGCACGCCTCCTCCTCCTCGCACCAGCAGCGACCTCATCCTCCCTTTGCCGATGAAGCCTTCGCCCCGCCCGCAGAGGCCTCAGCCTCTGTCCGCCCCGGCTTCGCCTGGTCCGCGGCCACGGCGGCAGCGGCCCTTCGCGCGGTCGAGAGCCAGCAACCGCCACCGCCTCCGCCGCCGCAGCCCGACAAGCCCGACTGCCAGGACGAGATCGTGCTCGTCAGGAACTTTGGCGGCGACGCGCGGGCGACGCTGGCCGGCGTCTTCGACGGGCACGGCAGGCTCGGGAGGGCCGCCTCCACGAGGGCCGCGAGGCGCTTCGTGGAGGCGCTGGAGGCGGACGCGGCCCGCGTCCTGGGGCCGGACCGGGCGGCGAGGTCGAGCGCGATGAGCGACGCGATCGCCGCCGCGCACAGGGAGCTCGTCGGCGGCGACGGCGGCGGGGGTGGCGAGGACGGGCAGGCTCCCTCCGCCTCCGCCCCCCCCGCCCCCTCCTCCTCCTCCTCCTCCCCGCCGCCGCGACACCCGTACGACCTCTCCGGCACCACCGCCTGCGTGGCCTTGCACGTCGCGGGGCGCGGCCTGCTCCTCGCCAACGTCGGGGACTCGCGCGCCGTCCTGGGCACCGTCAGCGACTCTGCGGGCCCCGACGGCGGCGGGCTCGCCGCGGTGCGCCTGACGCGCGACCAGACTCCCGACGTCGAGAGGGAGCGGCAGCGGCTCTCGCGCGCGGGGGCCTCGGTGCGGCAGGACCGCGACGCGCGAGGGGCGGCCTTCGGCCCCTACCGCGTCTACGGGAGGTCCGCGGCCGACTCGGCGGCGGGCGTCCCCGGGCTCGCGATGAGTCGCTCGCTGGGCGACGTCCGCGCGCACGCGCTGGGCGTCTCGGCGGAGCCCGTCGTGGGCGCGAGGGCCGCAGACGAGGGGGACGTGTGCGTGATCCTGGCGACCGACGGCGTGTGGGACGCGCTGGAGCCCGAGGAGGCCGTGGCGCTCGCTGCGGGGTACAGGCTGAAGCCCTTCAGTGGTGGCAGCAGCGGCAGTGGAGGAGGAGGCGGAGCAGGAGGCGACGGGAGAGACGGCGGCGGCGACGACCCCGGCGACAGCGCCGCTCCCGCTCGCGCTCCCCCGCCTCCTCCCCCTCCCGCTGGCGCCTTCACCGCCGCCGACGCCATCACCGCTGAGGCCCACGACCGGTGCAAGGCCACGCGCTTCGAGAGCAGCGTGGACGACGTCGCCGCCGTCGTGCTGTTCCTGTGCGAGCCCCCGGCGATGGAAGCGGAGGTGGGAGTGGTGGGAGCGGGCGCGGGAGGAGCGGGGGGGGCCTCTCCGGCGGCGGCCCCCCGCCCCTCGCCGCTCCTGTTCCCGCCGCTGCCGCCCTCGCTCGCGCCGGGCTTCCCCTCGTGCGACGCGGCCAACTCGCCTGGGGCCAGACAGGCGAGGGACGCCAGCGCGCTGTCCCCTCCTCGGAGGCTGTTCGAGGAGCACGTGGCCCTCGGAAGGGCCGTCGGCGGCATTTTCAGCGCACACTCGGGAGCAGGGAGGGCGAGTGACGCCGCCGGCGCCCCCTCCGGCGCCCCCGGACCTTCGACGCACGGCTCCGACGCCGCCTCCTCCGCCGGCCTGGCCGGGAGCGGCTCCCGCCACGGGGGGCGCAGCGGCAGCGGCAGCGTGCGAGGAGGGGGAGGGGGCCTGATGCGGCTGCTGACCAGCGGGAGCGGCGCCAGCGGGGTGAGCGGCGACGGCGAGGGAGAGGCCGCAGCCGGCGAAGGCGGACGGCCAAGTCGGAGGACGGCTGCCGACGTCGCCGCGAGCCTCCCCTCCGGAGAGTCGCCGCCGCTCGCCATCCCGTCCGCTCCTGCTGCTTCCGCTCTCGGCGCTGCTGCTGCTGCTGCTGCCGCTGCCGCTGATACCGCTGCTTCCGGGAGCGCCGTCGTCGCCGGCAGGGGGGAGACCCTGCGCGCCGGCCGCGCCAAGAGCAGGAGCGGCAGCAGCCGGCGAGCGGCCTCGAGGCCCTTTTTCGAGCGGGCCGAGTCCCCCGAGGCCGCAGACGTCGCCTTCCGCGGGGGGAGCGTCGCCGGGAGCGGCGGCGGCGGCGGCGGCGGCGGCGGCGGCGGCGGCGGCGGCGCGCTCTCCGTCGCCGCCTCGGCGGCGGCGGGAGAGGGGGCGGGAGATGCCTCGCCGTCGCCGTCGTCGTTCGCCCCCTGGTCGCCGCCGCCTTCGCCGTCGCCCTTCTCGGCAGGCGGCAGGCCCGCAGCCTCCTCCTCGTCGCAGTCGCTGCCCTCGCTCGTCATGCCCCCGCTCTCACCCGCGTGCGCTGGCCGCGCCTTTGCCTTGTCGAGGCCGACGCCGATCCCCGAGGACAGGGCCGTCGCCCGCGGGGGGGAGAGCTCGGCCCCGCGGATGATGCCCGGGCGGAGTGGCGGCAACGGCGGCGGCGGCGGCGGCGGCGGCGGCGGCGGCGGCGGCGGCGGCGGCGGCGGCGGCGGCGGCGGCGGCGGGAGGATAGTGAAAGCCTACCCGGGCTCCTTCGGCGGCGGAGGAGCAGGAGGCTCCTTCCTGGGCGGGAGCACGGAAGATCTCGGCGGGCTCCTCCACCATCACCACCAGGTGCAGCACAGGGGCCACAGAGGGGGCGTTTCGGCAGCCAACGTCGGCTCCGCGCCCTCCTTTGGCGGCATCTTCTCTTCTTCCCGGGGCGGCGGCGGCGGCGGCGGCGGCTGCAGGGGCAGACTCGGCGACGGGGCCGCCTCCTTCGGCTCGCTCGCCCTCGCGGGATCCGCGGAGGGCTCGTTCGGCGGCGGGGGCGCTCTCTCCGCCGCCGCTTCTTCTTCCTCCGACGTCGCGGAGGACGAGCTCGGAGGGGGCAACGGGGACGACGAGCACGAGGGCTCGGGCAGCAAGCACAGGAGCCGGAGCGGTGGAGGGGGAAGGTTCGGAGCGTGGGCGGCGCGGCGGCGCGGCTCCCAGAGCCCTCGCTCGACCTCGGCGCCGGCAGAGGCCGGAGGGGCCTCTTCTCCTCCCCCTGTTCCTCTTTCTCCTTCGTCGTCTTCGTCTTTGCAGCTCCTCGGTCTCCCTCGCCCCGGGTCGTCCTCGGAGTCCGCCGAGGGGCGAGTCCACGGGGGGGCGCCGGCTGCGACGGCGATCCTGAGCTCCTCCGCGGGGGGCAGCTCGAGCGTAAACGCCGCCGTTGCTTCTTCTTCTGCCCTGCCTCCCTTCTCTTCTGCAGCCGTTCCCGCACCGGTGCCCTCCCGGAGCGTCGCCAGGGGCTTTTTCAGGCGCAGCGGCAGCGGCAGCGGCAGCGGCGGTCGCGGCGGCTTCGGCTCGGGAAGCGACCTCGCCCGCTCCGTGCCCTCGGCGGGCAGCGACGGCGGCGAGCTCCCTTCCTCGTCCCTGCTGCTGGCCCCTCCGACGAGCGCCTCGCCCATGGGAGGGGCCGGCTTCGGCCTGGCGAGCAGCGGCGGCGGGAGCGGCCTGCTCTCTGGGAGCCTGCGGAGGAAGGGGAGCAGCGGCGGGGTGGCAGCGGCAGCAGCAGCGGCCGTTGCCGCCGACGACGACGAGGGAGGAGGAGGAGATGTTTCTTGAGAAGAGAGAGCAGGGAAAAAGAAAGAAAAGCGCAGCCTTTTTTCTCTCCCTTGAAATCAGCGCGCGCTATATTCGTTGAATTTATTTCTCTCCTTTTCTGATTGTATGTAATGCCTTTGCGTGTGTTTAAAAAAAAAACAAGAACGAAAAAGGCGCGCGAGAGAAGAGAGAGAGAGAGACGAGAAGGAAAGAAGAAACTCAAACTTCTCTCTGTCACACGCACGCCAAAAATAAAAAAAACTCCATCTCCGTCTCCATCTCCCCTCCCTTCCTCCTCCTCTTCATCACAGCAGCACCAGCCCTATCTCCTTCGCAGCCAGCTCCTCCCTCCCCCCCATCCTCCAGTTGTATAAGTAATAACGGAGCCTCCCGTCCCCCGGAGCAAACTTCAGCGCCCTCAAGACCTCGTCCTGGTCGTTGTCGGCGATGTCGAGCGCGTTGAAGACGTCGTGGCCCGTGCCCCTCGCCAGCACCAGGGCGTCGCCCGCGAGCTGCCTGGGAGAGACGGAGCCCGCGACGGAGTAGAAGGAGAAGGCGGCGGTCAGGGTGTCGTGCCCTCCGCGGCCGCCGACGACGGTGGATGGGAGGGTGTAGAAGGAGACGAGGTCGGTGATCGCCGGCGTCATCGTTGGTGCTGTGGAGCCTTTCTTCTTCGTCCTCTTGTTTTTCTTCTTCTTGCTCTGAGAGGCAGCAGCAGCAGCAGCAGCAGCAGCAGCAGCAGCAGCAGCAGCAGCAGCAGCAACAGCGGGAGAAGTGGAAGCAGAGGGGGCGGAAGCGGGAGCAGAAGCAGCAGCGGTGGTGGCGTTCTCGCCGTTGCTGCTGCTCTCCACCTCTTCGCCGTTGTCCTCTTCTTCTCCCTCTCCCTCTTCCTCCTCCTCCTCCTCCTCCTTCTCCTCCTCATCCGCCGCTGCTGCTGTTCCGCTCTCCCCTCCCCCTCCAACTTCTCCCCCTTCCTTTTCGACGACGTACGAGTAGACTACGCCCTCCCTCGGAGTCAGGTAGTGCTCCACCTCGGCAGCGCTCATCTCCGGGGCCAGGGCGAACCTTTTCATCCGCTCTGCCAGCAGCGCCGCGACGGCCGGCGCGTCCCCGCGCCGCATCGGCCTCAGCCCCGGAGTCGCCGGGGCCTCTGGCAGCCTGTGCAGCTTGACGTACCTCGCCATCGTGACCCGCGGCGGGACCCTGCAGAAGCCCACGTCCACGAGCTTCCTCGCGTCGAGGGACCGGTGCCAGTAGCGGGCCGTCGCCACCGGCCTCGGCAGCAAGACCCCGGCCGTGTACGCCGCATGCCAGACGCCTCTGCGGTTGACCCTGCGCGTGACCTCGCGGATCAGCACGGGGGCGAGCCTCCGCGAGCGCAGCTTCTTGTGGACGCACAGGAAGTTGACCTCGGAGGCGAGGACGGGCGCCGAGGAGGAGGAGGAGGGACCGCCCTCGCCCCCGTCGCCTCTGCTGTTCCGGACGAGGAGCGTCGCGGGAACGGCGGTGATGAACCCGACGAGCCTGCGCGCGTCGTTGTCCGTCCTGATGCCCACGTGCCACTCCTTGACGTGCCCGGGGGGCGTCAGCGCCCACTTCAGAAAGTCGGGGGAGTAGCGGAATCGGAACGCCTCCTCGTCGTCCTCGACGTAGTTTTTGTGCAGGAGGTCGAAGACGTCCTGGATTTCGGAGTCGAGCGAGACGTCGACGTCGCACCATCGGAACCCTTTGGGGAGGGGCAAGGGCGTGGACGGGATGTCCTCTGGCGTCTTAGGCACGTCGATGGGGCCCTGTGGGAAGAGTAGCAGAAGGGAAGGGGGAGATGAGAGAGAGAGAGTTCGTAAGTTTCGTCCCCGTTTGCTTTAAAAGGGAAAACTCGAAAAGAAAAGAAAAGCCCCGCACCGGAGCCGCGTCCTCGCCCTCTCCCTTTCCTCCCTCCCCTCCAAACTGCGCCACGGGCTGCGTCTCCCAGAAGGCGTATTTCTCCTTCTGGTGCTGCCCCGCCGAGGGAGGGGGCCTGGCCGTGGTGCGCTGCTGGTTGGCGAGGGCGGCGAGCTGGGCCTGGTGAAAGTTTTTTTGGTTTTTTTTTGGGTGGAGAGAGAACGGAAAGAGGCGAGGTTGAGAGAGCGAGGAGAGAGCATCCTTGATCGATCACCTCTCTCGTTTTCGTCTTGTTTCCTTACCTGCAGCGCCGCCATCGTCGCGGCGTTGACGCCTGTGCCTGGAGGAGCCGCAGGAGGAGCCTCAGCTGCAGGCTGCTGCTGCTGCTGCTCGCGAGCAGGAAGGCGCGGGCCGCCGCTGCCTCCCGAGGAGGAAGAGGCATCGTTCTTGCCGCCGCCGTCGCCGGCCATCGGAATGATGAGTTCTCAGTCTTTTGTCGCCTCTTTGTAACAGAGAAAGCAACGCCACAGCTGAGCAGAGCGTTCCCAGTTGTACGCTGACTGAAGGGGGTAGAAATCCAAGAGCAGAGAAACGCGAAAAAAAAATCGTTTTTGACCCGCTCGACGATCTGGTAGTGCGTCGACGCTCGACGACGCCTCTCCCAAAACCTCTCTGTCTTTCGAAAAAACCAAGCCCATCTTTCGACGACGGAACCACCCGTTCCACTTTCCACACACGCAACAACCGAGAAGAGACGAGGTGGAGTTGATTCTATAAATTACACATTTTAGAAAAGAAAGAGCAGCCAAAATATTTTTTTTTTCTCTCTCTCTCTCTCTCTCTCTCTCTCTCTCTTCAGTCGTCGGCGATGACCGCGACATCGAGCAGCGCGCCAAAGGCCTCGAGGGTGCAACCCAGCCTCTGCAGTCCCGCGCTCAGCCTCGAGACCCCCTCCCTTCCTTCGAAGGCAGGCCTGAGGGCAGGGACGCGCTCAAGAGATAATGCCTTGAGGAGGACGAGGAGGAGGACCTGCCACTGCGGGTCCGACAGCGGCGACGGCGAGTTTTTGCTCTTTTCGCCGTCTTGATCGTCTCTGTCGTCGTTCCACGCCGCGCCCGAGAGGTCAAAGGAACGCGCCACCTCCGCGACCAGCGCCTCGACCGTCGAGGCCGGGAGCGCGAGGCGCATCTCCGCGACGAGCGAAGGCAGAGCCCGAGCCAGAGGAGCCGTGACGGTCTTCGGCAGGGGGACGGCAGAGGCGGCAGCAGCAGCCGAAGCGGCGGCAAAGGAGGCTGGCCTCGAGCCTCCGGACTCGGAGGAGAGCATCGCCCTCGTGTCCGGCGTGACGAGGGAGTCGAGCGCCGCGAGAAGGACGCCGAACGGCGAGAGAGGCGGGGCGAGGCGCGTCGAGCCTGGTGGCGGAGCAGAGAGCCACGCCGCGGGGCCGGCGACGTTGTCTTCGTCGTGCTGTGCGAAGAGGTCTTCCTCGTCGTCGTCGACGTCGATGATTCCTCCTCCTCCGCCGCCTTGTCCTCCCCTTCCCGCCCCCTCGTCGTCGTCGTCGTCGTCGTCGGAAGAGGAGCAAGGGGTGCCCCCGCGGGGCCCCGCCGAAGGGGAAGAAGAAGCGGCTCCGACGGCCAGGGGACCGCCGCCGGACCTGTCCGGGGTGCCCGGGGACGCGGGCTCGAAGGGCCGCTGCCTCTGCTGCTGCTGGCGCGGCGAGGAAGGGGCGGCGTCGGCGGCAGCGGCAGCACTTGTCGTTTCCGCCGCCGCCGCCGTCACCGGGACCGCGGCCTCGTCCCCTTCCTCGTCGTCGGCGTCGAGCCTCGCCCTCCACGTGACAAAGTCCGCCACCAGCTGCCTCTCGCGGGCCTCTTCCAGAAGAGCGCTCGCCGCCGGGACGGAGGAAGGAGAAAAAGAAGAGCCTTGCTGCTGCTGCTGCTGCCGCCGCTGCGCCCGTGCGACGAGTTCGGGCAGAGGGAGCGGCAGCGCAGCGGCGACGGCCGCGGCGGCGGAGCGAGGGGAGAGGTCGCCGTCGTCGTCAGAGTCGTCAGAGGACAGGAGGGAAAGGTCGTTCAGGGCCCCCGCTGCTGCTGCTGCTGCCGTCGTCCCGGAGGACGCACGAGCTCGCGAAACAGCAGCTTCTCCTCCTCCTCCTCCTCCTCCAACACCACCGGGATTGGCGGCGCTGATCTTGAGCCGGCCAAAGCGGCGCCCGATCTCCTCGCCGCCTCCTCCTCTCGACTGCTGCTGCTGTCGTCCTTCTCGTTCTCCTCCGTCGCCCTCTTCTTCCATCTCGAAGGAGATGACGGGCATCCCGGCGGGGGCGACCGGGAGTGAAGGAGGAGAGGGAAGGTGGCGACGGGCAGCACTGCTGTTGTTCTCGCCGTCGCCGCCGCCGTCGCTTCTGCTGCTGCCGCCCTCTGCACCAGCAGCGGCCCTGCCCGAGCCCGTGCCCTTGGCCTCCTCCTCGACCCTCCTCCGCACGACCGACGACCCCAGCCTCGAGGACGACCGCGCCCCGTCGGCCTCCTCCCTCCAGGACACGGTCTTGCGCAGCGAGCCGCGAGGCGTCGAGCAGCCGTCGCCTCCGAGAGCGCCCGGCGACGAGGGGAGCGAGGGCGGCGGAGAAAAGTTGCTGTTCGCTGCGGCTAGCGCTGCCGTCGCGGCGGCTGCGTCTGCTGCCGCTGCGGCACGGACGACGCCGGCGGCCCCTCGAGGGACGTACCCGTCGACGGCGATCGGGCCCGAAGGAGAAGCGGAAGCGGGGAGAGCAGCAGCAGCAGCGGCAGCGGCGGGAGGGGAGGAGGCGGAGGGAGCCTTGGCGCTCGCCGCCGTCGCCGCTCTCCTCTCGACGACGACCGAGCGCATGATGGGAGACTCGGCCGTCCCGGCCGCGAACTCGCGCTTCTTCTGCTGCGGCTGAGGAGGAGGAGCGAGGGCAGCAGCGGCAGCCCTAGCAGCAGCACCGGCGGGAGAGGCGCCGCCAGCGCCGCCGCCGCCGCAGTCCCTCTCAAACCTCGCGAGCGCGTCGGCCTCGGAGCCGAGCCTGCCCGCCAGCCTCAGGCAGGCCAGCTCGCACCCCCCGCTTCCCCCTCCCCCGCCGCCGGGGCTCCCGCCGGAGCAGAAGCGCTCGTCCCTGGCCCGCGTCCCGGCGGGCTGCGGCAGGCGCCTCCTGGGCCCGCGCGAGGCGATCCTCCGCGGGTCGACCGCCTCCCCGGAGGCGCAGGCGGCCCAGCCGCACTTGCCGGCCAGGGCGCGCTCGTCGGCGGCGTGGAGGAGCTCCTCGCCCGAGAGGGGAGAGCAGAGGGCTCGGACGGCGTCGGCCGCGAGCTTTTCTTCGAGAAGGCTGTGAGGCGTTGGTGGTGGTTTGGAGAGAGAGAGAGAGAGAGAGAGAGAGAGAGAGAGAGAGAGAGAGAGAGAGAGGAGGGGTGAGAGGAGAAAGAAGAAGAGACGAGGCGACGTCGAGAAAAAAAGCAGCGAAGCATCGCCGGAGAAAAAAGAAGCTCGTCATCTTTCTCTCCCGTTTCCTCGACCGGCAAAACGGGCAGCACCGTCAACGACCACGCACCGTTCGACAACCCTGAAAGCAGCGCTGCGGCGGGCGGCGACAGGGTCGGCTGCAGGGGCAGCGGCAGCGGAGGTCGGCCTCTTTTTCGGAAGCGTCGGAGAGGGTTTTTTCGACACCGACGCTGCTGTCGCCGCCGCACGCCTGTCGCTCGTCGTCGTCGTCGTCGTCGTCGCTGGCCGTTGCTCCCTCATTCCATCATCTCCTGTTTGGTGTTTGTGAGTGTTTCGATCCGCGTGAAGATGCTTTACACGTGAGCGTGGAAAGCGATGTGCGGGAAGAGAGGAGCGTAGGACACGCTGGGGTGACGAAGAGAGGAGCACGGGGGCGCATCTCGCCGCACGCTCCGACGGCGAGCTTTTTTTCCTTCCAAGCGCTTTCCCGTGCGAGATCTTTTTTCTTCCTCTTCTTCGCGTGCGACGTACCCGCTGCTGCAGTAGCGGCGATCCCGCCGTAGCTGAGGACGGGGAGGAGGTCCGCGTCCATGGCTGGGAAAGAGAGAAAGAAGAGAGGGGAGCGATGTCTCCCCCTTTTTTCTTCCTCTGTGCTCTCGACGTCGAGAGTCGGCGGCGGCCCCGACGAGAGAGAAAGAGCTGGAGGCAAGAAGTAAGAAATGAGAAAGCGCGAAGCAGCAGCACGGACGGAGCAACTTGCCAAACTCAGAATTTACCAGCGAGGCAAACGGTTACTCCCTCTCTCACATCTCTCCCTCGAGCGGGCTCTCCGCATCGGATTTCGGGAAGCCATGCCCCCCAGACGTCGCCCCTGGCCCGCTCTCCAGATCGACGTGGGCGGCGAGGGAGGCGGCGGCTTCGCGGGCGTGGTCGAGCGCAAGGAAGAGGCGAAGAATGTCGCCGCCGACGAGAGCAGCGCGAATCGCGCTTGCGCATCGACGACGACGGCGACAACAAAGAGCATCCGCGCCTCCTACGCCGAGGCGGCGCGCAGGTCCACGAACAACACCAGCGTCTCGGCGTCGGCGATGCTGAGCTTCTGCGACGACGGGAGGCTCAAGCCGTCCGCGTTCGGCGCGGCGATCCGGGCCGGGAGGGAAGGATGCGCCGCGGCGACGATGCGGCCCTCGGAGTTTTCCGTCTCGGCGGTCTCGGCGACTGAGGGAGCAGGAGGAGGGGGGGCAGCAGCAGCAGGAGTAGCAGGAGCAGCGGCACCCGCCGCTCCACAGCAGCAGCAGCAGGAGAAGCCTTCGACCTCTGCACGCGTCGTCGTCGGAAAAACAAACGATGGCGCTCGGCGAGGAGGAGCGTGGCACCAGGTAGGAGTTGATTCTCCGAAGAGGAGGAGGAGGAAGAAGAAGAGCACCACCACCACGTTCGAAAAACTCACCCCCCCCCTCCCTCCTTCCGCCCTCTTCCTCCCTCCCTCCCTCCCCCAAACCGGACCATACAGCTCACCGAAAAGGACGTCATCCTTGGCGGCGTCCTCGGTCGGGGGGCCTCCTCCGTTGTCCACTCTGGCACGATAGCCTCGACGGGGGAGAAGGTCGCCGTCAAGAGGCTGCGCGCCGCCGACGGCGCGACCGCGAGGAGCATCGTCAACGAGCTCCGCGCCCTGGCCCCTCGGAGCAGCTCTGTTTCTTCTTCTTCTTCTTCTTCTTCTTCTTCTGCTGCTGCTGCTGCCGTTCCTTCATCTTCCTCTTCCTCGTCTGGTTTAGTCGAGCTCCGAGGGGCCTACGCCGAGGCCGGCGGGGCCAGGCTCGCTGTCGTGCTGGAGCTGATGCCCGGCGGCTCGCTCGCGGACGCGATAGCGAGGAGGGGCGCTGCCGTCAGGCGGAGGGCCAGGAGGAAGGGGAGGGAGGCCGAGAAGGAGAGGAGGAGGAGGAAGCGGGTCGAGGAGGAAGGGAGAGGGGAAGGAGAGGCGTCGTTGTCGCCTCCGTCCCCGCAGCAGCGGCCGCAGCGGCCCTCCTCCTCCGTCCCCCTCGGCCTCCCCGAGCGCGCCGTCGCGCGCGTCGCCTTGGGGGCCCTCACGGGCCTGGCCCGCATCCGCGAGCTGGGGCTCGTGCACAGGGACGTCAAGCCCGCCAACATCCTGCTCGACGGCGACGTCGTGGCGCTGTGCGAGAGGCTGGAGGAGCAGGAGGAGGAGAGGCGGAGGGAGAGGGGGGCCGGCGGGGGCGCCGAGAGCGACGCCGCGGACGCCTCGGACGCCGCCGCCGAAGGAGCCGCCGACGACCCCTTCTCCTCCCTCAACGCCAAGGTCGCCGACTTCGGCCTCGCCTCCGCCGGCGCCGCCGGGGGCGGAGCGGCATGCGACGGCTCCATCGCGGCCTGCACCACCTTCGTCGGGACGGTGACCTACATGTCCCCGGAGAGGGCGACGAGCGGGGGAGGGAGCCCAGACGGCGACGGCGACGGCGGCGGCGGCGAGAGCGGCGGCGGCGGAGCCGCAAAAGGCAGGAAGCAAAAGGCTGCCGGCTACTCAGCCCCGGCCGACGTCTGGGCCCTCGGGCTGACGCTGATGGAGGCAGCGACCGGGATCTACCCCTACGCCCTCGTGGGAGGAGGAGGAGGAGGAGGAGGAGGAGGAGGAGGAGGAGGAGGAGGCGGGAGGGGACCGGCCGACGACGAGGCCACCTTCGACTCCAACCCGGCCGCCGCCGCCGCTCGCGCGATCGCCGCCGCGGGTCCCTTGGCCCTCCTGATGCAGGTCGTCACCGACCCCGCCCCGGTCCTTCCCCTCGGAGGCGCCGGATTCACGCCGGGGTTCGCCGATTTCCTGGCCAGGTGCCTGCAGAAGGACCCGCGCAGGAGGGCGACGGCGAGGGAGCTGCTGTCGCACCCGTGGGTCGTCTCTGGCGGGCGGGGGAGGAGGGCTGGGGTCGCTCCCTCTCTCTCGTCTTCTCCTCGGCGGCTTCCTGCTTCTGCTGCCGCCGCCGCTGCCGCCCCGTCTGCTCCTCCTGCTGCCCCTGCCCCTCTCCGCCTCCCTTCGGCCTCCTTCTCCTCGTCCTCGCCTTCCGGTTCCGCTCCTCCGTCGCCCGCCGCCGCCGCCGGCGCCGCTTCCTCTCCTCGAGGCGCCCGTGGGGCCTCTGCCTCCCCTCCCCCGCGGCCTCCTTCAGCAGCTGCCTGCTTCTCCTCGCCGGAGCGCGCGAGCTCCCCTCCGACGCTGCCGAGGAGCGGAGGCGGCGAGGGTGGAGGCGGAGGAGGCGTCGGAGCCCGAGCGAGGGCGCCGACGGCGCAGGCTCCTCCTCTCCTCCCGCCCCCGTTCCCGCTTGCCTCCTCCGCGACCGCGGCCGACGCCCGCGCCCTGGCCCTCGCGACCGTGCGGGCCCGCTTCTCCTCCTCTCTGACGGCGGCGGCGGCGGCCCCGGGCGCGAGGCGGGCGGCGCTGGCCCCGCTCTACGACCGGGGGGTCACCCTCAGGCTCGAGGGCAGGCCCGCCGTGCTCCGCGGGGCCAGGGCGGCGCTGGACGCCTGGGACGCGGAGAGTTCCGGGAGGGAGAGCCTGGGGGCGAGCGGGGAGGCGGAGGTGATCGGGGTGGACGTCCTGGCGGTTGGGGGCGTCGCGGCGAGGGAGGCGCTGTCGGAGGCGGAGGCGGCGGCAGAGGAGAGAGAGGGGGGGGAGGAGGAGGACAGCGGCGGCGGCAGGGGCGGCGCCGCCGCCGCCGCCGCCGCCGCCACTGCTCCGACGACCGCAAGAAGCTGCTGCTACCTCATCCACGTCACGGGGACCGTCCCTGGCCCCGCCCTCGGGCCCTTTGCTGCTGCTGCAGCAGCAGCTGCTGCAGCTGCAGCTAGCGCCGGCGGAGGTGGAGGCGCCTTTGCGCCGCAGCGAGGAGGAGGAGGAGGAGGAGGGAGAAGGCTCGCCTTTGCCGAGGCGCTCGTCGCCGTCTGCTCCGGGAAAGCAAGCGGGAGCGGAGGAGGAGTTGCTGCTCCTGCTGCTGCTGCTGCTGCTGCGAGCGACGTCCCGGCATCGTCGTCGTCTCTGCCATTTGGAGGGCTCAGGATCACGTCGCACACGTTCCGGACGCTGCGGTGAAGATGGACGGACGAGGAGAAAGAAAGAAAGAGAGAGAGGTCCTCAGGAGGTTTTGCCTTTTTTTGTATCTTTTGCCACAATCCACGCTTTTTTCGAAGTCCAGCTGAGTCTATTCGCTTCTCTTTCCGAAACTACGAGAGGCGCTGATCTCTCGTTGTCGTCGTCGTCGTCGTTGTCGCTCTCTCACGCTAGCCCCCCCCCCCCTCCCTCCGGGTCTCGAATCCTCCAATCCAAAGGAGAAGGAAAAACTAGAACTTTCAACCAATTCTAGCCATGCTCGCATCGGCCGTCGTCGCTCCTCGCCCGGCGGCATCGCCCCGCGCCATCTCGTCCTCCTCCTCGCCGTCGTTGTCGCGCCGCTCTCTTCGACCGGTGAGCGCGCAGATCGCGACGCGCCCCCTGATCCGCGTGCAGGGCCACAAGCAGAAGACTGCGCAGCCCTCTTCCGTCGCCGCTGCTGCGGCATCTTCCGGCGGCGGCGGCGAATCGACCACCACCTCTGTCGCCCCTGTTTCTTCCCTCGCCGATGCCAAGCCCTTCCCCGTCGCCGAGGAGGCCACCCTCTCCCTCCTCCCGGCCACGTCCCCCTGCGTCTACGCCGTCTGCGACGCCACGGGAGCTGTCCAGTACGTCGGGATGTCCCGCCGCCTCCCCGCGACCGTCGCCGGTCACGCCGCCTCGGTCAAGCCTTCGACAAGGGCCTCGAGCGTGAAGTTCGCCGCCCTGCCCGCCGCGGCCACGAGAGAAGAGCTGACCGACGCGTGGAGGTCGTGGGTCCAGCAGGTGGTCGATGACTCCGGGGCTCCCCCTCCCGGAAACCTCCCGGACCAGCAGGCGACGTGGGCCCCCAAGGCGCGGGCCGCTGCCGCGCCTCCCCCAGAAATCAAGCTCACCCCCGGGAAAGGCGTCCAGGACTTGACGGTCCCCGTGGAGACGCTGATCGCGCAGGTCGTGGCGGACCACCACGTCGTGGCGTTCGTGAAAGGGACGAGGAGGGAGCCGCAGTGCGGGTTCTCGCACTCGGTGCTGACGATGCTGACCGCGGCGTGCTCGAAGAGTTCTTTAAACTTTCAGGTCGTCAACGTGCTCGACGAGCAGTTCAACCCGGGGCTCAGGGACGCGATCAAGGCCTTCTCGCAGTGGCCGACGATCCCGCAGGTTTATATTGGAGGGGAGTTTGTTGGAGGGGCGGACATTCTGGCGGAACTGGTGTCGAACGGGGAGCTGGCCAAGATGGTTGCGTTGGGGAAGAAGTGAGTGAGTGAGAGAGCGGGAGGGAGAGAGAGAAAAGGGGCTGCTTTTTTTCTGTTTCTTCCTTCGGTTTCTTCCTTCTCCAAACGAAAACAAAAAAACGTCACTTCTTGTAACGAGGAAACGGAGAAAAAACGGTTCTTAGGGGGAGTCCTTTTCTTTTTACTAGTAGTTTCGGCACGTAAATTGAGATTTAAACGGAAAAAAAAAAAAAAAAAAAAAAGACATTTTTCGGGGGGCTAAATAAACGT
>Ga0315285_10003293_pt1 | contig 16835 bp, 14 predicted proteins | sample YL17G09_36_MG_FD_203698 | JGI IMG/M metagenome (GOLD analysis project Ga0315285, IMG submission 203698) | Sediment microbial communities from Yellowstone Lake, YNP, Wyoming, USA - YL17G09_36 | ecosystem: Environmental > Aquatic > Freshwater > Lake > Sediment | place: USA: Wyoming | collected... | reverse complement strand
GGTTGAGAGGTTATCTTTGACAGCTCAGAACGAACTGACCAACATTGTGACTATGTTGCTAGGCATCACCGTAGGTGGGATGATGGTAGCTTCTCAGTTCCTCAAGTTCGAAACCATACTTATTTTCGTTATGGGGATAATTGCCTTTGCGCTGGATACTGCTGCCGGTGTTATCTTCGGCAAGATAATGTACCTTCTATCCGGCCGAAAGATTAACCCTTTAATCGGCGCTGCGGGTGTATCAGCCTTTCCTATGTCAGCCAGGGTAGTCCAGAAGATGGGCCTTCAAGAAAATCCCCACAACCATCTGCTGATGCATGCCGTTGGAGCTAATACCGCTGGACAAATCGCCTCGGTAGTAGCCGGCGGCGCCATGTTGATGCTAATACCCCTGTTTAGCTAGTCCAGAAATGGGGACCATTCATGGAAACGAATAAGAACTGGCATAATTTAGGTGTATCAGAAGTCTTAGCTTCTCTGAACTCGGAGCGCGATGGCTTAAGTCAAGAAGAAGCTCAACACCGCCTGGCTCAATTCGGCCCTAATGAGCTCGCCGGAAAAGAGAAAATCTCCCCCTGGGCAATTTTCTTTGAGCAATTTAAGAATTTTCTAATAATTATCCTCCTCGTTGCAGTAGCTCTATCGGCTATTATGGGTGAAGTAGCTGATGCCATTATTATCTTCGTTATCGTCCTTTTCGCTGCCGGATTGGGCTTCATTCAGGAATACAGGGCCGAAAGAGCAATGGAAGTCCTGAAGAGAATGGCAGCGCCTATGGCATCAGTGCTACGAGGCAGTGAGGAAACGGAAATACCCTCTCGAGAGCTAGTCCCCGGGGACATAATCATCCTCAGAACCGGCGATCGTATACCAGCAGATGCCCGCCTCATCGAAGCAATCAATCTAAAGGTAGACGAAGCCTCACTAACCGGCGAATCGGTTCCCGTAGAAAAAACAATCAAGGCTCTACTAGGGGAAATCAGCATTGGTGACAGAAAGAACATGGTCTTTATGGGAACAGCCGCCGTTTATGGTAGGGGCACAGCGATTATCACCGCTACCGGCATGGCTACGGAGTTTGGCAAGATAGCTACCATGCTCCAAGAGGTCAAGAAGGAGCAGACACCCCTCCAGGTTAACCTTGACAAGTTGGGGAAGTGGATTGCCATTGGCGCCCTAGCCATGTGTTTCATTCTAGCCGGAATTGGAGTTTTGAGAGGACATGAGATTTTGGAAATGCTCATCTGGGGAGTAAGCTTGGCGGTAGCTGCTGTCCCCGAAGCCTTGCCTGCCGTAGTCACCATCTCGCTGGCTCTCGGCGTCCAGAGAATGGTGCGACGCCATGCCCTCATTAGAAAGCTACCGGCGGTAGAGACTCTCGGTTGTACCACATTTATTTGTTCCGACAAGACAGGCACGCTAACCCAGGACCAGATGACGATACGCCGCATCTATGTGGATGGCAAGCTGATTGATGTCACTGGAGTCGGCTATGAACCTAAAGGAGAGTTTCATTTTGACGGCAAAGCTCTGAACCCTGAAAAAGACGCTGCCCTACAAAGGCTGCTCCAGATAGGCAGCCTGTGCAATGATACTTCTCTTGCCTCTGCCGATGGCGTCTGGGGAATCAAAGGCGACCCTACCGAAGGCGCTTTGACAGTAACAGCAGCTAAGGCCGATTTGTGGCAAGAGAAACTTCAAAGCCAATCCCCTCGCCTTGCTGAAATCCCTTTCTCTTCCGAGACAAAAAGAATGACCACTGTCCATCAAACGCCCCAAGGTAAGATTGCCTACTCCAAAGGAGCGCCTGAGATAATCTTAAGTTCTTGTAGCCACATTTACCGGAATGGACAGGAAACAAAATTAAACGATGATGATAAGAATAATATCCTGTCCGTGTCCCATGAGATGGCAGGTGATGCCCTCCGTGTTTTGGGCCTGGCATATAAACGACTTCCTGACACCGCTAATACAACCGAGACGATAGAGCGAGACATGGTTTTCGTTGGCCTCGTTGGTATGATTGACCCACCTCGTGAAGAGGTTAAAGAAGCGGTAAAGCTCTGTGACCAAGCTGGCATCAAATCAGTGATGATAACCGGTGACCACAAGCTAACTGCGGTTGCCATCGCCAAGGAATTAGGCATACTTAAAGAAGGTGTTGCCCTTACCGGGGCTGAAATCGACAACCTGAGTGACGAGGAATTTGAAGCCTTGGTGGAGAAAATAGAAGTCTATGCCCGCGTTTCTCCCACCCATAAGCTCCGCGTGATAGAAGCCTTAGTCAAGAAAGGACACGTGGTAGCTATGACGGGGGATGGGGTGAATGATGCCCCGGCACTCAAAAAGGCCGACATCGGTGTGGCTATGGGCATAACCGGTACCGATGTCACCAAAGAGGCAGCTGATATGATACTGACCGATGACAATTTTGCCTCCATTGTAGCTGCTGTAGAAGAGGGGAGGGGCATCTTCGGCAACATCAAGAAGTATCTGATTTATCTCCTCTCCTGTAATCTGGGTGAAATATTGCTCATGGCAATAGTTATCTTATTCGGTCCGCTTTTTGGCTTACCTGCCGGGACTATACCCCTTATTGCCATTCAACTCTTGTATGTAAACCTAGCTACTGATGGCTTGCCAGCTATAGCTTTATCTGTTGACCCGCCTGACCTTGATATAATGAGTCAAAAGCCACGTCCCCGGAACCAGACTATTTTTACAACACCCGTCCTAAGATACCTGGCTGGCGCTGGAATCTGGACAGCCTTGGTGACATTGGCGGTTTTTCTCTGGGCAGTAGATTCGGGAAAGGACCCCCTTGAAGCTCAAGGCGTATGTTTTCTTACCTTAATATTAATTGAGTTCTTTAATGCCTTTAACTGCCGTTCCTTAGAATACTCTCTTTTTAAAATTGGCCCCTTCAGTAACAGGTGGCTTATTTGGGCGATACTCGCTACTATGGCTATGACCGTCCCGATATTTTATGTGCCATTCCTAGAAGAAGTATTTCATGTCCATGCCTTAACTCTCACAGACTGGATAGTCGCTACACTCTCAGCCTCAACTATTTTCATTGCTGTAGAAATATACAAGCTGATCAGTTCACGGCTAAAATCCAAAGGACTGATCCCAGAACCCACCGGTTGACCCTTTACCCTCTGCGATAACAGTCCTTAAAACCAGTGGGCTTCATTCTCGACATAAACCCAAATGTGGTAAACTTTACATGATTTATGTCTTTAACTACGAGGCTTTCGTAGATGGAAATCGAGATATATTTTAAATTTATACTCACCTTTGGCTTGATTCTGCTGGCAGCCAGGATAGGCGGCGAACTATTCGAGCGCTATCTGAAACAACCACCAGTTTTAGGTGAATTGGTAGCTGGAATTATCATCTCTCCATTCGCCTTAGGAGGCCTTATTCACGACCCGATAATCCTGCACTTTGCTACTATTCAAGGCGCTTTCGGACTCCACGAGTTCAACGTAATGGAGATTATTTCAGAAATTGCCGTTGTTGTTTTGCTTTTTGTTGCGGGGGTCGAAACTGATGTCGGGGCTTTTCTAAAGCAGGGAATAACCGGTGCTCTGGTGGCTGTGGGTGGAGTTATTCTTCCCTTTATCTTCGGATATTTTATCACGATGTGGCTGGCGCCTGAAGCGGGAATAGCCGGCTGGCTGTTCATAGGAGCAGCGCTGACAGCTACCAGCATTGGGCTTACGGTAAGGATACTGATGGAGATGGGCAAACTACAGACACAGGCAGGGACAACGATACTAGTTGGAGCTGTGATCGACGATATAATCGGCATAGTTATTCTATCAATTGCCATTGGAATAAGCTCCGCAATAAAAGCTGGCGGAGAGATAAACATGGCTCATATCAGCTTAGAAGGCCTTAAAATCTTTGCGGTCGGCTTTGTTGTCTGGTTTGCTTTATTAATCATCGGCGTCAAGCTCAACAGATATATATCACGTTTCCTTCTTAATCCATTCAGAAAATCGGGGACAATACCCATTTTTGCACTTATCATTGGCTTTATCATAGCTTACCTGGTTACGTTGGTTGGATTGCATCCCGTGGTAGGCGCTTATGTAGCTGGACTTATGTTCGCCGCCACTGATGAAAGAGAGGACATTTTAGATAAAACCAGACCGATAATGCTCTTTTTAGCGCCTTTCTTCTTCTGTTACCTGGGTATGCAAGTCGACACGCGACTGCTCTGGGGCGGAGCTATAATTGCAATTATCCTGATAGTGGCGGCTGTGCTCGGTAAGGCTATCGGTTGTTATATCCCGGCTCGATTTGCAGGCAAAATGTCCCATACTGAGAGCATGATAGTTGGTATAGGGATGATACCGAGAGGAGAGGTAGGTTTGATTATTGCTGGCGCCGGGCTTTTGGCTGGAGCTATAAGTCGAGACCTATTTGGTGCCGCAGTTGCGGTCAGTGTGGTTACAACACTTATAACACCAGCTATGCTCAAGCCATTTTTTAAGAAGCAGTCAGAACCGGCCACAGAGACGGACACGCCATTACAGCAAGATGAGTGAGTATGTAGTTTGCCTTTGGTAAGTTTGTCAAATAAAACAATACTAGGTAAAATAACCAAAGCCCCTGTAGCTCAGGGGACAGAGCGCCGGCCTCCGGAGCCGGGTGCGAGGGTTCGAGTCCCTCCAGGGGCGCTTCGAGGAAATATAGCAAGTTGACGGAAAAAGACAAAACAATCGAGATTCGCTGGCATGGGAGAGGTGGTCAAGGGGCAGTAACATCGGCTGAACTATTAGCACTGGCAGCTATAGAGGAAGGGAAATTTGCTCAGGCATTCCCCAGCTTTGGCCCAGAAAGAAGGGGGGCGCCAGTGCTTGTTTTCAACCGCATAAGCAATGTTAACCCGATCCGAGCCAGAGTGTCGGTAACAAATCCTGATATTGTGGTAATCTTGGATCCGGGCCTAATTTATATTACCGACGTCACCTCAGGACTTAAGAAAGATGGTACGCTGGTGATAAATACCCCCAAAGCGTTGGTTGACATAAAGTCAGAGCTGAGTGGCCCTTGGAAACTGGCAGCAGTCAATGCTACTGTAATTGCCCGCGAGATGCTTGGAGTTCCAATCGTCAATACAACTGTGCTCGGAGCACTGATAAAGGCCACGGAGATAATCGAGCTAGAATCTCTGACAGAGCCTCTAAAGGAGCGTTTCGGAGCTAGAGCTAAAGGTAATATCGATGCTTGCCGCAGAGCTTATGAAGAAACACAAATTGCCGAGCTTTGCGATATTGTTCAGAAACCACGCGAGGTACTCCAAGCAGAAGTATTGCCTTCATGGCGAGAACTGCTACCTGGCTGTGTTGTTACTGAGGCAGGAAATGCTAAGCAATACCGCACTGGGGATTGGAAATCAGAGCGTCCGGTATGGAACCATGAGAAATGCATCAAATGTGGAATTTGTTACCTCTTTTGCCCCGAGGGCTGCATTGGGCAGAATGAAGACGGCTACTTTGAAGCCAATTTGTATTATTGCAAGGGATGTGGTATTTGCGCCCGTGAGTGCTGGACAGAAGCTATAAAGATGATGGAGGAAGAATAGAGGTGCCAATGAAACGAGTAGGTATGGAGGGCTCCTTTGCCATAGCTGAGGCCGCCAAATTAGCCCGCGTTGATGCTGTGGCTGCCTATCCCATTACACCCCAAACTCACATAGTAGAGCGGCTGGCTGAGTTTGTAGCCAACGGTGAGTTAGATGCCGAATATATACCGGTAGAATCAGAGCATTCAGCAATGAGCGCTTGTCTGGGCACTTCAGCTGTAGGCGCTAGGACTTTTACCGCTACCGCTGGCCAAGGATTAGAACTGATGCATGAAGTACTCTATGTGGCTTCGTCGCTGCGCCTACCGATAGTTATGGCGGTAGCCAATAGAGCACTTTCTGGGCCATTAAGCATCTGGACAGATCATTCTGACGTAATGGCAACCCGGGATTGTGGTTGGATTCAAATATTTGCTGAGAATGCTCAGCAAGCCTTTGATTTAGTTCTATGCGCCTTCCGTATTGCTGAAGACCCAACCGTCCTGCTCCCGACAATGGTCCACATTGATGGATTTTACGTCTCACACACAATCGAACCAGTTGAATTCCTAGAGCAAGATGTAGTAGATAAATTTCTTCCTGAATATCGCCACCCTTATCCCCTCAACCCCGACAAGCCGGTAACCATGGGTGCTTTTGGCCTTCCTTTCATCTACACCGAGGCTAAAAAGGCCCAAGAAGTTGCCTTAAAAGCTTCCAAAAAAGTAATTCTTCAGGCCTGGCAGGAGTTCGGTGGGCTTTCAGAGCGTCATTATTCACCGGTAGAAAGCTACAAAACAGAAGATGCCGACGCTTTGCTGCTGTGCATGGGGAGCTTCAGCGAAACAGCCATGATGGCTATAGATAAGATGCAGGCGGAAGGTCAAAAGGTCGGCCTGATAAGATTGCGTTTATGGCGTCCCTTCCCCTTTGACGAACTTCGCCGGGCCGTAAGGAAAGCTAAGGTGCTCATCGTCCTCGACCGTGCCATGTCTTTCGGTGGCTCAGCACCAGTTTGTTCTGAAATCCAGGCAGCACTCTATCCATTAAGGGCTAGGCCAAAAGTTGTCAGCTTCGTAGGCAGCCTTGGCGGCAGAGAGATTTCTGCTGAAGCCTTTGAGGAGCTGATTCGCCGCGGATTAGATAAGGCGAAGAAGGGGAAACTCGATGAACTTGAAATGCTTGGAGTAAGAGAATAGTGGAAAACTTAGCCATATATGTCCCACGGCTAGTAACGACTAAGGAATATTTTGCTCCGGGACACCGAGCTTGTATGGGCTGTGGCGAAGCGCTAGCTGTGCGGCTTGTGTGTAAGGCTTTAGGTAGAAATGTGATCATTGCTAATGCCACCGGCTGCATGGAAATCGTCTCCTCCCCACTCCCTTATACCTCCTGGGAGGTACCATGGATTCACACTCTCTTTGAGAATACTGCAGCTGTGGCTTCTGGAATAGAAGCCGGAATAAAAGTTCTGAGTCGCAAAGGGAAATATTCTAGAAAAACAAAAGTTGTGGCCATGGCTGGAGATGGCGGCACCGCCGATATCGGTCTCCAAGCCCTATCTGGTGCTCTGGAAAGGGGTCACAACCTTATATACATCTGTTTTGATAATGAAGCTTATATGAATACCGGAATTCAGCGTTCAAGTGCTACCCCTCTTGGTGCTTCCACCACTACCTCACCTGCGGGTAAGGTCAGCATTGGACAAACTACATGGAAGAAGAACATGCCGGCTATTGTTGCAGCTCATGACATACCTTATGTAGCTACTGCCTGCCACAGTTATCCTTTTGACCTCATGAATAAAATCAATAAAGCCATGAAAGTCGAAGGCCCGTCTTATATCCATATATTGTCTGTTTGCCCTACTGGCTGGCGCCTACCTTCAGATTTAACTATCAGGGCAGGGCGATTGGCAGTGGAAACAGGTATTTTCCCACTCTATGAAGTAGAAGGAGGCAGATACACTCTGAATTTCGATTTTCCCCAGCTACGCCCGGTAGAAGACTACTTCAAGCTACAAGGAAGATTCCGGCACCTTACTAAAGAGATAGTAGCTCAAATTCAAGAGAGGGTGAAAGCTGAGTATGCCAAACTCAAGGAAAAAGCTACCCGCAATAATTACTGACAATGGATGAAAAGGTTAGCGCTATCATAAACAAATACAACGGTGACAGAGGTCAGCTAGTTTCCATACTTCAGGATATTCAGACCGAATACCTTTACCTACCCAAAGAAGCTCTGATTCAGGTAAGCGAAGCTATGGCTATCCCTGCAAGCCAGGTGTACAACGTGGCTACCTTTTTCAGAGCCTTCAGCCTCGAACCCAGAGGTAAGTATTTGATTAACGTTTGCCTGGGCACTGCCTGCCATGTCAGAGGTGCAGCCAGGGTACTTGAGAAGATTGAACTAAGTTTAGCCACCAAGCGAGGGGAAACTACCAAAGACCGTAAATTCACACTGGAAACAGTCAACTGTATGGGGGCATGCGCTCTAGGACCGGTGGTGAAGATTGACGGGGAATACTTCGGGCAGATGAGCACTGACAAAGTTGATAACTTATTAACCAAATTTGAGTGAGTGATAACAGACGAAATGTCAAGCAAGCTCCGTTCAAAACAAGACCTAGAAGCTCTGCGAAAAGAGCTGATGAAAAGACGACAACCAGATAAACCACGCATTACCATCTGCGGCGGTACCGGCTGCCATGCCTACGGATGTGTGAGGGTCACTGATGCTTTTAAGAATGAAGTAGCGAGGCAGGGGATAGGAAGTAAAGTTGATATAAAAACTACAGGTTGTCACGGCTTCTGTGAGAAGGGACCACTTGTAGTCATTCAGCCAAGTGACACTTTCTACCAGAGGGTAAAGCCTGAGGATGTCCCTGAGATATTAGATAAAACAATCATCAGAAACAGCATCGTAGAACGATTGCTTTATACTGACCCCACCACTGGCAGAAAAATCACACATCAGCAGGAAGTACCATTCTATCAGAAACAAAAGAGGATCATCTTCGGCAGCAACGGCGAGATAGATCCAACGAACATTGAAGATTACATTGCAATAGGTGGTTACTCGGCTTTAGCCAAAGCCCTGTCCGAAATGACTCCAGAACAGATAATTGAGGAGGTTAAGCATTCTAGTCTTAGAGGGAGAGGTGGCGGTGGCTTTCTCACCGGAACAAAATGGGAATCCTGTCGCAATGCTGAGGGAGACATCAAGTACGTCATTGTGAATGCCGATGAAGGTGACCCAGGAGCTTATGCTGATAGAAGCCTACTCGAAGGCAACCCTCACAGTGTACTTGAAGGTCTAATCATCGGTGCTTACGCCATCGGTGCTCACCAAGGCTACGTTTACGTCCGGAATGAATACCCTCTGGCCCTGGCCAACATGACGGCAGCTCTGAGCCAAGCACAGGAGCTAGGGCTTCTGGGTAGTAACATCCTAGGCTCAGGTTTCGATTTCAATGTCCGTATAACTAGAGGTGGGGGCGCCTTCGTCTGCGGCGAGTCTACTGCACTGATGGCATCACTTGAAGGCAAGGTTGGAGAACCAAGAGCTAAATATGTTCACACAGTAGAAAAAGGCCTGTGGGACAGACCCAGCAACCTGAATAACGTCGAAACCTGGTCTAATGTGCCCATAATAATCAATAAAGGCGCCGATTGGTATCGTACCTTAGGTACCGATGGCAGTAAGGGAACAAAAATCTTCTCTCTGGTGGGCAAGATTAATAACACAGGCTTGGTGGAAGTACCAATGGGGATAACCTTAAGGGAAATCATCTATGATATCGGTGGTGGCATCAGGGAAGGGAAGAAATTCAAGGCAGTGCAAACCGGTGGCCCTTCAGGTGGCTGCCTTCCTGAAAGCTTACTTGACCTACCGGTAGATTTCGACGAGTTGACTAAAGCTGGTTCGATGATGGGCTCAGGCGGTATGATTGTCATGGATGAAACCACATGTATGGTAGATATTGCCAAGTACTTCCTCACCTTCCTCGAAGAGGAGTCTTGTGGTAAGTGCGTACCATGTCGAGAGGGAGTAAAGCGAATGCGACAAATTCTGGATGATATCACTGAAGGGAAAGGCTATGAAGAAGACATCGACCTTCTAGATCGGCTTTCAGCCACTCTAATAGATAGTTCTCTCTGCGCCTTGGGTGCCACAGCACCAAATCCTGTTCTAACCACTATCCGCTATTTCAAAGATGAATATGAAGCTCACATAAAGGAAAAGAAATGCCCAGCTGGTGTATGTAAGGCTTTAATTCATTACTACATAATAGAAGAAAAATGCCCGGGCTGTGGACTTTGCGTTAAAGCTTGTCCCCAAGAAGCTATAACCTTTATGGGGAAGAAGAAGCCGGTTGCTCTGGACGAGTCGAAGTGCATCAAGTGTGGGGCTTGCTATGATATTTGCAAATTAGGAGCTGTAGGTAAAGAGTAGAATGATAACCTTTAAAATTGATGGCCGTGAATTTAAGGCTGAAAAGGGGCAAACACTACTTCAGGTAGCTAGAGAAAACGGCATTGATATACCCACCTTGTGCCACCATGAAGCTATAGAGCCATACGGCGCTTGTAGACTGTGCATCGTGGAAATCTCCAGAGGCGGACATTCCAGAATAGTAACCTCTTGCCTTTACCCGGTGGAAGAAGGATTGGAAGTTAAAACTGGCTCGCCCAGAGTAATAAGCAATCGCAAAATGATATTAGAGCTGCTTCTGGCACGGTGTTCTAAGAATAAAGTGATACAGGAACTAGCTTCACAGATGAGCATTGAGCAGCCATCTTTTAAACCTGAGTATCTAGAAGACAATGACTGTATTGTGTGCGGCTTATGTGTTAGAACCTGCGAGCAAGTTGTTGGTGTAAGTGCTATCAGTCTAGTCAATCGAGGCATAACCAAAGAACCCGCCTCTCCCTTTCTTGAGCCGGCTATAGCTTGCATCGGCTGCGGTTCTTGCTACTATATATGCCCAACCGGCGCCATAAAAATGGAGGACAGAGGCGACACCAGAATAATCTACAACTGGAAAGTGGAATTCAAGCTCAAGAAATGTAAAGTCTGCGGGAATTATTGGGCACCGGAAAAGCAATTAGACTACATCAGAAAAAAGTGGGATTTGCCTGAGGAATTCTTCGATATCTGCCCCACATGTAAATAGCCATACCAGTTAAAAGCCGGCGCGTGATTCCTTGACTATATCAACCTAGTTAAATTATACTTTTTGCTGCGGGGTGTAGCGCAGTGGCTAGCGCGCATGGTTTGGGACCATGAGGTCGGAGGTTCAAATCCTCTCACCCCGATTTCTTATACCCTGCCTAGCGTAATACCGCAAATTAACCAACTTAGCAAAGCATAATACCTTCAGGCGTGCCTTGTGGGTTTTTCATATCCTGCACACACACCTATTGGCAGAAGGGACACTTGACAGGAGAACCGACTACCGTGGCTTTGACATGAATCTTGCCGTGACGATAGCAGGTGAGTTGATAGTAGGCTCGCACTACTTTAATGTTGGTGTCTTCTGCTATCATTGGACGCGGGAGATAATTCATGGCATCAACTGTCTCCTTTTTCCCATTGCCATTATATAATGCACCACATTTGGGGCACTTGGTGGCATCAGGTAGCGCAATGCATCCGCATCTCGAACATTGGATTGTGTCTTTTATTGCCTGCATCATTGAACAAGCCTCCTTCCTTTAATCAAAGGCATCAAGTTATGGTTTAGCGACAGTGCAAGTCTTTATTCGCAAATTCAAGCTCTAATCGTGAACTCGGCCCAAATACCAGGAATTGGACGCAGTATCGCGATAAATATCGTAAATAACGCCTTTACCTGTCCGAACTCTGAAGTAACTCTTTAGAATCTCCTGCTCGAAGAGTTGTTCCGATACCCGCCACTGCTGATATATTCTGGTCACACGCTCTGCCTTGCCATTTCTGGTAATAGTTAGTGGTGTGCCTTCAATATTGGCGGTTACTCTTAACTCTTCTGGTTTTTCAAGCAGTTTAGCCATTTCTAACCTCCGCGATTTATTTGAATAAAGGCAACCATCGCCTCTTATTCTCACCTCATAGTTTTCTGATAACTCCGATAACCTTTCCCTGGACTTCCATATTTTCGGGATTTACATATAGTGGCCCCATCTGAGAGTTAGCCGGTTGAAGGCGAATCATTTGTTGCTCTCGAAAGAGTCTCTTCAGAGTTACCTCCTGCTTGTCTTTTAGCCAGACAGCAACCATGTCTCCATCATCGGCAGTGTTCGCCGGCTCCATCAAAACAACGTCGCCGTCATCAATCAGGGCATCAATCATTGAAAGTCCTTTCACTCGTAAGGCATAGACTTCCTTTCCTTGAGTAAGCTCCTCAGTTAGCTCTAACGTCTCTACAGCCTCGCTTTTCCATGTCTCTGAATCTGGCACGGGGATTGGTTCGCCTGCGGCAATGTAGCCTAAGAGCGGCACTCTAACAGTATTCTTTCTATCAAGGAGCCTGATGCTTCTGAAAACTTCTGGATCCCGATGAATGTGGCCTTCTCTTTCCAGTATATTCAGATGATGCTGAACGACTGCCGTTGAGCTTATATTGCACCCCTTCAGGATATCTCTAACCGTAGGTGCATAACCTCTGTCTTCAAAAAAATCACGGATAAACTTCAATATCCGCTGCCTTTTTTCACTTACACCCGGCTTTCTCATCCGATTTCCTCACGTCTTCAAACACATGTTTTACAAACCAATGTTCTACAAACAAGTGTACACACTTTTTAGCCATTTGTCAAGCCCTCCGGTGGGATTTAGACGTAAAAATGTGGAAAAAGCAATAAATGTCTAGGGTTTACTGAAAATAGGCTCCTGTTCCTAAGTAAATAGCGGCAGACAGAAGTACAGTCTTAAATCGGCAAACGATTTCTATGATCTTACAAGTTTAATGCCTTTGTTAAAAGCCGCCAGATTGGCTGTGATTTCCTTGGGGAAGATCTCACGCAACACGGGCTCCACCGACTTCTTATCCAGTGGCAGGACGCCAGAGCCTACAAGAGCGCCGATGAGAATCGCATTGGCGAACATATGGCTTCCCATTTTCTGTGCTTCCTCGGTAGCATTGATGATCCATGTTTTGGCTGACAGCTCCTTCACAGACTCAACTAGCTTGTGCAGGTCGGGGTATTCAGCCTGACCACCAATGACATCTATGGAGTATATCGGCCTAGGATTGATTATGGTGATAACATTCGGGTTGCCGTACCGACCTAGCATTCGCAATGTTTCCACAGGCTCCATACCGAGGATAATATCAGCACAGCCATCGGGGATGAACGGGCTGTATTGGGTCTCTTTGGAGATTCTCATGTGGCTCATAACAGGCCCGCCACGCTGAGATGCTCCATAGGTCTCACCCAAGGTCACGAAGTAGCCTTCTCTGACAAAGGCATTGCCGATGATCAGGGATATCATAACATTGCCCTGTCCTCCAACGCCTGTAATAATCAGGTTAAGCGGGTCTTTCACCAACTGCTTTTTGGTCATACTGCCTCCTTTATGATAGCTCCCTGAGGACACACATCTACACACAAACCACATCCTGTACAGGTAACCTCATCTATTTTAGACCTATTGGCCTTCTTATCCCATATCAGTCCCGGGCAGAGGAAGACTCGGGTACACAACCTGTCGCAGCCACAAGCTTCCCCTATACATTTCTCCGGGTCCACATGCACTCTATATGGTGGCTTCTCCTTTTTAGCCCTCACCAACTCGCACCGGCGTCTCATTATAGCTACCTTGGCACCACCGCCTTCAGCTATCATCTCCAGCAATGTCGCTATAGTGCCCTTCAAGTCAAAGGGGTCGCAGACCTCGACATGTGCACCCAAAGAACAACATAAGGCTTCCATGCTTACCACTTTTGTCGGCTCTCCCATAGCTGTCATCCCGGTACCAGGATGAGGCTGAAACCCTGTCATAGCAGTGGCGCTGTTATCCAGGATGACAAGGATAAAGTCTGATTGATTGTAAATGCCATTTATCAGCGCCGGGATGGTAGCATGATAGAAAGTAGAATCGCCAACCACAGCAAGCACTGGCTGGTCAAAGCCAAACTGTCCTAGTTTCCCCAATCCGTTAGCCACACCAGCTCCAGCACCCATGCAATGCATTGTCCTCACCTGGAAGAAACCGGCAGGGCCCAATGCCATGGAGTAACAGCCTATGTCACCTGTAACAACACCGCCGCGACCATCTAACTTAAGCGCATTCTTGATTGCCCAGAATGTAGCACGATGGGGACAGCCAGCACAAAAGGTCATGCTTCTTTCAGGAACATTGCTTTTAGCAACAGCTTCAGCCTTTTTTCTGTACTCGATGTCACGAGGCTGGTATGCTAGCCCTAATATGGTGGATATCGCCTTAATTACCAGATCTGGGTTTAGTTCTCCGTAGGCATTTACATGGCCTGAGCGCTTGCCATAGAAGATAGGACGCGGGCTTGATGGTGGTAGATTAGCAACCATTTCCATAACGCTCCGCTCAAGGAAAGGATCGATTTCCTCTACAAACAAGAGTTTTTCCGATTTATCCAGATGCTCCCCGATGAATTTCTCTGGTAGTGGCCACAAAGTTCCCAATTTCAGAATACCCACCCTGTCCTCTAATTTCAGTGCCTTCACTGCGTCTTGAGAGTAGAGCCAACAGCTACCACAAGTTATAATCAGCAAATCAGCCTTGTTGGGCCCAACATACCGATTGAATGCTGAGCCTTCAAACTTCTCCCGTGCCTTATCCATCTTCATGTGCAAGAAGAAATGCCGCAATGGACTCGGTATCGGCATAAAGGTGGTGGGCATTACACTTTTCAAATCGTGTATCTGGTCGAAATAAGCCTTCAGTTGTTTCTTAGGTAACTCACCTAGCCTTACATTACCTCTAGCATGTGCAATGCGAGTCACGCTGCGCAACATACAGAGGGTGCCCAATTCTTCAGCAAGGTCAAAGAGCCATCTGGTCATATCTTTAGTTTCTTGAAAGTCGCCCGGCTCCACCAGCGGAATATCCAGCCATTTGGCTATTGGCCGTGTATCCTGCTCATTAGAGCTGGATATAGCCGATGGGTCATCGCAGCTTACTAAGACCAGCCCTCCCTTACCTATACCACTCATAACCAGGTTCGCCAAGAAATCAGAAACCACGTTTATACCGTTCTGCTTCATAGAAGCAAGGGCTCTGATGCCAGCAAAGGAAGCACCAGCAGCAGCTTCCATAGCTACCTTCTCATTTACCGACCATTCTGCGTAGATACCCATCTCCTTAGCCACCTGTGCCAGACTACCCAAAATCTCTGACGATGGCGTTCCTGGATAGGCAGCAGCAAATCCTATTCCGGCCTCTAGTGCCCCGCGGGCAATAGCTTCATTGCCAATAAGGAGTTGACTGGTGCCAGGTGCATCTATATCAATATTCGCCATAGCGCTTACCTCCTTAGTTTTCTACTCACTTCTAAGCCAGCAGCTTATCGGCCAGCCTCGGCGATAATCCGACATAAAGCAGGTTATTTTTGTCACCACTCTTTTTGACGATCTCATTTAAGGCACGCTTCTTCTTGAGCAGGGATGCTTCCTTCAGGTGCGTCAGGTTTGCCGAAGGTAATTTGTCGATTTGAAGTTTTCCTTTCTTTTTAGCCATCTCCACAAGATCAGCACCAATATCAGTGCGAATGATGACAGTATTCCAACCTTCAATGCCCTCGACCGAGCCAACCGAAATGTCAGCAAACTCTGACGTCATATCCAGGCAATAAGTGCATGTTGTCATAGTGAATTTTCTGATCTGTTCCAGCGGGAACGAGGTTCTGCCTGATGCAGTGTAAACATCGAACCTATTTGCTGGAGGTGGTGGAATGTCAAATTTCTTTACTTTGGACAAGTCCAGGTTCTCTTTCAAGAATTGATAAAATCTGTCAGGAGACAAAGCCCAGGTACAGAATAATCCGATAACCAATTTAACATTGCCGATGCTGGCTCTATTCTCGGGTGGGTCTTTTTTCATCTTGGCCACAGCTAGAACCTGACATGGCATGGCAACTAGTCCCAGTTCATTGCCGTTATCCTTGGGGATCTGATTATATCTTCCCAACACAGGACAAGCCATATAGCTGGAGCCGGTACATTGAAGCACTTCATCTGCACTTTGCGCCAAAAAAGGGCTCGGGGTCTTGTCATGGGAAGTCCTTGTCAAGACAGCACCATCAATAAACCCCTCTGCCAGTGCCAATGATAAGAGCGTGGTCACCGCCCCACCATATTGCACTTTCTCCCTCATGCTGGCATCTGTTGACCTCACCATGAGCATTTCCTTTGCAGTCCCCAGTTCCTCCTCGCTATATGGTACTCCAAAAACCTGTTGACTAATCACATCCATGTCTATATAAGTCCGCGGGCAGTATTCATAACATTGTCCCTTTAGCAGGGCACAGTTGTCCAAGAGTGCTATCCTGCCTTTATAGTAGACCAGGTAAGGACAAGTACCCGTGCAGGCACCACATAAGGCGCATAGCCCGGTCTCTATAACCTCACTGAACAGCTCCTTGCAACCCTTAGCTTCTTCAGCCATAAATGCCTCCTTTCGGTTGTTCCCACTGGTTATTATTCGCCAAAAATCTACGCAAAATATTGGATTGTACCATCGGGAATGACGGCTACCTTGGCACCATTCGGAAAGTCTTGTGTCAAAATAGCCATAACCTCATCCCAAGTTTTCACCCATATAATATCAGGTACAGCTAGCCAATCAGTAAGCGACTTTTCGAAGTATCGTGAAAGTATTATTAGTCTTCTTATCCATGGCAGTGAGGTCGTGATCGGATTGAACAATCGCCCTCCTATTGATTTGCCAAAACTACCGCGAAGGTAGTGAACTACCTGACCAGCAGGACAATCAATTATCAATACCAAGTCTCCACCCTTATCAGCTAACAGTCTGATACCTGGCAATAGACCGATTATAGCTTCACTTCCCTTGCAGTAAGTATTAACCACAGTTACATCGATCCCTGAAGGGGGCTCCGTGACATAATGTTGCTCCGCAAATTTGACACCTTCGCGGAATGCGGCATGAATATCACCGGCAAATAACGCACAGGGCTGCCCCCTACCATTGACTATGGTATCGAGTTTGAACACTGTACCAATCATTCGAACGGCCTCTTCTATATCGAGTCGCTCAGGGTTTTCCTCATAGTTGC
>Ga0315285_10003291_pt1 | contig 16839 bp, 10 predicted proteins | sample YL17G09_36_MG_FD_203698 | JGI IMG/M metagenome (GOLD analysis project Ga0315285, IMG submission 203698) | Sediment microbial communities from Yellowstone Lake, YNP, Wyoming, USA - YL17G09_36 | ecosystem: Environmental > Aquatic > Freshwater > Lake > Sediment | place: USA: Wyoming | collected... | reverse complement strand
CCTCCGTGGTGCCTTTTTTTAAGCGCTGCATAATGCTCTCGTTTTTTACCACATGTCTTGTAAAATAATTTTGTTATTTTCTTAAAAAACTTTGCACAAGAGTCAAAAAAATTTCAGAAAATGGACAAAAAAAATGTCCGAAAACCAGTTACCCGTTACCTTTTTGCGCAAAAAGGCGCGGCGCTAGGTAATTTGCGGAACTTTTTTGGAGCGATAATTGCGAGACCATGATGGTGCGGATAATTTGAAGGCAAGTGTGATTTGTAAAAACGTCTAGCGAGAGAAAATCCATAAATGAATTGAAAAACAAATGGATCAGCAAATATAATGACATGAAATGGGCATAAACACATGTCATGACATCAAAGCATTGCCACAAAAAATGACTGTATCGAACCACGATGTGTACAAGGACAAAGGTTTGAGCGGTCTAGCCAACATGGGAAACACTTGCTACGTGAATTCATGTTTGCAGATTCTTTCCCACACATATGAATTCAATGATTTTCTCTCGAAGAACGGCGGCGAGTACAAGTCGCGCCTGAACCACAAAGTGGATTCCGTGCTGCTGCACGAGTGGGACAAGCTGCGCATCATGATGTGGACGGAGAATTGCATAATTTCCCCGGGTGGCTTTGTTTCGGCGATGCAAAAGATTGCGCGCATGAAGCACATGGACCTGTTTTCCGGGTTTCAGCAGAACGACGTGGCCGAGTTCTTGATGTTTTTAATGGACTGCTTCCACACCGCGCTGGCCCGCGAAGTGGAAATGAAGGTGCACGGGGTTGCTCGGAATGCAACCGACCGCGCGGCCAAAGAGTGCTACGAGATGATGGCGGGCATGTATAAAAAACAGTATTCCGAAGTGCTGAACATTTTTTACGGCGTGCAAGTGTCCCTCATTGAGTCGTTGCATTCGAGCAACTCGTCGGTGTTAAGCACAAAGCCCGAACCCTTTTGCATTCTGAACCTTTCGTTTCCCCCGGCCAGCAACAGTGGGATGAACGCATTTAGGGCGGTGTCGATCTTTGATTGCATGGACCACCATTGCGCGCCCGAGGTATTGAGCGGCGAAAATGCGTGGTTCAATGAAGCAACCGGGCAACTGCAGGACGTGCAAAAACGGCTGTCGTTTTGGAGCCTGCCGAACGTGCTCATCATTGTTCTGAAACGGTTTGAAATGAATGCGAGGGGGGGGCTGCGCAAAATTCAGGTGCCGGTTGATGTGCCGTGCAGTCGCGCCGATTTCTCCCAGTACGTGCATGGATACAATCGAGAGAGCTACGTGTATGATTTATTTGGGGTGTGCAATCATCACGGCGGATCGCCGATGGGGGGGCACTACACCGCAACCATAAAGAACGCGAACGGGAAGTGGTACGGATGCAACGACACCATTGTCCGGGAAGTGCCTCTTTCCGGGGATTCCATAGTCAGCAACCTGCCGTATTGCTTGTTTTATCGTAAAAGAGAGCCTCTCCCTTAAGGGCGTGTGCCCCCCTGGCTCAAATAATAATATTTTATAATTTTATATCGACAAACACGCGCAACACAAAGGGACAAATGAATGTTTCATACGATTCCATCACCGGAATTGGTCAAAACCCGCTGGAATACATTGATGTTGTCAATAAAACGAGCACCAACGGCAAATTAATCATGATTGGCATGTTGTCGCTAACCATATTTCTGTACTACATTGTGTTTTCAACAATGCCGGGTGGAAATGGCGCAACCGGGGCGACGCCTTCAACCGGTGGAGCCAAGCTGTTGGAAGTCATCATGTGGGGCACGTTCATAGTCTTGTTGATGATAAACGGGTACCAGTACTTTTTCAATGTGAACGTGGTTGCCAGCGTCAAGAACTTGTTCAACGACCGGCCGGAGGTGGATATCACGGTGCAGCAACCGGAGGGGGATTCGGAAACCACCGTCCCCGAGCTGCGGTATTTTAAGCAAGTGTTCCACGTTCCCGGGAACGAATACACATATGACGATGCAAAGGACGTGTGCAAAGCGTTTGATGCGCGGCTGGCGTCGTATGATGAAATCGAGAAAGCTTACAGCGGTGGTGGCGAATGGTGCAGCTACGGCTGGTCCGATAACCAAATGGCGCTGTTCCCGACCCAGAAAAACACGTGGGATCGGTTGCAAAAGATTAAGGGGCATGAAAATGATTGCGGGCGTCCGGGCATAAACGGCGGCTTCATTGCAAATCCGGACGTGCGGTTCGGCATCAATTGCTACGGGTTCAAGCCCGAAATAACCGCGGCAGAAGCAGACGACATGAAGACGGCCAGCATCTACCCGAAGACGCTGAAAGACATGGAGAAGCAGCAACGGGTTGCGCACTGGCAGACGAAGCTGAGCGACATTCTGGTTTCACCATTCAACAACGACGTGTGGAGCGCTTAAAATGCAACAAACAGAACAAAAATCACACAATTCATGAAATCATCATGAATTATGAATGAATGTTATTCAAAATCTAGAATCTTCAAACGTGTTCAACCGCCACCAGTGATTCAACGGCTTGTTTGCACACCGGACACTCCCGCGTCTTTATCAGCTTTACGTAACACTCCCCGCACATCACGTTGTGCGCGCACGGACCGAACAGTATGTCCTTTTTGTTTTCATAACACATGATGCACTGTTCGTCTTCCACGTTGGTTTTTTGTGCAATGAGTCCCGGTGGCAACGGGAGCGGAACGGCTGGCTGTGAGGGCTGTGGCGGCGGCGTCACGATGATGCCGGGGTCCATTGTCATTCGGGTGTAATACCCACGAAACCCGGCGCGCGCGCTCTCGTGATCACACATGCGGACACGAGTCGCGTGCGCATCATTCCGCTCGAAGTACACGCTGCCATTGTCATTTCGAGACACGGAGAAGATGATGTTGGGCGGCAGACCGTCGATGTCAATGTACGTTACGGTTTGCGTCGAGCCGCGCTGGAAAAACAGGTGCGACGAATACTTGGATGCATAATACTTGCGCACGGGACGCGCCGCGTCGTAAATGAAATCGCGGAAAGCCCACATTTGATAATTGCGCGCCGGATACCAATTCACCGGTTCCGCGTCCTGCAAAAACACTTTCACGTCGGCACAATCCATGATTGCGTAGACGTATCCGTTGTCGGATCGTTGGATGCGCGTCGGCATGTAGTGGTTGTTTTCTTCGCGATAAACGAGAAACTGGTTGTTGTAATTGAATGGAACCTCGGCCCCATACACGGGGCGGGCCTTGTAATGCATGTACGCTTCGGCCAAGGCAGGTGGGGCCGGAACCCACTGTGCGACCCCATTAATTTCGCTAATTATGCGAATGTCCGAAACATGACGATTCATGGATGCGTGATTTTTATCGTGATGAACCAATTCGTCGAATAATGTTTAAATTCTTTTCATTAAACTTGTGCAGACACTTGTTATAAAACAATGCACGATTAAAGAAATAAACAAATCCGAACCATGTGTATTATAATGCACATATTATAATATACAATGCCCCACATTAAGGAACTGCTGATTTCACCATTTTCATTGGTGCCTCCGACCAACGCGGCCAACGCAACCAACGCAACCAAAAAGAAGGCACCCCAACGGCCATTCCAACCGTGCAAGTGCGACTCGGACAACGAAGACAACGACTTTGGAATGGCGCCCGATTGTGCATTCATTTGCTCATTGGCTCAGCGCAACAAAACCAAAAAACGCAAGCAGTTGCCGCGCAAAAAAACCCGAAAAAATCGGCATCAATAAAACTTCATGCGTCATGAATTTAGGCCACACGCAACCCAACCCATTGTGTGAAACAATAATCAATGCGCGACATAAATAATATAATGACAATTGACATCCATTATATAATATCAATAATTATATAATTGCATTCGTGATAGTTGCATTGTTTTTCGTGCATTTGAAATGAGCGCAGACGATGATGTTCGGCCGACGTACAGGGTCAACGTGATTGGGAAAAACCAGACCATCGTGTTTGGATTGTCATCGTTGCCATCAAGTCCAAACGAGAGAATTAAATATTCGAACCAGCGCATACACCCGGATGACACAATCGAAGCCATTAAGCGAAAAATATTACTTGAGTTGCCAACTGTGTCATACGGCGAGCTCTACCTTTTCACAGGCGTGCATCCGTTTTTGACGGTCGATCGCATAAAGCAGTATCTGACGTGCGGGAACCGGTTTCCTATTTCGCGCGGGCGGCTCATCACGCTGTGTCAAAATTTGAAAAGCCCGGAACTGGCAGAAGAGTGTGCCAGCATTGACGCATCTTCGGGTAAATCGGATTACACGGTTGAAGAGCTGTCCAATTTTTTTCAAAAGGTGCAAAGCAGCGACGGCTTGCGCATGGAAGTGCCCCTGGGCCAATCGCTGCAGTACGATTATCCGATGCCCGCCGACCCCATTGGAGAACCCTTGATGGATCCGGAGTTGAAAAAATCGCACATGGTGAAAACCAAGAACGCCGACGTGTTGCTGGATTGCGGCATGATGGTTGACAACCAAATCAACGTGTGCTGCGCAGAAGACACGTTGTCCGCGGAGACCGGGGCAACCGATGCCGAGATAATAAAATTGTACTATCCTTATTTGCATGAAAAGGGCATTGTGTCGCGGGAGCAGCTGGCCGAACGCAAACAGGAATTGCTGGACGACACCAAGGAGCTGGTTGACGCGGCGTTCATTCAGCACAACGAGGCGGTGGATGTCATGTACCGAGTGTACGCTGAACGGCAAAATCCGGCCGAGTTGCGGTACATTGAACGCGGGATTAAGTCGGTGCACTTCATCATGCGGCCGATTGTGCGGTTTGCAATGCCGCTGGACAGCTTGTTCAAAATTCTGCACAGCACGCATCAAGCCCCCCTCATCAAATTGAACCCGGCGGGCCAGCGGGAGAAAGTGTATCGCATGTACGCGCCGGAGAGGACCAAAACGGATGACCTTGTTCCAGCGTTGTCGAAATCCAAGGTCATGCGCCTGGACGGCGAAATCGGAAAACGGCGGCGCGTTGCAGCCTTCATGGAATGCGACCACGACGGGTTCACGTGCGAAATTGTGTGCGAGTTCGATGCGGAAGCCAACGTGCATGTCCGAGCGCATTTCCGAAAGGCAATTGCGTATGGAAATTCGAAAAATGATTACGACAATCCGGTGAACCACGTGTTGCGCAAGTGTCTGAACCCACTGCTGCACGAAGCGCGCGAATTCCTGCAAAGCACGAGCGGCAACAGCATCGAACAGTTTTGCAGCATTGCCGTTCCCAGTGTGGAAATTGTGGACATTGGGTACACCACCTACTTGGCAGACACGCCGATGTTGCGGCTTCAAAACATCATGGGGTGCGTGTCCGCCATTTTCACCGTCATTGATGAAACCGAGGGAGAAATCGGCATGCGATACAAGCGCGTTTCCAATTACGACGAGCAGATTGGGGCGGACGCGTTCATTGCGGACCGCATTCGCAAGGATGCCAGCACGGCCAGCATCGTGTCCGGCCTTGTCAAAAATCGGCTGGTGAAAACCGAGGAAGCCGCCCGGCAGCGGGTTGCGGATTACAAAGCGGCCGAACAAGTGATGGAAGGCGCGCACCGGCGCGTGCGGACGCGGGTGAAACAGCCCGGGTTTTTGACCATTGTGCGTCGTGAAAACATGGAGCTGCACATTGAAATCAGCGACATAAACAGCGTGCGCTACATTCGGCTGCTGGAAATGTATTTGGACGCCGTTTTGAGGATTGCAATGTACGGAAAACGCAAGGACGAAATGACCACTCGCGTGCCGATGTCCGTGCTGGGAGCGCTGTGTTCCAAGCGAACGCGGCGCAAGGTCGTCGAAGTGGGAGACTTGAACGCCGAACCCGAAAAAGAGGCCGAAGTGCCCGCATTTGTTGCGGACCTTTCATTTGAGGACCGCATTGCGTTTGACCAAGCGTTGGAACGCGAGGCGGAAGGCGCGGACGACGAAGGCGTGGACCGAGAAGCGGATGTGTACGACATGATGGACACGCTGATGCAGGGTGAAAGCAGCGGTGTAAGCGAGGAAGAGGAAGAGGAGGTATTGATCGGCGGTGCGCCCAAAAAAGCCGCCCGTGCCCGGTCGGAGTCGGACTCGGACTCGGACTCGGACTCGGATTCGATTGGCTCTGACCCAATAAGTGCTGCGTATGCGCCACAATCATTGAAAAATCCGAATCCGTTCGAACACAAACTGCAGAAGAGCGAACCCGTGCTGTTTTTGTCGAAAAAATCGGGGGATTACGACACGTATTCCACCAACTGTCAGTCCAACATCAAGCGCCAGCCGGTTGTGTTGTCGAAACAGGAATTTGATGACTTGAACGCCGACCCGAAATACCGCAACATGTTGAAAGGTGCGCTGGAATACGGGTCCGATCCCGACAGCAAGTACTATTACATGTGCCCTCGCTACTGGAGTTTCAAAGACCGGCGCCCGATGACGGAGGAAGAAGTCAAAGAGTTGGAACGGCACGTGATTGGCAAAAAAGACAAAGAGGTGACGCTGGACAAATACATCTTTGAATTCAATGATTACGGCAAAGAACACATGGGTGCAAAGGGATACATACCACATTACCCGGGATTTTTGAACACGAGCGTGCACCCGGATGGGCTGTGCGTGCCCTGCTGCTTCAAAAAACAGCAAAAGTTCGGCGACCTGAAGGTGTGCGAGGACAAGCTGCGAGTGGCAAAAGGGCAGCAACCATCCGCCGCGCAGCCATCCGTGCAACCATCCGCCGCGCAACCATCCGCGCAACCATCGATTGCTTCAAAAGTTTCGGTTGCTGCCCCGGCTGCACCGCCCCCTCAAAAAGTGATGGACGATTACATTGTTGGTCCAGACAAGTTTCCGATTCCGATGGGACGCCGCGGGTATTTGCCCCAGTCGGTGCAACGGTTTTTGAATTACGACAACAGCACGTGCCAGGTTAGTCAAACCAACAAAACTCTCAAGAAAAATGTTCCGTGTTTGTTGCGATACGGCGTACAAGAGTCCGAGCAAGACATAATGGGTCGTCCCTCCCGTCTCAGCGAACGCCAGTCATTCATTGCGTGCATGGCCGCGATGCGGCAAGACGACCGCCCCAGAAGCATATCCGAAATGAAAAAAATCATTCTGGAGGGAATCACACTGGATTCGTTTCTAACGTATCAAAACGGCACGCTGACGGATGCTTTTAAACCCGCGCCCGGCGAAGAGAAAGAAGTGCATGCGACTGGGTCCAACCATCGGGACACCCAATACGTTAAAAAAATGTTGAACAGTGCCAAGGGCAAAAGCGGTGCAACCAAGGCACGAATCGACGCTGCGATCCGCAAGACAATTAACGCATACGAAAATTTCAGGAGGTTCATTGAAAGCGACGACTCCATCATTGACCACACGTACATGTGGGACATTTTCACCACATTCAACCCCGCCATATTCAACACGCAGCAACAGCGGTTTGAGAAAGCGCAGGAGAAGGGTGCAAGCAAGGAACAAGCCACACGCAACATTGGGTTCAACCTAATCATTCTCGAAATTCCGAAGGACGACAACAGCGACGCATTGAACATTGTGTGCCCCTCGAACCACTATTCGAACAATCAATTCAACGCACACAAGCCAACTGTCATGCTCATCAAACAATACAACTACTATGAACCCATCTATCAAATAACCGACAACGACAACGCCAAAAAATCCGACATCAAAAAATCATTCAGCCTGAATGCCCCCACGCTCATGCAAAATCTGAAGGTCATGATCGAGCTGATTAAAAACCAGGTGTTGCCGGCCTGTGCTCCGCAAAAGGTTGTGAAACCGTATAATTTTAAATACAACATTTCAGCCGACGAAGCCATTGCCATTTTGCAGAGGGAGAAATTCACGGTCAACCGGTTGGTCCTGAATTACGACTCCAAAGTAATTGGCGTGGAAGTTTCGAAATGGGACGCCGGGGGAGAGCATTCGGGAATTGTCATGACGGCTGCGTCGCCGCTGGACCCCAAAGTGTCGGAAATAGACATGGATCTGGTGATGATGGACGACCCGGCCATTTGGAGTTCGTATTCGGACACGGTGCGGTTTCTGGCGTACGTCAGCAAGGAAACGAAGGCCCGAATCCCGTGCCTGCCGCGCATCAACGTCGTTGACGACGGCATGCTCATCGGAATCATGACGGAAACCAACCAGTTCATGGAAATTCGCGATCACATTCCATACATAGATAAAAAAAGCATCCCGGTTTCGGCTGGCACGGAAGCGATTGTGAAATCAATGGAATTGATTGCATACGACACCACGAATCCCAACCAGGCCGACGCAGAAGTGCAAACCACGTATGAACAAGACGCTGCGCGGGTGAAATACGTGCAGCGCATCCAATTGGAAACTAAAATGTATGAATTGTTTCGCAATTCCATGCGCATCATCGTGAGCAAAATAAAGAACATGGACCGAAAGAAACGGCTGGAAGACATTGTGTTCAATGATGCGACCAACACGCATGAGCATAAAATCCGCGAAATCATGCGAATTTGCCGAGAGATGGGCGACGCATTCATCCAGTTTGCAAGCATGCAGGGCGCCGTGCTGGAGAAGTACATTTCGAGCCACGAGTTCAAAACCGAATCTGTTAAATTCACGCAGTGCATTTCAGCCGAAAATCGCATTGAATACGGACCGAACACGTGCATGCGCGTGGTTGTTCCCGAATCCCCCGATTGCCGGATCATTTTGCCGCAGAAAAACTTGATCAATCCGCGAATGGACAATCGCACATTTTATTACGGGAAACTGGCGGACGAATTGCTGCGATACACGCGAATTCGGCGATTCATTCTGTCGCATTCATCTGCGCTGACAACGTTGGCGCCGGTCAAATACGACGAGCGAGAGGATGAACTCATTCTGCTGCAGTCACAGCTGGAACCCTACTTCGATCATCTGGACCCCATTGCGGCGGGAAGAATGAACCAGTTTGCTCGATACAACACCTTTGAAACCGCAAACCCCCAACTGAATCCGGGCGAGGTTCCTTCCAACAACTATGTTGAGCAAGGTCCGTCGCCTTCTCCAGAACCTGGTAAGGGACGGGATGCGGTTGCCATTTCTGGCGGGGTTTGCATGCCGATTTCCATAAAACCGTTGGCCGGAGCCGTGGTGCATTATTTCCCTAAAACAATGCAACTGCTTGCATTTGAGGATGCGATTGGAAAGTGCACGTTTGGCGCGTTTGCTTCCATCATGAAAGAAGAAAGTGCGGAGTACGCAGACATGGACGTGGATGATTTGAAGTTAATCTTGGTTTCCAAATACGCGGAGCTCATGCGCACGCACAAAATTCAAATGATGAATTACTACAAACACCTGACGGCCAATCGCAGCACGCTGGTCGCCAATTCGCAAGATTTCATTATGAATTCGTTCCACTACATGACGCACTTGGACCTGTGGATTTTGGCGCAGCATTTCGGCGTGCCGATTGTTTTGATTGCGTCGCAAATCAAACACCCGTTGATTGAAAACGAGCGCACAGCACTCGTTCTTTACGGAAAAAGCGAAACCGACGCATTTTATTACGTGGCCTCGAGCGGACGCGCGCGCGACGTTCCCATTTCTTACAGCATTGTTCGCACGAGTCGAAATGAAATGAAATTCTCTCTCAATCAGTGCACGGATGATGCATTTGTGGAACAAATCCGGAGCCAACTGGCGGCGGGTGTTGTGTCGGTTGCCGATTTCATTGCTGCATACGTTCCCGTTGTGAAAAAACGCATTGGGTTGAAGGCGGTGGAAAAAGGAGATGCACAGGACGATGCAGCACAGGACGATGCAGGAGATGAGTGAGCCACATTCACGTGATTCAAATAAACGAGGATATTAAAATATTGAATCATACTATATCTATTATATAGCGAAGTTGCGCATTCCATGGACAAAATAGACAAAATATTTTACATCAATTTGGAACGAAGGAAAGACCGAGACGTGCATTTCAATGAAACTTGTTCAAAAGATGCACAAATGCCTTTGAACAAAATAGAACGATTTAATGCGCTCGATGGTAAAACGTATGTTCCCACCAAAGAAGAATCAAACATGTTTTTGAAATGTGGTTATTTGAATAAAAAATTTTACAACAATGTGTTGTGCAACCAACTGGGCCATTATTACATTTTGAAAGAAATTGTAAAACGCAAGTACAATTATGCCATGGTCTGCCAAGATGATGTTAAGTTTAGACCCGATTTTCAAATGCATTTCGAAGGGTTGATGAACCATTTTCCAAGCGACGCAGAAATGGTGAACATTGGTTTGCACAAACATGCTAGATACAGTCATTTTGTGCCATACGATTTAACTCGGACACAAAACGACGATTATGCAATAATAGGTAAAAGCAAAACAAATAGCCATGTGTGCAAGCTGCGAAATCAGCTAAATCCATGTTCTCTTGCATACGTGGTAACGTTGCAGGGAGCAATCAATTTGGTCGAACATTTCGACAATAAAGGTTTCAAACGAGAAACTGATTGGAATTTTAATGAATATTTGCGTGACAAAGACATTTTCTATTGTTCTCTTCCGGTTTTGTGCACTGGCAATTCAAATTTAACATCTGACATTTTTGAATTGGATTGATCCCGAACGAGTCTGTTTATGTGTGTGCAATGAAACACATAAACAATTATAATTGCGTTATTGCATCAATTTCGTCGTCGTCGTCGTCGTTTGGTTTTGGTTCCACGTTTGCCTCCCATCACGTTGCAATGACTGCGACGTTTGGTTCTTGGCGTTCTTGGCGTTGTTGTTGTTATTGGTGTTATTGGCGTTGTTGTTGTTGTCATTGGCGTTGTTGTCATTGGCGTTGTTGTCATTGGCGTTGTTGTCATTGGCGTTGTTGTCATTGGCGTTGTTGTCATTGGCGTTGTTGTCATTGGCATTGGCATTGTTGGCTTATGTTTCCTATTTTTGAAAATGCGTCCACGCGAACCCAATTCACTGTAAATACCTCTTTATTGGAGAATGACATTATTCACTTTTTCTACTAGGTTCAATGCTATTTGTTTTTCATGATCTTCCAAAGCATGCGGGGTTTTTGTATTCGAAAATAATTTGTAGGGATGATGACATATATTTCCATATTCGGATACCAAACGCATTAATTCGGCTTCATTACATCCCATTCCAATTGCACAAGAAACAATGTGTTTATCAATTTGTTTTTCCAATTTGTTCATATTGATAATTGTATAAAATATGACTATATTAAAATTATGGGTTCGGTTTCATTATTCATTCATTGTGCATAAAGAATTGACTCAATCATGCAACACGTGGTGTCATCAAAAAACTGTGCATACAATTTCAGTAGATTTTGTTTATAATCATTGTCCATTTTTTTCACGGCAATCCGATGCAGTCCAAAAATTTTAACCTTTGCATTTGTAATTGCTATTTTCTTTTTTTCAAACGTGTTGAAAGCAGCGGTTGGGTCATTGAATATGGTTACAACATTGTCTTTTTGCACCATTGCATGTTTGTCCAAATTGTTTGAAAAAATCAAGTAAGCCGTGTATAAATAAAATTCAGTCACAGTGTTTCCTTTATTCGTGAAGAAGTCATACAATGATTTGCTTTCCTTTGTTTCAATGAATTTTATCAAATTGCAAACCTGGCTTGTTATGAAGATGAATGGCGTAGTTGTCAATGGCATGTTGTTGCCGGTTGGATTGAAATCGTTGTCATGCTCGCAATGAAATGGATCATTGACATCGAAGTATGCCAAGCACCCAATGTAGAACCGAATCATGGTCCCTGGATTATTCAAATACAGCTTGGGTTTGCCATTGCAAAAAAAATCATCCAAACCGACATCTCGTATGAAATGATTTTTGCTGTCCAGCACAATGCAATGGTCCGCCTGGACGTAGTTGCAAAAAAACAATTTAAAATACTGTTGGTTAAACCAGCTTGATTTGTTGCACTTCATTATGGAATCTCGATACACAATGGAAACCTTTGAACGCATTTCTGCGGGATAATATTCTCGAATGTGCTCAATTTTGGATAGGCCTGTGTCATTGTAAAAAATGTGTATTGTCCCAATGTTGTCTGTCTGAACATAATTGAAACTAATTGCTTGCAGTTTTAGCAATTCAATTTCAGTGGTGTCTTCAAACACTATGGTCAAAAAATCCATGTATATGATTACCTACATATTAAAAATCTGCGCTTCTTCTCTTCACGCTGCGTTTGGGGCTGCGACCAGGACTGCGTTTAGAGCTTCTAGGGCTGCGCTTAACACTACGTCCAGGGCTGCGCCTGACACTGCGACCAGGCGTTGGCTCGCTGTTTGGGCGTCGCCGAGTTTTTGGGGAGAGCATCATTTTGGGCCATATGACTTTGACACGACACATGGGACATTCATCCTTATTTACATCGGTTATGCATGCAGTGTGCATAGGATGAAACCATTTCCCTTTTTCGTCTTTGTGAAAAACCACTGGCATAAAAACGGGAGACCTTCTCATTCTTTTTGACTTTGGATCTTCCGGTCGTTCAACTTCAATAAATTCTCCCATGCAAATTGGACACTCTGATTCCATTGCATCGCCCATGGCTCTGAATTCGGCCAGCGTTCGCACAATGCGCGTTTCTGCACCGGGGGCTTCTTCGCGTGCTCGCCTGGCAGCTTCACGTTCCACAAAAAGTGGATTTATCCAGTCTGCATGATGCAGTGCCAACAGTTGCAGATTTTGCGTCATTGGCTGAACGATTTCAGTCATGAAATCCTGTGTTTGAGGTGAGATGTTTCCTATGAATTCAACGCCAAACTGATAAGGAAAACCGTTTGCTCGGTTGAACGCTTGAATCGCCATAATCAGGATGTTCATTGTTCCTGGATGAATTGTCTGGCCAAGGTCATACCGGCGAGCAATCATACCAATTCCATAATCAATGAATTCTCTCAAGTCTTCAGCATTTTCGGCATTCAACTGTGCCTGATTCAATCGTTCAAACACGGTTTCTAGGTTTCGATAATCACGTTCATCGTATACTGTGAAAATCCAACTAGCTTCAGTGACTAATCTTGAAATAATTCGTTTGACTGGCTGTTGTGCCAAATTTACAAAATTGTGATTCATGTTGTGTATTTGGTTTTATATATAATTGAGCATAAAAAAATATTTTATGCTATGCTAAATCATTTTAAATTTTGTAAAACATTTTCACAGAACTATAGGCATTGTCATTGTCATTAGAATCCGACGTTGTAATTGTCCGCGACATGGCCCAGGTCCACCTTCTGGATGCTGCCCACATTCGATTCAATGGTCAGCTTCTCAAACGCGCACGCGCTCGTGTCCATGGCGGCGGCTCCCATCGCTTCCGCAATCTCAGCCTGCGCATCTTGTGCCTGAAACGCGATGTCCTCCATCTTGGCAATCATTTGTGGCAGGTCGAGCATGACCTGGAAGCTGCTGGTGCCGTAATACCCCTCCTGACCGCACATGACATTCGCTGAAATGCCGCGCATTTGGTCCAGCTCCGCATGGCGCGCGGCCTTCAAGAACATCTCCGGTGTCTCCTCAAACGACGCCTTGGCAATGGGGCCAATGTTGTCATTATTAATGCCGTGCCGGAAAATGGACACCATGTGTGAGCTCGCCGTCATGCGGTCGCACAGCAGGCTCAGGTGGTGGTAGTTGATGTAGGTGCCGTCGTTCTCAAACACGCCGGTCATCTCCGACAGGAGCGCTTCGCGCGCGGCCTCAATGCCCAGCACGCTGTGAATCTCCTGAATGTCGTCGCTGATTGTGCGATTCACGTCAATGTAGTCCAGCGCCAGCACGTCCATCAAGTTGGTCCCCTTTGTGTCTAGAACCCACGTCTCCTTCTTCACGTACGCGCCGTCCTCCTTGTGCAGCGTGTCCATGAGCTTGCGCAGCGTGACCTTGCTGATGTTTTTCAGGCCGCGCAGCACAATGTTGTTGAGCAGCTGGTCTTGGAACGCCTTCAGCAAGTAAATCTTGTCGGACTGGTCGAGCGGGTTCTCCTTCGGCTTGAGCGGCTTCTTGCCGTTGATGTTGTTCATGCGCAGGCGGAACACGAGCTTGTCGGCGTTGTAGTCGGCGTAAATGCAGCTGACGTCGTCGCCGTGGCTGTTCTTGATCGCAAAGTGCACGTCGTCCATGGTGATGCGCTTGTCCAACATGGCCTCGCGGCTCATGACCATGCGGATGATCCACTTGGAGCGCGCCGAGTCATCGGCTTCGGCCTCCGGTACATCTATTCCCGCGCACTCGTTCAATATGCGCTGATACTCATAATACTGCAACATCGTGCTGCGGTCCTCCTGGATCATCGTGTTCAAGTCGTCGGGGTCAAAGCAGATGGACACGTTTTCCACCAGCTCGCTGAGCTGCGTCAACTCGATTTGCGCAATGAGCTCCTTGGCGCGCTCGCAGTCGGTCTCCTCGTCCTTCTTCAGGCAGATGGTCAACGACGAGTTCTTCGGGTTTTCGGTGATGGACAGCAGCTCCTCAATGCGGGGCACACCGCGCGTGACGTTCGCCTTCATGGCAACACCGCTGCCCGCTGTGTGAAATGTATCATAACAACCCATGCCGTTTTCAATGACAAATGTGCGCGTTTCTTCAACTGTGAAATCATACATCCATTCGGTTGGGTTTGGAATTTCTTCAATGCTGACAATTTTGTCAAAGCGAATGTCGGGAAATGGGTTGGTTCCAATGATTGCGGCCAGTTTTTTGCGATTCATGTTTGTGTGCACTTTTCCGTTGTGCACAAATGTGGGAATGACATCATTCACTTCTGATGATTTAGATGCCTTTGCAATTTCATCCAATCGGGCCTGTTTGTAATCAATGAACAAGCGCATTTCATTTGCAAATTTGACAGCACCATCCGATTTGATGCAAATGGTGTATCCTTGCAATATGTTTTTGCTGCCACGATTGTTTGTTTCACATTTGGTTGGCTTGGATATTTTGCTGTAAATTCCAAATCCAAACCCCAACATGCTTTGAATATTTTCAAGTAATTTTCTGGAAACACTATATGCACTAATGTATTTTGTTTTTTTGTCAATTGCCCCATCTCCACCGAAATAACCACTCAACACACCGCGCATGAATTCTTTGTTCCCATTCAAGAGTTCGGGATGAATGAATTTGTTGTCAGAACCTTTTCCGCACAGTGAATTCAATATTTCAGTCAGCAGTTTTGAATAAATTCTCAAATCAGATGAGGTCCATCCTTCTTGACCATTTTTGTTTGAAACAACGTAATACTTCGTGGTGATGCCCCAACGAAGCATCAATGCATTGATGGGTTCAAAGAACCTCGCATCGTTGTTTGAAATTGAGATTTGTGTTTTTGTGATGCATCCTTCTGCGCAATATGCCCCAATCAAATAGCCGAACTCAAAATCGTATGGTATTTTTTCCGGAATTCTTGTTTGTTTTCCTTTGTGTTTCGAATACACAATGCCTGTCTCAAATGATTGTTTTGTATTTGCACCTTTGCGACATTTTCCATTTGTTGCTTCAAGCAATGAGTCGCTTCTTGCATAAGGCACTACGAAATCAACGTTGGCATGATTTGCCCACCAGTTTCGTTCATGACAATACGACAATGCCTTCATTATTTCACTCCCGAATGAATACTCTGATTTTTTCAAAATGATAGACACATCAAACGAATCATTTTCTGGCATTTCAAACGCCCTCTGGTTGATCGGAATGTAATCTCCAACCTTGAGGTCTGACCCATTCGTTGCAGCCAATTGGTTTTTGGCATCAATGGACAAGAATGATTTTGCCTTTGTTGCAATGACCTGTCTCCCATCTTCGGTCGTGACTCGTAGCACAGTATTTGTTCCATCCGCATTCACAACTGGGTGGCGCGTGACTGCTTCAACGCGTTTCCAACTCGTGATGCCGAATGCATCAACTGATGGAATGAACACATCTTCATTCGCATTGATGTATCCAAGCTTTGTGTCATTTGGATGTTCTTCCATGCGTTCCGCCTTTTCAATGTATTGGTCAATATATTCTCCGATTTGCCAGACTTTGATTTGCCCGTCAATTCGCAATATTACACGGGTGTCGTATGATACACTGTTGAGCGTCAACTGCGTGGTCGGCTCACCAATGCTCTGGGCGCTGATCATGCCCACCATTTCACCCGGCGCAATGAGCGAGTTCTTGTATTTCAGCACGATCATTTCCAGCAGCACGGTCAGCGCCTTCTTGTTGAAGCGCTTGACCATGAGCAAGTCCTTCGGCGACAAGTAGTAGAAGAACATGACCTTGAAGAGCTGAGTGGGCGCGCAGTAGTGCATGCTTTCCAGGCGCTTGTAGGCCGCCTCAATCATCGCGAATGCTTCGAATGGCGTGATGTCCACAATCGAGTTGTTGTTGATTTGCTGCAGGCCCTTGACATTGTTGATCGTGTGGGCGAATGCCACGGGCAGATACACGCGGTCGTTGTTCTTGTTGCGAAACACGGTTCGGATGATTTCCTCGCGCTGTTCAATCATGAAGTCAATCCAGTGCTTGCATTTGGCATCGTTCTCGGCCTTCTGCTTCTTCATGCGCGAAATGACGCCCTTGGTGAACGCCGCCGTGAACACCACGTCCTTCGAGTCGCTGCTCGGCATGTGGTAGTGCGCGTAAATCTCGTCCAGGCCCATGTTCACCAGGGGGACAACCTGGCTCTCCACTTTGACGGGGTCGATGCCATCTTCGCCGTAGCTGAACTGAATGACGCGG
>Ga0315285_10003290_pt1 | contig 16840 bp, 15 predicted proteins | sample YL17G09_36_MG_FD_203698 | JGI IMG/M metagenome (GOLD analysis project Ga0315285, IMG submission 203698) | Sediment microbial communities from Yellowstone Lake, YNP, Wyoming, USA - YL17G09_36 | ecosystem: Environmental > Aquatic > Freshwater > Lake > Sediment | place: USA: Wyoming | collected... | reverse complement strand
CCTCTACGCCTATGTGCTTATGCCAACCCACGTTCACCTTTTGATCGAAGTCCAGGAGACCCCTCTTTCAAAAATCATGCAAAGCCTGCAGTTTCGCTATACCCGCCATTACGAAAGTACTAGGTACCGGACACCTTAGAAGATGCAAGGCCTTGTTTTTATTGAATGTGGTTAGCAATTCTTATTAGGCGTAGGGGTAGGGGGTTGGGAAGCTATGACCTTATATGGTGAGAAATATCGTGCGCTTCGACCTGTCCTTCAGATTGCCATGCCCCGTTCGCCGCGAATCTATGCGCCCGGGGGGACGATGCATGTGGTGGCTCGGTGCAACAATCGCGAATTCTACTTCGCCGCACGGAGGAGTCGGAAATCGGTGGACGAGCCAGCGTGCCGTAGGCAGTCTCGAGTTCTTAAAACGCCATCATCCTTCAGGCAGGAGACAAGGGATCCTTCATCTACCTGAACGAATTCGAAGGGTTAGAAAATAAAAGGTGCTATTTCATTTTTGCATCTGCATGGAGGGGAAAATCCTATGAGAATCAGTGCTGTAGCAATACTATTGATTGCCGTCTTTTTCGCAACCCCACTCTTTGCATCCCCTGAAGCACAAATCAAAGAATATTTGGAAGCCTGCCGGAATCTGGTTAATGGAAACATGGACAGATTTGCAAGCATGAAGCAAGACGAATTGCTACGGCATCTTTTCATGGCGCTTATCTGTAGTGAGCCGGAAATAAGCTCAAGACTGGAGGAGCACGAGAGGGATCGAGTTCATGGTTTGACAGAACGCTTTAAAGAAATCAAGAAGACTCTACCAAAGGATAAACTGAAAGGGATGGAAGATTGGGAAATGTATTTTAAGGTTAAATATGAAGAAGAGATGGGGAAAGCGCGCATATATGAAGGAGAGGAACTTCAATCCTTGGATGCTCACCTTAAAACAATCTGGAGAGAAATGCTCAATGCGCTCCGGAGAAAAGACGTAGATCGGGCTGTGAGTTATTTTGCGCGGGAAAAACGTGAAAAATACAAACAAATATTCTTAGCGATAAAAGATAAGCTTCCTGAGATGGCGAGGGATCTTGAAGACATACAGCTTATTGAGATGCGTATGCATCGGGATGTTCTATGCGATATACAAAGTGTAAAAAATGGCAAAAGATACTCTCAAGCCTTAATTTTTATAAAAGACGTAGATGATGAATGGAGGATTTTTTTCTTTTAAAAAATGGGAATTCCGGAAGAGCTTTTCATGAGGAGGTTAAATATGAAAATCACTGATTTAGTCGTCACTATGTTTAACTGGAAGAGTGCGGTATGGCGAACGGGGAGCGGTTCTTTCGGCGGCCATCGGCTTTTGGGTATAGTCACTGTGCAAACCGATGCAGGGGTCGAGGGCCACGCCTTTCTCGGTTCCTCAAGACAGGGGGCTGATGCTTACGCCGGGCCACTCATAGAATTTGTCAAACCAGCTATCATGGGCGCAAATCCTCTGGATATCGGGGCCATTTGGCACCGGCTATGGAAGATGAATCGGTCGGTCTCGACTAATGCTATCGGCGCCGTGGACGTGGCCCTATGGGATGTGGCGGGCAAGGTCGCCAACCTTCCCATTCACCGACTGTTGGGCACATGTCGAGACCGGGTGCCGGCTTACGCCAGCTCAGGATGGCTGCCTACCCCTGAGGCCTATGGTGAAGAAGCCCAACATTTTAAGGCCCTGGGATGGACTGCATACAAAATTCATCCGCATGCGATCCCCCGTGACGACATAAAAATTTGCCAGGCGGTGCGTAAGGCCGTCGGCGATGACATGACTTTGATGCTGGATTCCACGTGGGCATACGGTTATGAAGATGCCGTGCGAGTGGGTCGGGCCATTGAAGAGTTGAACTACTTCTGGTACGAAGACCCACTCGTAGAAGAAGACCTTTATAACTACATCAAGCTGAGAAATAAACTGGATATCCCGATTATGTCCACCGAATATGCCCCCGGCCGCCTCTATGGCATGGCTCAGTGGATACAGCAAATGGCCACGGATATCCTGCGCGGCGATGTGGCCGTGACCGGCGGCATCACGCCGCTAATAAAAATTGCCCACCTAGCCGAGGCCTTTCGTATGAAGTGCGAAATCCACCACGGCGGGAACTCCCTCAATAATGTCGCCAACCTGCATGTCACCATGGCGGTTAACAACTGCGATTATTATGAGGTGTTTCCATCCAGTGGGGCCAATAAATTTGGGCTGGTAGAAGACATCGAGGTGGATAACCAAGGCTTAGTCTATGCACCGGAGAAACCGGGCTTGGGGTATGAGATTGACTGGGATCTGGTTAAGCGGGAAACGGTGCAAGTCGCAAAGTAAGTATCAAAGGTCAATAGGTCAGATATGGGGTAGCCCCGCCTATATGCAAACGTTTTTGTGCATATTATAAGGGGGACGTAGCTCCGTTAATTCCCATATTTATGATCCCGGGCGTAGTTGCATACGTTGCATTCTCAGTGGCAGGATATAGGGGTTTCAGCGGGGAGGTGATAGCCAAGAGGCTATTCCATCCTGGAATATTTACCAGCAAAATGCGGGTAAAGAATTTCGAAGGAGGAGAAGGTTGATGAATAGAATATTCTTCCTGCTGGCCATAGTTTTCATCATTTTCTTCCTGGCCGCCTGCTGACCCGTTCGTTAATGCCAGCCCGGAGGGCTGTTTTTTAGGAATCTGCACAAGAAGGGAGTCGGGGGCGCAGCTTGAAGGCTCAGGGTTCAATCTTGGAGTTGAGGGGTCAAGTCTGCTTTCAACTCTTGGGACCGAGACCTGAGCAGTTTTAAAACCAGGACGGCTATTGCATTCCAAATGTCTGTATTCTTCATTGGCTGGCCATGATAAAATGAATGCATGGTCAAATATCCTAGGGAACGGGACGTTGTTGACTAGGTTTAATTGCTCTTTTATCTTCTTGATTGTCGGCTAACAATCCAGGAGGTATTATCTGACCACCTTCCTCCCTACACTGTTAACTCCAGTCGTCTTGGGGCAGATGATTTCTTCAGCAAAAATCCGGGCGATACCCGGTATCACATCGAGCTCCGTACCGAGGCATATTTGGCGGATCCTGTTTTCGAAATCTTGAAAAAGCATGGGGTAGGATTGGTCTTTTCCCTTTCAGACCGCTGGATCCGGGCCGATCTTGACGAGCATCTTGCCGAAGTTCTCGCCTTTGAACAGGGCGATGAATGCTTTCGGCGCGTTCTCGATCCCGGCGACGATCGTCTCCCTCCACTTGATCTTCCCTTCAGCGATCCACTGGCTCATGTCCTTCAAGAACTGCGCCCGCCTGTCGAGATGGTCGGAAACGATAAATCCCCGGACCGTCAGTCGCTTCGTCGTCACATAAAATAAGTTGCGCGGGCCGGGTTCCGGCTCGACAGAATTGTACTGGGAAATCATGCCGCATATGACCATGCGCCCAAAGAGGTTCATGTGCTCCAGGGACGCTTCGAGATGCTTGCCGCCGACGTTTTCATAGTAGACGTCAATCCCGTTAGGACAGTGTTTGCCCACCTCGGCAACGAGATCGCCCGCTTCTTTGTAGTTAAAGGCACCATCGATTCTGGCTTCATTCATCAACCAGGCGACCTTTTCCCTCGACCCGGCGCTTCCGATAACCCGGCAGTCCTTGATCTTGGCAATCTGGCACACAACCGCGCCCACGGCACCCGACGCCGCGGAGACAAAGACGGTCTCGCCTGCCTTGGGAAGGCCTATGTAGAGAAGTCCGACATACGCCGTCATTCCCGGCATACCAAGGGCGCCAAGATACGTCTGGATCGGCGCAAGGTGCGGATCAATTTTGGTCAGGGCTGCTCCCTCCGATACGTAATACTCGCGCCACCCCTGGGCGCCGGAGACATAGTCGCCAGCCTGAAACATGGCGCTCTTGGATGCCACCACCTGCCCAACACAAGCGCCGGCCAGCGGCTCGCCGATCTGAAACGGGGGGACATAGCTCGGGCGGTCGATCATACGTCCGCGCATGTAAGGATCGACCGACATGTAGATATTGCGCACAAGCACCTCTTCCTTTCTAGGTTCAGGAATGCGCACTTCGGCCAGTTCGAAGTTGCTTTCCCTCGGTAGGCCGATGGGCCGGTGGGCAAGGCGGATTTCACGGCTCAGAGTTTCCACGATTTTCCCTCCTTCACGTTTTCCCGACCTCGATCGGAGGTCAGAGATTGATGCTTTTCCAATTATTCTGTGCTTTTTAAGAGAATCTTGCAATCGCGAACAGCAAGAAGAATTATCTTACTTAAAGCCAGGGTTTGGGGGTCAAATCTTTAATCTTGATAATGGGAGGAAGCAGAAAAGGAGGTCAAGAAGGATCGAGCTTTGGGTAAAAGAATTGCCGAGATTCAAAGAGTCATTTATCAGGAATAAAGATTTGACCCCCATTCCACCCCCGGCGCCCTTCTGAACCGGCTCACTCACCGGTGCCACATCCTGGAAGCGAATGGGGAAAGCTACCGACTGCGACAGGCCAGGAAAAGATCTAACTGGAAACCCTCATCGCGGCAGGATTCAAACCCACAAGAAAAGGACAAATAACTTGACAGGAAACCTCAAACCCCTATATTTATAACCCAGGTGTCTCATTTTTTGACCGCCCCCGTCTAACTTTTTCTCCGCGCGTTCCAGACAGGAGAGAATCGACATAAAAGACCAAAGCGACAGGGTTTAATGAACGTACAAAAAATATTTGACATGTTTCATCGATTTCATGGAATCCCGCAACCAGATGTTCAAGGAGCGGCGGAATGTCGTCGTCGGCGGGCTGAGGGACATCGGGCTGGAAGTCGAGAGCCCTTTGGCCACTTTTTACGTCTGGTCCACAATCCCAAAAGGGGATACTTCTCAGGAGTTTTGTTTTAAAGTATTGGAGGGTCTTCTGCAAATCGAGTGGGTAAATTTTGATGAAAAATGGGAGTTATCCATAGGGAGGTAGAGAAGCGGAGAGATTTTAGCCGACCCCAAAATGAGGTCGGCGGCCCCGCCTTGCGGGGCAAAATCTCGTAGCGGAACGTACCTTCCTGTGGATAACTCCCCACCTCTAACTCATGACGGCATCGTTCAAGCCATACCTCTATTGGAAGCCCGGGAGTTACCCACAGCCCCGGCGCTCACCCGCCCATTTTGGGCGTCGCGCCGGGGCTATGGATAACTCCCTCCCAGCGAAAGGAGGGGGGAACCCGTCCTTAGATCGCTGGCAACATGCAGGTTAAAACCTTCAGACGAAGGTACTCTTCGTCTCGTAACCCATAGGCGCGGCGCTGGATGACTCGGATCTTGTTATTCAATCCCTCGACGAAGCCCATGGAGACCTTGTCTTCCAACTGGATAAATGCGGCAATACCGCCCCAATGGCTCTCAATCATCTCGGCAAACTCTTCATACGGCTTAAGCCGCTGCCACTTTAGGGAGGCACGCCAGTTCTCAAAGAACTTCCTGGCCCAGCCCTCTTGCTGGTACTCCCAAAGCTGGCTAAAGGACTCCTTCAGGAGGTAGGCCGTGTTTAATCGCTGGTTGGCTTTCAAAAGGATCTTTAAAGCCTTTCGCCCTTCCGTACTCAGGTTCTTTTTCCGGGAAAGCAGCGTATATTTCTGCCCCTTGATGAATTGCCGATCCCTACCAGATAGCCGGGCATATTCGCTCTTGCGGACTGTATCCAAGGCCTCATTCAGATGACGCATCACATGAAACTTGTCAAACAGAATCGCCGCCTGGGGGGCATGCTTTTGGGTCGAGTTTCGAAAGGGCTTCCACATGTCCATGACCGCCAATCGGATTCTCTTGCTCTTCTTCGGCCCCAAGCCCGTAAAGAAGAGACCCAAACTCGCCTCCGAACGGTCTTGGCCCCCAAACCAAATCGGCCGCTTCCTCTCCAAGTCGCTGACCACAATGCGGTAATCGTGGCCTTTCCGAATCGAAATCTCGTCGAGGCCTATCACCTTCGGCCCAGGCGTCCCCACGCGACGTACCTGTTCCCGCAGGTACTGCATCTCCAAGCCCTTGACCGTTCTCCAATCCAGATGCAGTTCTTCGGCTACGTCCCGAATACTCGAATCTCGGCAACGACGGCCGACGTAAAAAGCAAACCGTTTGGTACAGAAAGGATAATCGGCCAGCCAATCCAGCTTCTCCTGCTTCACCCTCCGGCACCTTCGACACTCGACCCGGCGGATCTCCACCTCCAGATAAATCCGTACCTCTCCACAGGGCAGGTCGCGAACCCTGCGGATTTTCCGGTCGTAGTAGGTATAATGGACACGGCCACAGGCGCCACACACAGTTTTTTTCCCCTACGGATGAGAACCATGATCCGAGATCGGGAATCCCCGAAGAGGCCGGACAAAGCGTGCTCGGGAGAGAAGCCAGGAAAGCGATACAGGTCCCAGAGTCGTTTATATTTTGGCATGAAAAATTCATAGCACTATTCTTAGACCCTTTACAAGTCAAAATGACCGCATAAATAAAGGGCTATTTGATGTTTTTGGGTCAAAATTTACCCACTCGATTTGCAGAAGACCCGTATTGGAAGAGGTGAATGTCTGGATGATCCCAGGCTCCATGTACGGGAAACATGGAGAGGGGTTTTTGCGCATTGCGCTGACGCATCCAAAAGAAAGGCTTGCCGAAGCTATGGGTCGTCTAAAAAAATACCGGTGAGAAATTGAAAAAAGTATGGGACAAATGATAGGAAGGAGAACCCGATATAAGATTTAACCTGGAATGGAAAATCGGAATTTAAGTTATATGATCGGGATTGATACCGGCAAAGTTCATCCGAGGCAGGGGGTTCCGATAGATCCGGAACTTGTCGCGAAGGGCATCCGGGAGGGGTTGTCGGGCGTAAAACTCCCGAGGCACGACCGAGTGATTCAGGAAACCATGATGGCTTTCCAATAAGAGATGCGGGCTAATCGGGGGGTGTGACCCCGTACAAGAGAGGGAAATATGATAAAAATCCGCAGCTCAAAAGATTTCTGCGCTGGCATGATGTTCCTCGCCTTTGGAGGTGCGGGAATGGTGATGGCGCAAGCTTACCCCTTCGGCAACTCGGCTCGAATGGGGCCTGGATATTTCCCCACTTTGATCAGCGGGCTGTTGATCACCCTCGGGGTTTTGGTTGCCTTGCGTGGTGTGGTGGTGGAGGGCCATAAACCCGGCAACTTTCATTTCAGGCCGCTGTTTCTGGTCCTTGCCAGCGTCGTCCTGTTCGGTTTCGCCCTGGAACGCCTTGGCCTGATGATCGCCATCTTCACCCTTGTTGTTCTTGCTTCTCTGGGCGAGAACGAATTTCGAAAACGAGAGGTTTTGATTCTGGCGAGCATTCTCGCGATGGGCTCTTTTCTTGTATTCATTTATGGCCTCCGGTTGCAGATCCCGGTTTGGCCTTTGTCTTATTAGGATCGTTTCATGGACCTGCTCAACAACATTGGTCTCGGCCTGGGGGTCGCCCTTACACCGATAAATTTAGCCTATTGTTTCATCGGCGTTCTGGTCGGAACCCTGGTCGGGGTGCTGCCCGGACTCGGCCCGCTTGCGACCATGGCCATGTTGTTGCCGCTCACGTTTAATCTGGCCCCGGTCACCGCCCTGATCATGCTCGCGGGTATCTACTACGGCGCGCAGTACGGCGGCTCCACCACGGCGATTCTGGTAAACCTGCCGGGAGAATCCTCTTCAGTGGTGACCTGTTTAGATGGGTACCAGATGGCACGCCAGGGGCGAGCCGGCGCCGCGCTGGCGGTCGCCGCGCTCGGCTCATTCTTTGCCGGCACATTCGCAACCATGGTGATCGCCGGATTTGCCCCGCCTTTGGCCGAAGTCGCCCTCAAATTCGGACCGGCCGCATATTTTTCGCTCATGGTGCTCGGGCTTGTCTCTGCGGTCATTCTCGCGGCGGGGTCTCTTCTGAAAGCCTTCTCGATGATCTTGCTGGGCATCCTTCTTGGATTGGTCGGAACCGATGTCAATTCCGGCATGGCTCGCTTCACTTTTAATATTTCAGCGCTTTCCGACGGGATCGGATTCGTCATTGTCGCCATGGGAGTCTTCGGCTTCACCGAGGTCATTGTAAATCTCGAATTGAAAGCGAAGCGTGAAATTCTCACCAAAAAAGTGAAGAACCTCTGGCTCACCAAAAGCGAATTCAAAGCCGCCGCCCCGGCGGTGCTGCGCGGGACGCTGCTTGGGTGTATGCTCGGCATCCTCCCCGGGGGAGGAGCCCTGTTGTCTTCTTTCGCCGCCTACACCCTGGAAAAGAAGGTTTCGAAAAACTACGCCCAGTTCGGCAGGGGCGCCATCGAAGGAGTCGCCGCGCCGGAGTCGGCCAACAATGCCGGAGCGCAGACGTCGTTCATTCCGCTTCTCACCCTCGGCATTCCTTCCAATCCGGTGATGGCCCTGATGATCGGAGCCATGATGATCCACAACATCCAGCCCGGCCCCCAGATCGTTATCAACCAGCCCGAACTTTTCTGGGGAATGATTGCCAGCATGTGGGTAGGCAATTTGATGCTGGTAATTTTCAATCTGCCGTTGATCGGAATATGGGTGAAGCTACTATCCGTGCCCTACCGCTTGCTTTTTCCTTCCATTCTGCTTTTTTGCGGGATTGGCATTTACAGTTTATCGTACAATACCTTTGACATTTATATAGCCGCCCTGTTCGGGCTGCTCGGATACATTTTTGTCAAACTCGAATGCGAGCCGGCGCCGCTCATGCTCGGGTTCATCCTTGGACCGATGCTGGAGGAGAACCTGCGCCGCGCCCTGTTGCTGTCACGCGGCGATCCAACCATATTCGTTACGAATCCGATATCGGCTGGCATGCTGATTGTCGCAGCAATCCTGCTGGGCATTGTAATCGTGCCCGTTGTGCGTAAAAAGCGCGAAGACGTTTTCGTGGAATAATCGAGAAGAAGTAAATTTTAAGGCCTCAACGAAAGGAGAAAGTCACATGATCAAGATCGTCAGCCGCTGCCTTGTCTTGTTTGCCGCAATCGCCTTTAGCCTCACGGGAGCATTTGCCCAGGATTTCCCCACCCAACCAATTCGCATCATTGTGCCTTACACCGCCGGAGGATCGAGTGACTTTGTGGCCCGCACGGTTGGAGCCAAAATGCAGGAGAACATAGGCCGTCCGGTGGTGGTGGAAAATCGTCCCGGTGGCAACGCGATAATCGGCACCGAATTGGTTGCCAAGGCGCGTCCGGACGGTTACACGCTGCTGTTGGGGGGATCCTCGGTGCTCTCGGCCAACCCCGCGCTGTACAAGAATCTTTCCTATGATTCGCTCAGAGATTTTGCCCCGATCGCCAAGGCGGTGGATTCGCCGATTGTGGCGGTAATCAATCCCAAGCTTCCTATCAATTCGATTAAGGAATTGATCGCCTATGCCAAAGCCAATCCGGGAAAGCTGAATTACGGTTCCGCCGGGGTTGGCAATACGCTTCATTTGGCGGCCGAAATGTTTTGTATGGTCACCGGTACAAAAATGACCCATATTCCCTACAAAGGTGCTTCCCAGGCGCTTACCGATTTATTGGGCGGCAGTATCCAGGTGATGTTTGACCTCCCGCAGACCCCTATGTCCAATATCCAGGCGGGAAGATTGAAAGCACTCGGCATAACCGGGGGCAAACGCCTTCCTGTATTGCCGGATGTGCCGACCATGGCCGAAGCCGGTGTTCCCGAATACAGCTTTTTCACCTGGATCGGCTTCGCCGCCCCCGCCAATACGCCGCCGGCAATTGTGGACCGCTTGAACAAAGAAATATTGAAAACCCTGAGTCAACCCGCCGTGAAGGATTCTTTTGCCCAGAAGGCCATGGTGGTAAACCCGACTGAATCCCCGGAAGCCTTCAAGAAATTTATCAAGGAAGAAATCGAAAGGCTTCGAAAACTGATTCAAACCGCCGATATCAAACCAGAAGGATAGTCGCGACCTAAAGAATACAATAACAGGAATTTCTTTTCGCTGGGAGCAGAGCTTCACCTTCAATATTTAGTGATGCCTTGGGTGCTATGCGATTCCAAAGGATTGAGACTCCCTTGCGTCCCGGCGTCGTTAAGATTTCCGATTTTTTCACTATGCTATTTAAATGTCTGATAGGATAGTTAAGCAATCGCAGACTATCTTGATCGGCAAATCAATCTCTTAATCGGTCTTTTCCCTGGAAGTTCAACGGATGCTCCTGGGTGCTCTCTGGATGGGGCCGGAAGCAGAATTTTATGGCTGCTAAATGTTTCCCCGAACCTCCATGGAGTAGTCCTAACCCAAGAAAAGAGGAAATAAGAAAAATAGCCCTAAGGAGTAATTATTATGAACAAAATTGAAAGAGTTCGCGCCGCCTTGACGGGAAAAACCGTCGACCGTCCCCCATTTACGGTCTGGTATCACTTTGGAACGCAGCATGCGTTACCGGAGCAGACCGCCGAGGTCCATCTCGGGTTTTTCGAAGCATACGATTTCGACTATCTGAAGGTCATGAACGACTACGACTACCCCATGCCGGAAGCCATGGAAGTCATGGCCACAGCAGCCGACTTGAAGCGCCTGTCCCCTTTCGACGTCACCAAGACCCCGATGGGAAACCAGCTCAAAGCCCTGGAGATCATTGCCAAGAAGCTGAAAGGGAAGGCGCTCTTCGTTGATACCCTTTTTGACGCCTGGAACACCATTCGGCGCAATCTGGTCAAAGAAGCTTTGCCCAAGCTCATGGCGGAACACCCCCAGGAATTGCTGGAGGCGCTCAAGATCATAAACCAGAACCTGATCCAGTACGCCCTGGCCAGCCTCGATCGAGGTTCTGCCGGCATATTCTTCTCTGTGCCCGCTTCCGCCGAATTCATCACCCCGGAGCAGTACGAGAAGTTCATGCGGCCCTTTGACCTCGAATTTTTGAATGCCATCAAGGGAAAGGGAGAGATGCACATCCTCCATGCCCACGGAGAAAAGCTTTTTTTTGATCGGATGCTTGATTACCCCGTCCAGGCCATCTCCTGGGCGGATCTGAACGGCGGTCCCACGATCTCCGAGGCCCGCAAAAAGACTTCTCTCACGCTCGTGGCGGGGATCGACCATGTGAAGTTTCCGACCGTCTCCGCCGGGATCATTCGCAATCAGATTAAAAATGCGATGGCCCAGGCAGGAAATACGAAATTCATCCTTGCCCCCGGCTGTTCCTTGCCGACCTTCAGTTATCCACCTATGATCAAAGTTGCCCGTAACGCCGCTTGGGGCAAGTAAAAGGGAAGGGGACGGGGAAGGGGACGTAGGTTCTGAAGCACATTACACATGGAAGACATGGGAAAAGGCTAAAGTAATAAAGTATTGCCGGAAATAGAGACAAGCCGCGGGAATTCGGGGGACACAATACAAATTTATTCCGCATTCGAGTCGGGGCAGGCTAGGGATTCCGGGATGTTTTTGACCAGGTTTATTTCGAATGGATTTCTGATAATGTTCAAATACCATCTAAAGCCGGGACGAAATGGAAGTCCCCTTAATAGACTCTATTTTGTTCCTTATTTCTCTTCTATTCCACCCCATAACCCTGCCAAAGATTAAGCCAAATTCCTTGAGGGGGAGGGGACGTAGGTTCCGAGACAACTTGTGATATGGGACTTTTGGGAGCGGATTCGGCAGGATTCTTCAGGACCTGCATCCCGTGCGCCTTTTGCATATGGAAAAAATATTGGATAGACGCCTTATTGAAAAGGCAATACGACACTTAAGTTCATCGGATAAAGCTCTTTCCGCCCTTATTGGGAAACACGGCCCGTGTACTATTACTCCGGCACTGGATAATCCGTTTCATGCCCTGGCATCTTCAATTATCGGTCAACAGCTTTCGGCTCATGCTGCAAGAGCTATTAAGGGGAGGGTTTTTGAATTAATCGGGACAGACAGATTCACTCCCGAGAAAATTTCAAAGATTTCTTCCGGTCGGTTAAAAACTGCCGGATTGTCGAAAGCGAAAATAAAGTACCTTCGGAGGCTGGCCTCAGCAGCCAGAAATGGTGAGATTGATCTTTCCTCTTTGGTGAATTTAGAAGATGAAGAGATTATTTCCAAACTAACAGCCTTTTCGGGAATTGGAAGATGGACAGCGGAGATGTTTCTCATATTTGGGCTTGGAAGACCAGATGTCTTGTCGGTAAATGATGCCGGGCTCAAAAGGGGAATTAAAATAACATATAAGCTTCAGGAAACCCCCTCAGAAGATGAAATGCTTTCATTTGGGGAATCATGGAGACCCTACAGGAGCGTGGCCAGTTGGTATCTCTGGCGAGTGGTCGATTAGCGGCTTATCCGGTTTATCCGGTTCGGACCTAAATCTTGGGGATGTTGTGTCCTAAGTTGCATAACAATTTACCTTTCGCCCCACGAACGAATAGGTACTCGACAGTATGCCGTTCATGACATATGACTCGTCGGTTAAAGTCCGACCGTGGGAGTTCGGCAGTTCGCCCATGTAGCTGGAGATCGGTGGACGAGCCAGCGTGGATGGGGGAGGTCGTGGAAAATATTCATCTCTACGTCCGCTTCTATGGATTGTGGGGTTCATTAATGATAGAAAATTTTACATATAAAAGAATTATATATTTATTAGTAGTGATCAGCTTATTATTATGCAATACAAGTTTTGTTTTTGCTGAAGTAGCTCGTCTGCGACCTATTGGCTTTGAATTTGCCCCATGTTCACTTTATCAATTTCATAAGATGGGACCTTCTAGTGCTGGATGGGTATTTGATAAAGACACTGGGGAAAAACTATTTGGCGGTGGATTGTATAAATGTGATTGTGGCGCTGTAGTAATTTGTGAAGGCCGTCCTGAAATTGGAGGAGCTTTGGGAAAATATATAACTACTAGCGTTAATTCCATACAAGCAGATTTTAAAAGAAAACCTTATGGCTTTGATTTGTATAACTGGCCGACTTTTAATTGGGCCTATGTTAGTCCTTCAGACGTCTGCTATACAAATTCTAATAGAATTGAAGGTTATCGGTTTTATCGGGCATGGTAAATTTGGGGGCGTTGTGAAAGCGCCGGCCAAAACCGGCATGGTGTAGGTGGTGAAAGTCTTCTACGAAGAAGGAGTAGCGATTCGCTTCGGCCTCGAGCTATGCGTCGACGTCCAGCGATGGCGTGGCGAAGCGTTAGCAGAGGGGCGCGCAGGCGCAGTATTGATCTCCGAAATCACCCCTCGGGAGCGCCGACCTTGTACAACGGTGGGGAAGGCAACATGGAGCCGGTGCGATAGCGCGAGTGCCATTTCAGCTCTCCGGAGTCATAGACCTGCTGCATGTGCGTATGCTCCATGTGCGGGAACCGGGAGAGCTCGGCAGTGGCTGGCGGATTGTGCTGCCGCCAGTCCGGCTGGGGAAGGCCGGAGGCCGTAATCCCAGTATGAACGCTGCCGAGCAGTCGGACAGGCCCATAGTACCCGGAAAGCCATCGAACAACGGTCCTTCAACCATGCAGAGCATGGCCACGGATGGGCGGAGATGGTGGAGGGAAGGGAGCCTGACCAAGGGGAACCTGCATGAGTCTGACAAAGCCTGTACACAGTGACAGGGTAAGATTTGTCATGCGGACTTAAGCGGGTACGAGAGGCCGCAATGCCTCTGCGTTATTTACCCAAGGTAGGAGCCGGATGAGATAGCATCTCACGTCCGGATCTGTGCGGGGGGCGGCCCGCAAGGACCGTCCCTACCGCGACTGCAGAACGTGCTTGACGGGGCCGAGGGAAAAATTAGGTGGAATGGCCTCGCCGAGGCAATACTCCGATTAATCAGAGGGGTTTTCGCGGAAGCCTTTTCTGAATCGGACATGAGATGGGGGGCTTAGTGGAAAATTTGCATTTTTCATTTTGGCGGTGTCTTAATGTTTTCGGGGATGTTGATTCTTACGGTGCATTGTGACGGCGGGGGGGGGACGGTCATACAAAAATTGCTTGGTCGAGGAGATGGGAGAAAGGAGCTTTAATCTGGCGTTCGAAGGCAGGTGGTTGTAGGGGCTGTGTGGTAGTGGAGGTTGAGCTTACGAGGAAGAAGAGGAATCTGATCTCAAACGGAAATTTCCACGGTTGTATAAATTATTGACAATCGTAACCTATAAGGTTACAATAAATTATGATAAAAACCTTCGCCCATAAAGGACTCGAAGATTTCTTTTTCGATGGTACGAAGAAGGGCATTCAACCCAAGCAGGCGGGTAAACTCGAAGAAATTCTCGACCGCTTGAATCATGCCAGGGAAATCCGGGATATGATTTTTCCTGGTTCAGGGCTTCATCTCCTGCAACCTAAAAAGGAAGGGCGATGGGCAGTGAAGGTATCGGGTAATTGGCGTATTACCTTTGTTTTCAAAGAGGGTCATGCCCTCGACGTGAATTACGAAGATTATCATTGAGAGGTTAAACATGAGAGAACGGAAAAGGCCACCGGTTCATCCTGGACGTATCCTGAAGAATCATCACTTGGGTCCCATGGCAATTTCGCTCACGGATTTGGCCAAGATTTTGGGGGTCTCGAGGAAGACGATTTCCAAGATCGTGAATGAGCGTGGGGCCATTACCCCTGAAATGGCCTTGCGGCTGTCCCGCGCCTTCAATACGACCCCGGATCTTTGGTTGGGACTCCAGCAGGAATATGACCTTTGGCACATCATCCACGGTTCCAAGGAGTGGCGAAAAGTAAAAGTGGTAAGAGAATTAGCCACCCAACCAGCATGAAGGCCTATTGACCATCTCACCCGAACCTGGACAGGGCGGGTAACAGTTTAGTCCCTATCTTATTCGCGGACTATGGAAATGTCAGCTTGAAAGTTTTTGGGGTCAGGTCTTGCAATAACACATTTATATTGATAGGATGTCCCTATGGCTAGGCCATTGCGTGTTGAATTCGCTGGAGCCATTTATCATATAACCAGTCGGGGAAACGGCAGGCAGCCGATTTTTCTGGATCGACCCGATTGGGATGGCTTCTTGGATATCCTTTCCTCCGTCATAGCCAGGTTCGGTTGGATTTGCCATGGGTACTGTCTCATGGCGAATCATTATCATTTGGTCATGGAAACCCCCAGGGGAAATCTTTGCAGAAATCTGGGGACATAATACCGATATGACTTAGCAAATTTATGTAACAAAAAGGACGAGTTGATTTCTTGGCAGATTTGCAGGAGGATTCTGAAAGGGTAAAAGAAACATAGTTTTGAACGGTGTAATATGAAATTGATAATCAAATCTGGCAATATCGTCAAGGAAGCAGTAGATGTTCTGGTCAACTGGAATTTCAAGCATATAGTGAATCTCGGCAGGATGCATTTATTTAATGCAGTGAATTTGGAACAAGGATATGGACTGGTGGAGTTTCGTACGCCCAAGGAGTAAGGCCCGGGGTCAGGCTTGACTTTTTTAATTTCTCAGTCTTCTGAGGAGGATTCTTCTTTTTCGACTAAATCGAATATTTTTCCCGGTTTCATATACTTCAACTTCTTGAGACGGGATCGATACTCTTCCAGATCAAACGCCCGTTGTTCCCGGAGCGTCTTCCAAATTAAAGGGGCGAGTACCACGCCTATGAGATGCACGGCATCATGGTGGGAAGCCTTCTTCTTTCTCATGGCGTTGTAAAACTGATAAACTTCTATAGGGTCCCTGTTTCCCAGCTGGGTCTCTGCGATGGCATGCATGGTGACGTGAAGAAAAGGGTTGGTTTCTTTATCCGGATCATACTCGTGTTCACTTAAAACATCAGCAATCTCGAATTGATTGTGAAATTCCTCATGCTCCAGCATGATTTCAGCCAGCTTTTTATCTTCAGGGGATAGCCCGCTTAAATCGCCCGTTTTGGCGATTTCCCAGACCACACGGTTGCGTTCTCCCGTAAGCCTTTTCAACTCTTGCCTAAGGTCTTCTTCCATATGCTGTTATAGATAAAAGGATTTCCTTGATTTTTTGGTTTTTGAGAAGATCGGATAAAAAGTAGCATCCTTAGGGGACCATTGCAACAGAAAATGGAATGAGGTCAGTCCAGGAAAGCAGGAATTTTAAATTTTGGTTCCGTGAAATGACAGGAATTTCCTAAATTCATGGGGTGAAATCTGGGGACATAATAGCGATATGACTTAGCCACCTAAAAAAATGGGGAAAGGGGACGTCCTTGACTGGGTTGAATTACTTTGGGCGATGCTTGATGAAGATCTTGGCAATAGCCGAGGTGGACACTCCCAGCTGCCGAGCAATTTCGACCCGAGGAAGGCCGAACTCCTGCTGCATCTTCCAGACAAGTTCAGATCTATTTTACATGTGACCACAATATGATATAATGTAGTTACAAAAGGTAGAACGACGCATGTGGGGGGTAATGATGAAGGAAACGAGAGTAAACATACGCGAGCTCAAGAGCAGGTTGAGTCATTACCTGCGGCTGGCCAAGGCCGGAGAGTCGGTGGAGATCATGGAGCGGGGGACCCCGATAGGCCGGATCATTCCCACAGCATTTCCAATTCAAGACCGGATTGAGGCAATGGCCCAGTCGGGCTTATTGCTCTGGAACAAGCGCAAACTGAAGCGCATGGTACCTGTCGCGCGGGTCCGCGGAAAACGAACCGTGGCTGAGCTCCTGATTGAGGACCGCCAATGATCGCCTACCTCGACGCCAAGGAGAGAAGGGGGACGTTGGTTCAAAAGCAACTTTTCCCGTGTTTAGCGCGCCGAAGTACCGGACACCTTAGAAGGTGGAAGACCCTGTTTTTATTGAAGGTGGTTTG
>Ga0315285_10003289_pt1 | contig 16843 bp, 15 predicted proteins | sample YL17G09_36_MG_FD_203698 | JGI IMG/M metagenome (GOLD analysis project Ga0315285, IMG submission 203698) | Sediment microbial communities from Yellowstone Lake, YNP, Wyoming, USA - YL17G09_36 | ecosystem: Environmental > Aquatic > Freshwater > Lake > Sediment | place: USA: Wyoming | collected... | reverse complement strand
CTGAAGGGCAAGACCGTGGCTGCCCAGATCGGCACCACCGGCGCCTTCGAGATCGACAAGGTCAAGGAAGCCGAGAAGATCAAAGCGAAGACCTACGACGAGATCGGCCTCGCCTTCGAGGATCTCGCCAACGGCAGGGTCGACGCAGTCGTGTGCGACACGCCTGTCGCTGCCCAGTACGCCCTGCAGAACGAGAGCTACAAGGGCAAGCTGAAGATCGTCGGCCAGCCGTTCACCGAGGAGTTGTACGGGGTTGCCGTGAAGCAGGGCAACACGAAGGTCCTCGACCAGATCAACAAGGGCTTGAAGAAGGTCCTCGACGCCGGCGAGAACAAGGCGATCGAGAAGAAGTGGCTCAAGTAGGAGGCAGCCCGCGCCGCGAAAGCGCCCGCGGGACGCGAATAGAAGTCAGCGACGGGGCGTTGATCCCCGGAAGAGGGGAGAAGTCGGCCTTCTCGGCCTGGCGGATCTCCTTTATCGGGGCCATCGCCCTGCTCGTCGTTCTCCCCCTCGTTTCCCCCGACCCGTACTGGAGGATCATCAAGTTCCTTCCCGACGGCATCCTGAAGACCTTCGAGGTCACGGTGATGTCGATCGCCTTCTCTCTGGTGGTCGGGCTCATCACGGGCATCGGCAGGATCTCGCGCATCGCGATCATCAACAGGATCGCCACGATCTACGTCGAGATCATCCGCGGGATCCCCCTGCTCGTGCAGATCTTCTACATCTACTACGCGCTGGGCAAGATCATCCAGGTGCCCGACATCTTCGCCGCGGTCATCGCGATGACTGTCTGCTACGGTGCGTACCTCGGAGAGATCTTCAGGGCCGGCATTCAGTCCATCCACAAGGGGCAGATGGAGGCTGCGATCGCCCTTGGCCTCACACGCGGCCAGGCCCTGCGGCGGATCATTCTTCCGCAGACGGTGAAGGTGGTGCTGCCGCCGCTGGGCAATGAGTTCATCGCCCTGCTGAAGGACTCCTCCCTCGTGTCGATCCTCGCCGTCTCGGACCTCCTGCGCCGGGGCAGGGAGTACGCCTCCAAGACCTTCAACTACTTCGAGGCGTTCACCGTGGTTGCCCTCGTGTACCTCGTCATGACGCTGTTCTTCTCGCGCCTGGTGGCGCTCATGGAAGAGAGGATGAGCCGCCGTGGGAGATAAGGAAATGCGCGCAAGCGCGCCGCGGGTTCGGATCATCGACGCGTGCAAGAGCTTCGGGAAGGTGGTCGCCCTTGCGCACGCGAACGTCACCGTGCGGCCCGGAGAGGTCGTCCTGGTCATCGGGCCATCCGGCAGCGGCAAGAGCACGCTCCTGCGCTGCATCAACAGGCTGGAGAACCTCACCTCGGGTGAGATCTGGGTCGATGACGACCATGTGACCGACCGAAGGTCCGACATCAGGAAAATCCGCGAGGAGGTGGGGATGGTCTTCCAGTCCTTCAACCTCTTCCCCCACCTGACAGCCCTCGAGAACATCACGCTGGCGCCGCGTATCGTGAAGAGGACCCCCGAGAAGGAAGCCACTGAGCAGGGACGGGCCCTCCTCGCGCGCGTCGGCCTCTCCGAGAAGGAGACCTCCTACCCCGACCAGCTCTCGGGAGGCCAGCAGCAGAGGGTGGCGATCGCGCGGGCGCTCGCGATGAACCCCAAGGTGATGCTCTTCGACGAGCCCACCTCGGCGCTGGACCCCGAGATGATCAAGGAAGTGCTCGACGTCATGGTCGAGCTGGCCCGCGAGGGGATGACGATGCTCGTGGTCTCGCACGAGATGGGCTTCGCACGCGCGGCCGCGCACACCGTGGTCTTCATGGACAACGGCGAGGTCCTCGAGCGGGGGACCCCCGAGCAGGTCTTCGCGACTCCGAAGGAGGAGCGGACACAGAGGTTCCTCAAGCACATCCTGTAGCAGCCGCGAAAGGGAGAAGCGAAAGGGAGAAATTGAAAAGGCCGCGCCGAGCGGCCTTTTTTCGTCATTGTCGAAAATCTGTCGGAAATCGGTCGGAAGAAATGTCCGAAGCTCGGCGGTCCCTAGTAGCTCTTCATCGCGGAGACCTTGCGCGCCCTCTTCATGCGCTTCCGCGCGAGGGCCTTCTTCTTGCGATTGAGAATGGCAGAGGGCTTCTCGAAAAACTCCCTCTTCTTCCATTCCCGGATGATGCCCTCCTTCTCCACCTGGCGCTTGAAGCGCTTGATGGCCTTCTCGAGCATCTCATCCTCTCCCACTTCGATGTACGCTATGGAAATCACCTCCCTTCGGGTTTCTTCTCGCCTTGAATATCCAGAAAAACCGCCTCTCTGTCAAGAACCGTCCGGCGCACGAGAGCCTCCGGATCCACGGCGGTGCCGAGAATCTGGACCTCCCAGTGCAGGTGCGGGCCTGTCGCGAGCCCCGTCTTGCCCACGCTGCCGATCTGCTGCCCGGCCGCAGGGACGTCTCCTTCCCGGGCAAGGATATCCGCCATGTGATAGTAGATCGAGAAAACGCCGGGCAGGTGTTCGATCGCCACGGTCTTGCCCGTGAGGATCCGATCCCCCGCGAACACGACTCTGCCCCTGGCGCAGGCTGCCACGGGGGTCTTCTCCGGCGCCGCCATGTCGATCCCGCCATGAACGCTCAGGTCCGAGCTGCCTGCCTCGTACCTGTACTCGCGCCGGTCTCCGTACCCAGCGGTCCGGCGCCAGGCGGTGGATATCGGCATCGCAAAGGGTTCCGTCCCGAACAGCGCATCGTCATGGGCGACGGCGAGCAGTCGGGCCAGATCCCGCGCTTCCTGGGCCTTTCGCTGGTCAGGAACGGTGCGCAGATCGCTCAGGGTCTTGTCTAGCGCGATAGTCTCGGCGGCGAACGTCCTCGCCGACACGGGCAGATCGGCGCGCAGGAGGCAGTCCCTGCTCCCCGCGAAGGCCTTCACCTCCAGAGTGCGGGGGCCCGGCGGCGCCGTGCAGGGGATGCCGATCAGCGCGACCCAGACCTCCCCCTCCTCTCCCTGCGACAGGCGGAAGCGCGTCGCCCGCGACAGGCTCCTGCCATTCGCGTCCGTGAGCTGGGCCGAGATGCCGTCGAGGGGATCCGGCGAGACGGCGAAGACGCGCACCACACCTCCTGGCTCGACCTCCCGGGGCACGGAGATCCGCGGCCGCAGCGGAAGCTCGCCCGGCGGGGCGAAGGAGAAAAATCCGCGGATGGGGTGCAGCTCCCCCTGCTCGACGCCGAACTCCGCATCCGGGCTCGCCTCGCAGACCGCGAGCCGGGGGGAGCTGAGCAGGAGGGTCTCGGCGGGCGCGGGGCCCGCGAGCAGGAGCAGAAGGAGGAGCGCGATCATGGCTTTTTCAGGTCGATGATCGTGAGCTGAAGGTTCTCGCCGCCTCCCCACGTGTTCCTTCCCAGGCGGTAGACGATGTCGACGGTGTCGCCGATGCCGAACTCGCCGGGGAAACGCTGCGCCGCGTTCCAATACACGGCGGGCCATTTCACCTTTCCCGCCTCGAAGAGCAGCTTCAGGTGGCTCGCCTCCCTGCGCCCGATCAGCTCGCAGTGCGCGATCCGGATGCCGCGGGTCAGGAACGAGAGCGGCGGGTTGCCCTCCCCATAGGGCTCGAAGAGGTCGACGACCTTCTGCAGCTCGGGCGCGAGGTAGGACAGGGGGATCTCGGCGTCGATGGCAATGGGCTGTTCCTCCTGCGAGGGGACCTCCACCTCCTGGATGCGCGAGAGGAACTCGGAGAGAAACGGCTCCAGGGACGAGCGCGCAAGGCTGAACCCGCCGGCAAAGTCGTGCCCGCCGCAGGTCAGGAAAAGGCCGCGGTGCCTGCCGAAAAACTCCTCGATGACCCGCTCACGGTTGCTTCGGATCGAGCCGACCGCAGCGTCGGCGCTCACCGAAATCACGATGGCGGGCACCTTGAAGAACCCCTGCAGGCGCGAGGCCATGATCCCGGTGATGCCGCGGGGGATCTTCTCATCGTGCACGAGCACGCACCGGCCCCCGGTCCTCTCGAAGCTCTCACGGGCGAGCGGAAGGATCGCCGCCCACGTCGCCTCGCCCAATGACTTTCGCCGGCTGTCCAGCGCGAAAAGCTCTTCGACAAGCGCCTCAGTCTCCTCGGCCGTCTTCGAGAGGAACATCCGCGTCGTCTTCCCCGGTTCTCCCAAACGCCCCGCGGAGTTCAGAAGGGGCGCCACCTGCCAGGCGATGTCGGCTGTGCTGATCCGCTTGCCCAGAAGGTCCTTCCTCTGGAAGATCCTGCGAAGCCCGTCGCGTTCGGACTTGCCCAGCGACTCCAGGCCTGCGCGGACGATGATCCGGTTCTCATCGACAAGGGGCATGAGGTCGGCGAGGGTCCCGAGGGTGACGAGGTCCATGCGCGCGAAAACGGGGGCAAGCCGGGTCTGCTCGCGCGCCAGGACCAGCTCCGTGAACAGGCTGCACAGCGCGTCGATCTCGGTGCGGGGCTGCCCGGCGGCGCCCTCTCCCCCCGCCGCCTGCACAATCTTGAGCAGGCTCTTGCCCGCCATCGCCGGCAGGAACTGGGCGGCGAGCGGGGCGAGGTCGGACAGCGCGGCCACCGCGTCGGGGCCGAAGACGCGAGCGAACGCGCGGGCTTGTGCTGCTGCGTCGAGCACGAGGGCCTCGTCGGATCCCAGAAACGCGGCAAGACGGGTCTTCTCGAAGGCGACCAGCCCCGGCACGAAGCTCTCCGTGATCCGTGCGGTCTCGACGAGGTTCGTCATGCGCACAGCTTCCACAACGACGGTGTCGTTGGCGGGCCGGGCATTCAGCAGGCACAGGGAAGCGCCGAAGAACGGAGAACGGGAGAAGCGCAGCGCCCACTCCACCTTCGATGCCACAGCGCAGCCGCACAGGTCGCGGAAGGGGTAGCCTTCGAGCTTCGGATTCACGACCGCAAGGGCGGGAGGCAGCTCGGCGGGGGGATTGTGGTGGTCGATCACGACGGTCTGGATGCCCCGCTCGAGAGCGAGGGCGATTTCGGGACCGTTGGACACGCCGCAGTCGACGGTCAGGAGCAGGCCCGTCCCCGCTTCCACCGCCTTCTCGATCACCGATGCCGAAAGGCCATAGACATCCTCGCCCTCGGGCAGCATCCACGAGACATCCGCGCCGAGATCGACGAGCGCCTCGTGCAGGAGAACGGTTGCGGTGATCCCGTCGACGTCCCGGTCGCCGAAGATGAGGATCCGCTCGCCGCTGTCGATGGCCGCGTTGATCCGCTCCACGGCCTCCGCCATCGCTCCCATGAGAAACGGGTTGTGCAGCAGCCGAACGTCCCCGCCGAGGAAGTACCGCACCGCATCAGGGTCCTTGATGCCGCGCCTCGCAAGGATGGAGGCGGTGAGCAGGTCGACTCCGTGGCGCCGGGCGAGCTCCCTCACCTCGGCGGAATCGATAGGAAGCTTGTTCCAGGTCATGGGCTCCCCATTTCTTCCAGAACGCGCGCACCGGGCCCGGGGGCCTCGGGGCCGATCTCGAATGCCTGGGCGCACAGGGCGAGGGCCTGCCCGACGGCGGCTTCGCTCTGTCCGTGAACGAGGGCGAGGGGCTCCCCGCGGCGCACCGGCTCGCTCTGCGTCCGCAGCAGAGAGAGGCCGACCCCGGGGAACACGGCGTCTTCCTTGCGCGAGCGGCCTGCGCCCAGGACAACGGATGCGAGGCCGATGCGGTAGGCGTCGATGCGACGGACCGCGCCGTCGGCAGGGGACGGCAGCGGCCGCACGACGGGCGCGCGTGGTCCCCGGGCCGGATCGAGGATGCACTCCACGTCCCCGCCCTGGAACTGCACGCTCTTCAGGAACAGCTTCCAGGCAGAGCCGTCGGCAAGCCGGGCGCGCGAAAGCTGCTCGCCCTCGGCCACTCCCGGACACACCCCGCCGGCGACGAGCATCCACGCGACCAGCCGATGGGTAAGGTCCATCACGTCCCGCGGGCCCCTGCCCCTCAGGCAGTCGATCGTTTCTTCGACCTCGAGGAAGTTCCCCACCTTCCGCCCCAGCGGCTGGTCCATGTCGGAGAGCACGGCCACGACCTTCCGTCCCAGGCCCGTCCCGGTACGCACAAGGGAGCCGGCGAGGGCGCGCGCGTCCGCAATCGACTTCATGAACGCCCCGCTGCCGCATTTCACATCGAACACGAGAGCCTCGGCGCCCTCGGCGAACTTCTTGGACATGATGCTCGCCGTGATCAGGGGAATCGACTCCACGGTCCCCGTGACGTCGCGCAGGGCGTACATCTTCCTGTCCGCCGGCACGACCGCCTCGCTCTGGCCGATCATCGCGAAGCCGACCTGCTCGAGGGCCTGCACGAAGCGCTCGCGAGGGAGATCCGTGCGGAAGCCGGGGATCGCCTCCAGCTTGTCGAGGGTGCCGCCCGTATGGCCGAGCGACCTGCCGCTCATCATGGGCACCCGCAGCCCGCAGGCCGCCGCGAGCGGCGCCAGCACGAGGGAAATCTTGTCGCCCACCCCGCCCGTGGAATGCTTGTCGACAAGGGGTCCGGGCACCCCCGATAGGTCGATCACCTCCCCCGAACGTATCATCGCGCGGGTGAGCAGGGCGGTTTCCTCGGGGCTCATCCCCTTCAGAACGATTGCCATGAGGAGAGCGGAAAACTGGTAGTCGGGGATCTCCCCCCGGGAGAACCCCTCGACGAGGAAGCCGATCTCGGCTTCGGTGAAGGTCCCCCCGTCGCGTTTCTTCATGATCAGCTCGACGGGTCTCATGCGCCGCCCTCCCTGGCGGCCGGAGACCCGAATGCGGCTGCCGCAAGGGCGACATAGCGGGGCCCCCCTGGCCCGAGTGTGGACTGGTACAAGACGCACTGCTCGATCAGAAACTCCTCCCGCGGGACCGCGGCGTCCGGCTCCCAGCCCCCTGCCAGCGCCTGCCGAGGAAAGCGGGCGAGCGTCGCGTGGGGAGTGAAGCCCCGCGCCTCCGGCCGGTAGCCCAGCCGCGCGATGACCGTGTGGAACACCTCGAAGTATGCCCGCGCCGCATCCGCGCCCTCCGTGAGCGGAACGTGGATGACGCGGGGCGCGCCTTGCTCGGGGAACCGGCCGAGAGGCCCGAATCGTGCCGCGATCGGCGGAGCACGCAGCTCGGGACCCGCGAAGAGGGCTTTCAGCCGCGAAACGGCATCCTCGCCGATCTCTCCGAAGAAGTGCAGGGTGATATGGTAGCTGCCCTGCGCCACCCATCGCAGCCGGGGATGCGCGCGGCGCAGGGTCTCGAGCGCGCCATCGAGTGCGCGAAGGGCCGGACCGGGCAGAGGCAGGGCGGCGAACACTCTCACGTGGGAGCCCCGAGATAGCGGATCGTGGCCAGCTGCCCCTCCAGGACGGCCTGCGTGATCTCGAGGATCGCCTGCCGCAGGGAGGCGAGCGCCGGGGCGTCGAGCCTGATGGCAGCCGCCTGCTCCAGAGGCAGCGACGCGCTCGCTTCGAGATACCGCAGGCCGCCGGCGGCGAGACGGAGATGGGAGGGGTGGCTGCAGGCCTCGCAGAAAAGCGCATTCGCCGCCGCGTCGTAGTAGGCGGCAGAGCAGTCGCCGTAGGGCCGCGCGCACCTGTCGCAGCGGGACGTGTCCAGCTGGTAGCCCGAGAGGGCCAGGAAACGCCAGAGGAACTGGATCGTGACGTAGAGGGTGTCGCGCGCGTCGCCCCGATCGAGCAGCCTCAGGCAGTCCAGGAAGAGCTGGTACAGGAGGTCCGACAGCTCGCCCGCCGCGTAGGACTTCTGAACCACCTCCACCCACAGTGATGCCGCGGCGATCCGGGCGAGGTCGGCTTGCAGCCGCTCGAAGCTCTCCCGGACCTCCAAGTCGGTCACCTTGTAGCTGCGCGAGACGGGGTTGTGGTACAGGAGCGCCCGGCAGTGCGTGAACGGCTCGCTGCCCATCCTCAGCTTGCTCTGCATCTTGTAGGCGCCGTAGGCGGTTGCGGACACGAGGCCGAGGTCCGACGTGAGGAGCGTGAGCCCCTTGTGGAACTCACCGAACCTCTCCCTGCGGATGATGATCGCGTTCGTCGAGATGCTCCGTTCCATGCGGTGCGCCGTCCTCCGATCATAGTGACAAAGCCGGCCCGAGGCAAGCCAGCCCTAGCGCGTCGCAGACGCGCGAGGGGGGCGCGGAGGCGAGAGCCCAGCAGCGTGCTGCCTTGACTCCCCGGAGGAGAACTCTTACTTTCAGAAAGGACGAAAGGACCCCGACATGAGCGACCACGCAATCGTTCCGGCCGACCATATTCTGCCCGCCAGGCTCTTCGTGATAACGCTGCGGGGCAAGCCGGTTTTCCCCGGCATCCTCACGCCCCTCATGCTGCCGGGGGCGGCCGAAGCGGGCGCCGTAGAAAAGGCGATCGCGGGGGACAGCTTCATCGGGCTCGTGATGGCCAGGTCCGACGATGTGGAGAACCCCACGGCGGACGACCTTGCGCCCGTGGGCACGGCCGCGAAAATCGTGCGCAAGATCAACCTCCCCGACGGGGGCGTGAACGTGTTCATCTCCACCCTCAAGAGGTTCCAGATCAAGCGCGTGCTGCACGCCGAGACCCCGATCAGCGTGGCCGTGCAGTACATCGAGGACGAGAACCTCGACACTCCCGAGGTGAAGGCCCTGACCCGGGCGCTCATCAGCGAGATGAAGCAGATCTCGGAGAACAATCCCCTGTTCTCCGAGGAGATGCGCCTGTCGATGGTCAACATCGACCACCCCGGCAAGATCGCCGACTTCATCACCTCCATCCTCAACATCGAGCGCTCCGAGCAGCAGAAGATCCATGAAACGGCGAATGTCCAGAGCCGCATGGAGAGGGTTCTGATCTTCATCAAGAAGGAGCAGGAGCAGCTGAACGAGAAGATCTCGAAGAGCCAGCGGGAGTACTTCCTGAAGGAGGAGCTGAAGGCGATCAAAGCGGAGCTGGGCATGGCGGTCGACGCGAAGTCAAGCGAGTACCAGCGCTTCCGCGAGGCCATCGACGCGCTCACACTGCAGGGCGAGGTAAAGGACCAGGTGGAGCGGGAGCTGGAGAAGTTCTCGCTCATGGAGGCGAGCTCGCCGGAGTTCGGCGTCACGCGAAACTACCTCGAGACTGTCATCAGCCTGCCGTGGAACGAAGATTCCGCCGAGGCCCTCGACATCGAGAAGGCGCGGGAGATCCTCGACGAGGACCACTACGGCCTGGAGGACGTCAAGGAGCGCATCCTGGAGTACCTGTCCGTGCGCAAGCTGAAGAAGGACACAAAGGGCTCGATCATCTGCCTCGTGGGCCCTCCCGGTGTGGGCAAGACCTCCGTCGGCAAGTCGATCGCGAGGGCCCTCGGCCGGACGTTCTTCCGCTTCTCCGTCGGCGGCATGCGCGACGAGGCGGAGATCAAGGGGCACAGGCGGACGTACATCGGCGCCATGCCGGGCAAGATCATCCAGGGCCTGAAGATCGTGAAGAAGCGCAACCTCGTGTACATGATCGACGAGATCGACAAGCTGGGCGTCTCCTTCCAGGGCGACCCCTCCTCCGCCCTTCTGGAGGTGCTGGACCCCGAACAGAACGTCGCATTCCGCGACCACTACCTCGACCTGCCCTTCGACATCTCCCACATCCTCTTCGTCACCACCGCGAACACGCTGGACAGCATTCCCGCCCCCCTGCTGGACCGGATGGAGGTCATCCGCCTCTCGGGCTACATCGACCAGGAGAAGCTGGCCATCGCCGACGGGTATGCGCGCGAGGCGGGGCTGCGCAACTTCGAGAAGGCCCTCGACAGGATCCACCGCAAGGCGGCGCGAAAGACCATCCAGGGCGAGCTCGCCCTCCCGCTCGCCCTGCGCGCCGGGGACCTCGCCGAGTACCTCGGCAAGAGCCCGTGTTCCTCGACGAGGAGATGGCCGTTGTGAACAAGCCCGGCATGGCGATCGGGCTGGCCTGGACGCCGCTGGGCGGCGCGGTGCTCGCGATCGAGGCGGTCGCCAACCCGGGGAAAGAGGGGTTTCGGCTGACGGGCAAGCTCGGCGAGGTGATGCAGAAATCGGCGAACATCGCCTATTCCTTCGTGCGGCACATCTCAGGGGATTTCGGGGTGGGCCCGGATTTCTGGGAGAAGAACCTCATCCACCTCCACGTGCCCGCCGGGGCGACCCCGAAGGACGACCCGTCGGCCGGCATCACCCTCGCCGCCAAGCTCCTGTCCCTCGCAACGGGGCGGAAGATCCGCGCGTCCCTCGCGATGACGGGCGAGCTCTCCCTCGTCGGGCGGGTGCTTCCCATCGGCGGGCTCAAGGAGAAGGTCATCGCCGCGCGGCGGAATCGGATCCGCCAGATCATCATCCCGGCCCAGAACCAGCGCGACCTTGAGGAAATACCCGAGAACGTGCGAAAGGGGATCACCTTTCACCTCGCCGACACGATGGACGACGTGATGAAGCGGATATTCTGATGCGCGCGGCGCCGCTCGCCATCGCCCTCGCGCTCACCCTCGCCCCTGCCCTGCTCATTCCCCCGGCCGCGGGCGGTCTCGGCCGCGACGAGCGCCTGCATCCTGGGTTCTCACTCTCCCAGCGCGGCCTGGAAAGCCTCATCGCAGCCCTGCCGCAGGATACCCGCGGACGCATCGCCGCCCGGCCGCGCGATTTCCTCGATCTCCTCGCAGGCGTGCTGGATGGGCCTCAGGACCTCCTGACAATCGTCGACAAGAGGAGCGGGCTCTCCCGCGACTGGGCGCCCGCGGACCTGGTCCCGCTGTCCCGCTACCCCCTTTCGACCGGGAAGCCCGACCTGCGCCTGCGCGCTCTGCTCATCCCCGACCTTCTCGACATGGCGCGCGCCGCCGAGGCGGCGAGCGCCCCCCCGGTGATCTCCTCTGCCTGGCGCTCCTACGACTACCAGGCGAGGCTCTACCAGGCCAGCCTGGGAACGCGGCCGCGCGAGGAGGTGGAGAAGACCCTCGCCCCGGCCGGCCATTCCCAGCATCAGCTCGGCACCGCAATCGACTTCGGCTCCATCGACGTGTCCTTCGCGCGGACCGCCGCCGGCCGCTGGCTCGGCGAGCATGCCCTGTCGTTCGGCTTCTCCCTCTCGTACCCCGAAGGCCAGGAAAGCCTCACGGGGTATTCGTGGGAGCCATGGCATTACCGGTATGTGGGCAGAAGCGCGGCGCGCCTCATCGGGGAGTTCTTCGGGGGGCGCCAGCAGGAGTTCCTCGCGTTCTACGCGGCGCGCGGCGCGGCCTTCGCGCAGCAGCGGAAGAGCTAGAGGGCTGCAGGTCTACAGGAGTTCTTGTAGGGGGACCACGATCGACCCCTGCCGCACCACCCGGAAGGGCCGGGAGGTCGCGTCGACGATCGTCGACGGACTCGCCTCGGGAAGGTCACCCGCATCGAGGACGAGGTCGACTGCGGCCTCGAAGCCCGCCACGATCTCCTCGATGCGCCACAGCGGCGCCTGCCCCGCCCGGTTGACGCTCGTGGAATACAGCGGCCGGCCGAGGCCTTTGATGAGGTCCCGCAGGAACGGAGACGACGGCACCCGCAGGGCGATCGTCCCTCCCGCTCGGGCGGGGAGGATCAGCGTCAGCGGACCCGGCCAGTATTTCTCCAGTGAGGAAGGCGCGCGCGAAGCGAGGCGCCGCGCCCATGCCCGATCGGCCACAAGCTGCAGGAACGGCTTGTCCTCGCCCCTGCCCTTGATCCCGCGAATCCTCGCCTCGGTGTCAGGGGCGATCCCGACAAGCCCGTAGATCGTGTCGCACGGGACGACGGCCACCCCTCCGCTGCCGAGGGCCTCGCGCAGCATGGGCAGCGCGTCGGGGCTATCGGCGGGGACGACCATGCGGCCTGCCCCGCAGATCGCGGCGGCGCAGCGCGAGGGCGAGCACGGCGAGAGCCGCCGAGACGCCGATTCCCGCCATCTTGAAGAACGGGTTCTGCAAGCCGCTGGGCTGTTTCATCCTCAGGAGGGTCCCGACCTCATACCCGCGGCGCCGGGCGGACAGACCCTCGATGCGGATCACCTTGTCGCCGGGCCGGTACAGGCCGATATCCCGGGCCGCAAGCTCGTTCGTCTCCGCGCTCCCCCGCAGCCGCTGCAGGTCCGCCTCGAGGGCAGCGTTCCTCCCCTGGAGGCCCTCGATGTTCGCCTCAAGGTCCCTTCGGTACTTCTCCAGCCGGACGGAGGCGCGCAGGCCCGAGTCCCCGAAGATCCAGATCAGGAGGGAAGCGATGAGGAAGCCGGTCGCGAGTATGGGGAGGAGGCGGCGCATGTCTGTCTCTCACTACAACGGCTGGCGGGGGGCAGAATATGAGGAGAATCCCTCTTCTTGACAATGGCAAAACACCGGGGCTACACTTGAGGAGGGAGAATTCGGCGAAAGTGGCGGCTCTCTTTTGCCGATAGTGAGGATAGCGCAAAACACATCCTCAGGAGACAGGAATGGGAAGGGAAACACGCGGCGGCCCTGCGAGTGAGAAGAAGCTCGAACAGTACGGCGTCTGGGTCAAGGCAGAGCCTCGGGAAGTGCTCCAGTCCATCGACAGTGAGGGCTCCCTCGAGCTCTCCGACCTCGAGCCCGGCAGGGAAGCCGCCGTCGAGCTGCCGGATGTGGGCGGCGAAAGCCTCCTGACGACAGAGGAGGAGAAGCTGCTGGACGAGCTCGAGACGGAGATCGAGTCGGCCGAGGGCGACGAGGAGACTCCGCTCCCGTTCGAGAAACCCGCTCCCCGCCGAAAGGCCTCCGCGGCAGGCGTCCCCGGGATCGCCCTCGGCGCGGCCTCCGAAGAAGAGCTTCCCGAGCTGGAGCTCGAAGAGGGACGCCCCGAGGAGGTCGAGGTAACCCTCTCGGACAGCCTCCCCGCCGAGGAGCATTTCGACGACCTGCAGGCGCTCGAGGACGAGCTGGCCTCGGTCACCTCGTCGGCGAGCGGAGCCTCCGAAGCGCACGGGCAGTCGGCCGAGATCCTCGCGCGCATCGAGGAGGAGCTGCGCTCCATCCGCAGGGACCTCACGGGGCTCAAACGGGAGCTCGCGGGGCTCCGCCGTCCCGTCGCAGAGCCGAAAGGCGAGGCCTCGGGCGCGGGGGCGGAAGCGGCGGGAAAATTCTTCGACGAGGACGAGGACGAGACGATCGCCCTGACGGGCGATGAGCTGGACAATATCCTGAACACCGCCGAGATCACCGAGGGAGCGGCTGAAACACCGGCGCTCGAGGAGGAAGCCCCGGCGCTGGAGACCCTCGTGGAAGCGGATATGAAGACCCACGAGGCTCAGGAGGACATCCTGAGCTACGAGACACCGATCCTCGAGGAGGACCGGCTCGCTCCGGCAGAGGCGGGAGCCGCCGAAGAAGTGCTCGACGAGCTTTCGGTCGAGCCGGACGAAGAGGCCGGGGCCTCCGCCGACCTCGCCGCCGACCTCGTGCTCGAAGAGTTTCCCGCGGCGGCGCGCGCCAAGGCCCCCCGAAGGGCGGGCCCTGCCAGTGAGCCCGCCGAAACCCTTGCCGAGCTGGAGCTCGAGGCCCTTCCCGAGATCGAGCTTGCCGAAGAGGGCGGAGAGCCGGCCGAGATGGAGGCGGATCTCGAACCGGTGGGCGAGCTGGAGGCCGACCTCGAGGAGCTTGCCGAGGAGGTTGAAGAACTCGGCGAGGAGCCCGCGAACCCAGTCGACCTCGAAGCCCTCGCGATCGAGGATGAGGGACCCGTCCAGCTCTTCCCCCTCGTCGAGGCCGAGGATCTCGAGATCGGCGAGCTCGAGCCGGTTGCCGAGGAATCTGCCGAGCAGAAGGACAAGGAAATACAGATCGCCTTCGAGGCCGAGCGCCCCTCGCCTGCCCAGCCGCAGGCGGCCACGCGCGAGCCCCTCGAGCAGCTGCTCGAGGTGGAGGAGGTTCCCGAGATCGAGCTCGCCCCCGCGGCCGCCCCGGCTGCCAGGCCCGCCCGGGCAGGAGCGAGCACGGTTCCTGATGCCCTGAAGGACGAGATCCGTGCCGTGCTCAAGTACATGGATCATCTGCTTGAAGCGCTGCCCGAGGACAAGATACAGGAGTTCGCGAGCTCCGATTACTTCGTGATGTACAAGAAGCTCTTCGAGGAACTGGGACTAGGGGAGTAGATGGGGCTTCTCCGCAGAGCCGGCCGGGCGGTCCGCGGGCAGCAGGCAGAGACAGCGCAACCGGTCGCCCGCGAGCACGCCGGGCTCTTGCACCGAAGCCTCGATGCCCTCCGTACGGCGGTTGTCCACCCCGCACCGTTTGCTGAACCTGCTCCCGCCAAGGCTGCGCCAGTCGCCGCAGCGGTCCCCACCCCGGTCCCCTCCGCCGCCCCGCGTCTGCCCGCGGATGCTTCGAGCATGCTCGCCGCTGTTCGCGCGCTCCCCGACGACGTCGAGCTCCCCTCAGGGGTTTTCACCCTCCTCAAGGATGCGCTGGGCATCTCACGCGGCGCGCTGCTCCTGTACGATCCGCTGCGGATGGTCTACGCCCCCTGGGCGAGCTGCGGCTTCGACCAGACCACCCTGCACAGGCTGCGGATATCTCTGGGAGCGATCGGCAGCTTCAGCGCCCTTGCCAACGGCAAACCCGTCTCGATCGCGGGAAGCGCTCCTCTGGCGGACTACCAGAAGTATTTCTCCTCGCGCGAGTTCTCCTCCCTGTCGCGCCTGGTGATGGCTCCCTTTATCGCGGAGGAGAAGCTGGTCGGGGCCCTCCTCGTTGCCGAGGCCTCCGCGCCTTTCGACGAGGAGACGGCGCTCGTCGCCTGCCTCGCCGAGGTCTGCGACGCGGCTGCCCCCGCCATCCGCAGCGCCAGGGGGGAGACCATGAAGGCCGGGGCAGCGGCTCCTGCCCGATCGGGGGCGACGGCCGAGGAGGAGCTCGCTCGCGTGCTCTCCCAGCCCGGGGCAGCGGGCAGGAGGTTCCTCTTCCTCGCGGTATCCCTCGAGGAGTACCAGAAACGGATCCTCGCGGCTCACCGCTACCTCGATCCTTTCCGCTTGCAGGAGGACCTGCGCTACTTCCTGGGCGCCTATGCCGCCGACCTGGGAATCGCGCTCCCGCTCGCGCGGGGCAGATTCCTCATCGGGCTGCAGGACATCGAGCCCCGCGATCTGGACCTTCTGGTCCACCAGCTCTGCTCGTTCCTCTCCGCCCTGTTCGGTTCGTACGACGGACAGGGAGCCGAGGCGACGGTGCTCCGCACCCGCCTGTACCCCGACGACGGGAACGACATCGCCGAGCTTCTCGCATTCCTCACCCCCTGAATCCCATGGTGGAGCAGTTCACCGCGCGCTCTGGCGCGCGCTCGCTGCGGATCGACGGGGTCGCCCTCCACTCCCCCTACGACCCCGTGCGGGAGGCCGAGAGATTCGTCGAGGGCGCCCTGGGCGGCGAGGCTCCCTCCACCATCGTTCTTCTGGGCGAAGGCCTCGGCTACGCCGCGCGCGCCCTCGCCGCGCGGATGCCCGCTGTGCGCGTGATCCGCGTGTTCTACTCCGAGGAGGTCTTCCGCCTGTGCGAGGCGTCGCGTCTCGCCTCCTGGCATCCCGCCTCCTCCCAGAGCATCGCCGATTTCCTGCGCGCGAACATCGGCGAGCTGGACATGGAAGGGCTTCGCCCCCTCGAATGGCAGCCCTCGGCCGCCATCTTCCCTTCCCTTTCCCGATCGGCCAACGAGGCGCTGCGCCAGGTTCTCCAGGAGCTGAACGGCAGCCTTACGACCACCCTCTCGGCGGGAAAGCTCTGGATCCGCAACAGCATCGCCAACTTCCTCTGCCTCGACGGGACGCTCAGGGGGATCCCCTGCGGCCCTGAGAGGACCGTCGTCGTCGCGGCATCGGGCAGGAGCCTGGAGCAGGCCCTTCCGCTCGTTGCCAAGGCAAGGAGCGCTCTCGAGCTCTGGGCCCTCCCTTCCAGCGCCCTCTTCCTCCTCGAGCAGGGAGTCAGGCCGGATCTCCTTGTGATGACGGACCCCGGCCACTGGTCCATGCTCCACCTCCATTTCGCGAGCCCGCCCTGCCCCATCGCCATGCCCCTTTCCGCGGCACGCGGCATCTGGCGCCTGCGGGAGACAGTCCGGGCTCCGCTGCTTCTCTCCCAGCCCTCCTTCTTCGAGGAGCAGATCCTCGGCTCTGCAGGCGTCACCGCTCCTCACATCGCCCCGCACGGCACGGTGGCTGCCACGGCCGTCGACCTCGCCCTCTCGTGCACCAGAGGCCCGGTCGTGGCCGCGGGGCTTGACATGTGCGCCGAGGACCTCGCCGTGCACTGCAGCCCGAACGCCTTCGAAGAGCTCCTTCGCCTCGAGGAAGGCAGAACGAGCCCGATCACCAGCTCGAGCTTCCATCGGGTCGCCGCTCAGCAGGTCGCCCGGATGGAGTCGGGCGGCGGGATCATACGGATCCTCCGCTCCCTGCGCACGTACGCGGGGTGGTTCGGCGAGCAATCGCCCCTGGACAGGGGCAGGCTGTACAGACTCCTGCCCTCCCCGGTCGCGCTTCCCCGGTTCACGCCGCTCGACGGGGACTCGTTCCTCAGGCTGGCGGCTGCCCACGCGGGGGCGAGACCAGGCCCCGGACTGCACAACGATGGGGGCTATCCCGATCGCCCAAAACGGGAGGGAATCATCTTCGGGCTGCTCGGGCAGTGGGCACAGGCTGTCGAAACAGGCGCCCGGGGCCTCGCAGGCGATGGCCTTGCCGTTTTCTCCGGCTCACCCGTGCTTTTTCCGCTCGCCTACCATGTCGATGCCCGGGGACTGCTCGATGCCCGAAAGAAGGCCCGACGCGGAGATTCGGCAGGCGCCCTGGAGGCTGCGGCGTCGATCCTCGGGCACTGCGCGGAGTTCCTG
>Ga0315285_10003288_pt1 | contig 16849 bp, 11 predicted proteins | sample YL17G09_36_MG_FD_203698 | JGI IMG/M metagenome (GOLD analysis project Ga0315285, IMG submission 203698) | Sediment microbial communities from Yellowstone Lake, YNP, Wyoming, USA - YL17G09_36 | ecosystem: Environmental > Aquatic > Freshwater > Lake > Sediment | place: USA: Wyoming | collected... | reverse complement strand
TCATGCAGATCAGGATTACGTTTCTCGGAGCGGCCCGGAACGTCACGGGCTCGCGGTTTCTCGTCGAAGCCGACGGCTCGCGCGTGCTCGTGGATTGCGGGCTTTACCAGGAGCGCGATTTCGCCGACCGCAACTGGGACCCGTTTCCCTTCCCGGCTTCGCAGATCGACGCGGTGCTGCTCACGCACGCGCACCTCGACCACTGCGGCCTGCTGCCAAAGCTCGTGCGTGAGGGCTTTCGCGGGCGGATTCATTGCACGGCCCCGACGGCTGAGATAGCACAGATCATCCTGCTCGATTCGGCGCACATTCAAGAGGAAGATGCGGCCTACAAACTCAAGCGTCACCGCAAGGAGCGCCGCCAAAGCCCCAGGCCGGTCGAGCCGCTGTATACCACGGGCGACGCCGAGCGGGTGCAATCGCACTTTCAGCCCGTGCCCTACGAGACGAAGGTGAACGTCGCCAAGGGCATCACCGCGACGTTCCACGACGCCGGGCACGTGTTCGGCTCGTCGATGATCACCGTCAACGTCAGCCGCGACGGCCAGAGCCGGACGATCCTGTTCTCCGGCGACGTCGGGCGGGCCCACCAGCCCATCCTGCACAGTCCGACCACCTTCGAGCGGGCCGACTACGTCCTGATCGAAAGCACCTACGGCGACCGCCTCCACGAGCCCGAGCAGGATGTGCCCGAGGCCCTGGCGGAGGTGATCGACCAGACCGACCAGGCCGGCGGAAACCTCGTCATCCCGTGCTTCGCGCTGGAGCGGTCCCAGAACATCCTCTACTACCTCAGCGACCTGCTGAGGCGCGACCGCATCCGCCCGATGATGGTCTTCCTCGACAGCCCGATGGCGATCAAGATCACCGAGATCTTCGACAAGTACCCGGAGTTGTACGACGAGGAGATGCGCAGGCGCATCGCCAGCGCGATGTCGCCGTTCAAGTTCCCCGGCCTGACGATGACGCGGACCGTCGATGAATCCAAGGCGATCAACCGCATCAAGGGCACGGCCGCCATCCTGGCCGGATCGGGCATGTGTACCGGCGGGCGGATCAAGCACCACCTGGCCAACAACATAGAGCGGCCGGAATGCACGATCCTTTTCGTCGGCTACCAGGCCAGGAACACGCTTGGCCGGGCCATTTCCAGCGGCGCCCGCGAGGTGCGGATTCACGGCCAGCTCCTCGCCGTCCGCGCGAGGATCGCCCGGATCAGCGGCTTTTCGGCCCATGCCGACCGCCAGGAGCTTTTCGGGTGGCTCTCGGCGCTCAAGAAAAAGCCGCGCGGCGTGTTCGTCGTCCACGGCGAAATCGAGAGCGCCGAATCCTTCGCCGACTTGCTCCGCCAGAACGACGGCTGGCGGGTCACCGTGCCCAAGTACCGAGACACCGCTGTCTTAGATTGACGGCGCACCATAAACGCCCAATGCTAAATGATGAATGCCAGGAATGCCAGGAATGCCAGGAATGCCAGGAATGCCAGGAATGACAGATGATGAATGCCAGGAATGCCAGATGATGAATGCCATGAATGCCAGATGACGAATGCCATGAATGCCAGATGATGAATGCCATGAATGCCAGATGATGAATGCCATGAATGCCAGATGATGAATGCCATGAATGCCATAAATGCCAGATGATGAATGCCAGGAATGCCAGATGATGAATGCCATGAATGCCATGAATGCCAGGAATGCCAGGAATGCCAGGAATGCCAGATGACGAATGCCATGAATGCCAGATGATGAATGCCATGAATGCCAGATGATGAATGCCAGGAATGCCATGAATGCCAGATGACGAATGCCATGAATGCCAGATGACGAATGCCATGAATGCCATAAATGCCAGATGACGAATGCCATGAATGCCATGAATGAATGCCAGGAATGCCAGGAATGCCAGATGACGAAGCAAGAGCTCGCCGGCATGTACCTGGCATCGCGTGTTTGGCTGTTGCCTTGAGATTTGGCCTTCGGAATTTGTTTGAGCCTTGAAGTATGCCGCCACCCTGGCATTCATGGCATTCATGGCATTCATTCATGGCATTCCTGGCATTCATGGCATTCTTCCTTTATCATTCTCGGGCATAGTCCGATGAAAATCTGCCACGTCATAACCCGGATGATCCTGGGCGGGGCGCAGGAGAACACCCTACTGACCTGCCAGGGCCTCCATGCCCGCGGGCACGAGGTAACCCTCATCACCGGCCCGGCCATCGGACCCGAGGGCGAGCTGCTTGGCCGGGCAAAGGCGGGCGGATACCGCGTTGTCGTGCTGGACCAAATGCGCCGCGAGATCAACCCCGTGCGCGACCTCCAGGCCGCGGCCGAACTGCGACGGCTGCTGGCGGAGATCCGCCCCGACGTGATGCACTCGCATTCGTCCAAGGCGGGCATCCTCGCGCGGCGCGCGGCTGCGCGAGTCGGCGGGATGAAGATCGTCCACACCGTCCACGGCCTGCCGTTCCACCGCCACGAAAAGTGGTGGCGCAACCGGATGTACGTCGCCCTGGAGCGAGCCGCGGCAAAACGCACCGACGCGATCATCTCCGTCGCCGACGCGATGACCGCCCAGGCCCTGGCCGCCGGCGTGGGGACGGCCGGGCAATACACCACGATCTACAGCGCAATGGAGGTCGAGGCGTTTGCCCGCCGCCCGGATGACGCCGACGCCGTCCGCGCCGCCCTGAGACTGCCCGCCCAGGCGGTCGTGATAACGCAGATCTCCCGCCTGGCAGAGCTTAAAGGCCATGAGTTTCTCATCGAAGCGGCGCGGCAAATCGCGGATGAACGGGTGTGCTTCTGCCTCGTCGGCGATGGCCGGCTGAGAGGGCAAATCGAGTCGCGCATCGCCTCGCTGGGCCTTGCCGGACGCTTCCGCCTGACGGGCCTGGTTGCCCCCGACCGCATCCCCGCCCTGCTGCACGCCAGCGACATACTCGTACACTGTTCGCTTCGCGAGGGCCTTGCCCGCGCCCTGCCCCAGGCCATGCTCGCCGGGCTGCCGGTGGTCAGCTTCGACGTCGACGGCGCACGCGAGGTCATCGACTCCGAAACGGGAATCCTCCTGGCCCCCAAGGACGTGCCCGGCCTGAAACTCGCCCTGGAAACCCTCGCCGACTGCCCCCCGCTGCGCCTAAAACTCGGCGCCGCCGGAAGAGCCCGCTGCCGCGAAATGTTCGACCACAACCGCATGGTCGACCGGATCGAAGCCCTCTACCGACGCCGTGACTGACATTTTTATCTGGCTGTGCTTAAGTATATCCTTTTCAAGGTGATACCATTGTTTGACCGCTTGGAGTTCATTGCGGATTGCGGATTGCCTCGGCCAAGGCTTTTGGGAGAAGGAAATCCGCAATCCGCAATCCGCAATAAAGACTCGCGATTCGGCAAAACGACATTGGAGTCGAATCAGATATTCGCTCGTGCCAGAAACTCAGGTCGCTCACCCGCCGCCACCGGCCGGCCATGAGCTTGCGGACTGACCGCGCGACGGTAGACTTGGGTGGCGTGAATCGCGGTTCTCGTCTTAACCTATGATCGAAGGGGAGAGTTCTGATGAACGGAAACGAGTTGCACCGTAAGGTCTGTGCGTTGGGGTTGGCCGTGTGGGCGATTGCGGCGACGAGCGCCGCGACGGCAGGGCCGTCGAGCGGCCCAGCCACCGAACCCGCCTCGGCGCAAGCAGCCCAGCCCGCCCCGAAGCCCGCCACCCGGCCGGCCGGGAAGGTGGTCTTTCCACTAGCCCGGGCCGCGCCCCAGCCGCTGCGGAAGTACACGCTCGATGAGATCGCGGCCATGTTCCCGGCCTTCAAACACGAGCCGTTCGACTCGGCCGGGTACAACCACTTCTCGTTGCCGATTCACTACGAGGACCGCGGCGGCAACGGCGACGCCAACGAGGCGTTGGCGATGTCGTTCCTGCTCAGCCATGCCCTGGACTGGGGCGAGGGCTGCTATTGCAGCCGGCACGCGTATTTCATCTTCAAGCGTTGCGCCAAGTACATGCCGGCCTTGATGAAGAAATACGACCCCAAGGTCATCGGCTACCTGGTGAAGGACTGGCAGGCGACGCACGGTGTCGGCGGCAAGCTCATTCGCCTCAAGGACGGCTACGCGGGCGAGTTGACGATCTTTGACCGCGACGGCAAGCTCGTGAAGGAAGTCCGCTACGACAAGCCGCGGGAGTTCTTCGAATTGCTTGGCAACATGTCGGTCGCCGGCATCACCTTCCTGTCGGGTTCGGCGCCAACGGCGGCACTGGCAAAGCACCTGCACGTCAAGCAGTGCGATAACCGCCAGTCGCTCATCGACCTTGGCAAGGCCGCGACGGTCGAGGAGCGGTCGGAGGAGGAGTGGGCCATCTACGACGGAATTCTCAAGCGCGATCCCGGTTTCGCGTCCGTGCGGTATTGGAGGGCCAATCAGCAGTGGTGGCAGAATCGCGACGACCAGGCCAAGGCGCTGGAGATGGGCAGGTCGCTGGACAGCTACATCACCCTGTCGGCCATGGAGCATCTGGAGGTAAGCCAATGCCCTGACAAGGAGTTGGCGGCCAAGTATCCCCAGTGGCACAAGCGCGTCGCGGAGTTGGCCGGGCCGAACTCGACTCTTGTCATGGGCTGGCAACTCAGCGAGGCGATCGCCAGGGGAAAGGCACCCCATGAGTTGATCGAGGAGGCAACGGCGCTGGGGGCGAAGTACCCCAACGACTATCCGTATTTGCTTAAGCTGTCTGTTGCCTGGTCTCACGGCGACGACCTGCAAGTGGACCTGGACATGGCGTGCAGCATCCTCTTTGCCGCTTGGCAGAACAGATCCCTTTCGGGCAGTGATACAAGCAAGGACTATGCGGCCGGGCAACTCGCCGAGCAGGCCTTTGCGCTGGGCCATGACGACCTGTGCGTCGACCTGCTAATGCCGTTGGCGCTTGAGGGCCTCAAGACCAAGGGCCCCGAAGATGTGGCGTGGCGTTCCTGGATGCTGGGCAAAGCCCTGTTCCAAATGGGAAGGTTTGACGAATCCTGGAAGTGGTTTCGGATGGCTTATCTCGGCTGGCCGGAGAAGTCGGCGGATGCCGCGCAAGCAGCCTTGATCGGAGGAGCCTGCGCTGCGGCTCATGCGGGCCGCAGGGACATCGTCGAGCAGATCCTCCGCGACCGGCGGGAAGTGCTGGACCTCAAGAAGGCCTCTGGACTCGTGCAGGGCTATCTCGACGTCTTGGACGGCAAGCCGATCAACTCCAAGGCGCTCTGGGCCGTCAAGAACCCCCCGGATCGCTGGTTCCAGACGTACCTGATGATGTTGCAGGTGGAATCCGACATGATCCAGGGCATCGACGAAGAAAAGCAATCGCATATAGAGACGGACTTCGCGCGGTATGAGGCGCATGACCGCGCCTTGCAGATCCTTTCCCACGAGGTGTTCCGCCAGCACCCGGACAAGGCGCCGGCCTGCTTCTACGAGATGCTCCAGTTGATGCGCCCAGACGATCCGTGGGTTCGCCAGGCCGTGGCCCAGTGGCGCGGCTGGGGCAATCAGCCGGACCTGCCCGACCCCGCTAAACACCTGGAGGATTTGAAGGACTTCGCCCCCGTGCGCTGGCCGGAGGCAGACCCGGCCCGCCGGGCCGCGGCTCGCAAGTTATTCCTTAAGTCCCGCGCCGGTACGTATGCCGGCGCCGTCGGCCAGCTAATCAAGGCCGGGAAACTGGATCAGGCGCAGGAACTTGCCCTGAGATACCGGCACCTGGCAATCGACTTGGAGTGTTACGACACCCGCGTCCACGCCAGTTGGCTTGTTCGCCGCGTCGAGCAGGCTCGCCAGGCAAAGCGCGGTGCGGTATCGCCCGACGACCTGTGAGCGAGACCCGCGTCCGTGAGGCAAAGAAGAATATCGTCTGACGGCGCCACTACGAACGCTTCGCACGCGCCTGGCTGCCGCCGCGTTTCGATGACGCCTCTGGCGTTCGTAGTGTGCCCGTGAGGGCATATTCTTTTTCTTGTTTGCGACTCGGGGGAACTTCGACGCAAAAAAGACGCCGGCCGGGATGTCACGTTTGGCGGCCCCGGCCGGCGTTTTGGTTTTGTGTTCTCTTGTGCTCTTTGCGGCTGATGCTTCTCGGGCTTCCGGCGAATCTTGTCCTGCCGACCGCTTACTACTTCTTACTTCCTACCTACTGCCTACTCCCTACCTACTAACTACTTCTTCTCAGATCAGCTTTGTCTGGCCTGGCACGGCCACCTCGTGGAAGATTCCCGGGCCGGGCTTGAGTTGCTTTTCGAGTTCCGGCGGGAGGTAGTCGAGTTTCGAGGAGTTCAGCAGCCAGTCCCACGATATTTCCCGGCCGGTGAAGGCGCTCATACGGCAACCGATGGCTGTCAGGGTGCTTTCGGCGATTCGCCTGCCCTCGTTGACGGGCTTCTTGTTCTTCATGCCCTCGATGAGGACGGCGTGCTCCTCGGTTCGGCCCTCGGTGCCCTTGCCGTTGAAGGACCAGATTTTCTCGCCCTTGTGGTCCACGATGGAGTTGCAGCAGTCGCTGCTGCCCTTGTCGCCGACGATTCGTTCGTTGACGCGGTTGGTGCTCTTGGGTGCGTGCCGGCCCATGCTCAGCACGCGGGCGCCGTTGGGGTAGGTCATCTCCGTGCCGATGTGGCAGTAGAGGTCGCCCTCGTACTGCCTGGCCTTCCGGTCGTTGCCGTTGAGCTTGATGGCCGCGTCGCGGGCCTGCCTGGAGTAGTCCCTGGTCTGCCGGCTGCCCATCGCCAGGAACTTCGCGGGCGGGCCGCCGAAGCACCAGTTCATGATGTCGATGTTGTGGACGTGCTGCTCGACGAGCTGGTCGCCGGACAGCCAGGTGAAGTGGTACCAGTTGTGGCACTGCCACTCCAGCTCGCTCATGCCGTCGACCACGTCGCGGTACCAGATCCCGCCGCCGTTCCAGTAGCACTGCCCGCCGACAAGCTCGCCGATGGCGCCCTGGTGGATCTGCTCCATTGTGGCCTTGTAGTCCGAGGCGTGGCGGCGCTGGGTGCCGCAGGTGATGCACAGGCCCTTCTCATCGGCAATCCTGGCCGAGGCGATCACCGAGCGCGCCCCGGCGGGGTCCACGGCGACGGGCTTTTCCATGAACACGCTCTTGCCGGCCTCGATGCACGCCCGCAGGTGGTACGGGCGGAATACCGGCGGGGCGGCCATGACGACGTAGTCCAGGTCCATCGCCGCCAGCTTGCGATAGGCGTCGAAGCCCCAGAAGACGTTGTCCGGCTTGATCTGGCAGCGGTCCTTGAACTGCTTGGCGAACCGGCCTGCCGCCTCCTTGGCCTGCGACTTGAACAGGTCGGACACGCCGCAGATCGTCACGGCCGGGTCGGCCGACATCGCGTCGCCGACGGCGCCGGTTCCCCGTCCGCCGCAGCCGATCAGGCCGATGCGCACGCGGTCCGTGCCCTGCCCGCTTGCCATGTTCACCGACGCGCCGGCGATAGCCATGCCCGCAAAGGCCGAGGCCGCCGTAATTCCCCGCTTGCCGCTTATGCTCTGATTGTCCATTGCCGCTTTCCTTTTCGATTCAGTTTCCGGATTACCATCGCTCGCCCGTGGGCAGTTCAAATCAGCGCCGTCTTGCCCGGCATGCAGACCGGCTCGACCGGCAGCGGGCCAAACGCCAGGTTCTTGGGCAGCAGGTCGAGCTTGGAGCTTTTGAGCGCCCAGTCCAGCTTCAGCGCCCTTCCGGTATAGGCGCTCATTCGCCCGGCGATGGCCGTAAGGGTGCTCTCGGCCACACGCTTGCCTTCATTGAGCGGCTTGCCCGCGCGGATGCCGGCGACCAGGTCGGCGTGCTCGACGACGTAGGGGTTGGGGCTGGGGCCGTCGTACTTCCAGATCTGGCTGCCCTTGTGGTCGCAGATGGTTCCGTCGAAGTTCGAATAGCCCTTGGTGCCGACGACCCGCTCGGAAACCCTGTCGGCGGCTTTGTCGGTCTGGCGGCACATGCTGATGGTCCGGGCCCTGTTCTCATACTCGAACTCGACGGCGAAGTGGTCGTAGATGTTGCCGCAGTCCTGGCTGGTCCTTGCGGCCCGGCCGCCCATGCCGTACGCCAGGGCCGGCATGGAGTTGAAGGCCCAGTTGACCACGTCGAGGTTGTGGACGTGCTGCTCGACGATGTGGTCGCCCGACAGCCAGGTGAAGTACAGCCAGTTGCGGACCTGCCATTCCATGTCGCTGTATTCGGGCTTTCGGTTATGGACCCACAGCAGGCCCTGGTTCCAGTAGCACTGGGCGCTGACCAGCTCACCGATCATGCCGTCATGGATTCGCTTGATCGTCTCGATATAAACCGGCTCGTGACGCCGCTGCGTGCCGGCGACGATCGCCAGCTTCTTGGCCTCGGCGCTGGCTGAGCTCTCGATGACCGAGCGGATGCCGGCCGGGTCCACCGCGACGGGCTTTTCCATGAACACGTGCTTGCCCGCGTCGATGGCGGCCTTGAGGATCATGGGCCGAAAGCCCGGCGGGGTCGCCGTGATGATCATGTCCACGCCCGATGCGATGACCTTCTCGTGGTTGTCCCAGCCGGAGAACTTCCGGTCGCCCGGCACGTCGAACCGGGCCTTGTCGGAAAACTTCTTGCTCAGGCCGGCATGCGAGCCGTCCAGGCGGTCCTTGAACAGGTCGCCCATCGCCCAGACCTGCACGCCGGCAGGGTTGGCCGTGAGGCAATCCACGACCGCCTCGGTGCCGCGCCCGCCGCAGCCGATCAGGCCCACCTTGATCGTGTCCGTACCGGCCGCGCGGGCCGATGGCAGGCGCCCACCCGCCAGGATCACGGCCCCGGCCGACAGGGCGGTGACCTTCAGGAAGTCGCGGCGACTCTGCCGCCCGAAACGTCGTTTGCCGCTGCTTGCGTTTACCATGGTTCTCCTCTGCTCTACTGACGTTCGTTTTCTGGTTTTCCCGGGAAGAGTTTTCATCGCAGAGATCGCGGAGGTCGCAGAAACAAATAGATAGAACTCTTTATCTTCTCTGCGCTCTCAGCGACCTCTGCGAGAAATCCGCCTTTTCAGTATCAGATCGTCGCTTCCTTCCACTGCTGCTCCAGGAAGCGGAATGCCTTGGGAATCTCCTCGTCCGCCTTGCCCTTGACGCCGCATTCCAGGCTGCAAAAGTCCTGGTAGCCGATCATCTTGAGCCCGCGGAAGCCGTCGACGAAGCTCCGCTCGTCCTGGCCCGGCAGGTTGCGCTTCTGGCTGGCCAGGTGAACGTGGTGCAGGTAAGGCCCGGCGGACAGAAACGCCCCGCGGTCGCTGGTCTCTTCCTTGCACATGTGGTAGAAGTCGCCCATCATGCCGATGCCCGGGCTGTTGGCGTCGCGGCAGATGCTCGCCGCGTCGGCCAACTGGCGGAGGAAGAACGCCTCCCCGCGGTTCAGCGGCTCCATCAGAATCCGCGTGCCCGCCCTTCGAGCGGCCTCGCCGATCTCCGGCAGAATGTCCACCAGCACCTTCCGTGCTTCCTTGGGCGCCAGTTGGGCGTGACTGTTGAACGCCGGGACCATGATGATGCCCGTCGAGCCGACCTCGCCGGCTGGGCCGCAAAGGTCCTTGAGCCGCTGGGCGCCCTCTTTGCGCTTGGCCTCGTCGGGGTCGATGAGCTGGAAGTATCCCGCGCAGATGGCGCTGACGGCGATGCTCGTGCCCTTGACGGCTTCCTTGATCTCGGCGACGCGGTCTTTGATATTGGCGCTGAGCTCCACGCCGGCGGCGCCCCATTGCTGTAGTTTCTCGACCTTTTCGCGGAGGCTCTTGCCGGGCACCCGGCTTTCCTGGCTGGAGAGCTTCAGCACGGCCGGCTTCTTCTCCGCCGGCGCCGCCGTGGCCGCCGCGGGGGCGTCCTGGGCGGAAGCCCTGCCCGCCAATGCATAAACTCCCGCAGCCGCGCCGGCGGCAAGCGCCGATGACTTGAGAAAATCGCGTCGATCCATAGCATGTGCCCTTGAAAAGTCCTGGTCCGAGCAAAAAAAACACGAAGCCGCAATAATCCGACAAATGGTTTAACCTTCCACGCCGCCGGGGGTGTTGGAAAAGATAAAGGAACTTTTTACCATACGGAGAATCCTAATGACCGCCAGGTTCCTGACCGCCGTCGCCGTCATGCTTGCCGCCGCGACCTGCCTTTGGGCACAGGAAAAGTCCGCAGCCGCGCCGCCAGCGGCGGACATCCTCGCCCGCCTTCGCCCGGGCCATCCACGACTGGTGCTGACCGACCAGCGCCTGGCTGAACTGAAAAAACTCGCCCGGACCGACAAACTCCTGGCAAAGGCCGTCAAGGACGTGATCGCCCAGGCTGACTCCCTGGCCGCCAGGGGCGAACTGGTCTACCGCAAGATCGGACCGCGCCTGCTGAGCGTCAGCCGCGACTGCGTCAACCGAATGTACTCCTACGGCCTGGCCTGGCGATGGACGGGCGATGAGAAATACGCCGCCAAGGCCCGCGCCACAATGCTGGCGGTGTGCGGCTTTGCGGACTGGAACCCGTCGCACTTTCTCGACACCGCCGAGATGAGCCACGGCGTCGGCATCGGCTATGACTGGTTCCACGACTCACTCGACGAGCCGACCCGCAAGACTATCCGCCAGGGCCTCATCCGCCTGGGCATGGAGCCGGGGCTGGAGTGCTACCGCGGCAAGTCGGGCGGCTGGTGGCGGACCTCCGGCCACAACTGGAACCAGGTGTGCAACATGGGCCTCTCGATCGGCGCGCTGGCCATCGCCGACACGGACCCCAAGTGCGCGGGCGAGATCCTCGCCAGTGCCGTCGCCAGCCTGCCCCGCGCCCTGAAGAGCTACGCCCCCGACGGCGCCTGGGGCGAAGGCCCCGGCTACTGGAGCTACGCCACCAGCTACACCGCCTACGGCCTGGCGGCCATGAACACCGCCCTCGGCACGGACTTCGGACTCTCGGCGATACCCGGCCTGGAACATGCCGGGTATTTCCCCATCTACACCGCCGGGCCGATGGGCCTGATGTTCGGCTTTGCCGACGCCCACACCCCGCTGAAGCGCGGGAACCTGCCCGAACTTTTCTGGCTGGCTGGACGGTACGACAACCAGTTCTTCGCCGAGGCCGAACGGGAAATGATTGCCCAGCGCCGGGCCGATCCGCGCGACGTGATATGGTACGTCCCACAGGCCCCGACCGCCCCGCCGACCAAGCCGGAACTCGCCAGACTCTTCCGCGGGCCGGTGAGCGTGGCCGTCTTCCGAACCGCCTGGTCCAACCCCAACGCCGTCTTCCTGGCCTTCAAGGCCGGGTATAATGAGGTCAACCACGCCCACCTGGACCTCGGACAGTTCGAGCTCGACGCCCTCGGCGTCCGCTGGGTCCGCGACCTCGGCAGCGACGACTACAACCTGCCGAACTACTTCCACAGCCCCGCCCAGGACGCCCAGCGATGGAAGTACTACCGCCTGGGATCCGCCAGCCACAGCGTCGTTACCCTCGACGGCGACAACCAGAACGTCTCGGCCGTGACGAAGATCACCGACTTCCTGGCCGACGGGAAAGACGGCTTTGCCGTCGCGGACCTGACCTCCGCTTACACGCCCAAGGCCAAGAGCGCGCGGCGGGGCGTCCGCATGATTGCCGGCCGGGCCGTGCTCATCCAGGATGAACTGGACATCGCCAAGCCCTGCCAGGTCGCCTGGGGCATCACCACCGACGCCAAGGTCGCCCCCGCGGGCGCCGCCGCGACGCTTACCCTCGACGGCCGCGCGCTCACCGCACGCATCCTCCAGCCGCAAGGGGCAAAGTTCGCCGTGGAGTCCGCCGAGCAGAAGCCGCCGCAGGCCCCAAACACCGGCGTCAGTCGGCTGGTTATCCGCACGCCGGCCCAGCCGGGCCCGCTGCGTTTCGCCGTGCTGCTGACCCCCCAGGCCCCGGGCGCCCCGGCCGCCGCGGCCCCGAAGATCACCCCGCTGGCGGACTGGAAGTCCCCGGTTCCCGCTGAATAGCCGGCCGAAAAATGACGATAACCCAAAAGGAAGGTCATAGCTCTTAGGTCATAGGTCTTAGGGCGCGCCATCGGGCGAAGCCGGTCATCAGGGCACATGCTGATGAGCCTGCCCAAGGGCCGCAAACGCCAACGGCGATGATTGGGGTTCAGCCACCCTAAGAGCTAAGAGCTATAACCTAAGACCTTCTTTTAGGAGTTGAGCCGCTGAGTTGGGCGCAAGACGTCCTGAAGAATGAAAAGGCCCCGCGAAGAGAACGCTGGTTTTCCCTATGACCTATGAGCTAAGACCTAGGACCTTCTTTTCGCCCAAGGTGCCGCCATGACCCTTGTCGAAGCTCTGAACGTGATGCGCCAGGCCGGATTCCTCCAGGTCAAGGACACTCACTCGCGGTTCTTCAAGGACATCGAGGAACTGCTGCCCGAGGCCGGGCTGGACCTCAACGACTACACGCCCAACACCCACACCGGCGAGATAGCCCAGAACCACCGGACCCCCAGCGCTCACTACCAGTGTACGTGAGCACCCTCATTCGCACTCAGCCGGCCGTAGTGGCGTCGTAAGGCGGTATCTTCGTTCGTAGTGGCGTCGTAAGACGCTATCTTCGTTCGTAGTGGCGTCGTAAGACGCTATCTTCGTTCGTAGTGGCGTCGTAAGACGCTATCTTCGTTCGTAGTGGCGTCGTAAGACGGTATCTTCGTTCGTAGTGGCGTCGTAAGACGCTATCTTCGTTCGTAGTGGCGTCGTAAGACGCTATCTTCATTCGCAGTGGCGTCGTAAGACGCTATCTTCGTTCGTAGTGGCGTCGTAAGACGCTATCTTCGTTCGTAGTGGCGTCGTAAGGCGGTATCTTCGTTCGTAGTGGCGTCGTAAGACGCTATCTCATGATATGCCCTTACGGGCACACTACGAACGGGGATATGCCCTTACGGGCACACTACGAACGGGGATATGCCCTTACGGGCACACTACGAACGGGGATATGCCCTTACGGGCACACTACGAACGGGGATATGCCCTTACGGGCACACTACGAACGATGGCCATCCCGGCCATGAGTCTCGCAATCCTGCCTTACCAGCGGCCCAGTCGGCGCCATCCCCAGCAGGCCAGCAACGCGATGCACAGAAGCCAAAGGGAACCAATCACGATGCCGCCCGCCCATTTCCACCCTGCGCCCACCTGCACGCCCCCGGCTGCCTTTTCGCGGCACTCCGCCAGCACGCCGCTGGGAATCATTCGCCGCACCGCAAACACACCCAGCGGGACGATAACCAGGTCGTCCAAGTACCCGAGGACCGGGATGGGATCGGCAATCAGGTCAAACGGACTGACCGCATAGACGACAACCGCCCCGGCGAGCGCCTTGGCATACCAAGGGGTCGCCGGATGGCGGATCGCCAGATAGATGGCGAAGACCTCACGGCGCAGGCCGCGCGTTCTGTGCTTCAGGCGCCGCAGGATGCCGGGACCGCGATCACTCATGACTTGCAATTGTAAGCGGCTTGCTCTGGACCCGCGAGCATTATTGACGGGATGAATCATGCACAGCAGCGTCTGAATCCGACCCCGCCAGACAATTCGCCGCGCCTCTGGCCGCGCCGAGTTCCCGCACCTGAAGCGCCGCATCGGCTGAATGCCCCGCCGGCGCCGGTGTGCGACATTATTCCAGGGCAATGCATAAGTTTTTCAATGACGGCATATTGAATCATCCAGAGAGTAGAAAGTAGAGAGTAGACCGCGGGAGAAGTCAGGGCGATCGGCCAAAAGGGATTGCCCGATCAGGCGTCAGCCGCATTTTCTCCTTTCTACTCTCTCCCGCTCTGTGTGCGACAAGATTTCCTGGCAGGAAATCTTGTCGCACACCGCCGCCGCCCGCCGTCCGTTTTCCCGCGCCACCCGCGTCCCGGCCGATTAGAATCCCGGCCATGACGCAAGACCCTCAGACCGCAGGCGAGATCCCGTTGGAGCCGGATGCACACGTGGCTTACCGGCGGCGGGGGATGTTTTTCCTGGGCCTGGCGGTGGGGGCGGTCGGGCTGGCAATGGCGATGCAGGGGGGAGTCAACGCGAACTACGTCGCCGACGTCATGGGCCTGACCGGCCAGCAGCAGGGCACGCTCGAGGCCTGGCGGGAAAGCTGCGGCATCACGGCCCTGGTGGTCCTGGCGATGCTGGCGGGTCTGGCTGAGCCGCTGGTGGCCGCTGGGCTGCTGGCGCTGATGGGCGTGGGCCTGGCGGGGTATGCCTACGTGCCGGACTTCTTCTGGCTGGTTGCGGCCTCGCTGGTCTGGAGCCAGGGCCTGCACGTGTGGATGCCGCTGCCGGAGTCGATGACGCTGGCCATGGCTGAGCCCGGTAGGCAGGGCCACCGCCTTGGGCAGATGCGGGCGGCCGGGGCGGTCGGCTCCGCTGCGGGGCTCGTCGGGGCGTACGTCCTGTACGTCTGGCTGGGCTGGCGGATACGCCCGATGTTCCTCATCGCCGGGGCAGCCGTCATCCTGGCGGCGGCGAGCTGCCTGGCCATCCCGCGCAAAATCCGCACGCCGGGCCCGAGGTTCGTGCTTCGCCGAAAGTACTGGCTGTACTACCTGTTGAGCTTCCTGGAGGGCTGGCGCAAGCAGATATTCATCGCCTTCGCGGGCTTTCTGCTGGTCAAGAAGTACGGCACCCCGCTGGAGACCATGCTGCTGCTGTGGATGGCCGTCCAGGTGATCGGGTACGTCGGCTCGCCCTTCGTCGGCCGGCTCATCGACCGCGTCGGCGAGAGGCCGGTGCTTGTGTTCTACTTCTCGTGCCTGACGGCCTTGTTCGTCGGCTACGGCACGATCGAGAACAAGCACGTCCTTTACGTCCTGTTCATCATCGACAGCGCCATGTTCACCTTCGCCATGGCGCTGACAATGTTCGCCAACCGCATGGTGCCGCCGGGCGAGCGCACGCCGACGCTCAGCATGGGCGTGGCGTTCAACCACGTCGCCGCCGTGGTCATGCCGCTTCTGGGCGGGCTGATCTGGAGATACGCCGGCTTCCGGTGGGTCTTTTACCTTGGCGCCGCCGCCGCGGCCGCCAGCATCGTCCCGGCCCTGATGGTGCCCGCGCGGCCCAAGGCGGCGGGCGGCAGGTCGTAGAGGCTCGCGCCCTGCTTCGGTAAAACGCTTTTCCCGTCAGGACATAGCTGCTGATGGGGCCGGCGATGAGGATCAGCGCCGTGTCCGGGGCTCGCCCTTCGGGGCGGGAGCCTGCCGGCGGTTTAACTAAGGTTCCACGGCGGCTTTGTCCGATACCCCAAGGGAGCCTGAACCCAGGTAGGGGTCGGATTTTGGGCACCGGGTGCGGTCGATGCGGTCGGTCAGGGCGGATGGGCGCCGCCGGTTGGCCACGCGTGTTGCGTGGCGGCGGCCCGTCGCACCGCGCTGCCGCCCGGTGAGATTCAGAGGCATTGCGCAACAACGTGTTCAAGTCGGCCACAACACTCCCGCTCCAGCGGGGCGGCGACGCCGCGCCCAACAAGCGCCCCGGACGGACAATGTCCGTGCCAGGCGAGGCTTCAATGGGTTGTCCCGGCCGCCCCTTACACCGGCTGGTCACGCATTTTCCGGTTTTTTTTCATTTTACTTCGCGGGTGGGCAGGGTAACTTTATCCTCAGTGCAGGATCTCCGGAATCGGTACGCTCGCGTTTTATCGTCCGATCCGGGGCCGGCCTGCACGGAAGGTCATAATATGACAAGTGCAGTACAGGACGCATTTCCGCTCACGGTTACGACATACGGAGAACATCCAGTATGAAAGCCGACTCTATGCGAAGATGGCGGCGGTGGATATTCGGGGTTGGTCGGTCACGGCCTATCTGGGCTCTTGCCGTTGGTCTGGCTTTGCTGGCGTCCGCGGCGCTGACAATGCCCGCCCGGGGCGCCGACAAGCCCGCGACCCAGCCCGCCCCAGCCGGCGCGACGGACGGGCCTCAGTACATGGTCAGCCAGTTCATTCTGGGCTACGCCAGGGAGCACCCCCAGCAACCGGACATCGCGCCCGCGGCGGACATCCAGATCGTCCTGGGCAAGACTGACAAGGGTTACGTCGCTCCCCGCCCGGGCGCTGCGGAGGTCACGCTGAGGCTGGACCAGTACAAGCCCGCCAAGGCTGAGGCGTTCTTCGCCAGCGCCATCCGGCGGATAGACGAGTCGATCGTCGAGGCCTACAATCGCCAGGGGCTTGTCGGCGTGTTCGTGGCTCCCAACGACGAGGACATCGACCCGCGGACGGGCAAGGACGAGCGGTCGGCGGATCAAACGGCGCTTCGTCTGGTGGTCTGGACCGCGGCGGTTTCCCGGATTCGCACCCTTGCCAGCGGCGACCGCATAACCGCGCCGGCCCCGGTCGAGGCGCCCGCAGCCGCGCTCGCAGCCGCGCCGGTCGAGGCGCCCGTAGCCGCGCCGGTCGAGGCGCTCGCAGCCGCGCCCGCACCTGCAACCCAGCCGACCCCGCCCGAAACGGTCGCGCCTGCGCCCGCACCAGCAACCGCGCCCGCCCCAGCCGAAACGGTCACACCCGCGCCCGCAACTCAGCCAGCCCCGGCGGAAACGGTCACACCCGTGCCTGCACCTGCGCCTGCGACCGCGCCAGCCCCGGCGGAAACGGTCACACCCGTGCCTGCACCTGCGCCTGCGACCGCGCCAGCCCCGGCAGAAGCGGTCACACCCGTGCCCGCACCTGCGCCTGCGACCGCGCCCGCCCCAGCCGAAACGGTCACACCCGCGCCCGCAACTCAGCCAGCCCCGGCGGAAACGGTCACACCCGTGCCTGCACCTGCGCCTGCGACC
>Ga0315285_10003286_pt1 | contig 16853 bp, 12 predicted proteins | sample YL17G09_36_MG_FD_203698 | JGI IMG/M metagenome (GOLD analysis project Ga0315285, IMG submission 203698) | Sediment microbial communities from Yellowstone Lake, YNP, Wyoming, USA - YL17G09_36 | ecosystem: Environmental > Aquatic > Freshwater > Lake > Sediment | place: USA: Wyoming | collected... | reverse complement strand
TCAGTCACGGTATAGCCTCCTGATCGGAACGTCGGCGCGGCGGGCGGCTTGTGTCGCCCGAACCGGTTTGGGGTCGGCATAGGCGCAAGCGTGGCGCGAAGTCACCCCATTCAAGACTGTCGACCTCCCGTCCCGCGAACCTCCCGCGCGGCGTCCTGCGGGGTAGCGCTTGGGCTTCGCGATTCTCCGCGCGTGAGCGACGTTCGATGGATCGGAGACTCGCCCCAAACCCGGGAGCGACAAGGCTGGAGGATGGAATGGCTTCCGCGTTCCACCCCGAATCGCCGAAGCAGTCTAAAAGCCTTACCGCCGATATATCAAGCACTTTTTCGCACCGGCCGGGCGGCTCCGACAACGCGGGAAGACGACTTCTCGAAGACTCATCTCCCAGGAACCGGCGTCTCGAACCCGACTTCCCACGCTACACGCCGGGGCCCCCGCGCGGACGGCTGGTCGGGCGCGCTCAGAACCACGCGAATCTGGGTCCCCGATTGCTTCGAGGCGGTCGTGACGCCTGATGTCGCCTCCCGATTCGAGACGCCGGCGGATCTGAGGCGCCACTCTGCCGACGGCGCGGCGATGCGCAGCTCGTAAGGATCGCCCGGAACAACCAGGCTGGTCCCCTGGAGCGTCTTGCTCCGGGGTCTCCATTCCTCGCGGATCACGTCGCCGATGCCTTGGGCGACGTGCCGCGAGGTGCTGACCACTTGGGGATGGCCCCGCTCACGGCGCAGCGCCAGCACGCGGCACGATCCCGGCTCAACGCCGGCCGAGAGCGCGCCGCGAGTCGAAGCGACGAACTCATTGCTCCAGTAGTCGAAACCGACGTACCGCCTTTCCTCGTCCCTGTGGGTCCAACGTTGGGCAAAGCAATCCCGCTCCGGCTCGAGCCATGCAAAGGGAACGCGGAAGACGCGCCTCTCGGTTCCCCAGTTGAACAGGCCGAGGACATGGCGGCGGTTTTCTCCCTGACCCGCGTCCAGATGCCAGATCGCCGGCAGGGGGTTCTCGAACAGGTCCAAGGGTCTGGCGCAAAGCCCATGGTTCGGCATGCTGCGCTTGACGATCTCCAGCCGCTCCGGCGGAAGGCCGGGCAGCCACTCGCTCACAATGTTCAACTGGCCGCTCAGGGCGATCCAGGAACCCCAAGCCCGCGCCTGCTCCAGCGTCAGGGGCTCGCGCAGCATCAGACAGTCCGGATCGTTGTGCCACACGCGGCCCTGGAGGAAGTAGAGGTGCGCGCCTATCGTGGCGCACGGGAGAATCGCCTCCCAAGACGCGCCGATGTCTCTGCCGATGCGCATGGCGTCCACGCGGCCCATGGAAGCCCCGAGCGTTCGCATGTTCTGCGCGGCGCAACACCCGAGAATAAAAACGTCCTCGCCCGCCGCGTCGCGTACGAGCGCAAGGCCGTCGCGATAGGCTTCGACGTTCGTCTTCGCGGGATCGTGGAAGACGGCGTCGCTCAACTTGTCCTCGCGGCACTTCGGCTCCGGATAGGTCAACTTCGCCGCCATGCCGCTCCAGAGACCGTCTATCTTGATGTACTTGAATCCCCACTCGCGCGTGATCCGCGAGACAATCCGCCGCAAGTACTCCCGCGCTCCGGGGTGCGTCATGTCCAGACACGTCCCCGCCCAGCGGACCTCGTAGCGGCGGCCGCTCTTGCGGTGGACGAACCAGTCGCCATGGTCCTTGAAAACGGGAAGCCGGTGATCGGAGGCGAAGGGCAAGAACCAGAGGCCGGGCGTCAGTCCGGCAGCCGCGATCTTCTTGGCCGTCGCTTTCATGCCGCTGGGATAAGGACCGTCCGGGCGATGCGCCGAGTAGTCGGCGCACGGCCCCGCGCGCCGCGGGCCGTTCTGCCATTGGTCGTCAACCTGGACGACTTCAAAACCGAATCGGCGCAGGTTCCTGGTCGAGAAATCCGACAGTTCGGCAGTCCGCTCCTCGTCCGAAGGGCCCCCGTGCGGATGGGAGTACCACGTGCAGTAACCGCTCGGCGCGGGGCGGAGCCGGATCTGGCCCGCCGGGCGGGTGAGGCCCGCCGGGCGGGTGAGGCCCGCGGGGCGGGTGAGGCCCGCCTTGGCGATGGCGTCGGCGTAAGCCTCCAGCCCGAGGAAAACGTCCTCGAAGCACCCAACCGCAAAGATCTCGCCTTCCGCCGTCTCGCCCGGCTCGAGCCGCAGGTTCCCATAGTCCGAGCGCGCTTCGAGGCGAATGGTCTGCCGCGTGGCCGACGATAGAACCACCCCGCTCGCCCGCTCGTGCGTCAGCCACCCCCCCACGGCGCCAAACCGGTATCCCGGGCGTCCGGCGGCGAGGAAGGTGTAGCTGGCCCGTCTCTTTGTCGCCGGCGTCAGCCCGTCGCATCCCAGAAGAGTTAGATCTTCCGTCCAGTTGCCCAGATCCGCGGAAACGTTCGCCGTCGGGACCTTGTCGATCGTGATCGTCTCGTCGGTCCCATTGTGAATCAAGGCCTGCGTACAAACGAAGAGTAGCCGCGGATAGACGATGACGCGGTCGACGTTCCCGTCAGCGTACTCGTACTCGACCGCCTTGCCGCGCCCAAGCGGGCCTTCCACCGAGACAATGCGAGCCTGGCCTTTGTTGCCGCGCAGCTTGCCGTGACGCAGCATAATGATGCCGCCAGACATTGCGGCGAACTTGCCCCTGCGCGTGTCGAACCGGACCTCGATGAGACCGTTGTCCAGGACCAGCGCGTCGTCCGATTCTCGCGCCCAGACGGAGTCTTTCCTGCCTTTGGCCGATTCGGCCTTAGTTGCCGGTGTGCGCATTCCCGGAGCTCCTCAAGCGGCGGGGTTTAGCGTCGCGTTCCATGTCGCGGCGCATTTCGCGGTCGCGGATGTCGCGGCGTTTGTCGAACTCCTTCTTGCCGCGCGCCAGGCCAATCTCCACTTTGACGTATTGGCCGCGGAGATACACGCGCAATGGAACGAGGGTGTAGCCCTTCTGGGTCGCCGCGCCGATGAGTCTCTTGATCTCCCGCTTGTTGAGGAGCAGTTTGCGCGTGCGCTTGGGTTCAACGTTGTGGCGGTTGCCCTGTTCGTAGGGCTGGATGTGGAAATTGAAGAGCCAGATCTCCCCGTCCTCCGGGCTGGCGTAACTGTCGACCATGCTCCCGCCGCCTTGGCGCAACGATTTGACCTCGGCGCCCTGCAGCACAATGCCCGCCTCCCACGTCTGCTCGATGTGGTAGAGGTGGCGCGCCTTGCGGTTCGTGGCCACTATGCGCACCTCGGGGGAATCCGATCTCTTGCCGCGTTCGCTCATGGTCCGGAACGGCCCGCGCAGGAGCCTCATTGCTTGCCGGCGGGTTGGAGGCCCCTCAGCCATTCGAGAGCCTCAGGATGACTTCTCCAGGCGTGGCCGATCTCCGCCATACATACGCAGGCCTCATTGCGGTCGCCGGGGGAGTAGTAATCGGGCGGGGATTTGGGGGGGGCTTTCTTTCCCGTCAGATAATCCCGGACGTAGCGGTTCTCGGCGTCGGCGTGAACGTAAGCAGCCTTGGCGCCCTCGAGGTCGCCGGAAAGGTATCGTTCGAGGACTTTCGCCCAGTTGAAAATCGCGAAGAACGACTCCCGGTACTTCTTGAACAGCCTCCGCGCGCCTTCCAGGCGGTCCGTTTGGAGGTAGAGTCCCAAGAGTATGTCGCGCATCCCCTGGTTGTCGTTAGGGTTGAGTTCGAGCATGGCCTCGCAGTGGCCAATCGCCTCGTCCAGGCGCCCGGCCTTGCGCAACGCGGAGACCAGACTCGCGCGAGCCCGCATATAGGGGCGGGTCTCGGGGATGCCCCAGAAGTGGCCTTTGTTCTCCCGAATGAAGGCGGCGCCGAGCCTTCCCGCGGCGCGCTCCACGATGCTCGCGTAGGACTTGACCAGGTCCTCCTCGTTCTCAGCCGCGAAGCCCGCGAGCATCGAAAGAGCGTCGATGTTGTCCGGGTCAAGTTTCAGCGCCCGCCCGAGCAGGTCCAACGTCTCCTCGAGGTCCTCCGCACCCATGGCCTCGTAAACCAGGTCCTGCGCCACTTCCTCGGGTTCCGGTTCGTATCCCGCCATCAGTTCGTCAACAGTGCGACTGTTGACGTTCTTCTCGAGGAACTCGTTGGCCTCCTCGATCGTCTCGAAGTTTTGTTGTTCCAAGATGCGGGAGACGATGCGGTTGAACTGCTCAGCGGCGAAGCGTGGCGGCGGGCGGCGGGCCGGCGCGTCAGACGGCGGGGACGCCTTTCGGCCGGCTCTTGCGGGCTCGCGGCGCTTCGCGGACGCGCGTCGTTTCGGGGAGGAAGTCGTCTTGGCCAAGGTTCGTGCGCTCCTGTTCTCCTGTAGTCTGACGGCGCCTCCGAATCACGGTGGCTTGGACGCAAACCACGGGGGTCTATTGCTGCAAGACGCGGGCGATGGCTTCGCACAGTCTGTCCATGTTCGCGCGCGTCATTCCCGCCACGTTAATGCGGCCCGATCCGACGATGTAGATCGAATCACGGGAACGCAGCGTTTCGACCTGTTCCTTAGTAAGCCCCGAGAGGGAGAACATGCCGTTTTGTCGCGTGATGAAAGAGAAATCGCGGGCGACGCCTTTCGTCTTGAGCGTCTCGACGAACAGGCGCCGCATCTCCTGAATGCGTCCGCGGACGGCGGTCAGCTCCTCTTCCCATTCCTTGCGAAGATCACAATCGCCAAGGATCTTGACAACGATGGCGGCGCCGTGGGCGGGCGGGTTGGAATAGTTGGCTCGGATCGCGATTCTGACGTGGCTGAGGGCCTTCTCAGCCGCTTCTGGCGACGAAGCGATCACGGTCAAGGCGCCCACGCGCTCGCAATAGAGCCCGAAGTTCTTCGAGTACGAGCTGGCAATGAGCATTTCCCGGCCCGCGGTCGCAAAGGCCCGGACCGACGCGGCATCCTCTTCGAGCCCCTGCCCGAAGCCTTGGTAGGCCAGATCGAAGAAGGCCGGCAGGCTGCGTTCGGCCGCGACCTCGGCGATCCGCCGCCACTGCTGCGGCGTGGGGTCCATGCCGGTCGGGTTGTGGCAGGAGCCGTGAAGGAGAAGGACGTCGCCCCGGGGAATCTCGCCCAGAGCGGCGAGCATGCGGTCGAAGTCGAGGCATTTGGCCTTGGCGTCGTAGTATGGGTAGGAGGAAATCTCGAATCCCGCCGCGCCGAAGACGCCGAGATGATTCGGCCAGGTGGGATCGCTGACCCAAAGGCGGGCGGAGGGCCGGACCTTTCTCAGAAAGTCGGCGCCGACGCGAAGGGCGCCCGTCCCGCCCGGGGTGTGCGCGGTGGCCGCCCGCCTTGAGGCCAAGGCCTCGTGGCCCGGGCCCAGCGCCATCTCTTGCACCGCGCGGGAATAGGCGGGGCTTCCGTCGATGGGCAGATATCTCTTGGTCGTTTCGCCCTCGAGAATCCCATGCTCCGCCTTCTTGACGGCCGAGAAGATGGGCGTCGTTCCGGCCTCGCCGACGTAGTTGCCCACGCCGAGGTCGATCTTGTTGGGATTCGGGTCCTTCCGCACCGCCTCGCTCAAGCCGAGGATCGGATCCGGGGGCGCCATTTCCAACTCGTCGAACATGAGGGGAATCCTTTCGAAGGATCCTGCTCGGGGAGACTGCGGAGAGCGAGGCCGACCTGGGCAGGGAACTCCGGGCATGGCCTCTGCTTGCGTGGGAATCCGCTCCCGCCCCCCGGCGGAGGGCCTCACTCGGCTTCGCCGCTCCCGAGGAGGTCCTCGTTCATCTTGATTTTCATAACGTAGTTGCGCTGATCCCAGAGCCATTCGTCCATCAGCATCTTCTGCCTGGCGCCCAGGACGGACCGTTCGATCTCCGGCATCTCTTTCTCAAATGCCTCTTGGTCCGCGTCTCTGAGTTCGGCGATGTGCCAGACAACGTAGGCGGACACATCGTTTTTGGATTGCCCCGCCGGGCTGATTCCGATCTCGCCCGCCTTCGCAAAAAGCGTGTCTTTCTCGAAACCGATCAAGGGGGCAGACTGCAGATCGACCGGCATCTCTGCGCGGGTGAAGTAGTCCGTGGTCCGCACCTCGATTCCCGCCGCTTCGGCGCTCGCCCTCATCGCTTCAACGGTGGCGGCCTTCGCCAGGAAGTCGTCCGCCGCCGCTTTCATCATGTCGCTCCCCTTTTGCTTGCGAAAAGCCTCTTCCACCTTGTCTCGGATCTCTTCAAGCGGCGGGATGTGGGATTCCTTCTGCTTGATGAGCTTCAGAACGTAGAGCGTGTCAACGGAGGAAAGCACGAGGGAGGTCTCGCCCACGCGCATCTCGCTGATGTACTCCGTGTCCTCGGGATTGATGTAGCCCAGATCGAGAGAAATGAACGAGGAGTTGGTCAGGGCCCACGACGAGACCCCGTCGGACATCTGGAGTTCCTGCGCCATCGTCTTGAGGTCCGCATAGCCCCGCACCTTCCCGTCCAGTTCCTCGCGCTTCTCGCCGAACCTCGCGTCTAAGGCTTTTTGCTCGCAGAGGGTTCGCACCTCGTCAAGGATCTCTTCGAGCGGAGGGATCCGCTCCTCTTTGACGTTCTCGCACTTGATGACCGAATGCCCCTTGAACTTCAAGCTGTCCACAAAGACGGGCTTGGAAACCTGGCCCGGATTGAGCGCCAATGCGGCCTCGACAAAGGGCAGGCTATAAGCCCAGGCGTTTTCCACGGACACCCATTCGGGCAGAAGACCGCCGAGTTTCTCCCCTTCCTCCGTCGTATTGGCCGGGTCGCCGCTCTCCTTGTCGGCCAGAGTCGCGAAGTCCTCTCCGCCCTCAAGAGCGGCCTTGATCGTTTGGGCTTTCCGGAGGGTTTCGCTGGTCAGGGCCTCGATCTGGTCGCGGCTCATGGCGGCGTCCGTCTCGAGAGGAACGAGGATGTGACGGACCTGGGCCTCGCGGCCTTTGCGGTATTTTTCCTTGTTCTCCTCGTAGGTCTTCTGGATCTGCTCGTCCGTCACCTTGACGTCGCCGCGCAAGGAATCCTTGCGAAGGTAGGCGTACTGGTATTGGCGCTGTTCGCCGACGCGGAATTTCTCCTGCTCCTTCCCGAAATAGTCTTCGAGCGCCTCGTCGGTGATCTCCACTTTCCCCTCGAAATCCGAACGCTGAAAGAGGACGTAGTCCATCTTGAGTTCCTGATTTCGCATCTGGAACAGTCTCCAAAGGTCAAAAAGGGACGCCCTGGCCTGGACAGCGAAGACCTGAGAGGCGAGATTCGCTTGCCGCTCCAATCGCGTCTGCAGGGCGAAGGACTCGGGCGTCAGTCCTTGGCTTCTGAGAACCCTCTCCCGCGCCGTTCGCGGAACTCCCCGCAATCGGCTCGCCATGATTTGCTTCAGGTCCCCGTCGGGGACCCGAATGGATCGCTGGTCCGCGTAATGGCGGAGCGTCAGATTGTTGATGCCCTGAACCACGGAGTCCCGCGCCGGGAACAGATTCTCCTTCCCGAACTCGCGCAGCAGGCCCTGCATCATCTCAGGGCCCAACAGCTGCATGCCGAAGGAGATCAGAGCACTCTGCCCCATCGACACGTCAAAGGCGCTCAGGTCCACCCAGCGCCGCCACTTCTCAACGCCGAACCAGTAGGCCCCGGCGGGGGAGAAGCGGGCAAACCGGATGTCGCTTCCCGCACCCCCGCGCTGGGAACTCAGCGAGCCCCAGCCATAGAAAAAGACGAAGGAGGGGATAACGAGAATCAGCGTCCCGAGCATCACCTTCCTTGTTTTCGTGCGCAACGTTTTCAGCATATCAACTCGTCCTTGGCGAAGTCGGAGGATAGGGCGCGACTGCGCCGACGAAGTCCGGAGGCAATGCGCGTTCGCGCAGTCGACGTCGGGGATGCGCCAGACTCCGGGCAGGAATCCTGGAGCGACCCCGCCTTCTTGTCAATGCCTTTCCCCTTCGGCCTCTGCTCTCCCTCCGGTCAGCGATTGACGCGAACCCGCCGGAAACGGCGCTTGCCTACCTGCAGGACGCATCCCCCCGGCTCGAGGCGCGCGTCCTCTCGGAGGACCTTCTCACCGTCGCGGCGCACGCTCCCCTCGACGATCGCCTGCCGCGCCTTGCGGTTGGAGGGGCACAGACCCGCCTGAACCAGCGCCGGGACAATCCAGAGCGCATCCTCCCCCTCAGGGACTCTCATCTCCATCTCGGGCATCTTCTCCGGCCCCAGGCGATCGCGGAAGACTCTGTCGAAATGGGAGCGAGCCCGTTTTGCGGCCTGCGGGCCGTGAAAGGTGCACACCAGCTCTTCGGCGATGCGGGCCTTCAGGTCCCGCGGATGGAGGTCGCCGCGCTCCATCTGTTGCGTCAGGTCCTTGACGGTCTCTTCCTTGTACCCCAGCGCCAAGCGCAGGTAGTCGGCCATCAGTTTGTCGCTAATGCTCATGGTTTTGCCGAAAATCTCGTCGGGCGGTTCGGCGATGCCGATGTAGTTGCCCAGGCTCTTGCTCATTTTCCTGGCGCCGTCCGTGCCCAGCAGGAGCGGCAGGGTGAGAATCACTTGGGGCTCCTGGCCCATTTCGCGCTGGATCTCGCGTCCGACCAGGAGGTTGAACTTCTGGTCGGTTCCGCCGATCTCGACGTCGGCGCGCACGGCCACGGAGTCGTAGGCCTGGGCCAGAGGATAGAGAAACTCGTGAACGTAGATGGGGCGTTCCTCCGCGAAGCGCTTGTGGAAATCGTCGCGTTCGAGCATGCGGGCGACGGTGTGCTTGGCGGCCAATTCGATGACGTCGACTAGGCGGAGCTTGCCCAGCCATTCGGAGTTGTGCAGGACCTCGGTTTTCTCGCGGTCCAGAGTCATGAAGACCTGATCGAAGTAGGTCTTGGCGTTCACGGCGACCTGTTCGCGGGTCAGGCGCGGACGCGTCTCATTCCTCCCCGAAGGATCCCCGATCATGGCGGTGAAATCGCCGATGATGAAAACGACGCGGTGGCCGAGATCCTGGAACTGGCGGAGCTTGCGGATCTGAACCATGTGGCCCAGATGCAGGTCCGGGGCCGAAGGGTCCGCGCCGAGCTTGACCCGCAACGGCCGATCCTCGTCCAACGACTTCTGAATCTTCGCCAGCATCTCCTCCTCGGGCAGGATCTCGACCGTGCCCGAACGGATGGTCTGCATTTGGCGCAGAGCCTCTTGACTGGGGGGCCTCATCTCACCGCACATGGACGCCTTGGTTCCTCTTTGAGCCGCCTTTTCCCGATCGGGGGGACTCCTGCCTTGGCGCGGTCCTCCGGGACCCGGGCGGTTCAGAGTCCGGCAGGATATCGCAGTCTCCCCGGGTTTTTCCAGGGAAATGTGTTTTCTGCGCCGGGATTTCTCACGGTTGCCGACCTCCCCCTCCTGCGAAGGACCGCGGGCCTCCGTCCGCACACCCACCTGTGGAAGAGGCGCCCGACGCCCGAAGAGATCGTTTTCGGCGCCTCGCGGCACGGAATGTGTTGACTATCGCCCGGCGGCCGTGCCATTCTGTGGGGAGGTGAGGGGCCGGGGCTTCGCGAGCGGACCGGGGGGAGAGCCGCGTGCGACACATCAGCGGGGGGGGGGGCGCCATTGCCTGGAGCGGCGGCCCCGGCGAAGGGTGACGACAGAAGGGGGCGATGATTTTGTTTGACACCCCAGCCCCTATTCGATAATGAAGTAATGGGGCGTTTGCAGGTCATACTCACCGGCCCTAGGCCGGGGAAGAAGGAGGCGCCATGACATGGGAAGATTGACTCTTGGCTCACAGAGGGGTTTGGTCAGTCTGCGAGGCGCCAGGTTTCCTCTCGCGGCCCTCGCTCTAACCGTCGTCTTGGGGTCCGCCGTCTGGGCTCAGGCGCCTGGCTTTCTCGGCGAGCAGAGGGCGGTCACTGAAGGGATGAACGAACTGAGCAGGGGGCCCGTCGGACCGGGCATGGAAAGCCGCTACCCGCCGGGGGGCCCCGGGATGGGGCCGGGCGCTTACCCTCCCGGAGCCGGGTATCCGCCGGGCGCGGGCTATCCGCCGGGGGCGGGCTATCCCCCCGGCGCGGCCTATCCGCCGGGGGCGGGCTACATGCCGGGCATGATGCCCTACGGCGAACAGCCGCTGGCGCCCCAGTATGAGATTCCGACGAAGGACACCAAGGTGTACGATGCCCTCAGAGGGCAACGGGTCTATGACGCCGTGAGTTTCCGCCAGAACCCCAACGCCCCGGTCATTCTGGATGACGTGCAGCGCTTGAAAATCATCGAGGACGAGACGGGCGAGTACTCCGATGACGGCCAGACGATGGGCGATCCCCAGGCGGAGGACAATTTCTACTCGCAGATCAAGGCGCCCAGCAAGAATGAGTACATGGGCAGCTCCTCCAACTACTCTCTGGAGCGGATGATCGTGATGCTCAACACGGCGCAGGAACTTGATCCTTTGGAGTTTTTCGGTCTCACGGCGCTCGCGAGGGACCGGTTCAGCAGCCTTCCCAAGCTGCGCGAGCGCATTCAGGAAAGGGATCGTCGGATTCACCGCGTCGAGGAGGACGGCACGTTCAGCGGCTGGGCCGATACGTTTCTGCGGGATTACCGAATCGATCCCGAGAAGCCCGACAGCAAGTTCTTCCCCCTCTACGTTCCAAGGCCGCCCGTGCCGCCCGCGCTCCCGGCGCCCAGCGAATCGTGGAAACCTTTCAACCATCCTGACATCGTCAGTCTGCCGACGGGTGAGGAAGGCGCTCCCGGCGAGGGTTCGCGCGGGATGATGATGGGCGGTGGGATGATGGGCGGGGGGATGATGGGCGCCAGGGGCGGTGGGATGATGGGCGCCAGGGGCGGTGGGATGATGGGCCCCGGGGGCGGGGGGATGCGACCCCTTGGCATCGGTCGGGCGGAAGCCGCCGCCGAGATGATGAGACAACGATACTGAGCGGGCCCAACAAGCGCCGGGCAGGAAACAAGGGGGGAGGTCCTAGGGGAGCGATGGCTCAAAACGAGAGCGGCAAGAAGAAAAAACCTTCGAAACACGACGAGCTGGTCCGGATGGGGGCTCGCGTCGCGGATCTGTGGATGGAGTTCCGCAAGCATTTCCGTCTGGCTTACGTCAAGCGGCCGATTGCGCGGGCCGAGGAGCAAATGTTCCTGGACATCAAGAGCGAGATGGCCCGCTTGCAGAGGGCCCTGGCTCACAATCTGCCGGAAGGCTTCCGCTACGGATCGAAGCGGATCACCGACATCATGGCCCAATCAATCAGCATCTCCGCGTTGCGGGATCTGCCTTCCGCCGACAAGAAAGCCCTCTACCAACGCTGGCACGAGGCGTATATCGCGCTGCAGAATCTGCTGGGAACCCTGGACATTCTTCAAGAGGGCTATCCCGTCAGATTCCAAGTGGCGAAGGCAAGAACGGGCAACGTCAAGGCCGACCTGGCGGGACCGGCCAAGAAGAAGCACAATGTGAAAAACGTTCTCGCCGGCATGGTCGCGATTGCGATCGTGGCGGCTTTCATCTGGTGGATTGGGCGGCAATAACGCCTTCTGGGCAACGCACGACAGACTCCTCATGTTGCAGTACAATCCGTCTCCGGAGGGACCCTGAACATGCTCAAGCAGACCGCTGTGCGACGTCACACTTCCCTGTACCCGCTGCTCCTTGCGTTCGCCCTCGCCTTCTCGGGCTTGACCGGCTGCGCGAAGCAGCGGGCGGGTCTGTATCTCAAGCAGGCGAAAAAGAGACATCAAGAGGCGCGGGCCCACGAGGCGGAACGCTTCAGGCCCACTGAATTGAAAGATGTCGAGAGCAAGATCGCCGAAGTGCAGCAACAGCTGGACCAGGGGGCCTTCGAGCAAGCTCTTAACTTAGGCGCGGGGGCGGCCGAGGCCGCCAAGCGCCTGCTCGAGTACTCGCGCAGCGACCGCGCGACGGCTCTCAAGAAAGAAGCCGACCAGGACGTGCAGGTGGCCACGACCAACCGGGGGCAGGAGGAGAACCCCCAGCTGTTCCAGCAGATCGTGGACGCCAACACGAAGGCGGGTGAACGTTTCGCCAAGTCCAAGTACGAGAGGACCATCGAGCTCTGCCTGCAAGTCAAGAACGGCGTGGTCACTCTCCTTTTGCCCCGCAGAGAAAGGGCCGAAGGGGAGCTGCGCAAGGCGGGCGACATGCTCCAGACCCTCGTGCGCGAGGAGGGAAGAACCGAGGCGCCCACCTACGTCGTGGACGCCGAGACGAAGATCGCCGAGATCAAGAGGCTCATCGAGGAGGAGCGCATGTACCTCAAGGCGGGCGAGGTTTTCCAGGAAACCGCCAAACTGATCGAGACCGGCATTCTCGTCGCTCAGGGGAGCCGGTCCAACAAGGTGATCAAGGTCCTGGAGAGCAAACTGGCCAGAGCGGTGCTTGAGGACGCCGAGATATACAACCCCGATTTTCTCTATCAGTGCCAGCAGCAGCACAGCAAGATCATGAAGCACTTCTACGCCCAGGAGTACGTCCACGTTCTCCAGGCCGCCGACCTCCTCGTTCCTCTGCTGGACCAGCTGATCGTCGAGACCCAGATCCTGGCCGCCAAGGCGGCCATCGAGAGCGTGGAAACCGCCATCCGCGCCCTCGAGGCGGACAAGGTTCGCGAGTACCTCCCAGGCCGCCTGGAACAGGTCGACGAGATGCTGGCCAAAGCCCAGGACGAACTCAGTCAAGATCTCTACAGCGACTGCAAGAAAACGTGCAAGACCGCTCTCGAGGAGAAAGACCTGATTCTCGGCGAGTACGATCTCCTGACGGCGAACGAAATCGGGGCCGCTTCGGGTCGGCTCGCCGAGGTGAATGCGATACTCGATCGGGTAGGCGAGATTTTCCAGGTCCAGTCGCCGCCTTCTCCCGATCCTACCGAACAGTCTTTCGAGAACGCCAAGGCGACTCACAAGACCCGGCTGACGACGATTGCTCAGGATGCCGGCATCATTCTGGCTACGGCTGGAGTCCAGCGGGAAGACAAGCAATTCAGCGCAGCCATCGAGAACGCGCGTCTGGCTGTTAAGAAAGCCAACTACGTTGTGCGCGAAGTGTTCCACGTCGTGGCCCACAACAACGTCTTGGAACTGTCGGATCGCATCACGAAAGTGAAAGCCAACGGCGGCGAACAATTCGCGTCCGACGAGCTCGATGCGGCCACGGCCGTCCTCGAGGAAGCGCGAACCATGATCCGCGAACACGAGGCCACCGACCAAGCCGACCCCGACGCGGCCACCGATCCGGAAGCCTACCAGCCCGCCGTGAAGAAGACGGCGGAAGCCAAGGCCGCCATCGAGAGCGTGGTCCAGCGCGTAACCAAGACGGCCGTAGGGAAGATCGCCGAGGCCGATGAAGCGGTGAAACTGGCCCGCGCAAACAAGGCGGACGTGTTTGCGCTTGGCGACCTTGCAACGGCGAGCCAGGCTCTCGAGCAAGCGCGGGAACGCTTGAGTGAATCGAAGCTCCTCGAGACGGCCAACCGGGCCGACGAGGCGCGCCAGGTCGCTCTCGTCGCCAATCAGAAAGCGCTCCGCTCGTGGGCGACCCGAGAGCTCGACGCCGCGCAGGAAGAGCTCAAGAAAGCCGAGGCGGCGCGGGCCAATCTCTACGCCGGCGAAGAGTACAAGGAGGGGCTGAACCAGACGGCCACCGCCCGGAACATGTTCGAGGGCGCCACCCAGATCGGCGACCTCGTTGAATCGTCCCAAGCCTTTGAGAAGAGCAGGGACTTGGCCATTGGCGGCCGCCGGGCGGCGGTCGAGGCCCGGATGGAACCGATCACGGAGGCGAATCGGGCGATCGTGGACGCCAAACGCTACGATGCATGGGGGTACGACTACGAGGCGTTGATGCATGCGATCATCAGCGCGAAGATCGCGCTGGACGCCATGGAAGCGGGCGACTACGAGAACTCCAAGGTTTACGCCGAGAAGGCCGAGAAGGAAGCCGGTCGAGCCGTGCGCCGCGCCAAGGATGCGGCTCATCGCGATCGGGTTCGCGACGTTGGCGAGAGCCTGGATCGAGCCTCCAAGCAAGGCGCCATCTATTTCGCCGTCGAGGACGTTCGCTCCTTGGCCCTCCGCCTGCAGAACGCCAAGGAGAAGTACTCCCCCGAGCAGTTCGACGGCATCAGCCTCGAGTTGGACCGGGTTGAGAACGACCTCTACAACATGGTTCAAAGCACGCCTAAGGTCTTTAACGAAATGCTCTCGTCGCAACGCGGCCTTTACGACGATCTCGTCAGGCGCGACGCCAAGACTTTCGCCGAAGAAGGGCTGCGCCAGGCGGACCAGCATCTGCGCTTCGCCTCCATCGACTTTGGCAAGGGGAGTTTCCGTTCGGCTTACCGCAATCTCCGCCAGGGGGCGGAGGCGCTCGGCAAAGTGGACCTCAATCTCCAGGAATGCGCCTTCGTCGATGAGACGCGCGGTCTCTTCAGCGAACTCGAAGAAGAGAAGAAGCAGATCCAAGCCATCCTGGACATCCCGCCCGCAATGTTGCGTCTGCTCCTGACCCAGAGCAACGCCGGCAAAATGACCAACGCCGTCATCGCCGGCGCCGAACCCGTACGGTTCCGCGAGGCGATGGACCGGCTCTGCGAGAAGAGCCGCATGACCCCTTACCCGATCACGATGGTGAGGGAGCGCGACCAGTTGGTGAAGGTCTTCGATCTGTCTCGCCAATCGAGCTGCGTGTTCGAGAAGTTCCTGATCCTCGAGCATTACGACACGGAAACGGCAATGGAACTCCGCGACCAAGGCCACGCTCTCATGGCGGAAGCGATGGCCGCGAGAATGGATCTCAGCAAGCGATTTGAGACAAAAGGGTTGCAGGGGAAGATCGCGACCCTTCAGCAGGTGATCGGCAAGAACTGAATGACCGGGCTGCTCCGCCAATACGCCCCGTCTCTGGCGGGGTGAGGCAAGGAAACAAGGGATATCTCGTCATGGTACTTGGACTCTCGTTTATACGCTGGGCCGAGATAGCGGTCATCCTGGCCGTCATTCTGTTTTTTCTTTACATCTTCTACCGGCTCAACCTTTTCAAGAAGGAATAGCCCCATTCTCGCCGCTTCCGCGCGGTCCTGAGAGAGTGACAGGCCGTGAGCAAACCGAAGAAACTCGATCTCGAGGCGCACATCGCACTGTGCGAGGGGTACTGCCAACTCTGGGCTCGCCTGTTCAATTTCTTTGCCGACGGCTTCGAGAATCGCCGCATCACCGGTGAAGACGAAGCGAGATTCTTCGGCGCCGTGACCGAGGCGGCGCGCACGGAGTTCCGTCTCGCCTACTTCTTGGGCGAGGGCTTCCCGATCGGAGACAAGATCCTCGGTTTCCTCGGCGAATGCATCAGCCTCTCTCACATCCACGGCATGAGCGAGGGAGAGTTCGCCAAATTCCAGCACGACTGGCACGTGATCTTCATCGCTTTGAACAAATGTCTCGGGCGCCTCATGGAGAAGCGCCCCCTCCCCAAGGACGCCAGGAGAAAGAAGGCCAAAGAGCAGGAAAAGCCCGCGTCGGCCGCCTGATCCTCGCCCCGCTCGCCCCCCTCCTGCCCCTCCCGCCATGACGGACCTTCTGGCCACTTTGCGCGAACTCTGCGATGCCTTTGGACCGCCCGGGTTCGAGCAGGAAGTCCGCCGGCTCATCCGCTCCCGCGTCGAGCCCCTTGCCGATGAGATCGCCGAAACGGTTCTCGGCAACCTCATCGCGACGCGCCACGGCTGTGATTCCACGAAGACGCTCCTCCTGGACGCTCATGTCGACGAGGTCGGCCTCATCGTGACCCGCGTCGAAGACGATGGGTTCCTCCGTTTCGCCTCTCTCGGAGGGATTGATCCGCGCGTCCTTCCCGCCCAGCGCGTCGTTCCCGCCCAGCGCGTCGCCGGACCGGCGCGGGCGTGCTGCGATGGAAGCCCAACATCAAAGTGGACGAAGGACCGCGGCAAGGAACCGGACCGCCCGAAGGCCGAATACCCGTGGTTCTGGGGCTGGGACGAGAAAACCGAGGACTTCACCGGCGGAAAGACCTTCGACGGCAACTGGTGGAACGACTGTCACTACACAAACAAGGCCAAGCAAGCGGCGCGCGAGGCCGCTGGAAAGGGCAAGTGATGATTAAGCGGCTTTACATCGACAATTACAGGAGCCTAGTCAACTTCGAGCTGCCGCTTCAGGAACTGACGCTGTTGCTGGGTCCCAACGGGGTAGGCAAGACTTCGGTGCTGGACGTGATGTTCGCCTTGCGACGGTTGCTCAGCGGCGAAGCCAAGGTGACGGATGGCGACGTATTCCCCACGCGAACGTTGACCCGATGGCAGAAGCGCGACAAACAGGTGATCGAGGCTGACTTGGTGCTGCACGGGGATGAACTGCGGTATCGGCTGGAAGTCGAGCACGAGCGAACGACCCGACGGGCGTGGATTTCGCAGGAGCGGCTGGAGTCCAAGGGCAAGCCCCTGTTTGTGTTCGAGATGGGTGAGGTGCATCTCTACCGCGACGACCATTCACCGGGTCCGACCTTCGGTGCGGATTGGACGGAGTCGGACTTGGCGCGTGTGCCGCCGCGGCACGACAACACCAGGCTTACGCGGTTCTTGGACTTCATGCGGAAGGTGATCGTCTGTGGGTTGTACCCGGCGAGTTTTGGGACTGAATCCTCGACGGAGGATGCGGTGCTCAAACGCGATGCCCGCAACTTTGCGGCGTGGTATCGGCACGTGCTTCTGGAGCGGCAGGAACTGGTGCCGGAGTTCACCAAGGCGCTTCAGGAGGTGATCGACGGCTTTCGAGGCATTCGCATGGAGAAGGTCGGCCTAGACACCCGGGCACTGATGGTCATGTTCGACCA
>Ga0315285_10003284_pt1 | contig 16858 bp, 16 predicted proteins | sample YL17G09_36_MG_FD_203698 | JGI IMG/M metagenome (GOLD analysis project Ga0315285, IMG submission 203698) | Sediment microbial communities from Yellowstone Lake, YNP, Wyoming, USA - YL17G09_36 | ecosystem: Environmental > Aquatic > Freshwater > Lake > Sediment | place: USA: Wyoming | collected... | reverse complement strand
AACTTTATTGTTTTTGATTGTTACACACACGTTAAGTAATTGCAAATACGCTCTAAATGACAATCTCTTAGCATGGGGTGTTATAATAATCCCGGGGTGAGTCCATGAAAAGCAGAATAATACCGCTGTTAAAGGAGTCGCTAAAGGAGTTCGGCACTGATAACGGTACTCTCCTGGCAGCTTCTGTTTCGTTTAATTTACTTTTATCAATATTTCCACTGGCTCTGGCGGTAGTATACATCGCGGGCTCTTTTACCGGTTCGCCATACACGCAAGAGCAGATTATTCGCGGCATCGGCTATCTGCTACCTGTGTCACGACAGTTGATTGCCAGCACCGTAACCGGTGTTGCCGCCGCACGGGGTGCCATCGGCGTGGTGGCTTTTATCGGACTGGTTTGGGGCGGCATATCTTTTTTCAACTCTATAAGAGCCTCATTGAACACAGCCTGGGGTATACGTAAACCTCAACACATTCTGAAGGGCCAGCTAATTAACCTGATAATGATGATTGGCGCCGCCATTCTTCTGTTTCTATCGGTCTTGATAACGGTATTTCTCAGCACTGTCTCCGAGCAAGGCATCCCGGTGCCGGGAGCAGAATTGGTACGCGGCGGCTTAATTGTGCGTATACTGGCAAACATTCTGGCAACCGGTCTTGCTTTCCTGGTATTTCTCCTGCTGTACAAGTTCATACCCGGCATACGACCAAAATGGAAGGATATATGGCTGGGCGCGCTGGCAGCGGCTATTTCCTTTGAAATTACAAAGATAGTATTTTTAGTTTATCTCAGGGTTTTCAACCCGTATAATCTGGTCTACGGTTCCATAGGCGCTCTTATCGCTTTTCTGATGTGGACTTATCTATCGGCGCTGGTCTTCCTTTTCATTGCCAAGATAACGCATGTAAACCTGGAAATGCGGAGCAGGTCACATAGGTTAGAATGAGCGGACGAGACAGTTTTATACTGGAGCTTATCTATTTTGCGGTAGGCTGCGCCGCGCTAGGCATAGTATTCGCCTTTATTCTCGTTTTTATCTGCCAGTATTTCGGCATCGATATATACCAGCATTTATGGCTGCTACTTATGCCTCTCGTTTTATCGATTTCGTTGAATATACTTATTCTTGAACTGTACGGAAAATACAAGAGGAAGAAACGGAGTCATTAGCTAATTTGCCGGCTTATCTATTTTGCCGGGCGCGCGGTCTAAGGGTTCGAGGCTGGCTAAAAGAGTTTAAATACCCTTCGCAGCAGCCAGATAATCAGCAGAATAACGGCAATGATAAGCGCTATATGCAGCAGCCAGCCCAACCCGGGAATAACTAACAAACCCAGCAGCCATAAGGCCAGCAGTATAAGGCCGATAATCAATAAGATACGCATAGTTACTCCTTTACCTTTGAATCACCCCACGTAGTTACCATTATACTGATATGGCATGGTCTGAGCAATAATCTGTACTCTCCTTTTTCCTCCCTGATTATCTGTTTATATCCTGGCGTATGTCGTCTATAAGTTTTACGGCGTCTTTAGCCTTTTGCGTCAGTTCAGGGTTTTTCGACAGCTCGACGGCTTTATTGTAGCTGGCGATAGCCAGGCTCCATTCTTCCTCCTCGGTAGGGCTGCCTGACTTAGCGGAAGCGGGAGTCTGTCCCGTGACCAGCTCTATGGCTTTGCTGTAGTCGGCGATAACGGGGTCCCATTTTGCCTTCATGCCGGTGGCCCAGCTGGTGTTGAAGCGCGACCAGTCGAGCGTCGGGTCTTTGGCGATGGCCGCCTTATAGTCTTCGATAGCATGTGCCCACTGCGCTTCTTTGGCATGAGCCAGACCAACGTTGCAATATGCCTCTGCCGGGTCCGGGTCCTGTGTCATGGCTTTGGTCAGGTCGGGTATAACCGCCATCTCCCACTGCGGCTGCTTAACATAATACCAGCCGCGGTCCTTAAATGCCATAGTCAGAGCCACGTGGCTTTCGAAAAGAGTAAACAGCCCGTTATACCCCGACTCGAACAGCCACTTTGCCTTGTTGACGTATCCCCAGCCTCGACCGTTATATGCCCTGACCTGGGCCGGGTCGAGCTCAAGGGCCTTGCTGAAATCTGAAACGGCTCCATCCCAGGCGCTATTAGCCAGCTGCGCCCAGCCTCGACCGTAATATGCCGCCGTGTTTTTGGGGTCGAGCGCGATGGCGCTGGAATAATCGGATAGTGCCATAAGACTTCTATCCTGAAAATAATAAGCCTGGCCTCGTCCCACGTAAGCACTAGCCATTGTCGGGTCCAGCTCGATGGCTGCCGTATATTCTTTGATGGCTTCGTCATAGTTACCTTGCTTATTAAGCGTATCGCCTTTTTGAACTAGCTGCGCTGCCTGGTCAGCGGTGTTATTTTTCGTTGACGGCTGGAGACAGGCGGCCAGTAGCAATAAAATGACGCAGGCAATTAAAATTCCGAGGTACTTATTTCTCATAGATTTGCTCCCGAGCGTAGTTTTATTCACGTGAATCGCGACATTATACACTGGGGCGGGAGGAATAATAAAGAGGTTGTTCGGGTGGTAGGGCAGCTCATGTAGCCACGAGGCTTTAGCCTCGTGGGCACGACCCTAAAGGGTCGTGCCTACATTAGTGAAATATGTTCGACTGTACGGTGAGCTGTTTTAAGCTACTCGAAGGGGAATTTCTTTCCCCTTTCCTTTCCCATAGCCTGCAGCAGCTCCATTTCACGGGAGAAAATGGGGGGAGCTTCGGCAGGCGATTTGCTAACCATCGTAATTGACCCTGTGGGACAGGTAGAGGCGCAAAGACCGCAACCGATGCACTTCTCCCTGGTTATGACAGTACGTTCATTATCGATTTTTATGGCATGTACATTACATCGGTCGACGCAGGTAAAGCAGGTGGTACAGGTATCGTAATCTTTTTCGGCATAGTAGTTCGATGTTGTTACCATTCCCGGATTATCGTATTTGGTGATGAGCCGCAGGACCCCGCAGCAGTCGCCGCAGCAGTTTCATATAAATGTCTTTTTGCCCACCTTGTTTGTGGAGCAGTGAATCAAACCACTTTCTTCAGCTTTCAGAAGTATCTGCTTTGCCTCCTCCTTGGTAATCTCCCGTCCGATACCGTTCTCGATGTAGAAATCCGCCGCCGGCCCGAAGCTCATGCAGGCTTCAAGTAGCTTGTCACACCCTTTTCCGGTCATTTTACCTATCTTCCGGCAGATGCAGTCTGCCACGGCAAACCTGGTATGCGATTCGATAATCTGCGACACCTTTTCGTAGGGCTGAATCTCGGTTTTTCCCTGTATCTCTTTCTCAACGGGAATAACGCGGACCATACCTGTTTTTCTGTTTTTCCACGAAGGTACCATTCCCTGCTCGTAAAACCTCTCGTACAATTCGATGTTTTCTTTATTCAGCCTGTTCAGCTGGAACTCAAAAATACCGATTGCCCACGGAATCAGGAAGTAGTACATTTCTTTATCGGGCGCCTGCCAGCGCATGAGCAATCCCCGCTTCGACATATCGTACAGTTTTGTCCCCAACTCGGTTTCGTCCTTGCCCATCCTCTGTGCGATAGCCGATAACTTTTCCGGCAGTGGTTTGAGACCCAGCGTAATCTTGGCTTCTTCGGGGGTGAACAGACGTTTCAGTATTTCCAGCTCCACTCCGCTTTCGGTCTTGGCGAATCCCTGCGGGAACATGTCCAGTCTCTCGCGAAGCTTCTCATAAACGGTAGTCATTTCAGCCTCCTTTTGGAGTCGTCTCCAGTCTTACGTATCCAACTGATTATTTGCGCCCATTATTGTATCATTTCTCAAGTTATGGTTGCTGGAACCTATTATTTTTCTCACCTTCGGTGGTAACGCTCTCTTCTTTTGCTTTAACAGGAAGGCGGAAGAGGTCTCTTATTTTCACCAGCAGCTCCATATCTCCTTCGGCCTGGTAAAGTCCGTTTATAAAAGCCGTGCCCGGATTTATCTGCCGGCTGGCGACCTTCAGCCACACGTCCGCCGGAGAGTGGATAGTCAGGGTGGGAGAAGCGGCTTCACCTTCCCATGCCGTACATTGCCCGTTTGAAACGGACAGCACTATTTTCCCTCCGCCCTCCCCGGAAAGGTAGAATTGAATATCCGCCGCGAGATCTGCACCTAATACGGGGTCTAGGCCCAGAGGCATCTGCAAAATGAGTTCTCTGGCCGTGGCCGGAAGCAGCGACAGGTCAATCTGTTGCGGCCCGTACTGTCGTTTCAAGTAGTAGTTAGGATAAAACCGGCTAACCGGAACACCAATGCTCAAAACGATGGCAAGTGGGATGATTATCGAAAACAGTGGTTTTCCGTGCCCCAGCCAGCTCGAGAGAAAACAGATGAACAAGATGCCGCTCCAGAAATACGTGAGATTGATATTAATCACCCTGAAGTGAGGTGTCGTCCAGGTCCGTTCCGGCATAATCCGCTTGGCAGCAGCGTAGGTAAAAGGGGCGTAGCCAAAAAACTGCGGAATAAGAGCCGTTAGAAAGAGAACGAAATAGAGAATAGCTATAGAATTATCGACAAAGAAAGAGGAGATATCAATCGGGGCTAAATAAACCCATGCCGTTCCAAAGGCAAGATATCCCAGGAAAGCCCAGTCAAGATAGCTTATATGTTTGACATATCTTTTGGAGAGGGTAAAGTGAATTACGGCAAGGGTCAGACCTATAACCGTAGCCAGTCTGGCCTGGGCTAAATTAGCTTCGCCTACCCTGGCGATGACTTTAAATACGATAACCGGGATAAAGGATGTGGCAAAAAAGATTATGTTTAGCTTCATCCCCTAGTAAACTCCCCTATCCCGAAGATAACTTATGACCTGCCGGCTATTGTACCACTTCTTAAGTTAGCTTTGCCGGGGTGAGGGCTATTTTTATGCGCTCATCAGGGAGCCACTAAAATGAAGCTCAGTGCCATGACGAGCATGCCGAACCCAATCCCGACCATGGTCAGGTGTTCTGAGCCATACTCATGCGATGCGGGAAGCAGCTCATCAAGGCTGATATAGACCATGATACCTGCGGCAAAGGCAAGCAAACTTGCCATGAGTGCTGGAGTTAGAAATGGTATCAGTATGGCATAGCCTATCAGTGCACCCAGCGGCTCAGCCAGTCCGGAAGACAGAGAGGCCAGAAATGCCATTTTGGCATTTCCCGTGGCTTCATGAATGGGGATGAATACGATGATTCCTTCGGGAATATTATGCAGCGCCACGGCAATGGCCACTAACAGGCCCAGCGTGACATTGCCGGCAACAGCGCTGCTGAAGACTGCCAGACCTTCAGGAAAGTTATGAATGGCAATTCCGAGTGCGGTAAGAATACCTGTATGTAACATAATGGACCGTCTGTTTTTCTTACCCGGTTGAAATCTCTCGTCAATCCGGTGTCTGACCTGGTGTGTGTCAACATCAGATTCGTGAGAGAATGCCTTATGTTCCTCTTTGTACTCATGTGGGATGACGATATCGAGTATGGCGATAAAGATAATGCCGATGAAGAAGGCTATAACTCCTATCAAAGGTCCTGCTTTATCGATTGCCAGCGGCAGCAATTCCAGAAATGATATATAAATCATGACGCCGGCGGCGAAGCCCAGGATGAGCGCCAGCTGCCAGTTTTTCGGCTTGCCGATGAGCCAGGCGATAGCACCGCCAATGGCGGTTGAGCAACCTGCCAGGGCAGTTAAAAGTAAGGCGAAGGGGACACTTGCTTCCATAATTATTTGTGACGCGACGAGATAGTTCCGTCTATTTTAATATGCGATGCTTCGGGAATCAATTTCTAATCCCCTCTCCCTCAGGTCGGAAGGGTGGGCAGGCATCCAGGCCTCGCTTTTTCATGAGTGGACAGAGGGAGTTTAAGAGGGGCGCAGCCCCGTGGCGATCTCAGCCTACTTCCTGTCATTCTGAGCGCACGGCGGAAAAAAATATCGCTGTAATCTGAAGAAAATCTCAGTAATCTAGCAACTATTTTTTTGCTTTTATTACTTGCAGGTTTCCGCGCTTAAGGAGAGCTTCCTCTTGCGGTGTGAGCTGGTTTTCCTTCAATAGCTGGTTTAATCCACCTTGAGCCAGGTAGTCTCTGAAACATTTATGATTATCTCTTCCGGCAATGAATTCCATAGCCCTGATGATATAAGCAATGGAGTTTTTAGGTAAAGGGACCTGGAAATCTATGAAAATCAAGGTTCCTTTCTTTTTCGCCACCCTTTTCATCTCGGAAAACGCTCTATTTCGCTCGTCTCTTTCCATCTCGTGCAACGCAAGTGATATGGAAGCGCAGTCAAAGTAACCGTCCGGGAACGGCAGCTCGGTAGCGCTGGCTAGACGGAAGGTGCCATGGTTGAATCCCCGCCTTTTTCTGTTCCTTTCCGCCAGTTCAATCATATTGGGGTTCTGGTCTACGCCGGTGGCAATGGCGCCCTTTTGCTCGTAGTGGAACACCTGGTCGCCCGTCCCGCAGCCGACATCCAGCACCCTGTCGCCCGCTTTCACGCCGGAAAGCTCAACGACACAAATCCTGACGTCTTTAAATAGGGGGTCAACCAGTGTCGAGTAGTTGAATAGAAGCACGATTAGGAATTATATCACTTCCTGAATTGGAGCTACCGATACAATCAAGTCAGTAGCTGGTGGGCATACTGCGCTGATGGTATCGAGTAGCTATTCCCAGGCGGTGGGATGTTTTGATAGCATTATTGAGGGATAAGCCCAATAGTGGGAATATCCCACTTGACACATAATCCCACCTATGGTACACTATCGCTGCAATGGCTACAATAATAAGAGATGCAGACTTTGAAAAGGTAGCTGATAGCGTAAAACCAGACGCTAAAAGGCGGGTCGTTCTGCAAAGGGTTCCAATACAGGAAGGCGTCAGCTATCATATATACAGCAACAGCATGGGGCAAATTTTACTAGACCCGCAGGTAACCATCCCTGCTTCAGAAGTATGGCTATTCAATAACCCAAAGGCCCTGGCGTCAGTTAGGCGGGGACTTTCCGATGCTGCACAGGGCAGGGTGTCAAAAGTTGACCTTGACGCCCTATAAGGTCAAGCGCTTTTGTTTGAATTACAATGGACAGCGGAGGCAAGTAAGGCCTACAATCTGCTTAAAAGTACTGTCTCCCAAAGGAAGCGTTACCAAGCTGTCAAAAAGACCATCAACTTCCTGGCAATGAATCCTCGGCATAATAGCCTCCAGACCCATGAATATATGAGTTTGAAGGGCCCAAATGGGGAGAAGGTTTTTGAGGCATATGCAGAGCAGAGGACACCCGCAGCCTATAGAGTCTTTTGGTATTACGGTCCTTCTAAAGATATAATCACAATTTTTGCGATTACTTCTCACCCTTAGTCACAGCCTGGCGAAGGGGGCTCAAACCCTCAACCAATTGTGTATCAGACAACTGCTCTCCCATTGAGCTACCGGTATACTAAAGTCAGTAGCTGGTGGGCATACTACGCTGATGATGACTAACAGGTATTGCCAGGCAGTAGGATGTTATGATGTGGTGGTGGTGGGTGGTGACAGCTAATGCTCGAATTCGCCAGAAATATTGTATTCAGGTTCAATAACGCAAATAGCGTAATGTTCTAAAAGCGAGCGCTTCTTCCAGGGGTACTTTCTCTGGTTTTCATCGGGTACAACCAGGTACCTTACAGTGCAGTTTATGGATAAGTATTCTTGAGCTTCACTTGAGTCGGCACAACGATTTTTATCAATTAGCCCTTTCTGAATTGGCTGACTACTAAATCGAGCTGGCTTATTTTGATGATGGGCATGTTGCCGAATTCTTTTCTGTATATCCAGAGCTTTACCGACGTAGATGTATTTCTTTTGCTTTCTATCGTAGATTAGATAGACTCCCGGTTCTTTTGGAAGATGTATGCAAGCTTGGTCATAGTCTAACTCCTCTGAGTTGAGCAACTTACCGAGCAGGTGAACAATCTCATCATTAGGTTTTAAAGTCAGACTCTCCTTACTTATCATCAAGCCTTTAGCCCAGGCATCCAGCCCATCACTATAGCCACCTATTCGTGTACCATAGCAATTAGTCGTGTGGCCCCAACAGCAGGGGTAAATACGGGCAAACTCTTGACCACGTTGTTTAACTGCAATAAACCTCGGGTCCTGGTCTTCTAGAGTCCTTTTACGCTGGGAAGCTAGTGCGGTAAACTTGTGACCATTTGGCGTTACTAGCTGCTGCTCGCCACCATCATCTAAGCGTTTCCAAACAATATCAAATCTACTCTGTAGTATCTTTTGACTTTGATGCTTCGCACTCATCAAATTAACCTGCGACTGACCTGCCCCAGACTATTGTATCACTTCTTATGCGCAGGTAACATGGTTTCCGGTAACATATATATTATAGTGTCTAAATTTACATTAAAACCTGGTATTATCCCCCTCACTCTAACTCTCTCCCACCAGGGGAGAGAGAATAAGGAAGTATTCGCTTTCTTATGTAAGAGCAGAATAGTTGCCAGGGGAGTGTGGGTGTCTAAATAACACCGATAAGCTCTGTAGATAGGGGCAGGAATTTCGTTCAGTTGGTACCTGACAGGGCAGGTGTCCAACCCGTGAAGTCCTCGAGGTGGTTGCCATTTTTATCGAGGCATTGACCTGTGAACTCGTACACGGGCACGGCATAGTCCTGCTTTTCAGAGGGCGGGTCAAGCCAGTATTTGAGCTGGACTTGCTCGACGACCACCTGCCGGCAGTCGAGAGGAACATCGAGGCTGCCGTTACCGTTAATGAGGTCCTGATATGCTTGTTTTTCAGAAATGATATTGTCTGTGCCCAGCGGTGACATCTGCCGCCACGACCAGAGCATACTGACGACCTCGCCGCCGACGCCGACGCTGACCTCCATTTTTGAGCCGGGACCTGTAGCCGAGGCGCCGTCGACCTGGTAGGGGAAGCTGACCAGCCAGTAGGTAGGGGCGGACGGCTCGGTTGGAGCGGTTGGTGCGGCTGGTTCCGATGGCGCGGCTTCTGCGGCTGGTGCCGCATATCTCGGGCTGACGGAGTAGCCGCCGCCGGCGATTACCGTTGTTTCATCCTTTATCTTAGCCAGGCTATGGTAGCCGGGAGGGAGCAAGTCAGCCTGCTGCAGGAAGTCATAGGCGATGCTCTCTGCCTCCGGCTGCGACGGAAGCTCAGGCGGGTAGGATGGATATAGCTTTTCAGGTTCAACATATCCGTACTCAACGGCTCCGGAAGCCGTCCAGACGGTAAGCTGCCGCATGTCCTCATCTTCGCCGGCAGACATGACAATCTTAGTTCCGTTGCCGATTAAACTGGCGTCGCCGCTGAAGCCGAGCTTCCTACCGAGTGCGGTAACAGATTCAGTGGTTACGTCGGTACTTTTTATTTCGTAGACTGCCGCCTGGCCGGGACTGGTCGATAACGACGTTTTAGCGGTGAAGGTTACATCTTCAGGGATGATATTTGTCGGCAACCTGACTGAGTATTCAGCCGCAGATGGAGCAGCGGCCTGCTGGGGTGCTCCACCATATCTGCCGGAATACCAGATAACGCCAACAAATGCCAGAAGCACCACCAGCACCGTGCTGGTTACAGCCACCAGAACCGGCCTGGAAGGAAACAGGTTAGCCATCCGTTCCCTGAATCCTTCTCTCCTGGCTGCAGGATAGACCGCGGCCTGTTTCTCGGCTATCTGCCGCAGCAATTTATCCCTGAGGTCGGCTCTGAAAGCAGGTGACGGCTCTTCACGGAAAGCCAGCATCTTCCGGGCGAGCTCGAGAGCCGGCCGCGCCTCATCGCTGAGCTCGTCGCCGACGGTTATTTCCTCTCCCGCCAGCAACCTGTCCAGATATTCCAGAAACTGTTTTTCGGTTGACTTATCTTTTTTCATTCGACCAGTCCTTAAAGCAATTCCTCAGCTTACAAATGGCACGGAAAAGTATCGTCCCCACATTATTCTCGGATAGGCCGATAACGGAGGCAATCTGCCGGTTGTTGAGCTCGGCGCCGAACTTTAGCGATATAATCTCCTGCTCGCGCTGGGGCAGCGCCGCCAGGCAGAACTGCAGCCGCTGATATTCCTCTCTCCTCTCCGTCTCTTCCGGCGGCGAGGGGTCTAACGACTCAACACCAACCGCATTATCCAGCGGCATGTTTTTCCTTTTAGACGATTTTCGGAGATGGTCGGTGACTGTATTTCTGGCTATAGCCAGCAACCAGGTCTGCGGTGCCGCCTTCTGCCTGTCGTACCTGTGGAATGCAGCCAGCGCTTTCTCAAAGACAACCGATGTCAGGTCCTCGGCCTCATTTCGATTACCGACTCGGTAGTTTATATAGCGAAAAACGTAAGCCATGTGTTCCTCATAAAGCGCGGTAAAGCCGCTTGTAACCATTCCGTGCCGGGCAATATTGCTGTCTGTCACGGTCTTTTCTCGATTCAGTATTACGCTGTAACATTTTAGCACGTTCGGTATTTCAATCAACCCGTCTTTCCAGTTCCAGGTACCTTTCCTGCAAAGTCCCGCTATACGGCTCCTGCCCGCCCCTTCCCCATCAGGGTAAGGACGGGCAGAAGCTTAAGAAAGGAGGCTTAGTCGCGGTATCCGCTCAGCGATTCGAGTATATCTAGCTCTTGCCCCAGTGTGGTATCGCCGATTTCGTCCATTTCATCGGCAAAGTAGTCGCTGAAGTCATCAAACAGCGAGCGGTACTGCGATGATACCGTTAGCGGCAGTGACTGGCGCTCCCAGGTGCCCAGGCCTGTCGGCGGCATAATGATGCCGTCTTCAGGATTGACGCGCGGCTCCCAGGGACGGCTCCAGCTGGCATGTTCCCGCTCATCGATAAGCCAGTTTTTGACTAAGTCTGCGTACCGGGCAAGTAGTATGCCCTTGCGTATGCCGCTATTTTCGAAGTATTCCGGCCGCTCGTCATCGAGATAGATTTTGGCTTCGCTGCCGTCCTCGTTCCCGTCCCGGTCTTCATAGCTTGTCTTGAGCCTGATGCTGCCGCTGTCATCTCCTATATTTTTCAACTTGAGCAGTATCAGGCCGCCTTTGGTCTCACCTTCCACTTTCTTAGAGGGGAATAAGGTGTTCACTTTCATCAGCTCGCCCGTTGCCTTATCAGCTTCGGGGCTGCCGTATACCGTTTCGATTTCCCAGTCATCGGAGTCCAGTGTCAGCCGCAAGTTGAAGACCAGCGGAGTTACCATGTAGTCGAACTCCTCGCCCATCCGTTCCATGAAGTCGCCCGGTGAGTGAACGGAATAGTAGTTGGCGCCCCTGGTCTTGGTAATGTACTCGATGAGTTCGGTATTGAAATCGACGCCGATACCGATGAAGGTGGTGTAGATATGATTTTCGGCGTTGTCTTTAAGCAGGCGGAGCAGGCTGCGTTCACCTGTTTCCCCGGTGTTGGGCATGGCATCGGTGAGAAAGATAATGCGGTTTTCATAATCGAACGGGTCATAGTCGCTGTATTTGTCCACAAGCTCGGTGCCCAGTTCCATGCCGGCGGCAAGATTGGTGCTGTCATTCGCCCTTATATCAGAAATTCTGTCGTATACGTCCTCCATGTCGGCACGGCGCACCAGTGTCATCGGCTGCAGCAGGTACGACTGGCTGTTATACAGCACGATGCCGAAGCGGTCGTCATCATTCAATTGCTCAAGTATGGATGTAACGGCATCTTTGGCAACCTCGATTTTCTGCGTGTTCCGTTCCTTCCAACCAAGTTCCACCTGGTTTCCGAATTGGTCATAGTAATATTGATTGAATGGCGATGACATGGAGCCGGAGATATCGAGGACGATGACCAGGTTCAGCTTCTTTCGTTCGAAATCGCTTTCCTTCATGCCTGAGTTCAGGCCTACGGAGAGGTAGTACTCTGTCTTGTTGGAGAAAGGGTCTCTGGTAACGGCGTAGCTGTATGAGGGACAATAAAGTTTGTTGCATGATTTCGTCTGGCCGGTATCGAAGTAGTAACCGTAGTACAGGCCTTCGTAGGTCATGTCCGTCGGCAACGGCAGATAGTTGTTTTTGATGTTTTCCCGGAGGTTGTTGATGTCCTTGGAGCCGCCCACGGCAAAGCCTATGGTGCCCGAGTCCTTAGACCACGGAAACGTAATAGATGGTGCTCCTTTAGGTACACCGGCGGCTTCGTGGGCAGATGGGGGCGACGGTGCATTTACAGAAGCTGGTGGTGCTGCCGGTGATGGCTGGGTAGGTGGTGTCGGTGGCGTGTATGGTGCTGGCGGGGGAGTCTCAGTGTGTGACGGTTTCGGTGCGCGGGTGGCGCAGGCTGAGACCAGTGCCGTAGCCAGGAGTATCAGGATGAGAAAAATGGGTAGAATCCGATAGGTCAGTGAGCGTGAGCCTTTCATGGCGAACCTCCTTTTTATCCGTTTGTCTACAGTAATATACGGATAACCCGGAGAAGTATTACGGGAGATGGCTCAAAATTATGGGCCATACTGGTTATCTTGAGTTGCTGTCGATTCTATAGGGTAGCCGGCTTCTTTCCAGGCATTGTAACCGCCTTTCAGTACCTCGACGTTGGTGTAACCTTTATTGATTAATTCGAGTGCCGCCCGGGCACTGGTCTTCTCGTCCGGTCAGGAGCAATAGAAGATAATCTCCTGGTCAGCCGGCGGCAGCCATTGCCCTTCCATAATTTTAGAAAGAGGTACCGGTATAGCGCCTTTAATATGGCCGGCGGCGAATTGTTTTTCTACGTCCAATCTACTATCAACAATCAATATGTTGGCGTGGCTCTCAATTTTCTGTAATAGCTCGTCTATGGTTATACGTGGTACACGCTCCGATGGTGGTATTACAGGTGTAGAATCAGGTGTTGTTACCGGCGTTGGTGTTGAATCTACGGCTGAAGAAGGTGCTTTGGGCGCACAGCTAACCAGGGCTAATATTATTAGTGAAGCTGCCATCAAACAAGCCCGACTCATGCTGGCTCCTTTCATTTCGGCATCCTATGTAATTGTACCACTTCCTGAATTAAAGTCGCCGGCGTTAGAATCCGCTGCGCTTGCCCTGCCTTACGGGGCACACGGAGACGCAGATACCACACAGGCGCATGTCCCGGCCGATTTTTTCGAGAGTAAGGCGGTTGGCGGTTTCTTTGCATTTAGCGGCGCTGTAGAACTCGTCGCGGTCAATGTGTATATTCCAGAGCTTGCCGTTGGCGGCTCTTGCCGGGCAGGCTGCCACGCACAGGTTGCATTTACCGCAACGGCTTCTATCGATTGGTGGATTCAAGGGTTTTAACGGGTAATCCACCAGTACAGAGGCTAGCCTCAATCTGGGCCTGAATTTTTTCGATATAAACAAATCAGTCTTGCCTATCCAGCCCAGCCCCGCCCGGGTGGCGACCATTTTATGGGAGAACGTATTCCTCAGCGTCTGGTCATAATCGTCGGCGCGGTCAACCTCGCTGGGTGTCGGATTTATGGGCAGGCTTTTAATGCCAGTGCACTTAACTCCCCCGCCAGCTCTTTCATCAGGCTGGATAAATATCGGTTGGTGTCGATGTACTGGTTGCAGTACTCCATGTTCGGCCCATTAATAACGGAATCAATAATGCTATCGTCCAGCTTTTTCCCGATTACTATTCCGTAGTCGTATCCATTGAACCGCTGGTGGAGCAAGCCGGTTAAATCGGCGAAGCCCCATATATGTTCCCCGTCATCGTGTATTATTTTTTGCATCAGGTTTTTTAGTTTCATCCCAAATTGACCTGCCGGTTATTGTACCATTTCTGGGACTGGAATTTTCAGCTTAAATAACGTGTTGACACGTATGTTATAATATCGCAAGCGAAAATTTAGTTGGAGGAGGTCGTCATGCGTGGTTTTTCCAAGGTTTTTCTCACCGTAATCCTTTCCCTGCTGTTAGTCCTAACTTTTATTGCCGTTGGCTGTGCACCAGCGGCACCATCCACATCTCCACCCAAGCTCGAACCCACACCGCCCGGGATGATAAACTCCGTCCTGGGGCCACTGTCGCCTGACAAACTTGGCCAGACACTGATACACGAGCATTTTTGCTTTGCCTACCCCGGCTATCAGGCCGATGCTTCAATCGCTCCGTATGACCGTGAAGCTGCGCTACAGGCGGGCCTGAAGGCATGTGAGGCTGCCAAGGCAGTCGGTATCCAGACAATCGTCGACCCCACTCCCAACGACACCGGCGGGCGTGACCCCTTGCTGTACAAGGAACTTTCCGAGAAGACCGGGATAAACATAATATGCACAACCGGTCTATACACTGAAGGGGAAGGTTCCCCGGCCTACTGGAAGACCAGGGTATCATTTGGCGCCGATATCTCCAAGATGATATCCGAGATGATGATAAAGGAGATAACGGAGGGAATCGGCACAACCGGCGTTAAGGCTGGTGCTATAAAGGTTGGCTCCAGTCCTGAAATGACGGACTATGAAAAGGCGGTTCATAAGGCGGCAGTGATTGCCCAGAAGGCCACCGGCGTTCCCATCATCACCCACACCGAAGGTCCCACCGGCGGCGTGGAGCAAGCCGAGTTTCTGCTCAGCCAGGGCGCCGACCCCAAGAAAGTCATGATAGGGCATGTCACTAATTCCAAGGACATCGATTACCACAGAGCCATACTTGCCAAAGGCGTCAGGGTTGGCTTTGACCGCCTCGGGCTGGCACCTTTGTATAATGTTCCTGATAACGTCAGCGTCCAGAATATCGCCACGCTGTGCAAAGAGGGATACGCTAATAAGATTATGCTATCTCACGATAGTGTGAATTACTGGATAGGCCGCCCCATCGCTGTACCGGATCCGATTATGAAGATGCTCGCTAATTGGAGGGTCGACTACGTATCAAAGGACATCATACCAGCGCTAAAAGCACAGGGCGTGACCGACGACCAGATTAATACCATGATGGTCGAGAACCCGAAGAATCTGTTCCTTGGGAAATAAGTAAATAGATTCCAGTTACTGATAAATAAAGGGCAGGGGTTTATTCCTCTGCCCTTTATTTTTTAAATTCCTATAAAGGTCTTGACAGGATAAGGCCAGTCCGGTAGATAATTTAAGATTCAAATGGAGCATGGGAGTCAATCTGGAGCCAAGTTATTATTGACCGGAAGTTGGGAAGTCAATACAATGATAAATTCCAGAAAGGAGAAGTCATGCCATATATAACGACCGAGGAGCAGGCGAAGTTCCGCCAGACCATACGTAAGTTAGCCGAGGAAAAGGTGGCGCCGCGCTCGGCGGAAATCGACCGTACGGGAGAGTTTCCCTGGGACATTTTCGAGGTGTTCAAAACTAACAAGCTGTTTGGTTTGCATATGCCAAAGGAGTGTGGCGGCGTCGATAAAGATATGATGACCTGCTGCATCTTTTCCGAGGAGATGTCCCGCGTCGACCCGAGCTGCTCCAACATAGTAGGTTCGAGCTGGCTGGCGGCAGAGCCGATACTGATTGCCGGAAGCCCGGAGCAAAAGGTTAGGCATCTGACTCCGTTGGCTAAGGGAGAAGGCATGTTCGCCTTCGGACTCACCGAGCGGAAAGCCGGCTCAGACGCCGCTGCCATGGAGACCACTGCTAAACTTGAGGGAGATAAGTACATACTCAACGGTGGCAAGTGCTTCATCACCAACGGCGGCGTGGCTATCACCTATACCATCTTCGCCAAGACGGACCCGGGAAAAGGTGTGCGCGGCATCTCCGCCTTCATCGTGCCCAGCAAGACACCCGGCTTCTCCATTGGCAAGCTGGAGGACAAGATGGGGATTCGAGGTTCTCAGGTGGCTGAGCTTATTTTCGAAAACTGCGCTGTGCCGGCTGAAAATCTGCTTGGTGAAACCAACAGAGGCTTCACGTATGCCATGATGACACTGGACCGCACCCGGCCGGTGATAGGTGCTCAGGCAGTGGGCATTGCGCAGGGAGCGCTGGACTACGTGACCAAATACGCCAGGGAAAGGGTGCAGTTCAATGCGCCCATCGCCAGTTTACAGGGTGTGCAGTTTATGCTGGCTGATATGGCCATTCAGGTCGAGGCAGCGCGCGCCATCGTCTACCGGGCGGCATCAGCCATCGATAACAAAGTGCCAAACCTCACCTACCTCTCAGCGATATCGAAGACATTCGCTTCCGACGTAGCCATGAAGGTGACCACCGATGCCGTGCAGGTTATGGGAGGCTACGGCTACATAAAGGACCACCCGGTGGAGAGGATGATGCGTGATGCCAAGATAACGCAGATTTACGAGGGCACCAACCAGGTACAACGGGTGGTTATCTCACGCTGTATGCTCGCCTAGTTGAAAGCAGGTAGTGTGATTCGGTGCCGGCGTCAGCGCTTGTTGAATTTGATAACCCGGTCGTAAAGGAGTTCGGTGTAAGATGGCCCGACCCTGGTAGCCGGCTCCATATATGCCCGGAAGCCGATAAAGGCAGGCTCATCAAGTTCGACTCCGTGCGCTTTGGGTCCTGTTGGCACTACCACGCAGGTCTTTTCAGAATTGCAGCTACGTGCAAACTTACAGACATAAAGATATTTAGCCAGCGGGTTGCCCGGTAAATATTCCTCAGCACTCCCTGTATATTCGGTGCTGTAGACACCAGTCACTCCGTTCCAACCGGCTTCACCGTAAAAGTTGCAGTTTGCGTAGGTAGCCTTGCCGGTGGCGGCATGGTTAACACCATAGACTATAGCAAACTCGTCCGGGTCATCACCAAGCGTAAAAGTATCGCAGCGCAGGTAAACCGTGTCACGGCTTTCCCCCGCCACATAGGTCTCTGTCTGAACTGCATCATAAGACTCAGACA
>Ga0315285_10003283_pt1 | contig 16858 bp, 15 predicted proteins | sample YL17G09_36_MG_FD_203698 | JGI IMG/M metagenome (GOLD analysis project Ga0315285, IMG submission 203698) | Sediment microbial communities from Yellowstone Lake, YNP, Wyoming, USA - YL17G09_36 | ecosystem: Environmental > Aquatic > Freshwater > Lake > Sediment | place: USA: Wyoming | collected... | reverse complement strand
TGATGCGCAGTGCAGCCTGGCACTCGCGGATTTCATCGTCCAGGCGGCCCTGTTTCCCGTAGGCCACACCCAGGTTGAGGTGCGACTTGACGTCGTCTGGGTTGATGCGCAGCGCAGCCTGGTACTCGCGAATGGCCCCGTCCAGGCGGTCTTGCTGCCTGTAGGCCACACCCAGGTTATAGTGTGTCTCGGCATCGTCTGGGTCGATGCGCAGTGCAGTCTGGTACTCGCGGACGGCCTCGTCCAGGCGACCCTGGTCGTGGTAGGCCACTCCACGGTTGAAATGCTCTTCAGCGAGCGTGACTTGCGCTGCACCCGAAGATATTGACGGGGCAACGCGCATCCCTTCTTCGCTCCGTAGTGCCCTTGCTAATCCTTCTGCCGTCGGCCGTTTCTCCACCCCTTTCATAAGCGCAGCCGCTACTACTTCTCCGACCCACCCTGGCACATTCGGGAGCACTCTACACACTCCCACCGGTTCCAGTTCGCACACCGCCTCCGCCAGCAACTCAAACAGCCGAGCCTGGAACAGCACCACGTTGGAGCCCGCCGTCTCCCGCGCCTGCCGTTCCAGCGTACCCAGGTCCACGTAGTGCCGCCCTGTCAGCATTTCGTACAGTAGCGCACCCACCTGGTAGACGTCGCTCCGTCCGTCCACTTGCTGCCCGCGGATCTGCTCCGGTGACATATACAGCAGCGTCCCCGGCTGGAAGCCTGTTCCCGTCAACTGGCTCAAGTGGGTCCCACCTGTGCCGCGTGGCACGTGCGCGATGCCAAAGTCACCTACCTTCGCCCGCCCATCCTCCGCCAGCAGGATGTTCTCCGGCTTCACGTCCCGGTGGACGATACCTTTGGCGTGGGCCGCCGCCAGCCCCTCGCACACCTCCGCGGCGATGCGCACTGCCTGCTCCACCGGCAATGGGCTGTGCTCTTCCAGCAACGCCCGCAGGCTGCCACCTGCCAGATACTCCATCACCAGGTAGACGTTCGGCTTCACGATCTTGAGTGCATAGACGGTCACGACGTGGGGATGGTTGAGGCCACCGGCGGCGCGGGCCTCCTGGACGAAGCGCTTGAACGCCACCTCGTCGGTCTGGGCGGTGACGGTCAGTTCTTTGATGGCGACAGGTCTATCCAGGAGCGTGTCGCGGGCCAGGCAGACGGTGCCAAAGGCGCCCTGGCCCAAGACCCGCGCGATGCGGTATTCGAACAGGTGTTGGTTGGGAGCAAGGGACATTCGATTTCCTCCGTGGACAAGATGGCATCTTGTCCTACATGATCGCATAGGGCGGGCGTGGATAAGATGGCATCGCGTCCTACATCACAAAGCGAAGCGGGCACGACACCCCGGTGCCGCGCCCGCCCCCTCAATGCACAGATCAACGACGCTTTATACCTGTGGCTGTTCCAGCAGCCACAGATTAACCAACGTCTCCGACGAAACATCGCACATACTCACCTGTTTAATGGCTCATCTTGCACTAACCCAGTATACCATTGAACACAAATTTGTGCAAGCAGACCTTTCCCTCATATACGCGCCAGCAGGCCACTCATCTCCAGCACGTGCTGGCTCCAGCGGTTGGTGCCAGTGGTCAAAGGCTTGTGCTATGTAATCTGGTCGCTCAGTGCTGCACGACGGCCAACCGTTCCTCGAGCCGCTGGGCCAGCAGGCACAGTTCACCGGCCTCGAGTTGGTCAAGTGCTTCAATAATCACCGTGAACGGCACCCGTAACTGTACTTTCCGTCCTGCCCGCTCCCGGTTGCGTCGGAGTAGTGCTTGCAGCCTTTCAGCATCTTGGATAGCATCCTGCCCACTGAGCAACTGTGCTTCCGGCTCGTGCATGCTTTCAGCCCAATCCATCATAGCCGTATTGTAGCCCAGACTGATAGTGTAGTCAAGACATCAGTCCGCTCTGCGCTCAAACCTATCGAGCACCTCTCCCTCGTGGGAAATGACTGTCGCCTCCAGGTGGTCGCCGTCAACCCTCACCAGCACAAAGTGATGGACCAGCAAGAACGCGGCCTGCGTCGGCTCCTTCTCCTGCATCTCGTACAGCGGCGCTCCGCCCCCGCCTGTGACGACGTACGTGACGCCGTTCACCTCGTTGCGCTCGTAGTTGTGCTTGTGGCCGTTGAACACCACGTCTACCCCGTACCGCTCGAAGAGCGGCACCAGTGCCCCGCGCACGTCGTCCTCCAGATCGTCCTGTACTGAACTGTAGGGCGGCACGTGGAAGGCGACGAAGAGCCACGGCTGCGTGTTGGCCGCCAGCGTCTCCTCCAGCCAGTTGTACTGTTCACTACCAGGGCGGAAATCCGCGACACCATCCACCTGCAGGCACACGAAGCGAGCGTTGCCGTAGTCGAAGGTATACCAGCGCTCGTTGCCGGGTAAGTAAAACAGGTCGAAGTAGAGCGGGCTGTTGCCCTCGTGATTGCCCAACACGGGGAACAGTGGCACGCGGGCCAGCAGTGCCCGCTCGATCTCGAAGAACGTCTCCCACTCGCCAGCGCGGCGGCCGGAGGCGACCAGGTCGCCGGTGTTCAACACAAAGTCAGGCACCTGCGCGACGATGCGCTCCACTACCGCCTGGTGGAATTGGGGCTGCGTGCGGGTGTCGCCGAAGACGGCGAAGGTGAACCTGGTCTGGTCGGGGCCAGCCGCGGTGCGGAAGGTCAGCTCCCCGCTCAGGGGCACACCGCCGCTTTCGACGCGGTAGTGGTACACCGTATAGGACGCAAGCCCGGTGAGGGTGAGGGCATGGCTCGCCGTCACCGCCGGATCACTCGCACGCAAACCATAAACCTCCGTCTCGCCGTAAGTAACCTCCCCCTGGCTAGGCTGCTCCGTCTCCCAGGCGACAATGATTGAGTCAGTCATGACCGACTGCAGATATGGTCCGCGGACAAGCGAGAGGGTGGTAGTGACAGTAGTGGGTGTGGGGGTTGCAGTCGGCGAAGGCGTGGGGGTGGATGTGGCAGTGGGTGTCGCAGTCGGCGAAGGCGTGGGGGTGGATGTGGCAGTGGGTGTCGCAGTCGGCGGCGGTGTAGGAGTGGGTGTGTCTGTAGGTGTAGGAGATGGTGTGAAGGTCGCAGTGGAGGTCGGGGTAGGGGTTGGCGGACCAAAGAGCGCAGGCAGGCACGCTCCCACCCCCGTCAACACAACGACCAGAAAAAACGTCCAGGCGACGCAACCGCCACGCACACGCTTCAATGTCCAGATTTCCGACCTCACGTCACCCCCCAATATCCTCAGTTCATTCACCCATTCGTCCATTCGTCCATTCGTCCATTCGTCCATTCGTCCATTCGTTCATTCGTAGTATGCCACACCTTCCCATTTTCAGCCAACCCACCCCCGCCTTGTATCCCACGCCAAACTCTGGTATGATGGGCCGTATGGCCAAGTCGCGCTACACTCCGGCCCTGATCCTGGCGCTCGTGCTGCTGGGCGTCAGCCTGCTGGCCTGTCCCACACTCATCCGTGCACTGCCAGGCCGCTACGCCTACTACCTGCCGGAGCCGCTCCAGGCCCTACGCCACAAGCCCCACCCAGACCTCCTCCCCACCCCTGTCTTCACCCCCACGCCCATAACTCCCTCTCCTCCCTCCCCTCCCCCCTCTCCTTCCCTTCCTTCCCCTCCTTCCCTTCCCTCCCTTCCCTCCTCCCCTCTTCCCACCGCCACTCCCTTTCCGACGCCCACACCCACGCCTACACCTCCAGCCCGGTTCACGCTGACGGACTTGCGCCACGAGCACCAGGGCTGGAACAACTGCGGGCCGACGACACTGGCCATGGCGCTCTCCTACTGGGGACGCAGCGAGACCCAGTACGACGTTGCGCCCATCCTCAAGCCCGACCCGGAGGACAAGAACGTCAGCCCGTGGGAGATGGAATCGTACGCGCGTGCACTCCCCTCCGCTTCGGGGGGGCCGGGGGGGGTGGGCGCGATCGTGCGCGTAGGCGGGACGCTCGAGCGGCTCAAGGCGCTGATACGGACAGGCTTCCCGACGGTCGTCGAGACCTGGTACGTGCGCGATGCCCGCGACCAACTCGGCCACTACCGGCTCGTCATCGGCTACGACGACGCCGCGCAGGAATTCCTCACCTACGACTCGCTGCACGGCCCCGACGTGACCATCGGCTACCGGGAACTGGACGAACTGTGGCGCGTCTTCGACCGCGTCTACCTGGTTGTCTACGCGCCGGAACGGTGGGAAGTGCTGGCGGCTGTCCTCGGCCCCGACCTGGACGACGCGGCGATGTACGAGCGCGCGCTGGAGACGGCCCGCCTCGAAGCGGTGGCACCGCCCGAGTCGTGCGTGGCCTACGCCGATTGCGCGGATTGGGTGACCTTCTCCTGGTTCAACGCCGGCACCAGCCTGACCTCGCTGGGGCGACACGCCGAGGCAGCGCTGGCCTACGACCAGGCGCGGCAGTTGGGGCTACACTACCGTATGCTGTGGTACCAGTTCGGTCCCTACGAGAGTTACCATGCCGTGGGGCGCTACGACGACGTCATTGCGCTGGCCAATGCAACGCTGGCGACGGCGAACAACCTGGAGGAATCGTACTACTGGCGCGGGATGGCGCGGCTGGCGCAAGGAAATGCAGATGGAGCGCGGGTTGACTTAAAGGCGGCGCTGCGCTACCACGAGAACTGGCCGCCAGCGGTGATTGCGCTGAGTGGATTCTAGTCAATGTCTCACATTCTTTTCACGTCGCATGCACAGAAGTGTGCTACGATGGACGGCAATGGCCCGAACAAGTTCGGGACTCCAGAGCCTTAAGGATGTACAATGCTGCCAAGATACACTTTCAGATTGATTCCCCTGGACCTTCCACTGGCGCTCTTTCTGCTGAGCGCTGTCTTTGGCCTGTGGCCAGCCTACGACCGCAGACTGGGCCGGAACACGCTGATCGCGCTCGTCGCGGGCTTTCTGCTGTTCATCTTGATCTCGCGGCTGGCCGTGTCCCGCGGTTGGTGGCGCGCCATTGCCGCGTTGATCTTCCTGGCGGGTGCGCTCCTGTCGCTGTACTTTGTCACCCAGTATGCTCATTTTGGGTACCCCGAAAAGGTCGGGGCGACCGGGCGCCTGGGTGCACTCATTGGCAGGCTTGTCCCACCAGCCGTCGTCTGGATTCCTGAAGCCAACAGTGCAGCAACGTTTCTGGAAGGGATACTTTTCCTGGCGGTTGCGCTGGTGTTGGCGGAGAAACGGTGGGTGTGGCGCATCGGCGGGTTTGTCGGTGTGGGGCTGATCGCGCTGGCGCTGCTGATGAGCGCGTCGCGCGGGGCGTGGCTGGCCGTCGTGGTCGTCTCGGTGCTGTGGCTGGCGCTCTACTGGCGACCAGCGCGTGTGATTGCCATCGCGGGCGCGGTCCTCGCGCTGGGATTGGTCATCACCGTGATCGTGCAACACGACATCACTGTGCTGGGCGAAATCCCCATCGTCAACCGGACACTGGCCCCGCTGTTCATCCGTCCGGACCGGCTCGACGTGTACCGCAACAGCATCTACCTGATCCAGGACTTTCCGCTGACTGGCGTCGGGCTGGGTGGGCCATTCCCGATGGTGCTCTCCAAATACGCGCTGCTGATCCAGGTGCCGTTCCTCACCTATTCCCACAACCTATACCTGGAGGTATGGCTCGAACAGGGGTTACCCGGCGCTATAGCGTGGCTGTGGTTGATGGTGGCGCTCTATCAGGCGGCCCGAACGTACGCCAGGCCGGGCGACCGCGAAGATCGTCCCTGCCCGGACTTTCTGTACCAGGCCACCTGGCTGGGCCTCACGGCCATCTTCATACACGGGATCAGCGACGCACGGCAGTACGTAGACAAGTGGTGCTGGTTTCCGTTCTTTGGACTGCTGGGACTGAACGCGGCCATCATCTTGCGCCGGGCTTCTGCAATGCCCCCTGTAATGCCCCGCCCTGTGGGGCAGGCTTTCCAGCCTGCCATTTGGCGACGCTGGGCGTTCCCTGTGGGAATCGTGGGCGTCTTTCTAATCGCAGTACTGCTCAGCCTGCAGCCCCTGTCGGCCACGTACCACGCCAACCTGGGCGGCGTGCTGCAGGCCCGCGGCGACCTGTTGGCGTCGCTGGACGAGGCACAGAAGGGCGCGCTGCGGCAACAGGCTGTGGACCACTACCGGCGCGCGATCCAAATCGCTTCCTACAACCGGACCGCCCAACAGCGGCTGGGGGTGATCCTGATGGACGAGAACCGGTTCGACGAGGCGGTCGAGCACCTGGAGATCGCATGGCAGGCAGATCCTAACAATACCACCACACACAAGGCGTTGGGGCTGGCGTACGTGTGGGTGGGCGAACTGGAGAAGGCAAAGCCGCTGCTCGAGAACGCTCCCGACATCGTCGCGGAACTCAATGCCTGGGGCTGGTGGCGGGGCACCCAGCAGCAGACAGAGCAGTCCATCAATGCATACCGCATGTCGCTGCTGCTGAAGCCGGACCAGCCCGCGCTGAAAGAGTTGCTCGATCAGTAGAACCCGCGCCCACTCTTACGCCCCAGGTAGCCCGCCGCCACCATGCGCTTCAGCAGCGGGCAGGGGCGGTACTTGTCGTCCCCTAACCCCTCGTGCAGCACCTCCATGATGTTGAGCACGATGTCCAGCCCGATCAGGTCGGCCAGCTCCAGCGGCCCCATCGGGTGGTTCATCCCCAACTTCATCACCGTGTCGATCGCTTCCCGCGTGCCCACCCCCTCCATCAGTGCATAGACCGCCTCGTTGATCATCGGGCAGAGGATACGGTTGGAGATGAAGCCGGGATAGTCCTGTGCCTCCACCGGCGTCTTGCCCAGTTTCTCCGCCAGCGCGACGACGGCCGCCGCCGTCTCGTCGGACGTCTGCTGCGCCCGGATGACCTCGACCAGTTTCATCAGTGGCACCGGATTCATGAAATGCATGCCGATGACCCTGTCCGGCCGGCGGGTGGCCGCACCCAGGTCGGTGATCGAGATCGAGGAGGTATTGCTGGCCAGCATCACCTCGGGCCGGGTGCGCTCGTCCAGTTCGGCAAAGACTCGCCGCTTGATCTCGCGGCTCTCGACGACCGCTTCGACGACGAAGTCGGCGTCGACCGCGGCTGCGACCGCGGCTGCGGTAGTGATGTTCGTCAGCGCTGTTGTCCGCTGCTCGTCGGTCAGGCGGCCCTTGCTGTGCAGTTTCTCGACTGAAGTTTTGATCGCGGCCATCGCCCGCTCCAGTTGCTCCGGCACGACGTCGATGAGCGTGACCCGGTAACCGTACGTGCCACACACCTGGGCAATGCCATTCCCCATCGTGCCCGCCCCAACCACCGCAATGTGCGTAATCTCCATGTTGGCTCCTCCTGAATTGAACACGCCTCACGTTTCACGTTTCACGCCTCACGTTTCACGTTTCACGCTTCACGTTTCACGTTTCACGTTTCACGCTTCACGCTTCCAGTTCGATCGCCATCGCCACCGCCTCGCCGCCGCCCAGGCACAGCGTGGCCAGCCCTCGCCTGAGGCCGTGCTGGCGCAGCGCGTAGATGAGCGTGACGGCGATGCGCGTGCCGGAGCAGCCGATGGGGTGCCCCAGTGCGATGGCCCCGCCGTTGACGTTGACCTTCTCCCACGGCAACCCCAGTTCCCGCCCGTCGGCCACCGTCTGCGAGGCGAACGCCTCGTTGACCTCGAACAGGTCGTAGTCGGCCACGCTCGTGCCGGTCTTTTTCAGCAACTTGCGCACCGCAAAGATGGGCGCCGTGAACAGCTTGAGCGGTTCGACCGCCGCCTGGTCGTAGGCAACGATGCGCGCCAGCGGCTGGAGGCCCAGTTCTTCCGCTTTGGCCCGGCTCATCACGACCGTCGCGGCCGCCCCGTCGGTGATGCCAGGGGCATTGCCGGCGGTGACGATACCATCGGGCTGGAAGGCGGGCTTCAGGCGGGCCAGTGCCTCAAGCGAGGTATCTCGCCGCGGGACCTCGTCGGTGTCGAAGGGGACCGGCGGGCCTTTCCGCTGCGGCACTTCCACCGGCACGATCTCGTCCTTGAAGCGGCCCGCGTCAATGGCGGCGATAGCCTTCTTATGGCTGTTGTAGGCATACTCGTCCAGTTCCTGCCGCGTCAGGCGGTACTCGCGGGCGATCCACTCGGCCGAGTGGCCCATGTGGTGGTTCTCGAAGGCGCACCACAGCCCGTCGTGAACCATCACGTCTACCAGTTTGCCGTCGCCCAGCCGGTAGCCGAAGCGAGCCTGCGGGAGAATGTAGGGACAGTTGTTCATGCTCTCCATCCCACCCGCGACGAAGGTGTCACCGTCGCCTGCGGCGATCAGCGCGGCGGCCAGCATCATCGTCTTGAGGCCGGAGCCACAGATCTTGTTGATCGTCGTGGCGCCGACGGTGGGGGGCAGGCCGGCCTTGATGGAGGCCTGGCGGGCGGGGGCCTGGCCCTGCCCGGCCTGCACCACGTTGCCCATCAGCACCTCGTCAATCGAGGCCGGGTCCACACCGGCGCGCTCCACGGCGGCGCGGATCGCCACTCCTCCCAGGTCGGAGGCGGAGAAGGGTACCAGCGTGCCCTGGAACCGTCCGACCGGCGTGCGGACGGCGGAAACAATGACGGCTTCACGGGGATTCTTGGACATGGATGCTTCCTCCTGTGCTATGATGGTGTTCATCGTTCCTGTCTATTACTCGTGGCCCCTTCTGCGCTCATCTGCGCAAACAGGGGGCGCAATCGTTCGTAGGTCTGCTCCAGCCACTCGGCGATGACCCGCGTCTGGCCAACGATCGTCATGTAGTTGGTGTCTCCGCCCCAGCGGGGGACGACGTGCAGGTGGACGTGCCCGGCCACCCCCGCCCCACTCACCTCGCCGACGTTCATCCCCAGGTTGAAGCCCTGGGGGTTGTACGCCGCGCGCAGCACGCGCACGCTGAGTTGGGTCAGCGCCATCAACTCGGCGACCGTCTCGGCGTCCAGGTCCTCGATCGTCGCGGCGTGCACGTAGGGGACGACCATCAAGTGGCCGTTATTGTAGGGGAAACGGTTGAGGATCACGTAACACAGCCGGGCCCGGTGGACAATGTGGGCCTCGGCGTCCACCTCGCGGGACTTGACACAAAAGAGGCAGCCCTCTGGCAGGGGCTCGTGGCCTCGCAGATACGCCATGCGCCAGGGGGTCCACAGGTGGCTCATCGCGCATGATTGTACACCCAATCGCCCTGGTAGGCAATTGCGTTTACAGGGAAGAGATGGTAGAATTTCAGTCACGTTTTGCGTTTTGTGTGTTCCGTGTTTCGTGGTGCATGTGCGTATGGACCCGATTGAATCCTTCCGAATTCAGGCCGCTCTGAACACCCAGACCTTCGGGCGCGAACTGATAGTCCTCCCGACTACCGGCTCGACTAACGACGTGGCGAAGGACCTGGCGGCGCAGGACGCACCTGAGGGCACCGTCGTCGTGGCCGACGAGCAGACGGCCGGCCGGGGACGCCTGGCGCGGCGCTGGTTGGCCCCGCCGGACACCTGCCTCCTCTGTTCGATCCTCTTCCGCCCTACCCTGCCCCCCGCCCAGGCCCAGCGACTGACGATGCTGTGCTCCCTCGCCGCCGCCGATGCAGTCGAGCGGGTGTCCGGGCTGAAGGTCTGGCTCAAGTGGCCCAACGACCTCGTAGTCAAATCGCAAATCGCAAATCGCAAATCGCAAATCGGCAAGTCAGCAAATCAGCAAATCGGCAAATCGGCAAATCTCCAATCTCCAATCTCCATTCTCCATCCTCCATCCTGGAATAAACTGGGGGGAATCCTGACCGAGACCGGGGTAACTGGGGAGCGGCTGGAGTTCGTCGTCGTCGGCATCGGGATCAACGTGAACGTCGAGCCGGATCTGTTGCCCGCGCTGGCGCCTGACGCCACGAGCATCCTGGCCGAAGTGGGGCGGCCGGTGGAGCGGGCTGCGCTGCTGGTGGCGCTCCTGGCCGGCGTCGAGCGGCGGTACGCGGCGCTGCAGGCTGGTGAGACCCCGCACCAGGAGTGGGCGGCCCGGCTGGCGACATTGGGCCAGATGGTAGAGGTGACTACTTCCACGGGGGTGCTCACGGGTGTGGCCGAATCCGTGGACGAGGACGGGGCGCTGCTTCTACGCAGTTCTGATGGGGAACTCTATAGGCTCCTGGCGGGGGACGTGACGCTGGCACGCCGTTGAAAAAAGAAACCAGGTTTTTGGGAAAAACCTGGTTTCTGCAGCCTCAGCACCCCCGCCGCGACTTGAACGCGGGCCACCGGCTCCGGAGGCCGGTGCTCTATCCAACTGAGCTACGGGGGCACAAAGGATAACGTAATTTCATTCTACCACATCCATGCCAATGACGCAAATCTGAGAATTGCCCATTGACTTCTAGTGATTTTCCTTCTATAATACTTCATAGGTCATAGCCATGCCCAACTTCAAATTGCGCTTGTCCCGTTTTCTCACGCGAATATTCAGAAGAGGGCCTACGATGGACGAACTTGCCCAGCGCGCGAGTCGCGCGGCTGAAAGCATTCTGGAAAACGAGAGCCTGACGGCCGACCTGGACGATGCGGCCGCCAACGTGCTTCTCGACTGGGGCGTCGCCTGCGCTAAGACGATTGCCCAAAGTACCGCCGGCCTCGATAGCGCCCAGGCAGAGGAAGCCATGGTCCCACGGCTGCGCGCGATCCGCCAGTTGATGCGCTCGGTGAACAACTGGATCGCCAATCGGCAGGGAATGGATGCTGAAGCCAACGCCACGTCGTTGAACAAGATCATCGAGCAGGCCACGCTCACGTACGGTGAAAGTTTCAGGCCCCCCGATCAGGATCGGCGCGACGCCTTCTTGAAGCAACTGCTCGAGTCTACCGGCACACCGCAGCAATTGATCGCAGATTTGCGCGGGCTGCTTGAAAGCCCAAGCGCCACTTCATAGTCTATCTGGGAGGGTAACGATGGCCAAAAAATCTGCCGCCAGGAAATCACCTGTCCGGAAACGTACCTCATCGGCCGCGCCGCGGCATCAGCGCTCCCGTTCCAGTCCAATCGTCACCGTCGTGTTGATCGTGGTCATCCTGATCCTGGGGGGCTACTACATGCTGAGTGGTTCTGACCCGCTGGGGCTGTTTACCGAGGTGACACCACCAGGGGTGACACCGGTGGGGGTGACGCCAGCAGGAAAGACGGTCGCCCCAGTCACCGCGGGCAGCGGGGGCGATTGGTGGGAAGTCTACTTTACGGATCCGCAGCACATTAACAACCCTGACGACCTGACCGGCTCTATCCCTGAAAAACTGATCGGCTACATCAACCAGGCTCAGCGTACCATCCACATCGCGTCCTTCGAGTTCAACCTCACGCCAGTCGCGGAAGCACTCATCGCCGCCCATAAACGGGGCGTGGAAGTGCAGTGGGTCACCGACGACGAGAACGGGATTGGGGCCGACCAGGAGGACGGGCATGGGCAATTTGCCATGCTCAAGAAGGCGGGCATTAAGGTGCGCGACGACGGGCGCGGCGCGTTGATGCACGACAAGTTCTGGATTTTCGATGGCCAGATCGTATGGACCGGCTCGACCAACATCACGGTCAACTGCAACTTCCGCAACAACAACAACGTGCTCGTGATCCATTCGCCCGACGTCGCCGCGATGTACGAGCGCGAGTTTGCCGAGATGTGGGCCGGGAAGTTTGGCCCAACCTCGCCGTCCACGGTGGACAAGCAGAAAACGACGATTGATGGGACCCCCATTCAGGTCTTGTTTGCGTCCGAAGACGACGCGATCAGCCACCTGGTCCCACTGGTCGAAGGCGCCAAAAAAAGTATCCGCTTCATGGCCTTCTCGTTCACGCACGGTGACCTCGGAGCGGCTGTACTGGCGCGGGCCGAGGCAGGGGTAGACGTCGAGGGTATTTTTGAGACGCGCGGCAGCGAGACAGAAGAGAGCGAACTGCGCCCGCTGTATTGCGCCGGGGTGCCGGTGCGCCAGGATGGCAATCCTGGCACATTCCATCACAAAGTGTTCGTGATTGATGGCCAGATCGTAGTCACTGGCTCGTTGAACTTTTCGCGCAATGCGGACGAAAGCAACGACGAGAATGCCGTCATCGTGACGAATCGTGATATCGCAGCCCTATACCTGCAGGAATTTGAGCGACGTTGGAGTGAGGCGGTCGAGCCAGACGCGGCTGACATGAATTGCAGGTAAGAGTCCATCACGCTTACAGCCGCAGTTCCAGATGAATCTCGTCCCGCACCGGGATGCTGGCAAAGCCTGTCTCAGTCTCGTTGTGGTGCTCCAGCAGTTTGCCCACGAGCACTTCTGTGATTGTGAATCCAAACCGTTGATAGAACCCCAGCGCGGGCAGGTCGTCGTTCGTCGTGGCGACGATGATCCGCCCCGTGCCATCAGCGCGCGCCGTCTCGATCACCGCTTTGATCAACTCACGCGCTGCGCCCCGACCCTGCCAGCGGAACAGGACGTTGAGCATGACCAGGTTGACTGCGTCTCCTTCACGAGCGTAACTGGCTAGGCCGACGACTTCGTCTACGTCGCAGGCCACGTAGGCCGGCAGCGCATCGATCTGGTAAGCGCGGCCAAAGCACTCCGCCTCGACCTCGCCCCAGAAGTAGTGCGCCAGTTCGGCGATGCGCGGGCGGTCGGCCGGCGTGGCAGGCCGGATAGTGAGTGGCGGGCGCGGGGCCTCTTCTCGCGGCCCGGTCACCTCCAGGTGAGCGTGAACGGGACACAGATATACACGGCTCGTGCGGTCGTAATAGATCGCGTTGGCATCACAAAAGGTACACGACTTCATCTTGGCTCCTTATCGTAGACAGCGTTGCAATTATATCACATGAGTATAACTCTGCATCAGCGTTCCCAGGGTTGCGTTTGTGTTACAGGTATGTTTCAGGCTGGCGATTGTCCCCGTACAACCTGGCGGTTGCTTCGCCTGCTTCCCGCTGATGGGGCGACCCACATGGCGAGGGACGAGGCAATCCTGCGCGCGGTCGCAGCGGACCTGGTCCCTCCTACGCTCTGCCTCTATGCCTGGGAGCCCGCCTGCCTGTCGCTAGGGCGGGGGCAGCCGCTGGCCGACGTAGACTTGCCAGCGCTACAGGCCGCCGGCTTTGACCTGGTGCGCCGGCCCACCGGCGGCAAGGCCATCCTCCACGTGGATGAACTGACCTACAGCGTGATCGTGCCGCAGGCGGCCCCGCACGTGGCCGGGGGCATCGTGGAGAGTTACCGCCGCCTCAGCGCGGGGTTGGTGCGCGGGCTGGAACGGCTGGGCGTCGCGGGCCTGGTCGCCGACCAACGGGTGGGGAACCGTCGCCTCGCAGGAGCCTGCCCTGAGCTTGTCGCAGGAGCCTGCCCTGAGCCTGTCGAAGGAGCCTGCCCTGAGCCTGTCGAAGGGCCGGTCTGCTTTGAGGTACCCGCCGATTACGAGATCACCACCGGCGGGCGGAAACTGGTCGGCAGCGCGCAGATGCGCGCCGAGGGCGTGGTGCTCCAGCACGGCGCGCTGCCCCTGTACGGTGATATCACCCGTATCTGCCCACTCCTGGCCACACACCCTGCCCCCGCGCGCGTGCGCGCCCGGGCCACGACCGTCGCAGAAGCCCTGGGACGGCCGGTCACCTGGGACGAGGCTGCCGATGCGCTGGCGGTGGGCTTTGCCGAAGCACTGAACCTGCACCTCAATCCAGGTACACTCACCAACGAAGAGCGTACCTGGACAGAAGAATTGCGAACCAACAAATACGCAACCGACGCATGGACCGGCCGCATTTGACCACCCCGCCCAGCCGTGTTATACTCACCACCTAAGCAACCCAATCACGCATCACGTAACACGCAACACGTAACACGCATCACGCATGATCATCGGTTCCTGTACCATCGAGCTCCATCTCCCCGGCAATGGCTCGCTGAAAGGCAAGCGCGGCATCCTCAAGCCGCTCCTGACTCACCTGTGCCGTGAGTTCAACCTGGCCGCCGCCGAAGTGGCCCGCCACGACGCCTGGCAGTCGGCCGAAGTGGCGTTCGTCACCGTGGCCAATGACCCCGGCCACGTCCACACCGTCCTCGAACGGGCCGTGCACTGGATCGAGACCCACCATCCCGAAGTGCAGGTGGTGGATTGGGAGATCGAGATCTTGTAGGGAAGGGAAGGAACGGAGGGAAGGGAGGGAAGGTGGAGGTGCTGCAGTGAAGTTGACGTTGCCTGCGCGGCCTCCGTTTTCGTTGTCTGCGATTGTACGGTCGCATGGGTGGGTGAGCCTGGTTCCCTTTGGCACGGACGCGCGCACGGGGGGACTGACGCGCGCCGAACGGCTGGCCTCGGGGCGGGTCATCGAAATGCTCATCCAGGAGGTGAACAGCGGCGTGAGCGTCGTGGTATCCGACCCGTTGAGCGAGGCCGAGCGCAAGGAGGTCGCACGCAAGGTGGAGTGGATGCTGGGGCTGGGCCAGGATTTCTCTGCCTTCTATGCGTTGGCGCGTGAGGAGCCGCGGCTGGCGCACGTCGAAGCGCGAGCACAGGGACGCATCCTCCGCTGTCCCACACTCTTCGAGGACGTCGTCAAGACGATCCTGACGACCAACACGCGCTGGACTGGCACCATCCGTATGGTCGAGGCGCTGGTTTCGCAATTCGGTACCCCGCTGCCGGCAGACCCTGCCCGCCGCGTGTTTCCTACCCCTGCTCAGTTGGCTGCCACAGACGTGGAGACGCTGCGCTCGGTCGCACGGCTGGGCTACCGAACGCCATACATCCTGGAGCTGGCGCAGTCCGTGGCTTCGGGCGCGCTCGACCTGGAGGCGCTCAAGACAGCCGATATCCCGACCCCCGAATTGCGCAAGCAGTTACGGGCGATCAAGGGGGTGGGAGACTACGCCGTGGCCTGCCTGCTCATCCTGCTTGGCCGCTACGACGCCGTCCCCGTGGACTCGTGGGCGCTCACGCTCGTCTCGCGCGAGTGGTACGGCGGTGCACCGGTGGAACGCGCCCAGGTCGAGGCGGCCTTTGAGCGCTGGGGGGAGTGGCAGGGGCTGGCGTACTGGTTCTGGGATTGGTCGCACACGAATCAGACTTCGGAAGTCTGAGGCGGAACGAGCAGTTGGGCGTACCCGGCCATTTACCCGTTCTGAATCGCTGAGGTTCCCTGGCGCCGCCTGTTTACGGCGGCGCTACCTTCGCCTGTTCCAGGATCTCATCGAAGATCGCAGCGCCGGTACGGCCTGTCTTCCCGCTGCGGGCCACCTCCAGGTCACGGCGGAAGCCATGGGACAGGTCGTCTCCAGTCGCATAGCGGGTGAGCGCCAGCGCGTGGATGCTGTTGGCGATGGCGTAACGCGGTTCGTGCCGGTCCAGGTCGTCGAAGAAGAACGTGCAACTGGCATACATGCGCTGCCGGTAGAACTGGGACTCCAACAGCGCCAGCAGTCGCCTGGATTCTTCGTCGCCGAGGTGACCCAGGCCGTGTCCTGCCAGAAAGGCTGCGCCCTCCACCTGCCCGAGGATCACGGCGATGTAATCGTCCCGCAGCGGCCAGGCGTCTGCCCCCAGCCCGCGCGCCTCCTGCACGTAAACGCCGTCCAGGTCGCACGCCAGGTTGTCCAGCGCCCGCCGCAACGCCCCCTTCCAGCGGCTGTCGCCGGAGGTGCACGCGCAGCCGACGACCCAGCGATCCAGCCAGTGCGAGCAACTCCAGGCCGTGTTTTCGATCACTTGTAACTCGGCCTGCGGCGGGTTCTGGCACAGGTGGACCCCCAGCGTGGTCACCTGGTAACCGCGGGCCTCCCCTGCGGAAAGGATACGACCCAGCACCTCGACGCCCTGGCGGTGGTGATGGCCGAAGGTTTCCCCATCGGTGGCGACGAGCGCGAGCCCCCCTCGGCGGCACTGCCACTCCACCTGCTCCTGCAACCACGTTTCTACGCCCGCCGGGTCCGGCATCCCGAAGGAAAGAGAATTGGAGAGGTGCCGGTCGCGCACGAAGACGGCCATCTCCCCTTCACCAGGGAGCCGCACCCGGTACGGCCCTGCCGCCGTCACCAGGTCACCCCGTACCTGCTCGTCGGAGAGGATAGTGAAACGAATGCCCTCCGCCGCCAGGATCTCCAGCGTCTCATAGTCCACCGCCATCTCCGGGAGCCACATCCCTTCCGGCCGGTGGCCGAAGCGGTGGGCGAAACTGGCGATACCCCAGCGGATCTGGCAGATCTTGTCGCGGCGACGGGCCAGCGGCAGAACGGTGTGGTGGACCGGCTGGGCCAGCCCGTTGCTGGCGGCGTGAGCCTCCCAATAGCCCCGCTCGGCGGCGACGATGCGCGCGTACGTGGCGTGGGCGTGTTCGTCCAGCCAGCGGGCCAGCGTGCCGCCCAGGTTGAAACTGATGCGCCCAAAGTGGCCCGCCTCCGCCAGCGGCGCGTAGCATTCGGCGGTGATGCGCTCGTTCCAGTTGGCGTAGGGGGCAGCGTCCGGCTCCCGCGGGATGTGGCCGGTGAACGGGTCCATCCGTGGGGGCTGGTAGAAGTGGCCGTGGATACACAGGTAACATGTGGGCATAGGCATGGGGGGCTATTCTACCATCAGCGCGGTGAAAGCGCAATGAACTTATAGCAGGCCATAGCGCTTGAGCACCTCCAGTGTCTCGATCAGTCCCAGTCTGGCCCTGGCCTTTTCCAGGCTGGAGCCGTGTTCTTCGATGAAGGACTCGGATTTTACGAGATCCACTCGTCAAGCCTCTTCAGAACTGCCAGCCAGTCGGGATATTGGGCATCCAATCAGACATGTCTGGCTTGAAGTCTGCACGAAGGTGGACCACCTCGATACCCTCAG
>Ga0315285_10003279_pt1 | contig 16873 bp, 11 predicted proteins | sample YL17G09_36_MG_FD_203698 | JGI IMG/M metagenome (GOLD analysis project Ga0315285, IMG submission 203698) | Sediment microbial communities from Yellowstone Lake, YNP, Wyoming, USA - YL17G09_36 | ecosystem: Environmental > Aquatic > Freshwater > Lake > Sediment | place: USA: Wyoming | collected... | reverse complement strand
CGGCGGCGGCACCCAACAGCGCGCCGGCGGCCAGCGGGCGGGCCCGATCTAGCGCCCGCACCGCGCCCAGCACGAGCACGAGCACGAAATAGCTGAGCTGATTGAATTTCCCGGCTTCCGCCAGCGCTGGCAGCGCAAGCAGAATCGCCAGGATGAAGCCCACGACCGGCGGCGGAGGCGCAGCCCCCTCCGCGAACCAGCGCCGCAGGATCGTCAGGCTATACCCCAGGGCGGCGACCTGGGCCGCGGACCACAGCAGCGCCGCGGGGAGCCAACCGAACGCGGTGAGCGGGGACAGCGCCAGCGCGACGACCGGCAGGTAGAAGGGCAGTTGGCGGCGCCGCTCCGGCACCGGGTCGGTGAGATTCGGGTTCAGCTCCCGGCGTTCCCAGACATGGCGCGCGTCGCGATAGAAATGGTGGAAGTCGTAGCGCCCGCGCGACGCCCGGTCGAACGACAACACGCCGACGCCCAGCAGCAGGACCACCAGCCCGAGATTCAGCAGCCGGTCGTACACAGCACGCGCGGGCATGAACGTCAGGTTCCCTTCGGTATCACGTGGGAGCGGCGGCGGGCGACAGCGCCAGCGGCGCGGCGCGGACCGCGGCTTGGACCGGATGTCCCCAGGCGTAGTGCGGCTCGGACAGCAGGCGCGGCGCGCGGTTCAGGCGCAGCAGCATGGCCACGAGCGGGATCGCGAGCGCGACGATGGCGGCCAGCAGTGTGCCGCCAGCCTCCAGTTCCATCGAGAGCAGCGTCAGTTGCACGGCCAGGGTCACACCCAGACAGGTCAACGCCAACTTGGACCAGCGGCTGGAGAACCCGCTGTAATGCACACCTGCCGCCAGCAGCGAGAGGGCGGGCAGCGCGCAGATGAGGTGGTACCTGCGCATGACCGGCATACACCACAGCATCGCGAGCATGAACAAGGCCCACTCGAACCGCAATTGCCAGAGCGTCAACTGGCGGGCCGGCCGGCGCGCGAACCAGATCAGCGCCAGCAACGGGCCGGCCACCACGACCAAAGCGATGTTGGCCACGACCGGCAGCGGCAGGTTGAGAACGTTCATGGTCGCTGGCGCCAGGTGCGCATAGTCGGCCTGAATCCGCGGGTCGTTGTCGAAGTGCGTGTTATAGTTCGTGGCATGCAGCCAGCGACTGAGCACGACCCCGACTCCCTGGTTGCGCCAGTCCGTCTCCCGTTGCGTCCGGATCAACCCCTGGTGCGAGCCGGCCGTCACGGCCCGCTGCGCCCAGGCGCGGTACAGCGCGGCGGTGTCGGCGGGTCCGAAGACCACGAGATCGGCGGCCGGTCCGGCCAGCACGACCACGAGCAGCGCGCTCGCCGCCGTCCGGTACTGCCGCTTCAACGCGAACCAGAGCAGGAGCAGTCCCGGCGTGAGCTTCAGCAGCACGGCCAGGCCCAGCCAGAACCCGGCCAGAAGCCCGCGCCCGCGCTCCCAGCACGCGAAGCTCCCCACGAGCAGCAGGAGCGTCAGCGTGTCGATCTGGTTCAGCCGAAACTCCCATAGCCAATATGGCAGGAGCAAGAGAAACGGCACGAGTTGCGTGACCGGCCAATCCCGTGGCGGCAGGCCACACCAGTGGCGGCCCAGCAAGCGCAGGGTCGCCACCAGGGCCAGCAGGTTGAGCGTCACCCACAAGTACCCCGCGATTCCGTAGGGCAGCGCTGCGAGAATCGTCATCAAGCGCGGCACGAACGGCCAATACCAGTCCAGTGTACCGCGCGGGATAACCCGGCCGCCGACCCGGTCGAAGCCGGGATCCGGGCTGCCGTGATGCGCCAGCCACGCGGCGCTGCTGTAGAAGTACTCGAAGTCGGGGTGACGCCAGTAGATATGCTTGGCTCCAGCGCACGCCAGCCCCAGCACGATGCTGCACAGGAGCAGCATGCTGAGCATACGCACCCGCCGCGTCGCGATCGGCGGCGCCGGCAGCGACGACCGGCACGTGGCGGCGGCAGTCAAGCCTGACGCATCCATGACCCGGGCGATTCTACGGACCCGGCGTATGACGAACAACTGCCCGCCGCAGGCGGGTTGCGGAACCCGCCGGGCGCCGCGAGAATAGCGCGACTGGCGAATGTAGTCCGGCCGCGAGCGGCGCCGCGGCGGGCGCGAACCCCGGAAAGCGAGTTTGCAGCGATGAACGATTCCAAGCGCACCAGTCGTCGTAGCTTCATTAAGGGGGCCCTCCAGGCCAGCGCGGCGTTGGCGGCCGTGACCCAGTTTGGCTGTGCCGGGCCAGGTGGCCGGCGACGTGCCGCGGCGGGCAAGGAGCCCAGCGCGGCTAAGCCGACGGTCAAGCGCCCCACGACCCAGACCGCGTACAGCAAGGTCCGCGTGGCGTTCATCGGGACCGGGGGTATCGGCGGATACCACCTGGAAAACGCCGCCGAGCTGGGCGTGAGCTGCCCCTGCTACTGCGACGTGGACACGAGCAGTTTCGCCCAGGCCGCGGAGCTCTATCCCGACGCACGCCAGTACCAGGATTACCGCAAGATGTTCGACAAGGAGCACAAGAACATCGATGGGGTCATGATCGGCATCCCCGATCACCACCACTACACGGCTACGATGATCGCCATGCAGCTCGGCAAGCACGTGTACACGCAGAAGCCGCTGACGCACACGCCGTGGGAGGCCCGTCAACTGGTGGCGGCCGCCCGCAAGTACAAAGTAGCCACCCAGATGGGCAATCAGGGGCACGCGAAGGAAGGGTGGCGGCTGGTTTATGAATGGATCCACAGCGGTGCGCTCGGGCAGATTAAAGAGGTGCACACCTGGACGGACCGCCCGATCTGGCCGCAGGGCATTGAGCGGCCCGAGGGCGAGGATGCGGTGCCGGCCAACCTGGACTGGGACATCTGGCTCGGCCCGGCCCCCGTCCGCCCATTCAAGAAGGGGGTCTATCACCGGTTCAACTGGCGCGGCTGGTGGGACTTCGGCTGCGGCGCGCTGGGCGACATGGCCTGCCACACGATGGACGGCATATTCTGGGCCCTCGATCCCGGCTATCCGACCGCGATCGAGCCGGTCACCCTGACGTCCATGAACAACGAAACGTTCCCGAAGGCCGCGCTGATCAAGTGGGAGTTCCCCGCCAAGGGCGCGCGCCCGGGCTTTGTTGCCTACTGGCACGACGGCGGCCTGCTGCCGACGATCCCGCCGGAATTGGAGGCCGGCCGCCGGCTCGGCACGACCGGCAACCTCTTCCTCGGCACCCAGGCCGCGCTGCTCGTGCAGGGTGACTACGGCGACAGCCCGCGCGTCATCCCGGAAAGCAAGATGCTCGAGCTGGGCCGGCCGCCGCAACTCCTGGAACGATCGCCGGGGCACATCAACGAGTGGGTGATGGCGGTGGCGGGCGAGAAGCCGATCGACTACCCCAAGTCGAACTTTGACTATGCGGGGCCGTTCACCGAGACGGTGCTGCTCGGGAACATCGCGCTGCGTGTCGGCCGGCGTCTGGAGTGGGACGGCCCGAACATGCGTTTCACCAACGTGCCGGAGGCGAACGAGTATCTCACCAAGGAATACCGGGACGGGTGGAAGGTCTGAGCGATCCGGGGACACGCTGCGTCCCATAAAGCCGCGGCCCGGTCTGGCCGCGGCTTTCTTTCGTGCTTCAATGGGTCGTCGTGGCTGCGGGGCCCAAGGCGAGTGGACGAAGAATACAAGTGAAGCGCGCGACGGGCGCGCAGCAGCGAGCTTCCCGGCGCACCGTGCGAGAACATCCCATGGCCCCCTGGTGGGACGACCCGCGACTCGTGGACACCCTGCCGATTTCGCCGGAGGCGTACTTGCACCTTCTGGCTCGGCTGGCAGCGCTGGACGCCCCGGCCCGTGGCAGCCCGCCGGCCCACCTCCATTCTCACCCGTTGCCGGCCAGGGTTTTGCTGCGTTTCGCGGACGGGACACGTGCGGCGTACGCGGCGAAAGTCCATTACCTCGGCGCTGCCGGCCTCGCCTTCCTCCATGGGTTCCCGATCGACCCGGGCACAAGTTGTGAAGTCGCCTTGCGGAAGATGGATCAGCACGTCGTGGTGCCGTCGGGGCAGGTGGCGCGGTGCCGCGACCTCGGTGAGAAGATCTACGAAATCGGGATCGACCTGAGCCTCCCGCTGGATCCGGGCGAGTTCCGGCCGGCGCGCTCGGCGGCCGAATGGGTCCGGCTGGCCGTGCATCGTCCGAGCCGTTAGCTCTCGGGCGTTGCGCGCGTCGTTTGCAGTTCCGCCTGCGCGAGCTGAATGCGCGCCAGCCAGCGGTCGCGGTGGGCGGCGAAGACCTGCGCCAGGAGGTCCGTGAACTGCGGGTCGAACTGCCGGCTGGCCTCCGCCTGGATGACGCGCAGCGCCTCCTGCTCATTCAAACCCGGCCGGTAGGGCCGCTCGCTGGTGAGGGCATCAAAGGCCTCGGCCACGGCCAGCAGCCGTGAGCCGACCGGGATGACCGTGCCGTGCAGGCCAAAGGGGTAGCCGGTGCCGTCGAAACGCTCCCGCAGGTGCCGGATGATCAGCGTCTCCGTCTCGAAGATCCGCAGCGGCTCCAGGATCTTACAGGTGATGAGCGGCACCTGCCGCAGCACGGCCGCCTGCGCCTCGGTCAGCGGCGTCGTGCTCTGCAGGATGCCATCTGGCACGCCGATCTTGCCCAGGTCGTGCAGCATGCCGGCGTTGGTGATCGCCGTGCGGAGCGGCTGGGGGAGCCCGGCGGCCTCGGCCAAGTCGGTCACGTAGAACGTGGTATTCCGCGAGTGCCAGGCCGTGAAGCGGTCCCGCGTCTCCAGGGCCTGCACCAGGCTGCAGATGCTTTGCAGGCAGAGCTGCTGGGCCTGCGCATTGAGCACGACCACCTGACGCCGCAGGCGATCGACTTCGCTGTGCTCGACTTGCGGCGTGGGCCACGGGTCCTCGATGGCGTCGGCGCGCACGACCCGGTTTCGGCCCCGGTGCTTGCCGATGTAAAGCGCCTGGTCCGCCTGGTCAATCAGGTCGCGGACCGAGGTGACCCGTGGGTCGTTGGTGCAGGCCGCGCCGATCGAGGCCGTCACCGACAAGTCGGTGCAGGTCGTCACCCGCACGTTTTGCGGGATGGTCTGACGGATGCGCTCGGCCAGCCGGGCAGCGTCATCCAGGTGGGTAGCAGGACAGATGACGGCGAACTCCTCACCCCCATAGCGGGCGACGACGTCGGTGTCACGGACCATGTCCAGCAGGTGGCGGGCGACGGCCTCCAGGACGAGGTTGCCGATCTCATGCCCGTACGTGTCATTGATCACCTTGAAGTGGTCCAGGTCGAGCATGAGCAACGAGGCCACTCCGCCATAGCGCCGGGTCCGCGCGAACTCGCGGTCGAGCAGTTCTCGGAACTGGGCGTGGTTCCACAGGCCGGTCAAGGCGTCGGTGAGGGCCGCGTGCCGCAAGCGTTCCTGGAGCTTGCTGACGCGCAGTCCATTACGCAGCCGGGCCGTGAGCTCCTCGACGTCGTAGGGTTTGATGACGCAGTCGTCGGCGCCGCTGTTCAGGACCTGGTGCTTCATCTCGCGGTCCCCGCAGGCGGAGACCACCACCAGGTACGTGCCGTCGAGGGCGGGATCGCTGCGGACCTGGCGACAGAGCTCGAGCCCGTTCATGCCGGGGAGCCCCATGTCACAAATCACGACCCGCGGATGGTGTTGGCGGATCTGGACCAAACCCGATTCCGCATCCTCGGCTTCGATGACGCTGAAGTGGCCCGCCAGCAGGTGCTGAAACAGCAGCGCCCGCTGGTCAGCGTCGTCTTCGATGATGCAGACATCTACCAGGTTTGCGTTCATGTCGTGTCCGCTGTGTCTGTAGGCGCCTGTGTCCCAACAGGCTCACCGGCCCAGGCCGCCGCACGGCCCGCCCGGCGCCGGCAGCGCCCAGGCAGCGTGTCGTATGATCCGTGTGCTGCGCCGACGGCGGCGTTCATTGGTCTGGCCGCCGTGTCAACCGCCGGGCTGCGCTCATTGACACCGCACCTCCACCGAGCGGCCGTGTCCGCCGCGGCGGACGGGTGTCGCGCGCCGCCGGCTCGAACTATAGGAAACATGGCAATTGTTCCGGGGGTAGGAAAGCGAAATGGCCTGGTTTGCGGATAAAATGCGCCCGCGGCGGCGCGGCCGCGGATTTTTGCGGGACAGAATTGCTGGTCGCAGGGCGCCCGACGGGTTGGCGCCCGCCCGAAGGTCTGATAGTCATTGGGCCAACTGCCCATTCGGAAACTACGACATGAATGTCTCCCAGCCATCCCGGACACGCGTCGACCTCACCGCCTTGCGCAGCATGAAGGCGGCCGGCCGCAAGTTCGCCATGCTCACCGCTTACGATTATCCGACCGCCGTCCTGGCCCAGGCCGCCGGCGTGCACGCCCTGCTCATCGGCGACTCGCTCGCCACCGTCGTGCTCGGGCATCCGAACACACGCCCCGCCCCGCTGGACGTGATGATCGTCCTCGGCGAGGCGGTCCGCCGCGGGGCCCCCGACGTCTATTTCGTCGGCGACATGCCCTACGAAGCGCTCTCCGGCGGTATCGAGAAGGCCGTAACCGCCGCCCGGCGTTTCCGCGACGAGGCCGGCTGCGATGCGGTCAAGGTCGAGGCCCAGTCACAGGATGAGCGGCTGGTCGGGGAGTTGGCGCGGGCGGGGCTCGACACGATCGCGCATATCGGACTGCGCCCGCAAGCGGTCCTCACCCCCGAGGGCTATCGGGCCCAGGCCCGCGACCCGGACTCGATCGCCGCGCTCGTCGCGGATGCCCGCCGCCTGGTCGCCGCGGGGGCCGTCATGCTCCTGCTTGAGGCCGTTCCCAATGAGGCTTCGCAAGCGGTCGTGGCGGCGGTGGACATACCGGTGATCGGCTGCGGGGCGGGGCCGGCGTGCGACGGGCACGTGCTGGTCACGCACGACATGCTGGGCCTGGGGGCCCCTCGTCCACCGCGCTTCGTCCCGGCCCTGGCCCAGGTGGACAAGATCATCGAAGAGGCGATGCGCCGCTACGTCGAGGACATCGTCAACGGCCAGTATCCACGACCCGAGCACGTGTATCGGATGCGCGCCCCCACGGGGGGCCGACCCCAGTGAGTCCGAGCTTCGCGCCGCCCCGCGTCTGCCCCGCCTGTGACACGCCGCCGCGCCGCACGCTCCGTTTGAGCAATGGCGCCTGGCTGCAGCAGTGTCCGCGGTGCCTGCTCGGCTGGTGGGATTGGCCGGCGTTCGATCCGGTCGCGTTTTACGACCAGACCTACTTTCAGTCCGCGGACGCGCCCAAGGGCTACGACGATTACGCCGCCCTCGAGGCGGGCCTGCGCCGGACTGCCCGTGGGCGCTTGCGGCGGATCGCGAAACATTGGCAGGGCGGCTCCAGCGGTCCGCGTCGCCTGCTGGACATTGGCTGCGGCACCGGCGAGTTTCTCGATGAAGCGCGGCGTCAGGGGTGGGAAGTCTGCGGGGTGGAGGTGAGCGTCTACGCCGTCGAGCAGGCGCACCGCCGGGGTCTGGACGTCACGCACGGGTCGATCGAGGACTTTCCGCTGGCGACGGAGGCGTACGACTGCGTAACGCTGTGGGACGCCATCGAGCACGTCCGCGATCCGCTCGGCGTCCTGCGCGCCGCGGGCCAAGCATTACGCCCGGGCGGCATCTTGGCGCTCTCCACCGGCGACGTGACCTCCCTGTGCGCGCGGCTCACCGGTCCGCGCTGGCATCTGTTCAATCTGCCCGAGCATCTGTACTTCTTCTCGCCAGCGGCGCTCGGCCGTCTTCTGGCCCGCGCGGGTTGCCGGATGACCCAGACCACGCATGAAGTGAACTGGCTGCCGGTGGCGTATTTGCTGGAACGGCTGCGAAAATCCTCCCGCGGCTTGGGCTGGGCCCTCGGCCAGGTCTGCCGCGGTCCGGTGCTCAGAGCAATTAGCGGCTCAGTCGTCCCCGCCACCCTCGGCGACGTGATCGGCGTCTACGCCGTGAGACGCCTGTAGCATCGGGCGAGCAGCCGCAGAGCGGCGGAAGGGGTTAGCCGGGCCTGAATGGCTATCCACGGCCTGCATGACCATGCGAGATTCCGCGGCGCGGGTCGTCGTCGTGGTGCAAGCTCCGCTTTGCACCCGCGGCAAAGCAGAGCTTTGCCCTACGTGCGCTCTACGGCCGGGGCAGTCCGCCGCGGCGGACCGGCCGCTACGTTCCGGCGCGCAGTGCGGCCAAAGCCTCTGAAGTACCCTGGACCAGCAGGTCGTCGCTGCTGCAGAGCGTCACGCCCGGCGCGGGCATGAGTTGTGCTGCGGCACCGGCGGGCCGCCGCTGGATGATGTGGACACTGTCGGCGGCGAGAACGTCGGCCACCGTTCTCCCGCACAGGCGGTCGCCGGCGCGGACTGGCCAGCGTTCCATCACCACGAGCTGGTCATCGACCACCATGCTGTTGACCACGGTGCCTTCGAGGGCGGCCATCACGAAGGCCGGCGCCGAGATCGCCGACTGCGACATGGCACTCTGAATGTTGAACCCCTGCCGCACCTTGTCCGCCATGTTCTGGTCGAACATCCGCAGCACGACGCGGATATGGGGGTTGAGCCGCCGGGCATCGAGGGCCACCTCCAGGTTCGCCAGGTCGTCGTTCGTGGCCAGGATGATGCTCTTGGCCTGCGCCGCGTGGGCGTCCTCCAGGAACGCCTCGCGCCGCGCGTCGCCGATGAACAGCGGCGCGCCCTCGCGGCGAATGTCCTCCAGGAACTGGTTGCCGGCGTTGCGCTCGATGACGACCACCGCCTGTCCGAGCTGCCGGAGCAGGCGGAACGTGCGGTACCCGAGCTTGCCCAGACCGACCAGGATGACGTGGTTGGAGAGTGAAGCAGCCATGACTTGACACCAGCTTCGATGGTGGCGCTGCCGGTCGCGCAGCGTCAAGGCGAAATCCACCAGACCTTCCAGAATCGCGAGCAGGCCCACGAGGGGCACGATGAAGAACAAAGCCTGCAAGACCGGCGACCGGGGGAAGTCCTCCGCCGCGTTGCCGAAGACCAGCGCCCAAGTGCAGTACATCGCCCGCAGCAGCGTGTGCTGGCGCTCGGGCTCGAGCCACTGAAAAAGCAGTCCGCCGCCCACCAGGATTGCGGTCAGCAATAGGAAATTGAGGCGGAAGTGGCGCACAGCCACGCGGAAGAAGCACCACTCGCGCCAGAAGCGTGAGCCGTGCCAACGGGCTCGGCCGCGGCGCAGCGTCCACCTGTGCGGTTCCGTCGTGCCCATTCAACGCGTAGTCTGCGGGGGGTGCCCGGCCGTTTCAAGCCGGATGATCCGCACAGCAGACCCTGTGCGCTACGTGCCGGGCTTATTTCTCCGCGCGAAGCAGGATGAATACCTGCTGCTCACCGGCCTGAACCCGCAGCCGGATCCCCTTCTTCAAATCCTGCTTGGCAGTCTGAGCCCGGAACTCCGCCACGCTGCTGACCGGCTTACCCTGAACATCCAGTATTACTTGACCCTCCCGCAATCCCGCGCGGTACGCGGCACCGTTGGGATCGACGTCGGTGACCGCCACTCCTTCGGCGTCGCCGCCCAGTCCCAGCGCGCGCCGCACTTCCGGCGTAATGTTGGCCACCGTCACACCCAGTTCATCGGTTTCGCCCTGCCCCGACTCGGCGACTCCTCTCTCGTCGGAGCGTTGCGTCAGCTTGACGCTGATCGTTTTCGTCTGACCGTCGCGGAAGACCTCGAGTTTCGCCTTCGTCCCCGGCTCAGCCGCGGCCACCAGGTTGCGGAACTGCGTCACGTCCTTGATCTTGGTGCCGTCGTAGGCGGTTACGATGTCGCCCTGCTTCAGACCCGCCTGTTCAGCCGGGCCGTCCTTAATGACGTCGCCGATCAGGGCACCCTCCGTCGAGTCATAGCCGAATGACCTGGCCATGTCTTCATCGAGCCGCTGGATGCCCACGCCCAGCCAGCCGCGGGTCACGTGTCCCTTGCCGATCAAGGTCTCCATGATCGACTTGGCCATGCTGATCGGGATGGCAAAGCCTACGCCGTTGTTGCCGCCGCCGCGGCTGGCAATGGCGGTGTTGATCCCCACGACCTCCCCGCGCAGGTTGACCAGCGGGCCGCCGCTGTTGCCGGGATTGATCGCCGCGTCCGTCTGGATAAAGTCCTCGTACTCGGCGATCCGCATGTTGGAGCGGCCCTTGGCGCTGACGATGCCCGCGGTGATCGTGTCGTTCAGGCCGAACGGGTTGCCGGCCGCGACCACCCATTCGCCGACCTTCAGCTCGTCGGAGTTGCCGAGTTTGGCGGCGGGCAGGTCCTTAGCGTTGACGCGGATCACGGCCAGGTCGCTCAACGGGTCCTTGCCGACCACCTCGGCATGGAGTTCCTTGTTGTCCTGCAAGACAACAGTGACTTCGTCCGCATTCCCCACCACGTGGTTGTTGGTCAGGATGTAGCCGTCCGCGCTGACAATGACGCCGCTGCCAAGACCCTCCTGCGGCGGAAGCTGGTTGGGGAAGCGCTCACCGAAGAAACGCCGCAGAAAATCGTTGTCGAATGGCAGACCCTCGGGAAGCTGGGGCAACGGCGTCCGGCCGCGGCGTTCGGCACTCGGCTTGAAATGCTTGACCGCCCGAACCGCGACGACGGACGGGCTGATCTTCCCGGCCGCGTAGGAGAATGCCTCGGAGAGGGCATTGGCAGTGCGCAGCGCGTCCGTCGGCTCGGCCTGGGCCGGCTTGTCGGCGCCCATGGCCGATGCGGCCCCGCCTACAAAAAGGGCTGACAAGATGAGAAGAGACACGACCACCGGGAACCGCCCCTCAGAAAACCGCGCGATTGCGTTCATGGCGTACCTCCGCAACTCTGTACCAGCTTCTTCCATTCTCAGGTTGTTTTACGCACCACGGCCCGGCCGGGTTCACAAAAAAGTTTATAGAAGGGACTGACCGCGTTCGCCAGTCGTCTTCGCACGTTCCCAGCGCGCCGGCCTTGCCGGCCCCGCGCCGCATGTTATACATCCCTTCGTAACGCCACTGGAGCTAACCCTAGCCGCCTTCGCGACTTCGGTCGTCGCCGGCGTGCTCGGCGCGCTCCTCGGGCTGGGCGGCGGGATCATCGTCGTGCAAAGCTGGAGCTTTGCACTACTTTCCCACGCGACGCATGCAAAGCTGGAGCTTTGCACTACGCGGGCTGGCCGGCACGCAGCCACGCGAGGCGCTGCGTCGCGTACCGGGCGAGCGTGCCGCGCTCAGCCGGATTGCGGCAGGAAGAGCAGTGCGGTTCCCGCCACCGCGATGCACGCCCCGAGTACAGCCCGCAGGCTGACCCGCTCCTTATAGACCCAGACGACGAGCGGCAGGATGAACACCGGCGTCAGCGAGATCAGCGTTTGCGCTACGCCCAGCTTCACCCGGTCGGACGCCACCAGCGACAGCCACACGCCCAGAAACGGGCCGACGAGCGATCCGCAGAGCGTGTACACGTACCCGACCCGCCGCTCCCGTTGGTCGATGGGCGCCAGGTTGCCGCGGACGCCGATCCGTAGTCGCGCGGCCAGCCCGATGAGTGGGAAGACGAAGATGGCGGCGAAGAACATGCGAATAAAGGTGGCGGTTTGCGGAGGCATGTGCTGTTCCCGCGGCAGCCAGCCATGCCCGATGCCTTGCTTGCTGAGGAGGTACCCGCCCGCCTGGAATGCCGCGGCCGCCAGCGCGAGGAGCACCCCGCGCACCCGGTTTGACTTCACCAGCGCGCTCCCGGGTGCGGGGCGTTCCAGCACCACCCAGGCGACGCCGCCGATCGTGAGCAGCATGCCGAACCCCGCCACGGCGTTGAGCGTCTCGCCGAGGATCAGCCAGCCAAAGAACGCCGCGAAGATCGGCGAGGTCGTGCAGAGCAAGGTGGAGAGGCGCGGGCCGATGGAGACGAATGAGGCGAACAGCGCCCAATCGCCAATGCTCAGACCCACGAGGCCCGAGAGGGCCAGCAGCACGACCTGCCGGGTGCTCGCGGCGGGGATCCAGGTCCCGGCCAGCAGGCGGTGCGTGAGGCCGAGCCAGAGGACGGCGAACACGATGCGCAGGGCGTTGACCCGTGTGGCCCCGAGGCGCTGACTGGCCGCGGTAAAGAGCAACGTGGTAAACGACCACAGCAGCGACGCGCCGACGCCGGCCGCGGGCCCAATGTACGGATCAAGGGACGTGATCATCGCGGGGACTATACCGCAAGGACGCCCAGGTAGGGCAGGTCGAGTCCGCCGCGGCGGACGAGACCTGCCAGGATGAAGCTCCCGCGCGCTGGCAGGTCTCGCTCCGCTCGACCTGCCCTACCGCTCCACCGTGAACCGGTAGCTGCCCGCGCCGGCCTCAAACACGGCGAATCCCTCGCTATCCGTGCCTTCAAAGGCGAGCCCCTGGCTTGGGCCAATCGGCACGCCGCTTTCGGACACGACTGCACCGTCATGACCGGACGTGGGCACGCAAATACGCGCCGACAGGTTGGGCGGAACGACCGCGTTGAGCTTCAGGACGCCGGCGCTTCGTTGCCACAGGCACCGCACCGGCCCCCACAGCGAGCGGTACAGCGCACCGGCCCAGGTCAGGCCTGCTGCGGGCCGCGGGCGGATGACGATCCGCCGCTGCCACCGGCCGTCTGGGCCCGGTTCGAGCTCGAAGTTGAGCCCGGCCAGGCATTCATAGAACCACTGCCCCACGGTCCCGAGGGCGAAATGGTTCCACGAATTCATGCGCGGGTCGCCGGTGTCCGGGTTCCACAGCTCGCACATGGTCGTCGCCCCGCACGCGATCATGTGGCCCCAGGAGGGGTACGTGCACTGCGTCGCGACGCGATAGGCCAGCTCGTGATATCCGTTGTTGGAGAGCAGCGGCAGGACGTAGGCGGTGCCCAGGAAACCGGTCGACAAATGTCCCTCGCGGGCCTCGATGTCCCGCACGACATTCTCGAGCACGGCCGGACGGCGCTCGGGCGGCGTAATCCCAAACGCCAGCGGCAGAATGTTCGCAGTCTGTGTGCCGCCCAGGTAGTTGTTAGTCTGCGGGTCGAAGAAGGCTGCGTTGAACGCCGTGCGGATGTTCTTGGCCCGCTCGCCGTACCGCGCCGCATCGTCCGCACGCCCGAGGATTGCCGCCGTACGTGCCAGCAAGCTCGTGGAGTAATAATAGAACGCCGCCGCAATCGGCTTGCGCGGCGATTCAACCGGGGCGACCCAGTCGCCCCAGCCGTCTTCCTTGTAGTTGTGTTGGCACTGGTACAGGTGCCCGGGCGCGTGGGCCCGCATGTACTCGACCCAGGCCCGCAGGGCGGCGTAGTTCTCTTCCAGCACGCGCGTATCGCCATAGAAGCGGTACAGCGTCCAGGGAATGCCGGCGATCGCATCGCCCCAGCCGGGGGCGGCGGGTCCTTGGACGACGGCCGCCGGCGCCACATCGCAGACATCGCCCGCGGCGTGTTGCGAGTCGCGGATGTCCCGCAGCCACTTCGTGAAGAACGCGGCGAGGTCCATGTTCCAGCAGGCGGTCGGCGCGAAAACATGGGCGTCGCCGAGCCAGCCCAGGCGTTCGTCCCGCTGGGGGCAGTCCGTCGGCACGCTCACCAGGTTCGAGCGCTGGGCCCACAGGATGTTGCGGTACACCCGGTTCAGCAGTTTGTTGGAGCACTGAAACCAGCCCGTGCGCGGCGCCGCGGTGTGCACCGCGTGCGAGACAAGCGTGTCCCGCGTCGGCTCGCCTGGATAGCCAGTCAGCTCGACATAGCGATATCCGCGATACGTGAACCGCGGCTGCCAGGTTTCCTCCCCGTTGCCGCGAAGCACGTACAGGTCGGTGGAACGCGACCCGACCAGGTTACGCGTGTCCAGGGTCCCGTCGCGATTCAGCACCTCTGCGAACCGTAGCTGCACCCGCGCGCCGCGTTCGCCGCGGACGCGCAGCTCGCAGCGCCCGGCATGGTTCTGGCCGAAATCCAGGACGTGCACGCCGGGCCGCGGCTGCCCAGCAGTCCGCACCTTCAGCCGGCGCATGGCCCGGATCGGTTGCTCCGACTGCGCGACAAGCCGGTCCACCGGATCGGGCAGGACCACGACCGGTATCCAGTTCCGGTCATCCAAGTCGGGCTCGTTCCACCCGGGCGCCTCGAGCCGCGCGTCGTGCGTCTCCCCGTGGTAGAAGGTGTTCTCCACGATGGGCGACGGATGGGCCTTCCAGGCGTCGTCGCTCAGGAGGGTGTCATGGGTTCCGTCGCCATACTGGACCCGAAGTTGCAGAATCAGGCGGAGGTTCCCCTGGCTGGTCCGGTCGATCTGCCCACGCCCCATGCTGAGGCCGCCGGACCACCAGCCGTTGCCGAGGACCGCACCAATCGCGTTGCGTCCGGGCCGCAGAAGCCCCGTGACGTTGTACGTCTGATACTGAATCCGCTTTTCGTAGACCGTCCACCCCGGCGCGAAGACATCCTCGCTGACCCGCCGGCCGTTAAGCCACAGCTCGTAACAACCCAGCCCGCTGACGTAGACCCGCGCCCGCACGACCTGCTTTCTCACTACGAATTCGCGGCGCAGGTACTGCGACCGGCACGGCAGCCGTTTCGAGTCATTGCTGCTCGCAGCGGTCTCGTCGGGAATCGACACCCAGCGCGCCTGCCAGTCCGCCGGGTCCAGTAGTCCCATTTCCCACCACTCGGGCCGCGCAAACGGTGTCGCCTGACCTTCGTGATCCCAGACACGCACGGTCCAGTAGTAGCGTCCGCAGCTAACCAGCGGCGGACCTGCATACTCGACGTGCGCTGATTGATCCGACGAGACCACCCCCGAGTCCCAGACATCGGGCGGCTGGGTCGCGACGCGGCGCCGGCTGCTGGCGACCAGCACCTGGTACGCGGTCTGCCGCGCGCCGCGGCGCTGATCCGTGAGCTGCCACGACAGGCGCGGCTGACGGACATCTAACCCGAGCGGGCGCCGGCGATATTCGCAGCGCACGTCGGCCAGTGGCCGGACGCGGCCGGTCGCAGGCACATCGGCGGGAGGCGCGGGTGTGTTCCGCATGCTGGTGCGTGGTCCTCCAGGTCACCGCAGCCCGTGCAATAGAGGGGAGCGGTCGTTTGAAGGAGCATTCTATTGGAGAACGACATCCGACACAGCGGGCTGCGTGGCGCCTGTCAGAAGTTGTCGGCGAATGTCGAATACCGCGCCCCGCGCAGCGAATACCCCTCGGGTCCGGCCCGGCTGGACTTATAATGGTTCTGTGTCGCGGCATGCGCCGCGCCACGCTGGGGCTTGCGTGCCGCGAGGTCTCCCGCTTGGCGGAACTACTGGAAGGCAAAGCGCGTCGGACCGTGGGTGTGCGAGACATCCCGCTGGTGCTGCTGGCGCCGCGGCAGGTCTTTGCGCGCGTGGAGGATGTCGCCGCGTGGGGTTGGCCGCTGGTCGTCCTCCTCACGCTCGTGACGCTCGTGGGCTACGCCACCGTGCAAACGGGGCTCATCGACCGGGAGGTCGACCGCGAGGTCCACGCCCGCATCGCGCAGCTCGACAGCCAGCAACGCGACGTCGTCGAGCGCTCCGCCTTGCGCGAGATGTACGACCAGGAGTACAAGCAGGGCCAGTTCGCCAAGCTCTTGAAGCGGATCCAGGTCATTCTGGCCGAGCCCGCGGCGGCCCTCGCGGCGGCCTTGCTCGTCGCCGCCGTGCTGTACGGCGTTACGGCCCTGACCGGCCGCAAGCCGGAGTGGCACACGCTGCTCACGATCTGCGTGCTGGCCAGCTTTGTCGACGCGCTGCGGCTGCTCGTGAGGTTGGCCCTGATGCTGCATTGCCGGAGCCTGGAGGTCGATACGTCGCTGGCCCTGCTGACGGGCTTGTTCCCGGCGGGTCCGCGCATCAGCCCGACGACCCTGGCGGTGGCATCCGGGCTGCTGACGGCGCTGGACCCGTTCCGCATCTGGTACTGGCTGGTGACGATCGTAGGGCTCTCCGTCACCAGCCAACTGCCCGGGTGGCGAGCCTGGCTCACCTGCGGGTTGTGCTGGCTCGCCGCCGCCGGCGGACGCTGCGGCCTGGAGGTCGCCCTGCTGCCCGGCATGTTGGGGGCCGGCGCGCCCGGCGGGTAGTCTGGAGTCGGACATGAAGACGGTCTTGGGAGTCGTGATCCTCGGCGCGGTCGTCGGCGGGCTCTACCTGCTCAATAACCTGACGCGCGCGCCGGACGGCAAGAGCCGCCTGAACGTTGCCGGCGAACTGGAAATCCAGGTCGAGGCCGCGTGCCCCGAACAGCGGGAGATCGTCCGCACCGTCCAGGCCCCTGGCGAAGTAGAGGCCTTCGCGGAGGTGGACATCAGCTCGGAGGTCGTCGGGAAGATTCTGGAGATGCCCGTTGACGAGGGCTACCACGTCAACGCCGGGGACCTGCTCTGCCGTCTCGATGACGCGAATTATCGGGCCCGCGTCCTCTCCGGCGAGGCGAACGTCGCCAAGCTCAGGGCGCTGATCACGCAGGCCGAGGCCGATGTCGAAAAGGCCGAGCGCGACTGGGACCAGCAGCAGCGGCTGCTGGAGACTAACGCGACGTCGCCGTTGGAGGTCGCGAACTACCGCACCGCGCTGATTGGGGCCCGCGCGCAGCTCGAGATGCGCCGGCAGGAACTGATCGAGGCCCAGGCGGCGCTGCAGTCCGCGCGCGAGGATCTGGCCAAGACGGTCATCAAGTCGCCCATCAACGGCGTCGTCGCGCAACGCTTCGCCAAGCAGGGCGAGGTCGTCATTACCGGCACGATGAACAACCTCGGCACGCGCATCATGGTCATCAGCGACCTGTCGAAGATGCAGGTCCGCTGCCGCGT
>Ga0315285_10003275_pt1 | contig 16890 bp, 20 predicted proteins | sample YL17G09_36_MG_FD_203698 | JGI IMG/M metagenome (GOLD analysis project Ga0315285, IMG submission 203698) | Sediment microbial communities from Yellowstone Lake, YNP, Wyoming, USA - YL17G09_36 | ecosystem: Environmental > Aquatic > Freshwater > Lake > Sediment | place: USA: Wyoming | collected... | reverse complement strand
TCCCAAATCTGAAATCTAAAATCTGCAATCTGAAATGGGTTTGAGGTAACTTATGTCTCGTATTGGAAGAATGCCGGTTGTATTGCCAAAAGAGGTAAAGGTCTCCTGTGATCTCTCGAGGGTGGAGGTGACAGGACCGAAAGGCTACCTTCTCCACCATCTCCCTCAAGGAATCTCGGTCTCAGTGGATGGAGAAAAGGTGTTCATCCAGCGTCCGGATGACCATCGTACCTCCAAGGCTCTTCAAGGCCTGACCCGGAGTCTCATCGCCAATATGGTCACCGGAGTCACCCGGGGATTTGAGAAACGACTTGAGATTATCGGAGTTGGATTCCGAGCAGATCTTCAAGATAAAGCTCTTAAACTCTCCCTGGGGTTTTCTCATCCAATTCTTTACACAATTCCTGAAGGGATTCGGGTTGATGTGGAAAAGCAAACCCAAATCACCATCAAAGGGAATGATAAACAACAGGTGGGAACCGTTGCCGCTAAACTTCGTTCGATCAAGCCACCCGAACCCTATAAAGGAAAAGGGATACGTTATGCCGGGGAAAGGATTCGTAAGAAAGTTGGAAAAACTAAAGCCTAACAACGCAAGGTTAAGGTTTAGGTTAAGGATAAGGTTTTTTGAAGTAAAGTCTAACCAAAGATGTTTGAAATTACTTAACTTGTCATCCTGAACTTGTTTCAGGATCTCAAAAAAATCAGATGCTGAATAAAGTCCTTGCGGCAGGCAGGGAGGAAAGCCATTGAAGGATAAAAAAGATTTGGCCCGAATGAAAAGGAAAAAGAGGGTGAGAGGCGATCTCAAAGGAACTCTTGAACGGCCTCGTCTCAATGTCTTTCGAAGCTTGAAGCATATCTATGCCCAAGCCATTGTGGATACGAATGGGAAAACGCTGGTCAGTGCTTCCACTTTAAGTCCCGAACTTAAAGAGGGTCTTGGTTATTCAGGGAATGTGGAAGCGGCGAAGAAAGTGGGAGAACTCATCGCCAAAAAATGTCTTGAAAAGGGAATCCAAAAAGTGGTCTTCGATCGGAATGGGTATTTATATCACGGCAGGGTCAAGGCATTGGCGGAGGCTGCCAGAACGAATGGTTTGACCTTTTAGGAGATTTCCGAAAAAGTCGGGAAATCTCAAGAGAGCGTAAGGTATTTTTCCAGAGCTCTCTTCAGGAGGGATGGACATTGCCGAAGATTGATCCAAGTACGTTGGAATTAACCGACCGAGTGGTGCATATTAACCGGGTTGCTAAGGTGGTCAAAGGTGGGAGACGATTCAGCTTCAGCGCCCTGGTCGTCGTCGGGGACGGAAAAGGCCATGTGGGGAGTGGATTGGGAAAGGCCAATGAAGTTCCCGAAGCCATCCGGAAGGGGATTGAACATGCGAAGCGGAACTTGATCTATGTGCCCCTCATTAATAATACGATTCCTTATGAGGTGATGGGCAAATTTGGGGCGGCGAAGGTTCTATTAAAGCCGGCTTCCGAGGGAACAGGCGTCAGAGCAGGTGCTACCATCAGGGCCATTGCTGAGTTAGCAGGGATCCAAAACATCCTGACAAAAGCGCTCGGATCAACCAATCCTCACAACCTCATCAAGGCCACCCTGCAAGGCATCAACCAACTGAAAAGTCCTGAGGAGGTCTCTGAAAAAAGGCGTGAGAAAGCACCGGAGAACCAAAAGGCTCCATGATGAAAAAGATTGAGCATACGATTACGGTCAAATGGATCAGGAGTGTGATCGGAAGACCCGAAAACCAAAGGAAGACTATCCGGGGCCTTGGATTTAAACGGCTCAATCAAATCCTTACTTTGCCGGATCGACCCGGGATTCGGGGGATGATTCATCGTGTAAACCACCTGTTAGAAATATTGGAAGGATCTGAAAGGGAACACGAATGAGACTGGAAGAACTGAAACCTCCGGAGGGAGCGAGAAAGAAGAGGAAACGTGTGGGGAGGGGGATTGGGTCCGGCCATGGCAAGACGGCCTGCCGAGGATCGAAAGGTCAGAATGCTCGGTCCGGTGGAGGGACCAAGGCTGGTTTCGAGGGAGGACAGATGCCTCTCCAACGACGCCTTCCTAAAAGGGGGTTTCGTCACCTATTTAAGAAACACTATACCATCATCCATGTGGGAGACCTCAATCGTTTCCCCAGGGATTCGGTCGTGGAACCCGACCTGTTGCTACAATCCGGCTTTCGAAAGAAGGGAGATGGGTTCAAGCTTCTCTCCGATGGAGAGCTCCAGCACCCTTTGACCATCCGTGTCCATCAAGCGAGCAAGGCGGCACTTAAAAAGGTGGAGGCTGCCTCAGGGAGGGTGGAGGTGATCGGCTCATGATTTCAGGAGCCCAAAATATTTTTAAGATACCCGAGCTGAAACGCAGGATCCTGATGAGCTTTCTCTTTTTGGCGGTCTACCGCATCGGTGTTCACATCCCTACGCCTGGAATCAATGGGGATGCCCTGGCTTCCTTCTTTGCAGCAGCGAGAGGAACCCTCTTCAGCCTCATCGACATGTTTTCAGGGGGAGCTTTGGAAAGGCTCTCGGTCTTTGCACTGGGCATCATGCCCTACATCAGCGCCTCGATCATCTTCTCACTTCTCACGGTTGTGATCCCGTATCTCGAGCGTCTTCAAAAGGAGGGAGAGATCGGCCGGAAAAAGATTGTCCAATATACGCGCTATGGAACTGTGATTCTCAGCATAATCCAGGGATTTGGAATCGCCGTCGGCCTGGAAAATATGAGAGGAGCAGCCGGGGAGATGATTGTTCTCATCCCAGGATGGTCCTTCCGGCTCATGACCGTCATCACCCTGACCGCTGGTACAGCCTTCATCATGTGGTTGGGGGAACAGATTACAGAAAGAGGGATTGGAAACGGCATCTCCTTGATCATCTTCGCTGGGATTGTCGCCAGAATGCCAAATGCGATTGCTGGCACCTATGAACTCTTCCGGGTGGGACAGATGAATATCATCACCATCTTATTCTTGATGATCCTTATGGTCTTGGTTGTGGCGGTGATCATCTTTGTCGAAACTGGGCAACGGAGACTTTCTGTTCAATACGCCAAACGGATTGTAGGAAGAAAGGTCTATGGTGGGCAGAGCACCCATCTCCCCCTTAAGTTAAACACATCGGGTGTCATCCCTCCCATCTTTGCCTCATCGATCCTGATGTTTCCCTTGACGATCGCTAACTTTTTACCGAAGCCCTTGCTGGAAGAACATCCCTGGATTCAATCGGTCGTCAATAGTTTGGGGCCCGGCGCGCTTCTTTATAATCTTCTTTACGTAGGATTCATCATCTTTTTCTGCTATTTTTATACAGCTATCGTCTTCAATCCAAATGATGTCGCAGAAAATATGAAGAAGTTTGGTGGTTATATCCCGGGCATCCGTCCGGGACAAAAGACCGCGGAGTATATTGATAAAGTGCTCACTCGAATCACCCTCGGAGGGGCCATCTATGTCTCTGCGATCTGCGTTCTGCCGACCATCCTTTATAGCCGATTCAACGTCTCTTTCTATTTTGGAGGAACATCCTTATTAATCGTGGTCGGTGTGGCCTTGGACACGGTTCAACAGGTTGAAGCCCATATGCTGAGCCGACATTATGAAGGATTGATGAGAAAAGGCAGATTGAAAGGAAGGCGGGGTTAAGCTACAGCCCATTACAAATTGAAAAATGAAAGAGAGAGTTTTTAATGAATTTAATTCTTTTAGGCCCTCCAGGGGCGGGAAAAGGGACTCAGGCACAGATGATCGTTGAACGTTATCACATCCCTCAAATCTCCACTGGGGACATTCTCAGGAAAGCGGTGAAGGAGGGGACTCCTTTAGGAAAGAAGGCCAAGGCCTTTATGGACCAGGGGCAACTTGTCCCGGATGAGGTGGTCATCGGTATTATCGATGGGCGGTTGAGAACACCGGATTGCAATCCGGGTTTTATCCTCGATGGATTTCCAAGAACGATTGCCCAAGCGGAGGCTCTCCAACCCATTCTTAACAAAATGGGGAAATCGATTGATCATGTCATCAACGTTGAAGTGGATACGGAAGAGTTAGTGCGACGGCTCACCGGTAGAAGAACCTGTAAAAACTGTGGGGCGATGTTCCATATTCTTTTCCACCCACCCAAGGTGGAAGGAATCTGCGATCGGTGTGGGGGAACCCTTTATCAACGGGAAGATGACAAGGAGGAGACCATCCAAATACGGCTGAACGAATATCAGAGGCAGACCGCCCCTCTCATCCAATATTACCAGCTTAAAAACTGTCTTCGCTCGATCCTGGGAGTCGGCGGACAGAAAGAAATTTTTGAGCGAATCGTTCGTCTATTAGACATGACGCCCCGTTAAGGGGGTGGATGGAGTTTTTATGCCAAAGGAGGAGGCGATTCAAGTTGAAGGGAAGGTTCTGGAGACCCTTCCCAATGCAATGTTCCGAGTGGAATTGGAAAATGGGCACAAGGTGTTAGCCCATATCTCTGGAAAGATGCGAATGCATTTCATCAAGATCCTCCCCGGGGATAAAGTGACGGTTGAATTGTCACCTTATGACCTTACCCGGGGTAGAATTATTTTCCGGGAGAAATAAGACTGTGAAGGTAAGGGCTTCGGTTAAAAAAATCTGTGATAAGTGTAAAATTGTAAAACGAAAAGGGGTAATCCGGGTCATTTGCGAAAACCCCAAACATAAACAACGACAAGGATAACAAATGTTAGAGGATGGAGGAGCGTCCCGTAAGCGGGACTCGAGGCAAGAGGTCAAATGATGTGCCTCATACCTCAAGCGCAGCGATCCTTAAGCGAAGCGCTCCTCAAGCCCTCAAGGAGGCAGTATGGCACGGATTGCAGGCGTCGATCTTCCAAGGGATAAACGGGTGGAGGTTGCCCTTACTTATATCTATGGGATAGGAAGACCCTCTGCAAACAAGATTCTCGAAAAAGCAAACATCAACAAAGACACCAAGGTCAACAAATTGACGGAGACCGAGGTTGTTCGCATTCGGGATATTATTGAGCAGGACCACAAAGTGGAGGGGGACCTGAGACGGGAAGTGACCACCAACATCAAACGGCTGATGGATATCGGTTCTTACCGGGGACTTCGCCATCGCAAGTCTCTGCCCCTTCGCGGTCAAAGAACTCACACCAATGCCAGGACAAGAAAAGGACCCCGTCGGGCAATCATCGGAAAGAAAAAGGAGAAAGAAGTAAGAAAGGATAAACCCCGTTAGAAAAGTGAAACGGGGCATTACCCTTGGATGGATATTGAATGAAGTTCATCTGAAGTAAACCCCGTTAGAAATTCCAGCAGGGCATTAAACCCCGCCGGAATTGTTCTAAAATGTAACCCCGCTGCAGAGCAGCGGAGCATTATTTCTAACGGGGTAAACGGCAAAACTTATTTCTAACGGGGTAAAGGAGAAGATATGGCCAAAGGGCCGGGGACAAAGAAAAAGAAAATAAAGAAGAATATTCAGACAGGCATTGCCCACATTCAAGCGACATTCAATAATACCATTATCACCATCACCGACACAGCGGGAAATGTGATCACCTGGTCGAGTGCCGGGACACAAGGTTTCAAAGGCTCTCGAAAGAGTACCCCTTTTGCTGCCCAAATGGCAGCGGAGGATGCCGCTAAAAAGGCGATGGAGCACGGCGTCCGGTCCATCGATGTCTATGTGAAAGGACCGGGGGCTGGAAGGGAATCGGCCCTGAGATCTCTTCAGGCCGCGGGCCTGAAAGTCCATCTCATTAAGGATGTCACCCCCATTCCCCATAATGGATGTCGTCCTCCTAAGAGGAGAAGGGTATAGGGCAAAGCCCTGATTACACAGATTTGGCAAATAGATTACATAGATTTAGGAACAGACTACACAGATGGAGTTGTCAGGAAAAACGAGTAGTATTTTAATCTGTGTAATCTAAGTTTTTAATTTGTGTAATCAGGTTTAAAGTTAAACCAGGAGGTAAACGTTGGCGAGATATACGAAATCGGTTTGTCGATTGTGTCGGAGGGAGAATCTCAAACTCTTTCTCAAAGGGGAAAGATGCTATACGGAGAAGTGTGCGATTGATCGGAGGAATTATCCTCCTGGGCAACACGGTCAAAGTCGAAAGAAATTTTCAGATTATGGGACCCAGTTGCGAGAAAAACAGAAAGTCAAAAGATTGTATGGCATTCTGGAAAACCAGTTCCGCAACACCTTCAAAGAAGCGGATCGACAAAAAGGCATCACAGGGGAAATCCTTCTCTCTCTTCTGGAAAGGAGATTGGACAATACGGTCTACCGACTGGGTTTTGCCAATTCGAGAAACGAAGCACGCCAGCTTGTAAAACATAACCACTTCTTGGTCAACCAGACGAAAGTGAACATCCCTTCCTATCTCGTGAAGCCCGGGGATGCCATTCAGCTTCGAGAGAAGAGCAAAAAGGTTGTCCGCATCTTAGAGGCTCTGGAAGGAGTTGCTCGGCGAGGAGTTCCTCAATGGTTAGAATTGGATAAAGAACAACTGAAAGGGAGTGTAAAAGGTCTACCGACCCGTGGGGATATCACCCTGCCTATCCAAGAGAAGTTGATCGTTGAGCTGTATTCGAAATAAGTAAATGAAAAATAATTTAAACCCTTCACCCCGTTAGAAAAGTCCGAACCATGGGGTTCAGAAAGAGGATAAGATTTTAAGTGAGCACCTAGGGTAGGGTTTAAAGCCCTTTATCATCTTTCTAACGGGGTTAAACTCAGGGGAGGAAACATGTATCAAAAAAGTTTAAAAGACCTCATTCGACCCAAACGGTTGGAAGTGGAAAAAGAAACATTAACACTCTTTTATGGAAAATTTACGGCTGAACCCTTTGAAAGGGGATTCGGCATCACCATTGGAAACTCTCTTCGACGCATCCTCCTATCTTCTCTACAAGGGGCAGCCATCGCATCGGTTAAAATAGACGGGGTGCTCCACGAATTTTCGGCGATCCCTGGTGTCAAAGAGGATGTCACAGAGATCATTCTCAATCTTAAAGAGGTGAGGCTCAAACTTCACACGGAGGGCCCTAAAACCATTCGGGTGAAGACGGAAGGTCCCAAAGTTTTAAAGGCAGGGGATATCCAGACAGGTGATGCAGTGGAAATACTCAACCCAGAACATTATATCGCCACTCTTTCCAGGGATGCCAAACTCTCCATGGAAATAATGGTGAAGATGGGAAGGGGTTATGTTCCTGCAGAGCGCAATAAGGAAGAAAACCAATCTATCGGGACGATTCCGATCGACGCCATCTTTTCTCCGATCAAGAAGGTAAACTACACCGTGACCAATGCTCGCGTCGGGCAGATCACAGATTATGACAAGTTGACTTTGGAGGTCTGGACGGATGGAAGTTGGGGTCCGGAGGAGGCCGTTGCTCATGCCGCTAAGATTCTGAAAAATCAACTTTCCATATTTGTCACCTTTGAGGAAGAGGAAGAGGCAGAGATGGCGGCTTCTGGAGAACAAGATGAAGTCGAAAAATTGAATGAAAATCTCTTTCGGAGTGTCGATGAGTTAGAACTCTCCGTCCGGTCTGCCAACTGTTTGAAACATGCGAATATCAAGCTGATCGGAGATCTGGTCCAAAAAACAGAAGCCGAAATTTTGGCCACCAAGAACTTTGGCCGAAAATCCCTCAATGAGATCAAGGAGATTTTGAGCGAGATGGGACTCGGCCTGGGGATGAAGTTGGAAAATTGGCCTCCAAAGAAAGCGGAAGAGGAGATGGAATCAGGAGCCGTCGGATAGGAGGAATGGATGGGGCATCGTGTCGCCGGCAGGAAGTTAAGTCGTCATACTCAGCATCGGAAGTTGATGTTTCGTAACATGGTGGTTTCATTGCTTGAACATGAACGCATCAAAACCACTCTGGCCAAGGGAAAAGAACTCAGAGGTTGGGTCGATAAAATCATCGGCCTTGGAAAGAAGGGAACGCTTCATGCCAGAAGACAGGCCTTTGCCCTTCTTCGTAATGAAGGGATTGTTAAGAAACTTTTTGATAAAATCGCCCCTCAATTGAAAGACAGAGAGGGAGGCTATACTCGGATCTATAAAATGGGATGGCGTCAAGGCGACGGAGCTCCTCTTTCTCTCGTTGAACTGGTCACCTTTGCGCCCGAGAAGGAGAAGAAGAAATCCACTGTAGAAAAAGCCAAAAGGGTTCTTGAAAAGGTCACTCCCAAAAGGAAGGGAAAGGAAGGAGAGAAAGAGAAAGAAAAAGAGAAAAAGGAAAAGAAGGTAGAGAAAAAGAAAGGAAAAGAAACCACTAAGGAAAAAACGAAGAAAAAGTCTTCCTAAGAGAAAAGTGAATAAAAATATAGCTCTCTTCTCCTAAGGGCCCTACACCCAAAGGGGTATAGAGCCCTCTCATTTTTACCCAAATGGTACCTTGATGATCCTATGCGATTTCTAATTTATTGTTTTTATTTCCCTCTCAAATCGTCTCTAACCTCCATATAACCATCTTTAGCACTTTTCACCTTATCGTTTTTAAGTTTACTTATTCTAACAAAGAGGATTTTACATTTGGCTCATAGAATATGTACCTTAAGAACAGTATGATGATCAAGGCTGATGCCTCTGACCGTCTTGATATATTCGTCTTTTTTTAAATGGCTCCTTCATCCCCCAATAGGCGCAAACACAATCCTTGGGAATCCCTGGCCTTATCACCTTCACTTTCAGTGAACTATTTGTCATTAGGGGCCTACCATCATAATTTCTTCTTGGTTTATTCTAACCCCTTCTTACAAATTTTCTATCCTTTTATGCCCATAAAGTAGGAAAGAACCAAAAATTTTTCTTGACAAAAAACTATTTATTTGGTATTTTTAAAACAATATTTCATATATTAAAACACAGGAATACATCAATTGAAGCGTTTAGAGTATTTTGCCCCAAACAATATTGGTGAGGCTTTACAATTACTGGATATTCATAGAGATAAAGCTAAAGTGTTGGCAGGAGGGACAGACCTCCTAGTTCAAATGAATAATAACGAAATAAATCCAAGTTATTTGGTCGATTTAAAAAAGATAAACGATCTTGCGGGCATAAACTATATCCCCAACGAAGGATTAAGACTTTACCCTTTGACAACAATATCTGATATCGAATCATCTGAATTCATTACAGAGAAATTTTCTATTTTATCGGATGCCGCTAAAACAATTGGTTCTGTTCAAATAAGGAACCGGGCTACGGTAGGAGGTAATTTATGCCGGGCTGCCCCCTCAGCCGATTTGGCACCAGCATTATTTGTGCTGGAAGCTCAATTAAAGATAAGGGGGATCAAAAGCGAAAAAACTGTTCCAATTCAAAATTTTTTTATTGGTCCTGGCAAAACTATTCTGAAATATAATGAAATACTTACAGAGGTAATAATCCCAAATCCTCCTTCCTTAAGCTTTGGAGTTTATTTAAAACATGGCCCACGTCAAGCTATGGATTTGGCGACAGTAGGCATCGCAGTATTAATAGTTTTTGCCCCAATCAATCATACCTGTGAGAGTGCAAAGATAGCTCTTGCATCCGTTGCCCCCACTCCTTTGCGTGCAAAAGCGGCGGAGAAGGTATTGGTTGGCGAAAAAATAAATCAGCTCATTATTGACGAAGCTGCTAAAGTTGCCTCGGAAGAGGTCCATCCCGTCACTGATGTGTACGGATCAGAGTGGTACAAAAGAGATATAATAGCGGTATACGTAAAACGAGCAATTAAGCGAGTCTTGGCAAGAGTGAAAGATCAAGAAAATGAAGCATAAAATTCGCCTTACGGTCAATGGAGAGTTAAACGAACTCTTAGTTGATCCTTGGCAAACTTTGGTAGATATAATCAGGAATGAAATGGGGCTTACGGGTACCAAGAAAGGATGCGGCTCCGGAGATTGCGGTGCTTGTACGATTATTTTCAATGGTAAGCCAGTATGCTCCTGTTTAATTCTAAGTATTGAGGCAGATGGAAGTGAAATAATAACGATCGAGGGCTTGGGTTCAGGAGAAGAACTCCATCCGATCCAGAAGGCTTTTATCCAGTTGGGTGCAATCCAGTGCGGTTTCTGCACACCAGGCATGATAATTTCCGCAAAAGCTCTATTAGACAAATTTCCTAACCCTACAGAAGAACAAGTAAAAATTGCAATTTCCGGTAATTTGTGTCGTTGCTCAGGATACAAGAAGATCATCGAAGCCATATTACATGTAAGGGATCTATTCCAACAGATGCACAAGCATTGAAAAAAACCTAAGTGGCTCAGAAAGAACAATAGACATGTCTATTAGAGATGATCAATTCTCTTACATAGGGAAAAAAATTCCTTTAATCGATTCCATATACAAAGTAACCGGGGAAGCAAAATACTTAGACGACATAAGACTTCCAGGAATGTTATATGGCAAAGTTCTCAGAAGTCCATATCCTCATGCAAAAATCTTAGGAATTGATATTAGTAAAGCAATTAAACTTCAAGGGGTTAAAGCTGTGATAACAGCAAATGACACAACAAAAATAAAGTTTTGTCATCTTCCTATAACGCCAAATAAAATGGTGTTAGCTGACGAGAAAGTTCGTTTCGTTGGTGATGAGGTTGCAGCGGTTGCAGCAATTGATGAGGTTACTGCCGAAGAGGCATTAGACCTGATAAAAGTAGATTATGAAATTCTGCCAGCGGTATTTGATCCTGAAGAAGCTATGGAACCGGGAGCTCCAAAAATTTATGAGGACTGCGAAAAAAATATTGCCTCAAGGTTTGCCAGGGAATTCGGGGATATAAAAAAAGGTATTGGGGGGTCAGATCTAGTATTTGAAGATAGATATACCTGCCCGCCTGTCGTTTCCTGTACAATAGAACCTCATGGTTGTATTGCTTCATTTGATATTTATGGCAGATTGACTTTATGGACCACTACTCAAAATCCTTATAATATTCAAAGAGCTTTAGCTAATGTTTTGAAGATGCAAATGCATAATGTAAGGGTTGTGAACACATTTGTCGGTGGTGCGTTTGGGAACAAGAGTGTAATCCTTCCTTTAGAACCAATAGCAGTCTTTTTAGCAAAAAAGGCAAACAAACCGGTAAAAATAATAAATAGCAGGTTTGAAGAATTTATTTCAACGAGAACAAGATATTCCATGATTATTTACTTAAAAACAGGCGTAAAAAAAGACGGAACCCTTACCTTTAGAGAGGCTAAGGTCATTACGAATAACGGGGCGTACAATAATAAAGCGCCTGGAATTACCCTCCTTACATGTAATAGAATTGGAAATCTCTATCGTGTACCTAATACAAGGATCGAAGCATTAATAGTGTATACTAACAATCAATATGGAGATGCTCTCCGTGGATGGGGAGGTCCACAAGCACATTTTGCTGTAGAATCACAAATGGACAGCATTGCGCACGCATTAAATATAGATCCTCTTGAACTTAGATTGAAGAATGCTAATCAGCCGGGGGATACAACACCCTGGGGGTGGAAAATCACCTCATGTGGCCTATCCGATTGCCTCAAAGAAGCAGCCAAAATAGCAGGATGGTATTACAAAAGGAACCAAACAGGTCCAAGAGGTATCGGCATGGCAGCCGTAATTCATACTGGTGGCGGCTCTATGGGAACTCATGGAGGAGGTAACTTTTCAGAGATCTCCATGAAAATAAATAGTGACGGAACGGTTAATGTTATTACAGGCGATAGTGATATCGGTCAAGGTTCTAATACAGTTTTGGCTCAAATTGTGGCTGAAGAGCTCGGTGTTCTAATAAAGGATGTAAAGATTACCTCAGTAGATACTGATGTTACTCCAGTCACAATGGGGACTTGGGGAAGTAGAGTTACATTCATCTGTGGAAATGCAGCAAAGAAGGCTGCAAAAGAGGCTAAAAATGAATTATTCAAAATCGCTGCCAAGATGCTGGAGGTAGACCCTAAAGATCTTGATTCCAAGAACGGAAAAATCTATGGGAAAAGATCACCAGATCATTGGCTTACAATTTCCGAAGTCGCCTACGAAAGCACGGTAAAGCAGGGAAAAACGATTACAAGTAAAGTAACTTATTCCCCTTCTAATACTTCTCCCCCCGATCTTAAGACTGGTTATGGAAATTACTGCCCGACCTATTCGTTTGGGGTACATGTTGCTGAGGTTGAGGTTGATGCGGAAACAGGAAAAGTAAAAGTTATCAATATGGTTGCTGTTCACGACGTAGGTAGAGCAATAAATCCATTATTAATAGAAGGACAGATTGAAGGCGGAATAGCGATGGGAATTGGATATGCATTATTGGAAAAACTTCAATGGGAGAATGGGAAGACATTAAATCCAAATTTTTGCACATATAAGATAGTTAATTCCACTGAGGTTCCATCTATTCATACATTTTTAATCGAAACAATTGACCCTTATGGACCTTTTGGCGCTAAAGGCATTGGCGAACCAGCAACGATACCCACAGCTCCTGCCATTGCCAATGCAATATATAATGCAATTGGAGTAAGGATTAAAGATTTGCCAATAACCCCAGATAAAATATTAAAGGCACTAAAAGAAAAACAATAATATGAAAATCTCCATTGTCTAAATAATTTAGTATTAAGAATTTGGGAGAATATTCCTTTGAAAAAAAATGATCTAATACCTGCCATTATTTGGATAATATTGGGTATTGCTGTTGCTATAGGTTCCTATAGATTGAAATTGGGAAACTTAGCAAACCCAGGACCTGGCCTAATGCCTTTCCTCTTAGGAATAGCCTTATTGGTTTGTTCTTTTCCTGTCTTAATTCATTCATTCCTCAAAATGATGAGAAAAACGGAACAAGAAGAAAAGATTATCTGGTCAGAGATCGATTTCAAAAAGCTTGTTATTGTCTTGACTTCGCTTATAGGCTATGCAGTAATCCTTGAGAAAATTGGATTTGTAACAACAACTTTTCTCCTTCTTTCCATTCTTTTCAAAACAGTAGATTCTCAAAAATGGTTTTCTGTTTTGATAGCATCAATTTTGACAGTTATCATCACTTATTTTCTTTTTGTTGTCATCCTAAAAGTCGAACTGCCCTCGGGCTTTTTGGGAAGAATCGTATAGCGATGGATATATTTTCTCATCTGATCTATGGATTCCAGGTAGTATTGGAACCTATAAATTTTTTATACTGTTTTGTTGGAGTATTCATTGGAACACTCATTGGCGTTCTTCCAGGGATTGGACCTGTAGGAGCAATGTCAATCCTTCTTCCATCCACATTCGGTGTCTCTCCAGTAACTGGTGTAATCATGTTGGCAGGTATCTATTACGGTGCTATGTATGGAGGATCGACCACATCTATATTAGTGAACATTCCTGGAGAAGCGGCCTCTGTGGTTACCTGCCTTGATGGGTACCAGATGGCAAGACAAGGGAGGGCCGGCCCTGCCCTTGGGATTTCAGCGATGGGCTCATTTATTGGCGGAACCTTTAGTATTATAGCACTCATGTTCCTTGTCTATCCCTTGGCCGAGATCGCGCTAAAATTTGGACCACCGGAATACTTTTCTTTGATGTGTCTAGGGATGACCATTGTGGCATACTTGGTGAAAGGCTCTCTTATTAAGGCCGTGATTATGGCAATTATTGGCCTTACCCTCGGCTGTATAGGTACTGATTTGATTTCAGGTAAACTTCGTTTTGTATTCGGTGTATCACAATTATCGGATGGGATAAACATTGTCCCTTTGGCTATGGGCCTTTTTGGGATCTCTGAGGTATTAACAAATATTGAGAAACCTTTAAAGAGAATGATTTATGAGACAAAAATTAGACATATTCTCCCAAATCTTGAAGATTGGAAGAAATCCCTTGGTCCTATAGCCCGAGGCTCCATTATAGGTTTTTTCCTTGGAATCCTACCCGGCGGTGGATCTATTCTCTCTTCTTTCGTCTCTTATTCAACTGAAAAGAGGATTTCAAAACATCCCGAAGAATTTGGCAGAGGGGCCATTGAAGGCGTGGCAGGGCCTGAAACCGCCAATAACGCAGCTACAGGAGGCGCTTTTGTACCCCTCCTTGCTCTCGGAATTCCCCCAAATGTCATCATGGCTCTTCTTCTGGGAGCCCTTCTAATCCATGGCGTCGCTCCTGGTCCTATGCTTATTATAAAACACCCAGATGTTTTTTGGGGAACAATTGCTAGTATGTACGTAGGAAATGCAATGTTGCTTCTCCTGAATCTTCCCCTTATTGGCATTTGGGTTAAATTACTTAAAGTGCCATATCGAATCCTTTTCCCATTAATTTTACTATTTACCTTGATTGGTGCTTATAGCATCAACAACAGTACCTTTGATATTTTCCTTATGATCTTCTTCGGGATAGTTGGATATTTATTGCGAAAATTTGAATATGAAGAAGCTCCTCTTCTTTTAGCATTCATCCTTGGCCCCATGTTGGAGCAGGCTTTTCGCCAATCCTTGATTATGTCTAATGGTAAGTTATCCATCTTCTTTGTAAGGCCAATTTCATTAGGGGCCCTTATATTGTCAATTGCCCTTTTTATTTCGACGGGTATTACTGTTTTTCGAAAGGCTAGGAAGGAGGTGATTAAGTATGGTCAAAAAACATAAGCAATATCTGAGTTTCCAATGGTGCAATAAAAGAAAGGAGGGACTTTATATGAGTAAGAAATTTATCATTTTGATCCTCATTATTGGCGGTTTGATGTGCTTAGATAAAGCAATAGGAAAGGAAAGCAGTTTTCCGACTAAACCTATCGAATTAGTCTGCCCTTATGGTGCAGGAGGTTCAACTTCTATGGGGACGAGAATAATTGCTGGAACTTTATCAGAATTATTAGGAGTGCCAGTAATAGTTAATAATAAACCAGGAGCAGGCGGGTCCATTGGAGCTGCATATGTGGCTAAATCAAAATCAGATGGTTATACATTATTTGTTTTCAATTCTGGTAGTAATGGTGTTACCCCAGCTATACGATCAGTTGAATATAAAAATGCAGATTTTGAATTATTTGGCCAATATGCGATTCAAACATTAGCTATGGTGGTCAAAAATGATGCCCCTTGGAAGTCGTTAGAAGAATTAGTCATTTATGCCAAAAAAAATCCGGGAACATTGAAATATGCTACATCAGGGATAGGAACGTCTGCCCATTTCGGTATGGAGCTCTTTAAAAGTGCAGCCGAGGGATTAAAAATTGATCACGTTCCATTTAAGTCTGGTCCCGAATATATCGCTGCGTTACTCGGTGGACATGTTCATATGGGTATTTTATTTTTGGTAGATATTAAAGGACCTGTTGAAGCAGGTAAACTTCGCATTTTAGCTACGGCAACCGAAAAGCGTCTAGAGGATTACCCTGACATTCCTACTTTTTCTGAATTGGGATATCCTGAGGTAAAGTTGACTGCTTGGTACGGTATAGCTGCACCCAATGGAGTTCCAAAGGAGATCTCTGACAAGTTAAAGGATGCTCTATATAAGACTTTTCGGCATCCTGAGGTGAAGAAAATGTTGATACACATAGGATATGTTCCTGTCTTCCGAGATGCGGAGCAATTTAAAAAGTTTGTGAGCGAAGAAGAAAAGAAATTTCAGAAGATTGCTAAAGAAGCTAACATTAGGGTGGATTGAAGAGATGCCATATCGCTCGCCTGAGGAAAAGTTTAGTGAATGGAATCAAAAAGATTAATAATGCACCTCAAACGGTGGAAAAAGCCTTGAATATCCTGGAGGCTTTTGAAAATTCTGCAAACTCTTTAGGAGTTACTGAGCTAAGCCGTAAGTTGAAAATCAATAAGAGTACCACCTATCGGATTCTCCAGGTCTTGCTGAAGAAAGGATATATCAATCAGGATGCCGAGACAAATAAGTATTCTTTAGGATACAGGATTTTGAAGATAGGCGGTGCAATTTTAAGTCGGATTCAACTCCGAGAAATAGCGAGAGTACACTTGGAGAGATTGGCTCTTGAAATGTCACAAACGGTTCGTTTAGCTATTTTAGATGCACTGGAAGTGGTCTATATCGATCATGTGGAAGGCAAAGACCCCATCCGTTTGCACCTCCAGATTGGATCGAGGGGTCCACTTCATTGCACAGCGGCGGGTAAATCAATCTTGGCTTTTCTGAAAGAAACCGAAAAGGAAAATATCCTAGCACATTACAATCTTAAAGCTATGACATCAAAGACGATTACAAACATTGAGAATCTTAAGACACATCTTAAAATGATCGAAAAAAATGGTTATTCTTTCTGCGATGAGGAATATACAAAGGGAGTAAGGGCAATTGGGGCACCCATCTTTAATTTCGAAACTCGAGTGATTGGATCCATTGTTGTCGCCGCTCCCACCTTCCGGATGAAACTAAAGGATGTTCCGACTATTGGCCTAGAAGTGACGAAATCGGGTCTCGAGATTTCGAAAAAGATGGGTTGTCCAATTTGACAAATATAAGAACTAATTATTAGCAAGGGAAGACCAAAAATGATTGTCGTCAATGAAAAAAATTGTACTGGATGCCGGGCATGCGAATTCGCATGTTCATTTCAACAGAAGAAATCTTTTCATTATAATTTTTCATTAATTCGGATAATCAAGAACAAAGAGAATGAAGGGTTTTTCATACCTAACTTATGCCACCATTGCAAAGATACCCCATGCGTAAAAGAGTGCCCTACGGATGCAATTGGTTGGGATGTGGGGCTCGAAATGGTAATTATTGACAAGCAGAAGTGCACTGGTTGTGGATTATGTGTGAGTCTTTGCCCGTGGTCAATTCCAATTATAGATAGTGAGGAAGACATTGCTAAGATATGCGACTTTTGCAAAGGGGATCCATTGTGTGTAAAGTTC